>Ga0208586_1000105_pt1 | contig 33191 bp, 30 predicted proteins | sample NGESurshal072012_6_FD_184471 | JGI IMG/M metagenome (GOLD analysis project Ga0208586, IMG submission 184471) | Arctic peat soil microbial communities from Barrow, Alaska - NGEE Surface sample 53-3 shallow-072012 (SPAdes) | ecosystem: Environmental > Terrestrial > Soil > Wetlands > Peat ... | reverse complement strand
ACGGCTCTCGCAGCTACGCAACCGGAGCTGCCGTCCAACTGGCAGCTCGTCCGCCCCGCAGAATGGGCAATGATCATCGAAGCGCACGACGACGGAGCGCTGACGGCATACGCCAAGCACGTCCGCGACGAGGCCGAGTCGCACAAGCGCGCCTGCGACGCCGTGAACGCCGGCCGGACGGTAGAGCCATCGCGCAAAGGCTCGACGCTTGGGCATTGGGCCTACTTCTACGAGGTCGTCAAGCACTCTGCGCTCGACTCCTCGACCGGGAGCTGGGAGCGCAAGACACTCATCAGTGGCCCGCTCCTGACGCGCTGGATCGAACGCGACGACACGCCTGGTCGTGGCGTCTACATAGAGCTGATGGGACACGACGGCGAAGACCGCGAGCTATGCGTGAAGTGCTGGGCCGGCGGCAACGATCTGGAAGCTCTCCGCGACCGTGTATCCGAGGGCCTTGATGCCGGGCAGCCGCGGCAGCGCCGGCGCCTGCGTCACACCGCCAAGAGCTGCACGGCGTGGTCTATTTCGCTCAGAGGGAGGAGACCGCGGGAAGCTGCCGCTTGCTGCGACGAGCTGGTCGGCCGCTTGGTGGACGACGCCTGGTAGAACGGAAATCGGAGATGCCTAGAGCGGCTGCCACGCGGTGCAAGCTGGTCGCGGCCAGACCTCGTGCCCAGTTCCCAAGCGAGCCGCCACGGCATCGGCCTCGTCTCGTGTGCCGTGGTAGGAGACGATTGCGCCAGTCGAACCGGCGCCAGCCGAACCGTCGAAACGGGCCACGACCCATGTGTATTCGATGCGGGTATTCAGCATCTCTCGATTCTAGCTCGCTAAATCCGGCCCTGTGACCGACCTCGCGGTCGGGGCGACCGCCTCAACGATTACAACGCAGCCGCTTGGTAGCCGAGCGACCAGTGCCCGTGCTGGAACTCATGGAAGCAAGGCTCGCGCACAAGCCAGGTTCGCGTCGCCGTCTCGTGCCGGGCCTCGCCCCGGAAGGAGTAGCCCCGCTGCCGCAGCTCGCGAGCGACCTCGACCGTAGACATCTTCGTCTGCCCAACCGCAAGATGCCGGGCAAGCACCGCGAGGGCATCATGCTCGCCTATCCGCTCGATCGCAAACTCTCCCACACGCTCGCTCGCCGCCATGCCTTCGGCCATCCATTCCATCAGTGGCGGTCCGTACTCCTGTGCAGCCTTGCCGACCTTGGCGCGGAAACTGCTACCCCGCTCGCTCAGGAAGAACAGGACCAACCCACCGAGGATCACCAGGCCGATGAGCGCTACGGCGTCGTTGCCGAGCTTCGCACTCACTCTCTTGGCTCCCTCGACCGCCATCGCGCCGCTGATCCGCGGGACCAGAGTGGCGCTGTTGACGCCGGTTCCATACTGGCCCACGGCGTACAGGTCGATCGCCACTGCATCGGTCTTGATCTCGTCAGGGAGCCCGAAGGGCCGGAAGTGCTTGCGGTTGTCGGTAGCGAGGACAGCCGGGGCCAGGAGAGACGCGAGGATAGCCGTCGGGACATCCTTCGGATGCACCCCATCAATCCGCGGGTCGCTCACGGCATCACCGCGCAGCTTGACAAAGCGAACGTTCGGGACGATGAGCGAGTTCCAGGTTGCCCGGACCGTCTGTAGATCGACGCCCTGACGTTCGGCGACCTCCGGCAGATGCCGGATCGCCTCGCCGCCCGCAGGTGCGGCGGCGAACAGGACAACTCCGGTGGAGAGCGAGTAGCCGCTGCTCGCCCGGCCGAGCAGCGCGCCGGCCCAACCCTGGCGGACGGTGTACTCGACGTTGCGGAGCAGCACGTCGGCGTCAACGACCACAGGGACAGGCATCAGCATCATCGGTCTGTTGTAGCCGGTGCGTGGCTGACCTCGCTATCGACCAGCACACCATCGCAGTCGAAGATCACAAGCTGGCCCCACCCGAGAAGGTGTTTGCACTTCTGTTCACACCCCGGCCCGCTCGGCCCTCTCCGCAAGCCCCAGAAAGCACGAAACCCGCTCAACTGAGCGGGTTTCGTGAAGTAGCGGGGGCAGGATTCGAACCTGCGACCTTCGGGTTATGAGCCCGACGAGCTACCAGACTGCTCCACCCCGCGTCGTACCCATGTTCTAGCAAAGAAAGGACCCCTTCGGAAGGCTTGGGCGACGCGATCCCTTCTCACGGCCGCCCCATACGGGCAGGCCAGACGCGCGCGGCGATGCATACATTCGCGCGCGCCCACGATCCCACACACGTTCGCGCCACACCCGCACACCCCCGTACAGGCGCACCGTACAGGCGCACAACACTCGCGCGCGCCCACGTCCACGCACACGCCCCACGCACACGCGCACGCACGCCACCCACGCAGACGCGCACGCACGCACGCACGCACGTGCGCACGCGTACACACGCGTACACACGCGTACACACGCGCGGGGCACCCCGCAGCGCACAACACAACACCCCGCCCCACCTCTACGATCCCGGGCCTATGCGCACTGCGGTCGTTGACATCGGCACCAACTCCACCCGCCTGCTCGTCGCCGACGTCGACCAGAGGACCGGCACCGTCCAAGAGCTCCATCGCGAGTCCCAAGTTACCCGCCTCGGCGAGGAGGTCGACGCGGGGGGCCGGCTCTCCGAGGAGGCCATCGCCCGAGTCGAAAGCACCCTCACCGCCTACCACACCACGATCGACAGGTACCAGTGCGAGGCCAACATGGCAGTCCTCACCTCAGCCGTCCGGGACGCATCCAATGGCACCCAGTTCACCGACCAAGTGCGCTCCCGGTTCGGTCTCGACGCAAAGGTGCTCTCAGGTGACGAAGAGGCCCAGCTCACCTTCCTCGGCGCCATGAGCGACCGACCCATCTCCGCCGAGCCGACCGTGGTAATCGACATCGGGGGCGGCTCCACCGAGTTCATCGTCGGTTCCGACCACGAGGCCTCCTTCCACGTGTCCGTCCAGGCCGGCGTTTTGCGAATGACCGAGCGCCACATCCACACCGATCCGCCTGCGCCCCATGAGCTCCAAGCATTGGCCGCCGACACTCGCGCCATTTTCCTGGCGGGCCTACCCGCCGAGCAGCGCCAATCCGTCAAGCAAGCGATCGCCGTAGCAGGAACCGCCACCTCGGCCGCCTCGATCGACCAGGCCTTGGACCCCTATGACCCTGACCGAGTACACGGTTATCCCCTGCTCCGGGCCACCGTCGAACTCTTGATCGCGCGCCTAGCCGACCTGACCGAAGCCCAGCGCCGCGAAGTGGTTGGTCTGCACCCCGATCGCGCACCCACGATCGTCGCCGGCATGATCCTCCTGGAGGAGGCCATGAAGGCCTTCGACTTGGACCAGGTAGAGGTCTCCGAGCACGACATCCTGCGCGGTGGCAGCTTGCGCCTGGCCGGCCTCGATTGATGCGGGACACGCGAGTGGACGCACATACGAACGAACGACGATCCTCTCAATAAATCCCGCCCTCCCACCGACACGCCCTTATCGGCACGTGGAGGGCGGCCCTTTCGCGCCCCTTTCACCCCCGGTCCATAGACCTGCTTCGCGGGTCGCCCTACCGGCTTCGAGGCTGCACCCCTGCCTATGCTTCGAGGTCAAGCCCCTAAGGAAGCCGTCCGACCCGGGCGGCTTCCTTATTGTGGGCTCATCGCCTCGGCCGTTCGGGCTGGCGAGGAGTGGGGGCCCTCACGCCAGGTTCGACTTGCGGGGATAAGCGACGCTCGGGTCGGTGAGCACGTTCACAAGCGCCGGCTTGCCAGCCCCAAAAGCCCGCTCCAAGGCCGGCCCCACATCCGCCGGGCGCTCCACCAGCTCGCCATGACCGCCCAAAGCCTCGACCACCTGGTCATAACGCGTGCCCGGCCTCAGGTCAGCCGCCACCGAATACCCATACAAGAACTCCATCGGGTGCTTCTCCAAAGCCCAAATCCCGTTGTTGCCCATCAAGCCCACCACGTTCACGCCATGGCGAGCAAGCGTGTCGTACTCCATGCCCGCAAACCCAAACGCGCCGTCGCCCAACAGCAGCACAACCTGACGCTCGGGATGGGCCAGCTTCGCCGCCAAAGCGTACCCGGGTCCCGTGCCCAGGCAACCGAAAGGCCCCGGATCGAGCCAACAGCCGGGCTCATAGCTGTCGATCACGCGCCCCGCATAGGACACGAAGTCCCCCCCGTCGCCAATCACGATCGCGTCCCGATCGAGAACCTTGGCCAGCTCCCCATACAAGCGCATCGGGTGCAATGGACTGCGATCGTCGGAGAGCTCGGCCCGCTCGGCGTCGCGCCGCTCGGTCTCGGCCGCCCTCAACTCGCCCACCCACCCTCGACTTGCCAAAGCTTTGCCGCCCGCGGCCACCCTCAGGTCCCTCAAAGTGGCGCCCAAGTCCCCATACAGCTCGACCTCTGGCTCTCTTGGATGCCTGCGCTGCGGCTCGGCCACATCGATCGCCACGATCGCCGTGCCCTCCCCAAACGAACCCCCAAAACCGAGCCTGAAATCCATGGGCACGCCGATCACCAAGGCCACGTCGGCCCCTTTCAAGGCCTGGGAGCGGGTCCTCGAGAAGAACAGATCGTGGTCGGCCGGCACGCACCCCCGCGCGAGTCCGTTCAGAAAGACGGGGATGCCCAGGCTCTCTGCCAGCTCCAACAGGGCCTGCTCGCCATGGCCCCAATAGAGGTCTGTGCCGGCCATCACGACCGGCCGCTCCGCCTCTTCGAGCAGGCGCGCTGCCCTTTCGATCGCTTGGCTGTCGGCTCCTCGCGGGGGGTGACTCGCGCGCGCGCGCGAGTCACCCGTCTCGGGCGCACTCATGAACACGTAGTCGAGCGGGAAGTCCACGAACGTGGGACCCCCATGCGGCGCCAGGGCCGAGGCCAAAGCCTCATCCACCAAGCCCGGAATCTCGGCAGTGGACTGGGCCGTCGTCGCCAGCTTGCACAAAGGCCTCACGAAAGGCACATGGTCGATCTCCTGCAAGGACCCTTGACCCCAGCGCAAGGTGGGGGCCCGGCCGCCCAGCACGACCATCGGCGTGTGGTTTGCCTGGGCCGAGGCCATCGCGCTCATCCCATTGGTCACACCAGGCCCCGCCGTCAACGCACAAACGCCGGGCTCGCGAGTCACCTTGGCCCAGCCCTCGGCCGCGAATGCCGCCGTCTGCTCGTGCCTCACGTCCACGATCGCAATGCCCTCCTCACGACAGCCGTCATAGATCGAGAACAGGTGCCCGCCCGAGAGCGTGAACAGCTTGCTCACGCCATGCGCCTTCAGGCGCCGCGCGATCAGGCGCCCCCCGTGCAGCTCCTCCGCGGCCTGTTCTGGCGCGTGCGTGCCGGCAGTGGACATGTGCGCGACTCTATCCGAGGGTTGCCCTACGCGCGCCTATGGGTCCTCCCGGAGCATGCCCATTCGAGAGGAGGGAGAGGAGAGGGACGCTCGTGCCGGTCCCAAGATCACGCCCCAAGAAGGCCGGTCGCGTGCGCAATCCCAATGCGATTGGTGTTCGTACCCGCCCCAGGAGAGCGCCCCACCAAGCGCAGATTGGCATGCGCTCGCGAAGTGCCCGGGGTGGGACTCGAACCCACACGCCCTTGCGGACTATCGATTTTAAGTCGACGGCGTCTTCCAATTCCGCCACCCGGGCGCACTTTGACACTCTAGTCCAGCGACTCATGTGTTTGTCCAGAGTGGACAGCAACCAGACACCCCCGCCCAGCCACACCATCCATGGTGTCGGCGCAGCCCCTGCAGGCACCCCGAGGGCGCGCCGCTCGCGTTTATGTGGCCTTGTGCAAGGGCAGCGATACTTCGTAATAGACCGCAACTAAGCCCCCGCTACCGTGTATTTAGGAGGAGAGCAGCGAAAGGACCGCCGTGGAGGTCTCCGCACTAAAAGCCCCAGCAGCGCCCGGCCTGAGAAGCCCCTCGGCTCTCTTGCGCCTGCAGTCCGATGAGCGCCTGATCGCGCTGATCCGGCGGGGGCAGCACGCGGCCTTCGAAACCCTGTTCTCGCGCTACCAGTCGCGCCTGCTCGCCTTCTGCAGACACATGCTCGGCTCCAAGGAGGACGCCGAAGACGTCCTCCAAGAGGTGTTCGCGGCCGCCTTCAACGCGATCTTGGCCGACGAGCGCGAGATCAACGTGCGCCCATGGCTGTACCGGATCGCGCGCAACCGCTCGCTCAACCACCTGCGCAAGGCCTCCGCGATCGGCGTGGACTCTATGGACGTCCACTACGCGGAGGGCGGTCTCTCGACCGCCGAGAAGGTGATGAAGCGCGAGAGCTTCAGGCAATTGATCGGCGACGTCCAGCAATTGCCCGAGACCCAGCGCACCGCCTTGCTCCTGCGCGAGATCGACGCCCTCTCCTACGAGCAGATCTCAGACGCCATGGAAACCACTGTGCCGGCCGTCAAGTCCTTGCTTGTGCGAGCCCGCATCTCCCTGGCCGAGGCCGCCGAGGCGCGCAAGCTCACCTGCGACGAGGCCCGCCTGGAGCTCGGCGAAGTCGCCGAGGGCCTGATCAAGCCCACGGCGGCGGTACGTCGCCATGTGCGCGACTGCGATCGCTGCCGAGCATTCCGCAAGCAGCTCAAGGACAACAACGTGGCGCTCGCCGCCATCTTGCCCGTGGGGCCTTTGCTCTTGCTCAAGAAGCTCGTCCTTACCAAGCTGGGGTCAACCGCCGGAGCCGGCCACGTCGCCGGCGCGGGCGGTGCAGGGGCCGCGGCCGGCGCCGGCGCTGTGGGAGGGGCCGGCGCCGGCTCCGGGTTCGTCACCGCCGGCGTGTCCGCCTTGGCCACCAAGGCCGTCGCCGGCTTGGCCGTCGCCGCGATCGTGACCGCCAGCACGGTGGAGGCCGACCACGCGGTCACCCCGGCCCGCCACCACCATCACGCGCCACCCGTCGCCTCCCTCGCCTCGACAGCGCAGAGCGGCGCCCCGGTGGTCACCCATTCGGTCTCCCAGCCCGTGAGCGTGTCCGCTTCGGTCGCCGCCGGCGCCGGCTTGGCCACCGCCCACAACCGTCGTGTCCTGAAGAAGGCCAAGCCGGCCGGCGGTCCGCCGAGCGGTCCCACAAGCCTTCCCGACACGACCTCCGTCGCCACCAACCCCACGCCGGCTCCGCTTCCACCCAAGCCGGCTGTCCAACCGGTGACCGAGGTCACGACCGAGTCGACCCAGCTGCCCTCCACCCAAACGCCGACCGCGTCTGCCACGCCGGTGGAAGCGACAACGACGCCGACCACCACACCCGCTCCCCCGGCGCCCACCGAAACGACTCCGATCGAAACGCCCACCGCGACAACGCCCCAACCGCCGACGCCGGCTCCCGAAGGCACAACGCCACCGCCCGTGGAACACACTGTGCCGCAACCCGCCTCTCCCGCCGCCGACCCCAGCCTTGGGGACGCACAGCAGCGGTCCCAGCCGGACGCCGGCAACTAGCGCGCCGCCGACGCGGACCCACCGGGCCTCAGGCAACAACTGGCGCTCCGCCGGCGCCACTTCAACGCCCCAACCTCGGGGCCCCACCTCAAAAGCCCGGCAGACGCTACCCGAACGAGAAGCTCTTCAAAGGAACTTCCAGCACACCCGAGCTGGCCACCGGCTGGGACACGGTCACAGGTTCGGCGCTCAACATCTCCAGCACCACCCCTTCACGCGCACCCGCCCTTTCGGGCAAGAGCATCACGTCGCGCCCATGCATCGCCCGCCCGCCCACGGTGGCGCTGTAGAGCACCTCATAGCCGCCCAAGGTCGAGCTGATGCGAGTCTTGCCCTCGCCTTCGAAGCGAAAGTCTTCGAAGCGATGGGCCAGCGTCCGTAGGTACCCGGCGGCGGTCAGAGGCAGAGCGCCACTCACCTTGCCCCCGTAGGCCCCCACCCGAATCGGAGCGACCGCATAAGAGTCCTCCAGATGACCGCCCGCTTGGCGCGTCACCTTGACATAGCCCCCCGGGTCCGGGTCAGTCCGGTAGAGCCCTTTGTACTTGAAGCTGAAAGGCACCGGCGCGCCATGCGAGTAGGACGCGTCGAGCAGGTTCAGCGCGACGTAGCCGATCAGCACCAAGACCACCGCGCCGGCCGCGACCATGCCCACCCGCCAGACCGGCCGCGCAGCGTGCCAGCGCGGAGCAAGCATTGTGCCCAAGGTCGGCCCGTACTGCGGCTTGAGCGGGACCGATGCCATCAGCGCTCGCCGATCCAGCCGTCGGCGATGGCCGCGCCCATGGGTCCGCTGTGTGCCCCCACATCCACGCCCTCGCGCCCCTACTCGCCGATCGAGAACAGGGACTCCAGGTCATGCCTGGAGAACGCGGCGAACGCCACCATCGTCTGGGTGCGACCGACGCCGGGCAGTTGCCCGATCCCATCGGTGACCACATCGGCGAGCTGCTCGTGGTCGGGAACCCGCACGATCGCGATGAAGTCCCACTGACCGGTCACCGAATAGGCCTCAGCGACCCCCTCCACGTCCGCCAGCTCGGCGCCCAACGTGGACAAAGCATCGCGCTCGGCCTCGATCAGGACCACGGCGTGGGTCATGGTCATGGCGAGAAGGACTCGCCCGGCGCCAGCACGACCACCTCGGAGACGCCTTGGGACTCGACCTCGGCCTTGAAGGCCTGTGCGTCGGTCTCGATCGGAGGGAAGGTGTCGTAGTGGCAGGGGACAACCTGCTTGGCGCCTATCAATCGAGCCGCCTCGACAGCATCATGGCGGTCCATCGTGTAGTGGCCGCCGATGCACATCAGAGCGACATCGATCTGCCCAGCCTGTTTGGCGATCAGCCCCAGGTCCGAGAACAGGGCGGTGTCGCCGAGGTGATAGATCGTCTTTCCGCCGAACTCCACGATCAGGCCTGCCGGAGTGTTGACCGTCCCCTTGGGCGTCGTCGAGGTATGCCAGGCCGGCACCAGCTTGGCCGAGCCCCAATCCAGGGTCACGGTGCCCCCGATGTTGGGGTCATGCACGTTCTCCAGGCCCTCCTCGCCAAGCTCGCCCGCGATCTCCACGATCGCCACCACGTGCGCGCCGCTGCGCTTGGCGATGGCCACGGTGTCGCCGATGTGGTCGGCGTGGCCGTGGGTCAACAGAATCGCGTCGGGAGTCAAGTCCTCGGGGGAGGCGGCTGCCTTGGGGTTGCCAGTCAGGAAGGGGTCGATCAATACCGACGTGTCGCCGTCTGTCAGCTCGAATGCGGCGTGGCCGAGAAAGCGAATCTCCATGTTCAAGGCTCCTCTGTCGGAATTGTTCGGGGCGAGCCAATCATAGGCCGCTCAAACCGACCTCGCGCGACCAAGGCAGAGACCGAGGCCGAGCAGCATGTCGCTCAAACCGACCTCGCGCGACTGAGGCCGAGACCGAACCCCAGGCCCAGCAAGCCGCCCACCACCCCCGCCAACCAGCTCACCTCGGGACGGGCGTAGGGCATCGCCAGCAGGACGACCGCAATCGCCCCGGTCCCGAGGAGGTCGGCCTCGTAGTACTCGCCCGCTCGTGCCGCCAACATACTCGGGGCAGCCCAAGCCGCCAGTAGCGCCAAGGCCCCGGCGTTGGCACCGGTGACGATCGGAAACGCATAGACGGCCTCGGCGGCAAGACCGCCCGCGACTCCGGCCCCCAAGAACAGGGCCAGGACCACGAAAGGTCCATGCCGGCGCTCCAACAGGCCGCCGAACAAAGCAACCGCAAGCAGGGTCGAGAACATGAACAGTCCCGCCGAGAAGCCTCGCCCGTACACGAATTGGGTCGTGAGCAAGCGCCACCAATCCCCTTTCAAGGGCCCCGCCAGGATCAGCTTTTCGATTTTGAGGTAGGCGCCTTGCGTGGTGATCCACACGCCACAGGAGGCCACCACCAAGGCGATCGTGACATAGGGCGGCGTGTCCGCGCGAAGTCCCGCGATCTCGCCGCTACGCAGGCGACCCAAGGACCTGCGCCGCAACAGCCCGGTGCGCGGCTTTCCGAGGCGCTCGCGCGGCAGCTTGGGAGCCCGCCGGCGCAGCCTGTGCCCGCAGTAAGGACACTCCGTTATGTAGGGGCTGACCTCGGAGCCGCACTTCTTGCAGACCACGAACAGATCGGCGCTTGAGGTCATCGGTCTATTCTAAGGGCCTATCTCGGTCGGCCCGCAAGGTCGGCCCAGGCACCGACGCCAAAGGAAACCGATCGATGCAACTCGGCTACGAGAAGAAGCTCTACATCCTGGCCTTCGACCACAGAGGCTCCTTCCAGAAGAAGTTCTTCGGGATCGAGGGCGAACCCGACCCCGAACAGACCGCGATGATCGCCGACGCCAAGCACCTGATCTTCGAGGGCATGCAGCGCGCCGTCGCCGAAGGAGCGGACGCGTCTGTCTGCGGCGTGCTCGTCGACGAGCAGTTCGGTGGCTCCGTTCCCGAGGAAGCCAAGGCCCAAGGCCTCAAGCTGGCGATGCCGGCCGAGCGCTCGGGCCAGAACATGTTCGACTTCCAGTACGGAGACGATTTCCCCGAGCACATCGAGAGCTTCGATCCCGACTTCACGAAGGTCCTGGTGCGCTACAACTCCGAGGGCGACCTTGCCGAGAACAAGGAGCAGTTGGGCAAGCTGAAGCGTCTCTCGGACTGGCTTCACTCCAAGCAGCGCAAGTTCCTGTTCGAGCTGCTCGTGCCGGCCGAGACCTCCCAGCTGCAGCAGGTGGAAGGCAGCACCGAGCGCTATGACACCGAGCTGCGCCCCGACTTGATGCGGCGCGCGATCGCCGAGATCCAGGACGCCGGCATCGAGGTGGACATCTGGAAGATCGAGGGCGTCGACGAGCGCGCCGACTGCGAAATGCTGGCCGCCCAGGCCCGAACCGGCGGGCGCGACGGCGTCGTGTGCGTCGTCCTGGGCCGCGGCGCCGACGACGCCAAGGTCGACCACTGGCTGGAGCAAGCCGCGCCGGTAGACGGTTTCGTGGGCTTCGCGATCGGACGCTCGATCTGGTGGAACCCTCTCAAGGAATACGTGGACGGCAAGATCGAACGCTCTGTCGGGGCGCAGCGGATCGCCGCCAACTACCTGCGCTTCGTCGAGGTCTACAAGCGTGCCGAGGGCAAGGCGCCGGTGGGGTGAGGTTGGTGCAGGCCACCCTCGCACCCAGACCCCTCGGGGAGTGCTCATGAAGATGCGCCAGAGCATCAATGAGATCGAGCAGGCTTTCGCCCGCGAGATCTCGATGGAGCGCCGGCGACGTGCCTCCCTGAGGCGCACCGCCGAGCAGCGCGCTATCAAGCGCGACATGGACAAGCGTCACAAACGCGGCTCGGTCCGCTTCGTGCTGCTGGTGCTCACCCTGATCCTGACCGCCGTGATCGTGACGGTCGTGATGTTCCGAACGCTCTACCTGCTGCTCGGCTGAGGCACCGACCAGTTGCGCTCAGGTCGGCCGGCTTCTTGGCCGAGCGGCGAGCCTGTGCGGATCGGGCTTAGGACCTAGATCCTAAGTCTCGCCGAGCTTGCCCAAGGCGTCGTCGACCTCGGCGCGGACCGCATCGTCCGCGGCCTCCGCGGCCTGACCCTGGTCGCGCTGGATCTCCACGTAAATCTCTGTACGAAAAACCGGGATGTCATGGGGGGCGTGGATGCCGATCCGAACCTTCTCGCCTACCACTGACAGTACCGACACCTCAATGTCGTCGCCGATCATGATGCTCTGGTTGGGCTTGCGCGTCAAAACCAGCATCGCTGTGCACCCTTCTCGTTAGCCATGGACTTATGGCGAAGTCGCCCCCGACCTCGCCATAGAGAGCAAGCATAGTGTTCCTCCCCACCGAACGCGAGTCCGGCTCCCAAATGCTCGACTGGAGCCGTCGTATGCCGCTGGAGGCGAGCCGGCCGATCATGCGCTAGTCTCCCGGGCCGTTATGGGGTCCATTCATGGCTCGTAGATCACTGCGCCCACATCTAAACCAGATCCGAAGCTGGGTCCGGCAAGGTCGTACCGACGCCTGGGTCGCCCATCAGCTCGAGGTCACCGTGCAGGAGATCGAGCAGTTCAAGCGCCAAAACGACCTCTCCGGGGAGGAGAGCCCCAGCGAGGGCGCCACCGCAGCGGTGGCCTACCCCGACGAGATCGACCTGCGCGCCGAGGACGACGAGCTGATCGCCTCCGAACTGGAGGCCGCGATGGAGGCCGAACGAGCCAAGGCCGAGGCCGAGGCGGCCGAAGCGGCGGAGCGGGCTGCCGAGAGAGCGGCTGCCGGCGAAGGCGACGAGGACGAAAACGAGTCTCCTGCGCCGGCACGCCGTAGGCGCAGCCGCCGCGGACGTCGCTCGTCCAGTCGCGCCGCCGAGCCTCTGGAGGGCACCTTCGACCATGGCGAAGAGGGCTACGGCCTGTGGTTGGATCCCGCGATCCAGGACAACCCCGTCTACGCCGAGCACTGGGCCGGGCATCGGCCGGTCGAGGTCACGGTCGAGGAGGATCAGATCGTGATCCGTCGCACCGGCTCAGACGATTAGAGGGTCTCGGCGGGACTGGATCGGCTCGACGCGACTCGGGATCCACTCGACGCGGCTCGGACCGAGCGCAGGCATTGGTATTCCATTTTTATCGAATTTACGATAGTATATATATAAAGTATATACTTTGGTGAATTCGATAAAAAGAAGATACTACTCCGCCGGGATCAATCGCCCGCCGGCGTAGTCGGTGGCCTCGCGCAGGTAGCGCGCGAAGGCCGCGTCGATCACGACTGCCGAATCCCACGCCCAGGGATCCTCGGGGGCTGCGTCCATCGCGAGCTGCAAGCACCACGAGGTTCCCCGTTCGTAGAACTCCGCCAGTTCGTCGGCCGTGAAGCGTCCGCCCAGGCGTTTGCGAAGCTCCGCGACCAGGCCATCGACGATCCCCTGCAGTCGGGGACGCCGCTCAGAGGGCGCCTGGGAGAGGCGGCGCTCGCCCTGCTGCCATTGGTATAGGGCGTTGTCGAATCCAGGCACGAAGGCCGAGGCTAGCAGCGCCCGGTGGCCTGGGCCGCGCGAGGAGCGCCGAGGCTCCACCAGTTCCGGCGTCAAGACGAGCTTCCCCCTGAAGCCGATCAGTTCGAGGGCAGGCCACCTACGATGTAGGCCTGCTCGCCGGGATGAATCATGCCGAGACGGCGAGCGTCGGCCTGCACGGTCGCCGGGCTTGAAAGCGTGGCGTGCTGGCGACGCAGTGTCCGGTTCTGGGCTTCCAAGGCACGCGTCTGGGCGGTATCGCGCTTTGACTCGCCCCAAGCCGAGAACAGGCGCAGGCCGGCACTCAAATAGAGGTAGGCAATCGCCACCATCACGCACACCATCGCGATGCGGCCGATACGATCCCAGCGCACTCCCCCGGCAAGACCGGCGCCTGCAGAGCGGCGAGAGGCCTTCGTGGCGGCTCGAGCTGAGGCGGCTGAGGCGGCGGGCATGCTCTCGCATTCGCCCCCACCGACGAAGCTCCTGCAAGTTCAGGACGCCAGGCCTACCTGAGACGCAGCGTAAGCGATCGGCAAGGCGAAGCCGCTTTGTGCCCTGTCAACCCCTGAACACCGAGCGACCCGGGAACTCCGCGTCGTCACCCAGTTGCTCCTCGATGCGCAGCAACTGGTTGTACTTGGCGACCCGGTCCGAGCGCGAAGGAGCGCCCGTCTTGATCTGCCCACATCCGGTGGCGACCGCGAGGTCGGCGATCGTCACATCCTCGGTCTCACCCGAGCGATGGCTCATGACGGCCGTGTAGCCGGCCTCGCGGGCCATCGCGATGGCCGCCAAGGTCTCTGTGAGGGTGCCGATCTGATTGACCTTGATCAGGATCGAATTGGCCACACCCAGCTCGATCCCTCGGGCCAGGCGATCGGTGTTGGTCACGAACAGGTCGTCCCCCACAAGCTGCACTTGGGAGCCGAGCCGCTCGGTGAGGGTCTTCCAGCCCTCCCAGTCCTGCTCGTCCATGCCGTCCTCGATCGACACTATCGGGTAGCGCCCGGCCAAGGTCGCCCAATAATCGGCCAGCTCGGCGGCACTGAGCGTACGCCCCTCGTGCTCGAGCACGTAAGCGCCGTCCTCATACAGCTCGCTGGTGGCAGGGTCGAGCGCGATCGCAACGTCCACGCCGGGCCTATAGCCGGCGGCTTCGATGCCCGCCACGAGCATCTCCAAGGCCTCCTCGTTGGAAGCAAGGTCCGGCGCGAAGCCACCCTCGTCGCCGCCCGCGGTCGATAGTCGGCGCGAATGCAAGGTGCGCTTGAGCGCGTGGAACACCTCCGCCCCCATTCGCAAGCACTCAGAGAACGTGGAAGCCCCGCAGGGCACGACCATGAACTCCTGGAAGTCGACCTTGTTGTCGGCGTGAGCCCCGCCGTTCAAGACGTTCATCATCGGAACCGGCAAGACTCGAGCGGCCTCGCCGCCGAGGTAGCGCCACAGGGGCAGCCCCTCCTCGGCGGCCTGGGCATGGGCGACCGCCAGGGACACGCCCAAGATCGCATTGGCGCCGAGGCGCGACTTGTTGGGGGTTCCGTCGAGGGCGATCAAGGCCTCGTCGAGCGCTTTCTGGTCGCTCCCGTCCATGCCTGCCACCGCGTCCGCGATCTCATCGTTGACGTTCGCCACGGCCTGGGTGACGCCCTTACCCGCCCAGCGCTCGCCGCCGTCGCGCAACTCAGTAGCCTCGAACTCGCCGGTCGAGGCTCCCGAGGGTACCGCCGCGTGACCGTGGGCCCCGGAGCGAAGTGAGACCTCGGCCTCGACCGTGGGGTTGCCACGGCTGTCGAGGATCTGACGGGCGTGGACTTTCTCGATCTGACTCATCGCTGCGCTCCGCTGCCTGGGACCCGACCCGGCGCCGCGTGGACCGGCGCTACTTAGTGGTGGTGCCCGTGGTGGTCGTCGGCGTGGCGGTCGTCGGCGTGGCCGTGCCCGGCGCGGTGGTAGAGGTCGCGGGGGCCTTGTAGCCCTTGCAGTCCTTGACCGAGTATTCGGCGCGGCATTCGGTGCGGCCTTCCCACTTCTTGCGGAAGTTCTTGATGAATTCCGACAGCGACTTCTGTTGCTTTTCGGCCGTGATCTGCTGAGAGATCGTGGACTGCACCTTGGACAGCGCCTGCTGACTTCCCGGGATCGTCTTCTTGACTTCGTAGATGTAGTAGCCGAAAGGCGTCTTGATCGGACCGCCGAGCACGTTCAGCTGGGCTTTGAAGATGGCTTCGTCGAGCGCCTTCTCCTCTTGGCCTTTGACGACACCCGGCAACGATCCGCCGGCCGCCTTGCTGACCGGGTCAATCGAGCTGCTCTTGGCGACGCTTGCGAAGCTCTTGCCCGATTCGATTTCTTTCTTGGCCTGTTCGGCCTGCGCCTGAGTCTTGGTCAGGATGATCAGGATATTGCGCTTTTCGGGCTGACCGTACTGGGTCTTGTGCTGTTCGTAGTAGCTCTGGATTTCCTTCTGGCTGGGCTTCTTGCCAGCTTCCTTGCTCACCTTCTGCTGGATCTTGGATGAAAGCGAGTTGAGCTTCACACGTAGCAGGAGATCGGAGACGGTGTAGCCGGTGCTGGCCAGGAATTTCTGGAAATCGGCTTCCTTGGGGAACTGTTGGGCCTTGATCTGGTTGAACTGCTTCTTGACTTCGGCGTCAGAAACTTTGATGCCGCGTTCTTCGGCCTCCTTGATCACCCAGTTGGCGGAGATCAGGTAGGCCAAGACCTGTTGCTTGAGCGCGGTGTACTGCTGTTCGCACTGGGTCTTGAGAGCCGCGGGCGTCGGCTTGGCCTGGCCCTTGACCGGCTTGGGCGCGGTCGCTTCGAGGTGAGCGATGCAGTTTTTGTAGGTGGGCGGGTCCGGAACGGCTGCCTTGGGCGCCGTCTGGCCGGATGCCGTCGCGGAAGCCGAGCTGGAGCTGGCGGCCACGTCCATCCAGTGGTTGAACGTTTCCTTCGTTACCGGTGTGCCGTTGACGCTGACCACGGCGTTGCCCGGGATGCCGCCGCTACCGCACGCGGTGAGCGTCACCCCTGTAAGCAAAACGGCGCCCAGCGCCGAAATTTGACCCGATAGTTTGGACACGACGCGGGCACTCTAGCGGAAACATCCCAAGGCGTGCTTAACGAGTTCCTTAAAGGTGGCTAAGTCGCGTTTCTAAGCGGCCTCGCGCGTGACGGCCAACAGCACATCGGCGGCGCGCACCACGGTGGGGAAGCGCTCGGCGCCCTCCTTGGGCACTCGCACCGACACCTGCGAGCGGCCCGACTCGTACAGAGCCTCGGGCAGCTCCTCGCGCAAACGCTTGGCGCGTGCCGAGTCGAGCTCGATCGGCGTGACCGCGAGACGGTCCCCTCTGAAGCTGACCGCCTGGGCGCCGGCCTGGCCGAACTTGATGCGGGCGCGCTGCAGCGCCAAGAGGTTGGAGAGCGGCTCGGGAACCGGGCCGAAGCGGTCCTCCAGCTCCTCGCGCAACCGTTCCACGTCGGCCACCTCGAAGGCAGAGGCGACACGACGGTGCACCTCGATCTTGGCCTGCTCGTAAGGGACGTAGTCGGCCGGTACGTAGGCGTTGACGTTGACATCCAGGCGCACCGGCTCGGGCAGATCCGCCGCCGGCTCGCCCTCGCCTTCGCCCGGACCGGCCTGACGGACGGCTTCGTCGAGCATCTGCATGTAGAGCTCGAAGCCGAGCGCGGCCACGTGGCCGGACTGCTCGTCGCCCAGAAGGTTGCCGGCGCCTCTGATCTCCAGATCGCGCATCGCCACCTTGAAGCCGGCGCCCAGCTCGGTGTAGTCGGAGAGGGCCGACAGGCGCTGGGCGGCCTCGGGCGTGAGCGCGGCCGCCGAGTCGTACAAGAGATATGCGTAGGCGCGTTCGCGGCTGCGTCCCACACGTCCCCTGATCTGGTAGAGCTGGGCCAAGCCGAAGGCGTCGGCGTGCTCCACGATCAACGTGTTGGCTTGGGGAATGTCGATGCCCGACTCGATGATCGAAGTGCACACGAGCACGTCGGCGCCACCCTGCAGGTAGTCCATCATCACGGCCTCGAGTTCGCCCTCGCCCATCTGGCCGTGGGCCACCGCGAAGCGCACGCCCGGGCACAGGGCACGCAAGCGCTCGGCGGTCTCTTCGATCGAGTCGACCCGGTTGTGCATGAAGAATGCCTGTCCTCCGCGCGCGTGCTCGCGCAGGATCGCGCGCTTGACCAGCTCCTCCTCGTACTCGCCCACATACGTCTTGACCGGCCGTCTGCCCTCGGGCGGCGTCTCGATCACCGAGATCTCGCGCAGCCCGGCCAACGACATTTGCAAAGTGCGGGGGATCGGGGTGGCGGACATCGAGATCACGTCCACCTTCAGCTTGAGCTGGCGCAACAGCTCCTTCTGCTTGACCCCGAAGCGTTGCTCCTCGTCCACGATCAACAGGCCGAGGTCCTTGGCGCGAACGTCGCGCGAGAGCACGCGGTGGGTGCCGATCAGGATGTCCACGGCGCCGCGCGAGAAACCGGCGAGCGCGGCCTTCTGCTCTGCGGCCGAGCGGAATCGCGAGACGTGCTCGAGCGTGATCGGGTAGTCGGCGAGGCGCTCGGAGAACGTGCCGTAGTGCTGCTGGGCGAGGATCGTGGTGGGCACCAGCATCAACACCTGCTTGCCTTGACTGGCGGCCTTGAAGGCGGCGCGCAGGGCGACCTCGGTCTTGCCGTAACCGACGTCGCCGCACACCAGGCGGTCCATCGGCCGGGGCGCTTCCATGTCGGCCTTGACTAGTTCGATCGCCTCCAGCTGGTCGGCGGTCTCGGTGAAAGGGAAGTGTTCCTCGAATTCGCGCTGCCAGTCGGAGTCCGGCTCGAAGGCGTGACCGGCGCGGCGACGACGCTCGGCGTACAGGCTCAGCAGCTCACCGGCCAGCTCTTGGGCGGCACGGCGCGCACGCGCCTTCATCGCCTCCCAGCGCGTGCCACCCAGCTTCGAGAGCGGCGGTCCTCCGTCTCCGCCGGCTCCCACGTAGCGCGAGATCTTGGCCAGCTGGTCGGTGGGGACGAAGACCTTGTCGTCGCCTTGGTATTCGAGATAGAGATAGTCGCGCGTGACGTCGGCCACGGTGCGCGTCTCAAAGCCCGCGAAGCGCGCCACGCCGTGGTCCTCGTGCACGACGATGTCGCCTGTACGCAGCTCTGTGAAGGAACGCAATGCGCCCCTTCGCGCAGGCCCGCCGCCGAGACCTTCGGCCCCGCTTCCGGCGCGACGCTCGGCGCGGCGACGACGCAGCAGACGGTGCTCCGGGTAGACGGCCAACTTCAAGGACGGTGCCACGAAACCCTCGCGCAGGGAGGCGGCGGCGAAGCGCAGCGACGCCTCCAAGGGCGCCCTCGCGACATCCACGTCGGCGTCCAGCCAGTCGGCCTTGAGGCGACCCAGGTTGTAGGCGGCGCGCTCGCCTTCCCCGCGGCGCGGGAACGCCACAACTGTGCGGTAGCCCGAGCGTACGAGCTTCTCAAGCTCCGGCTCGGCCTCGGCCAGGGAGCGCGCCGCGGTGTCGGCGGCGGAGGCTCTCAGCTCGATCTCCTGGCCGCTTGACATCGAGGACAGCCAGATCTTGGTGCGCTCGGCGACGCCGGCCTGGACCTCCTCGGGGCTCACATACAGGTGGTGTGCGTCCTTGTCGGCGAAGGCGGCGCACACGTCGCTCCAGTGGTCGGTCAAGGCAGGCGCCAACTCCTCCTCGGCGGCCACGATCAGCTGAGTGCCCAACCTCTCGCCCGCCGATCCCTGGCTGGGCGCGCCGGCGCCGTGCCCGTCGATCAGGTCCAGTAGGGCACCAAAGCGCTCGACCGGCAGCAGCTCGGCGATGTCCGGACGGCCCTCGTCGCGCTCGCCGCGATCGCTCTCAGAACCGCTGAAAGCACCGGTCGCGGCCGCGATCTCCGCCAGCTCCCGGTGCTCAGGGGCAAGCTCGGCGGCGGGGGCGATCTCGACCTCGGCGACATCGCCGAGCGAGCGCTGCGTGAAGGTCGAGAACCAGCGCAGCGATTCGATCTCGATGTCGAACATGTCCACCCGTACCGCATGCTCCTCGGTGGCGGGAAACACGTCGAGCAGGCCTCCGCGCATCGCGAACTGGCCGCGCTCCTGGACCTGATCGACGCGCTCATAGCCGGCGCCGACGAGCTCGGTGGCGCACTCGTCGAGGTCGAGCAGCTCGCCGACGCGCAAGGTGAACGAGCGCGGGCGCAAACTCGGGTCGGGCACCTTCTCGGACAGGGCCACGGCCGAGACGACGACCACGGGCGCCTCGGCGCCGCTGTCCGCCCCGGCGAGCAGGGCGTCGAGCGCGGCCACACGCAGGCCCACCAGATGCGGTGGCGGCGTTAGGTGCGACTCGTAGGCCACTCCACGCGAGGGGTAGAAGCGCACACGTCTCGGGGCAAGCCACGCGCGCAAATCGCTTGAGAGGTCGCGGGCAGCCCGATCGTCGCCGACCACTACGAGGGTGGGACGCGAGGTGTCTCGATCTGCGAGCGCGGCGATGACATAAGGGCGCAAGGAGGAGGACACGAAGGCGTGACCTCCCTCGCGGGCAAGCCGACCGGCGGCCGCGTCCTGATCGAGGGCGCCTAGCAGTGAGCGGAGCGACATGGCTACTCCATGCCTAGCACGAGCAGCTCGACGGCCTGGCAGGCCTGGTCGATCAGCTCGCTTACTTCATCGGCTGGCTCGCGAAAGCGGCCGAGCACGTACGCGGAGACGATCTCGGGGTCGGTCGACTTGGGACGCCCCACACCGACACGAACGCGCATGAAGTCGGCGCCGCCCAGCTCGCGCTTGATCGACTTCAGGCCGTTATGACCGGCCAGGCCGCCGCCGAGGCGGGTGCGCACGTCGCCGAATGGAAGGTCGATCTCGTCGTGCACCACCAAGATGCGCTCCAGCGGCAGCTTGAACGAGCCGCGAGCCGGCCCGACCGAGCGACCGGCCTCGTTCATGTAGGTCTGCGGCCACAGCAGGGCTCCACGCACGCGCGCGCCCGCACGCGGGGCACCCCTTTTTGTAGATACATCACCCTGGAGCTCCCTCCCGGCCAAACCCTCATGGGACAAACCCTCACCGGACAACCCCCCACCTGGCAAACCCCCGTCGGGCACTCTCCCTTCGGCGATAAGCCCCCGAAAGCGATCCTTGGCACGGGGGAAATCCCAGCGCTCGGCCAAGCGGTCGAGGACCATGAAGCCGACGTTGTGGCGCGTTTGGGAGTGCTCGCGACCCGGGTTTCCCAGGCCGACGATCAGCCAGTCGATGGCCGCGCCGCCGCCAAACAGCTTCAGGAGCTACTCCTCGGAGGAGCCGCCGTCGGCGGCTGCCTCGCCGGACTCGCCCTCGGCCTCGCCGACGAGCTCGGTCTCCGATTCCAGCTCGCTTTCCTCCTCGGTCTGGAGGCGCGGCGCAGACACCGAAGCGACCGTGGTGGCGGGATCGTCGAGCAGGGTCACGCCCTCGGGCAAGGCAATCGACTCCAAGGCGAGCGTGTCGCCGATGGCAAGGTCGCCCAGCTCGTGCACGATCGACTCGGGAATGGAAGTGGGAAGCGCTTCGATGTTGAGCTCGCGCGTGAGCTGCTCGAGGATGCCGCCTTCCTTGACCCCGGGGGTGTCCTCGACGCCGGTTAGCTCCAGCGGCACTACCGCGTGGATCGGCTTGTCCAGGCGCACGCGCAGGAGGTCTACATGGGTGGTCTCACCGCGCACGGGGTCGCGCTGGGCCTCCTTGAGCACGACCGGTGTGGCCTTGGCGCCGTCGATGCTCAGGTCGACTACGGCGCCTGAGCCGGCAAGGGCGAGGCGCAGTTCGCGCGCGTCGACGCTGAAGCTGACGGGATCGGAGCCTCCGCCGTAGAGCACCCCGGGGATGCGTCCGGTGCGGCGCAGGCGCCTTGCCGAGCGAGAGCCGTCGGGGTCGCGACTTGCGACGTCGAGCTTTGTAGTCGTGGTGGCCATGTGAAGCCCGAGGACTTTAGCAATCCGCTTCGCTGTTGATCGGCCGGCCGATCGAGAGCAGGGACACCGATATGCCTGTGAAGAAGTTTCCGGAGCGCTTGACCGTGACGCATTGGACGGTCGGCAGGTGCCCGATGACCGTCCAAGCCACGCGCGTGGGACCGGTGGAGCCGCCAAGCGAATGGTTGCTTTCAGAGCTGAGGTCGAGGATCTTTACCGAGCCGTTGCGGTGCAGGGAGGCGGCGTCTGCCTTGACCATGGCCACGCACTTGGGAGCGCTCGCGCAACCGGACAGCTGGGCGAGCATCCCCCGCTCGTTGCCGACCGCCTCGGCGCGCACCACGGCGAGGATGTCGTCGCGTTCGACGTTTTCGGTGGCGAAGAAGCGCGCCAGGAGCCCGCTGATCGCGAGGAACAGGACCACGACCAGCGCGATCAGCGCCCAGTGCATTGGACGCAGGGAGGCCAGCCAGGCGCGAACTGGTCGCGCGGGTCGAGCCGCCGCCTGTTCGCGACCCCCGGCAGGTGCCCCTGCTGCCTGCTCACCAACCCCCACCGGTGCAGCCGCGCCAGTCGGTGCCTCAGCTCCCTTAGACAAGTGGGACGCCCCTGGCTGGCGGCTCAAAACAACTGGTTCTCGCCGCCGAACACTTCGCTGACGGAGTCGTCGGTGAAGATGCGGCGGATCGAGTCGGTGAGCAGCTCCGCACAGGGAAGCACGCGGATATTGGAGGGCAGACCGGGCCGGGCCGGGATCGTGTCAGTGACGACGATCTCCTTCAAGCCGGAGGCCGCAAGGTTCTCGAACGCGGCGCCCGAGAAGACAGCATGGGTGGCGGCCGCATAGACGCTCTTGGCGCCGGCGTCGAGCACGGTGCGGGCCGCGGCCTTGAGCGTGCCGGCGGTGTCGATCATGTCGTCGACGATCACCGCCGTCTTATCCTTCACATCGCCGATCACGTAGCCGATCTCGGCGACCTGCTGGGCTGGGCGCTCCTTGTCGAGGATGGCCAGCTCGGCGCCGATCTTGGAGGCGAACTTCTTGTTGAGCTTGACCCGTCCCGCGTCGGGGGCGACCACCACCAGGTCTGAGAGGCCGAGGTCGGCGAAGTATTGGGTGAGCATGAAGAGGGCCGTCATGTGGTCGACCGGCTTTTGGAAGAAACCTTGGATCTGGCCGGCGTGGAGGTCCATCGTGAGCACCCGGTCGGCTCCGGCCGCCTCGATCATGCGGGCCACCAGGCGTGCGGAGATCGGCTCGCGGGGCGCCGACTTCTTGTCTTGGCGGGAGTACCCGAACCAGGGCGTAACGGCGATCACACGGTGCGCGGAGGCGCCGACGGCGGCGTCGATCATGAACAGGAGCTCCATCAGGGAGTCGTTGGCGGTCACCCCGGTGGCGGGGTTGCCGCAGGTGGACTGCACGATGAAGACGTCGGCGCCCCTGATCGACTCCTCGTAGCGACAGTAGACCTCACCGTTTGAGAACGTGTTGAGCTCGACCGGGCCGATGTCGACGCTCAGCTTGTCGGCGATGTCCACCGCCAGCTGGGGGTTGGCGCGCCCAGAGACGAGCATCAGCCGCTTGTTGTAATCAATCGGCAGGCTCGTGGCCGGCGAGGACTGCGTGCGCGCGTCGATCACGCTCATGTACCCCGGGAGTGTAGAGCCCGGAGCGTCACGACTCGTGCTCGTCCGCCTGTCGGCCCGCGGCCGGGTGAGACACCGCCGGTGGCGGCTCCGCGCTCGGGGGGGAACTCCCAGCGGCGCCGTCGCTTGAGACAGGCCGCGAGGCGTAGCCCTCGACATTTGTTTGGCGCGCGCGGGCCACGGCCAGGGCGTCCGCGGGGACATCTTCGGTGATGACCGAGCCTGCGGCCGTGTAGGCGCCGTCGCCGACAGTCACAGGCGCCACGAAAGAGGTGTCAACGCCTCCGCGCACACCGCTGCCGATCGTGGTGCGGTGCTTGGCGCGGCCGTCGTAGTTGGCGGTGATCGTGCCGGCACCGAGGTTGGAGCGGGGGCCGATGTCGGCGTCGCCGATGTAGGAGAGGTGGGGGATCTTCGTGCCTGCCCCCACGTCGGAGTTCTTGATCTCCACGAACGTGCCCGCCTTTGCGCCAGCGCGCAGAACGGTGCCGGGGCGCAGGTAGGCGAACGGGCCGACGCTTACGCCATCCTCTAGAACGCAGTTCACAAGGTAGGAGCAGCGCACAGCACACCCGCTGCCGATGTGGGTGGCACCGCGAATCGTGGTGAATGGCTCGATCGTCGTGTCCTGGCCGATCTGCACGTCGACATCGATCTGGACGGACGCGGGATCGAGAATCGTCACGCCGGCACGCATATGCCTCTCGGCGATCGCTCTTTGTGCGAGCTTGCGCACGCGGGCGAGTCCCACACGATCGTTGACGCCCAGCATCAGGCCCTCGTCCTCGACCACATGGGCGGCGACCTTGGCACCGTCGGCCCGCAAAAAGTCCAAGGCCTGCGGCAGGTAATACTCACTCTGGGCATTGTCGGCGGTCAGACGCGGCAGGGCGCCGAGCAAAGCAGAGCCATCGAACACGTATATGCCGGAGTTGACCTCGCGGATGCGCAACTCTTCCTCGGTGGCGTCGCCCGGCTTCTTTGTCTCCACGACCCGCCCCACAGACCCGTCGGGGTCGCGCACGACGCGCCCGTAGCCGGTGGGATCGTCGAGCACGGCGGTGGCCATCGTGGCTGCGGCTCCGCTTCCCGTGTGGGCCTCGACCAAGTCGCCGATCGCCTGGGCGCCTACCAAAGGGACATCGCCGCTGAGGATCACGACGGGCGCATCGGGGTCTATCTGCTCGGCAGCCGCGCGCACAGCGCCGCCGGTACCGTCGGATAGGGGCTGCACGGCCAGCTCGACTCCCTCGGGCAGGACTCCCGCGAGCGCGCGTGGGGGCGAGTCCACTACCACGACACGCTTGGCGCCGGCGGCCAAAGCTGCCCGAACCGGCCACATCACCATCGGGATGCCGCACAACTCGTGCAACACCTTGGGCGTAGCCGAGCGCATACGCGTGCCCTGCCCGGCGGCGAGGATCAGGACGGTGGGAGCGGTCAAGGCCATCACTCTAGATGCCCTCCCCACGGAGGGCGGCGACGCTGTGCGCTGCACTGGGGAGCAGGGATTCGAACCCCGATTCTCAGGACCAAAACCTGATGTCCTGCCATTGGACGACTCCCCAAGGGGACAAGGACTTTAGCGCCGAGACAAGCGTTCTCGTAACACGACAGCGACATTGCATCGACCCCACCTGCAAGAATGCTTGCGTGCCAAGGGGTGGGGATTGGCGACGAGGCCTTTCGGGGATGCGTGGCTTATGCGGCGCTTGAGGCGTATGGGGCGCTGGGCGTTGATTGGCGCGCTTGCGCCGGTCGCGATGTGGAGCGGTGTATCCGCGACCGCGGCGACACTCCCGTCCAGCTCGACTTCGACCATAACCACGGGCCACGTGGCCTGCAAGGACACGGGCCTGCGCCCCACCCGCAAGGACATCGGCCGGATCACAGCCGCCACGCTGTGTCTGATCGACCGTGAACGGGGCGCCTACCGCCTGGGAGTACTCCGCAGCAACAGCTCGCTGCAGCAGATCGCTGCCGGCCAGGCCAGGGCGATGGTGGTGGGCGACTACTTCGGCGATGACACCCCAACCGGGACGACCCCATGGCAGCGCATCGCGGCCTCGCCTTACGGAGTCGGCGCGCACACCGTGGCCGCCGCCCAGAACATCGGTTGGGGAACGTCGCGGATGGCGACACCGGCGGGGATGGTGAGCATCTGGATGCACTCGCCGCCGCACCGGCACATCGTGCTGACAGGCAGCTACCGCGACATCGGCATCGGCGTGGCCCCGGCGGCGCCCACCATCCTCACGAATGGGGCACCGGGGGCGACCTACACCGTCGAGTTCGCGGCGCGCGGTTAGTTCGACTCTGACGGGTGGAGCCTGACGGGTGCCTACGCGCGGGCGCGCACGCACGCGAGGCACCCTCTCCAGGGGACAACAACACCACCGCCCCACCCCCCAGAACACACCACATCGCCGCCCCACCCCCAACACAACGATCCCGCCGCCCCACTCCCCAGAACACAGCCACACCACCGCCCCGACCTCGCACCCCGACTCCGACCGGATGCAAAGCAAGCCGGTTAGACGGCGACTGTCAGCCCCGCCGCGGCACCCGCCCGCCGCGCGCTCCGTCCTCGGAGGCGGGGCCTCGCGAAGAGGAGATGCCCAACACCCGCATCGCCTTCAACCCGAGACTGAGCTTCTCGCGGCCGTCGGAGGAGCTGACGTCCAGCCCGGTCAGCTCGCGGACGCGCTCCAGGCGGTAGTAGATCGTGTGGCGGTGGGTGAACAGGCGCTGGGCGGTGCCGGCGACGTTGCCGTCGGCCTCCAGAAAAGTCTCCAAGGTGCCGAGCAGCTCGGTCTCGTACTGTTCGTCGTAGGCAACCAAGGGCTCGACCGTCTCGGCGTAGAAGCGCTGTAGCTCCTCAGGATTGTCGGTCATGGCGGACAGCAGCAGGCGGTAGGCGCCGGTCTGCTCGAAGGCCAGGAGGACTCCTTCGGGGGCGGAGCCCTCGGCCACATTGGCGGCCAGCAGGGCCTCTCCGGCGGCGCGGGGCAGCTCGCCGGGATCCTCGGCTATGCGGGAGCGCCCCAGCGCGAAGGTGTAGCCGGACAGGGCGCTCTCCATCTCGCGCAGGACCCCTTCGGCGGCGCGTGCGGCCGCTACCTCCTCGCCGCCAGGCACGAGCAACAAGATCTCCACGCCGGCGGCGCCGTCTCGCTCGGAGAGGGCGGCCAGGGACTTGCCCACGGCCGCGCGCGCGCCGCGCTCGGCGACGGCTCGCGCACGGGCGCGCCAGCCCTCCTCGGTGGGCGCTTGGGGGTGGGCTCGGGCCACGATCACCGTAGCTCCCTCGGCGAGGTCCAAGGACAGCTCGGCGGCTCGCGCGAGCAGTTCCTCTCGCGGGATCGCGTTGCGGCCCAAGGCCAGGCGCAGGAAGTCGGCGGCGGCGGTCTCGGAGGCGACGTCGGGGGCGCGCACACGCTCAACCTCGGAGGCGATCATGGTGACCAGGAGGCGCCGCACGACGGGGCTGGGCTCGGCTCGGGCCCGCATGTGCAGGGAGCCGACCACCGCGTCGGCCACACGCAAAGGAAGGCTGGCGACGCCGTCCCCGCCGGAGAGCAGTGAGCGCTCATCCGCGCTGGAGCGCGCGGCCACGGCGATCGTGGTACCGGAGGCGTCGGTCACGGCGAGGCTGGCGTCCAGGGCACGCGAGGCGGCACGTACCACCTCGGGCAGGCCTGCGCCGGACTCGACGGCCTCGGTGACGGCGTCCAGGCCGCCGAGCTCAGACACGGCGGAGGGACGCCCGGGTCGGCCCCACAGGTCGACGGAGCGAGAGCGCCTGGGTCAGCCCCAAGGGTAGACGGGGCGAGGGCACCGGGCTCAACCCCACAGGTAGACGGCCAGCAGGGCGCCGAGCACGCCGGCGCCTACGAGCACCGCGAGCACGTATAGGGACAGGACTGTCGCCGCCAGGCGCTCCCATACGCGCGAGTAAGAGCCCCACGCAGGCACGAGGATCAGGCCGACGTATAGGGCCAGGCCGAACACGCCGGCGCATACAGCTACGAGGTCGGTGACGGTGTTGGTGCTCATTGTGTGTGTGGGTGAAGCTCTATTTTGAAATTTTGCGAAAGTATATACAAATTGTATCTACAATAGTGAATTCCACAAAAAGAGAATACAACCCTACGCCTTTATCTTCGACCCTCTCGCCCGAGCCCATGCGGTCCTCTGGGCCGGGGCCCCAGCCAGACGTATTCTCAAACCTTCCTTTTGAGGACGTCATTGTTGCGTACGCACCCGCTGTACCGTCGCGAAAGCGGCGTCCACGGGCACGGCGGTCAGGGGTGCGGGCTCGAGTCCGGCCAGGCCGGCGGCGGCGCGTTGCGCACGGGCGAGGCCGTTGGCGCGGGCGAACAGGCCCAGCACGGTGGGCCCGGAGCCACTCACCAGAGCCACTTCGGCGCCCGCCTCGCGCACGTGGGCCAGCGCGGCGTCGATCTGGGGGCACAGCTCCAGGGCGGCGGCTTGGAGGTCGTTGTGCAGGAGATGCTCGTCGGCGGGTAGGGCGGCCCCCAGCTCGAAGGCGGCCCTGAGCGCATCGCGGCGCTCCTTCAGGTCAGGAGCATCGCGGGGAAGTCCAAGCCGGTCGGCGGCTGCATAGACCTCGGCCGTGGAGAGCCGGGCAGCCGTGGAGAGCCGGGCGACCCCGGCGGTCATTCCGGCGGCCTCGCTTCCATCGCCCTCGTTTTGTTCGCCGGCGACGCTGGGCAGGAGGACCAGGACGCCGAAGGCGGAGAAGGGCTCGGGCAGGGCCTGCAAGACCTCGCCGGCGCCGGTCGCCAACCAGCGCCCGGGCGTGACCTGGGCGGGAACGTCGGCCCCCAGTTCTGAGGCGAGCACGAACAACAATCCCTCATCCCCCAGCCCTGACGCGGCTTGGGCCAGGCGCAGCGCGGCGGCCGCGTCGGCCGACCCTCCCCCAAGGCCGGCGGCGACGGGGATGCGCTTGTCGATCGTGAGGCGCAGGGGCGGGGCACCCCAGCCGGTGGCTGCCCTGAAGGCGGCCAAGGCACGGGCGGCGAGGTTCTCAACGGGCACGCCGGGACAGAGGACCTCGTCTTCGTCGGCGTCGGGGGCCGCCTCGAGCGTGAGCTCGTCGGCGAGGGAGATCGATTGCATCACGCTGACTAGCTCGTGGCGAGAGTCGGGGCGGGTGGGGCCGAGGAACAGGCCGAGGTTGATCTTGGCCGGCGCGAGCGCGCGCAGGGGCAGCTCGACGGGCTTCACGCGACACCCAGCACGCGCAGGCGCAGATCGTGGGCTTGCCTCGCGCCATCGGGCATACCGGGATCGGGGATGGCAGTCACGCTATGTCCAGCTTTCCCGCCAGCGCTCTGAAGTCCTCGGGCGAGAGCCGCTCGGCGCGGATGTCCTCGCGCAGGCCAAGCTCAGCCAAGGCTGCCCTCGCGCGCGCGCGCGAGTCCCCCTTCGAAGAGACGGGCAGCCCGGGCAGCGCCAGCCCGGACAGCTGTAGGGAGCCGGCCAGGGTCTTGCGTCGGTGCGCGAAGGCGCCGCTCACCAAGGCCCTCACGCCCGGGCTGGGCGCGGGTCCGGTGCGCAGCATGCCGACCAAGACGGAGTCGACGTTGGGCACCGGATAGAACACGCCGCGCGGGATCGATCTGATCACGTGGACCTCGCACGCCAGCTGGGCGATCGCCGAAGGCGCGCCATAGGCGGAGCTGCCGGGGCTCGCGGCCAGCCGCTCGCCGACCTCCCTTTGGACCATTGCGACCCACACCACCACGTCGGGGAGCTGCTCGATCGTGCGCAGCAGGGCGCCGACGGCGACTCCGTAGGGCAGGTTCGCTACCACCTTCGTGGGGGCAGGCGCGAGCGCGGCCAGGTCCATTCGCATGACGTCCTCCCAGTGCACGCTCACGTTGGCGTGCCCTTCGGTCGCGTCGAGCAGGGCGGGGCGCAGGCGCTCATCGATCTCGACCACGTGGACGTGACGCGCCCGCTCGGCCAAATGCTCAGAGAGCACGCCCAAGCCTCCACCGATCTCAAGGACGACATCCTCAGCCCCCACTTCGGCCGCTCGCTCGATCACGCCGAGGATGTTCGAGTCGATCAGGAAGTTCTGGCCAAGGTCGCGGTCGGGGCGGACATCGAACTTGCGCATCCGCCGCAGGCTGGGCTGGGTCGGCTCGCTATCCCCGTCGCCGTGGACGCTCACCATCCGAAGACGCGCTCGGCGTTGCGCTCCACGAGGGCGCCCAGCTCCTCGACGGAGACGCCGCGCAGCTCGGCGATGAAGGCGGCGGTGTGGGCCACGTAGGCGGGCTGGTTGCGGTGCTTGCGCACCACCTGGGGCGAGAGGTAGGGCGCGTCCGTCTCGATCAGGAGGCGCTCGGCGGGCGTGACGCGCGCGGCCTCGGCCAAGTCGCCCGCGCTTTTATAGGTGACGTTGCCGGCAAAGGAGATCCAGTAGCCGCGGTCCAGGCACTCCTGCAGGCGATCAGGCATTGAGAAGCAGTGGATGACGACCTTCAAGCCCTCGGCCTCGGCGGCCAAGGTCGCGAGTGTGTCCTCGTCTGCGTTTCTGGTGTGGATGGTCAGGGGCGTGCCGGTCTTCTGGGCGAGGGCTATCTGCGCAGTGAATGCGCGCCGCTGGTCCTCCCGCGCGGCGTTCTCTCGGTAATAATCGAAGCCGGTCTCGCCGATCGCCATACACCGGGGGTGTTCGGCCAAGGCGGCCAGCTCGGCCAGGTCGGCGTCGTCGAAGCCGTGGGCTTCGTTGGGGTGGCACCCGACCGCGGCAAACACTTGGGGGAAGGCTTCGGCCGAGGCCAGGGCCGCGCGCGAGGACTCACCGTTGGTGCCGACCGCGAGCATCTTGACGACGCCGGCCGCGACCGCCCGCTCGACCAAGTCGGCGTCGGGCTCCTCGCATAGGTAGAGGTGGGTGTGGCTGTCGATCATCGGGCCGTCATCAACTTAGTTTGGCAGTGCTCGATCACGAGCGTATGCCCCCCGAACTAGACGGCGCTAGACACGCTAGACGGAGCTAGACGAGCTAGACAGCGCTAGACGGGCTAGACGGCGCTAGACTGGATCGATGGCCCGTATCGAGAACCCGTACCGCCCCGGCTTCAACGAGCCACCCAAGGAGCTGGCGGGTCGCAAGGCCGTACTCGAGGATCTGCGCGACGCCGTTGAGGTCGCGGCACTGGACGGTCGAACCCCACGGCCGACGCTGCTCGTGGGGGCGCGCGGCGTAGGCAAGACGGTGCTGCTCGCCGAAGCCGCCGCAATCGCTGGGTCTCGGTTTGGATGGCCACGGGTACACGTGGAGATGCGACCCGAGACCCCTTTCACTCCGGATCTCCTCGACGCGATCGGACGGGCGACCGAGCTACTCGAACAGCCGCCGGCCAAGCGCGCGCTGCGGGCCGAGTCGGTGACTGTGCGCGCGGGCCTGCCTGGCGTCGGTGGCGAGGTTCGGTTTGCTCGCCCAACCATCGAGCCGGGCGACCCGACGCCTGCTCTGCGTCCCGCGCTCACTGGGCTGGCCGACCTCGCGATCCGGCTCGGTACCGGCGTGGTTCTCACCCTTGACGAGGCGCATCTCGCCGAACGCCGCGAGCTTGCCGCGCTCGCGGCGTTGCTGCAGGAGGGCACAGGCGAGCGCTGGCCTCTCGTGGTCGCAATTGCCGGTCTGCCTTTGATGCGAGCCCCGGAGCACTCCGTCACGTATCTGGAGCGAGGCGCATGGCACGAGCTGGGCGCGCTGAATCGCGAGGACACGGTGCGGGCGTTGCGACGTCCCGCTGAGTCGGCGGGAAGGCCGATGGACCAAGACGCGGCCGTGATATTGGCAGACGCCTCTGGGGGCTACCCATTCGCGGTTCAGCTCTATGGGCACTACGCCTGGCGAGCTTCCAACGAGGCGGAGCGAATCGACTTGGCGGCCGCCAATGCCGCGCTGCCTCGCGCCCATGCGGAGTTGGAGCGAGGGCTTTATGCGGCCCGCTGGACCGCGGCCAGCCCGTCGCAGAAGCGCTACCTTGCGGCCCTCGCCGACGTTGTCTCATCCGGCGCCACGACCACCGCGAGGCGCGTGGCGGACGAGCTTGGTCGTACGCCCAAGCAGCTGTCGAGTGTTAGGGACGATCTCATCAAGCAGGGGACGCTGACCGTGGAAGGGGACGAGCTGCGGTTTACGATCCCCGGGATGAGCGCTTTCGTGCTGGCGCGTCGGTAAAACGCCGGACACCGAGCCGGGCTAGGACTCAGCCCAGCGCTCAGGCCGCCGAGACGGCGGGCTCGTCGGCTTCGCGCTTGGGGAACAAGGGCTCCACCTTCTCCACCCGCTCGATCGCCCCATCTCCGAACCCGGCGCCGGTGTAGGAGACGTCGGGCGCGCCGAGTGCCGCGAGCAGCTTGACGGTCGCCTCGGGCAGGTAGGGATGCAGGAGCACGGAGACGACGCGCAGGCCCTCGGCGAGGGTGGCCAGCACACGGTCTAGCTCGGCCGCGCGGTCCGGGTCCTTGGCCAGCTGCCAGGGCGCCTGCTCCTCGACGTAGCGGTTGAGCCGCCGCACGCGTTGCCAGATCTCATCTAGGGCGTTGGTCAGCTCGACCTGGTCGAGCAGCGCGCCGACCCGCTCGGGGAGACCTTCGAAATCGGCCGCCAACGTGTCGTCCAGACCACCGGTCACTGCCCCGTCGCGGTAGCGCACGATCATCGCGAGTGTGCGGGAGGCCAAGTTTCCGTAGTCGTTGGCGAGCTCTGACTCGTAGCGCTGCTCGAAGGAGGCGGTCGAGACCGAGCCGTCTTGCCCGAAGGGCACGTCTCTGAGCAGGTAGAAGCGCAGGGCGTCGGCGCCGAAGCGGTCGATCGCCTCGAACGGGTCGAGCACGTTGCCGAGCGACTTGCTCATCTTCTCGCCGTCCATCAACAGGTAGCCGTGCACGAACAGCTTGCGGGGCAACTCCAGGCCGGCCGCCATCAACAGGGCGGGCCAGTAGACGGCGTGGAAGCGCAGGATGTCCTTGGCGATCAGGTGCACGTCGGCGGGCCAGAAGGTGGCTGTGAGGTCTTGGCCGTCACGCGCATAGGTGAGCGCCGAGTAGTAGTTGAGCAAAGCGTCGAACCAGACGTAGAACACATGCGTGGGATCCCACGGCACGGGCACGCCCCAGGTCAGCTTGTGGCGCGAGAGCGGGACGTCACGCAGGCCGGACTTGACGAACGAGAGCGCCTCGTTGTAGCGAGTGCGGGGCGCCACGAAGTCGGGCTGCTCGGCATACAGCCGTTCCAAGGGCTCCTGAAAGGCGGAGAGCGCAAAGAAGTAGTTGTCCTCCTGCTCGCGGGTCAGCTTGACGTGGTGGATCGGGCACAGCTCCCCCTCGTCAACTTCGTTCTCGGCCTTGAAGTCGGCGCACTTGGGGCAGTACCAGCCCTCGTAGGTGCCCATGTAGACATGGCCGTTCTCGCGCACCTTGGCCAGGACCTGCTGCACGATCCTCATGTGCTGGGGGTCGGTCGTGCGGATGAAGAAGTCATTGGTCGCCTCGATCCTGGGCGCCAGAGCCTTGAAGCGCTCGGAGTTGCGGTCGGCGAGCTCCTGCGGCTCGACGCCAAGCGCATGCGCAGCATCGGCCACCGGCTCGCCGTGCTCGTCGGTGCCGGTCAAAAAGAACACCTCCTCGCCACGCTGGCGATGATGGCGGGCGAGGATGTCCGCGGCGATCGTCGTGTACGCGTGCCCCAGGTGGGGGGCCGCGTTGACGTAGTAGATCGGGGTGGTCACATAGAACGACACGATCCTCTCAGGCTACTGACGTACCGCGACGAAAAACGGCGCGGGCGTCAAGCTCTCGCTTCCAGCCCTGCGATTGAGTCGTGGACTTGGTGTCCGGTGGCGGTGAGTGTCCAGGCGTTGGGCTCGCCGCGGGCCGGGTCGCCTCCCTGATTCTCGATCAGGCCGAGCTTGTGTAGGCGGGCCAGCAGCTTCGAGGCCTGGCCCTGGTCTGCGATGCCGGCGTTCTCGCCGACGGCGCGGTTGGATGGGTATGTGCCGTGTGCGGACAGCTCGGCGATCGAGACGAGTACGCGCATCGTGCGGTAGGTCAGGCGCATCGGGAGGTCCTGCAGGGGGTCGGTACGGACCATGGGACGCCTGGCGCTCGAACGCTTGGGGGCGGGCGTCTGGACCTCCTTGCGTGCCGCCGCCGGCCCCAGATAGGGGAGCACGATCATGCCCATCAACGGTCCTGTGAGGTCGAGCAGGCTGGCGGGATCGTCTTCCACAAGGCGCGCGTGGAGGACCGAAAGCACGCCGCCGACGATTCCCTCCGCGGTCAATGCAGGCGAGGGGTCGGCCGTCTTGCTCTCGCTCGTGCCTTGCTCGATGACAGGGATGATCTTGGCGATCGTGTCGTGGCGTCGCTGAAGCGCCTTGGGCCCCGCGGCCAGGCTCTCGGCGATCAGCAGGCGAGCGGTGGCGCGGTCCCACTCCAAGCACTCCAACAGCGCCACCAGGCCCGCCCTCAGTTTCACCTGCCACGAGCCGGG
>Ga0208586_1000104_pt1 | contig 33216 bp, 33 predicted proteins | sample NGESurshal072012_6_FD_184471 | JGI IMG/M metagenome (GOLD analysis project Ga0208586, IMG submission 184471) | Arctic peat soil microbial communities from Barrow, Alaska - NGEE Surface sample 53-3 shallow-072012 (SPAdes) | ecosystem: Environmental > Terrestrial > Soil > Wetlands > Peat ... | reverse complement strand
CTTCAAGTGCGAGCGCGCACTGCGTCCCGGGTGAATCGCTTTGGCTTCCAACAGCGCGCCGACTTCGTGCAGCGGCCACTGCAGATCCTTGAAGTGCCTACCCTTGACGGTCACGTCACCGGCGGTCGGTGAGTCCAAACCCATGATCATTCGCATGGTCGTCGATTTTCCCGACCCGTTCGGTCCGAGGAAGCCCGTTACGAAACCCGGTCGAACCGTGAAGCTCAACTTCTCTACGGCGTGTTTGGACCCGTAGTGCTTCGTCAGTCCCTTGGCTTCGATCATCGGTTAACTCCCGTCGGGGCCGCGACATCAAACGACCACCACTAAATCTACGGCATAGGGAAATTGTCGAAATCGGCAAGAACCCTTGGTTGGGGGTGGAAGTGGCAACGGACCTAAGGGTTCTCCCCCATGTCATCGCCATATTTCACGATCCCGTCACGTCAGAGAAGCGCTAGGCACCGTTCGTCGATGCCACGAATCGTCGCAGGGCGATCAGATAGTGACGGGTCACGGAGCGCTGCGTCACTCGACCGATTGGTCCGGCCAGACGAGCCAACGGGTCAACCGGTTTCGAGAATGCGCGAACGGTGAAGTGGGACGCACCACCACGCCGCTCGAGGATGAAACTCTCTTCGCCGCTCTCGGGGTGACCGGGCAGCGTCCCGTAGGAAAAGCCGAAGCGATCGGACTCCTTGAAGACCGCCACGATTCGACACGGCGCAGCGATGTGCATCGGTCCCATCGAGGTCAGCGCGATGACCGTGGCGTCGGGCACTACTGGATCATTCGGATAGATCCGGAGCCCGGCACCTTGGTGAGCGACCCAGGTGCGAAGACCGGTGACCGCCCGTTCAAATGCGTCGTCATCGCCGATTCGTAGCTCCATTCGCACGTGATGAAAACCCTTCGGGAGGACGTCTTCGAGCGAGGCACCGATCTCTTCGTAGGTGGGTGAAGCCCGACGAGCCTCTTCGAGCAGCGCCTCGATTTGCGTCGGAATCAGTGGACGTAGCGAGAGCATCCCTACGTGCTATCAGAAATGTCCGACGCACACGACGGCTCATACGCCAAATGAATCCTCGCTATCGAATGGCGAGATGTGCCGGATTGCGCAGCGTCGAGGGCGTTCACGCGGCCCTTCACCAATCCGGAGTCCCTCGCAACACTGCCTAAGATTGGTTGGGCACTCGAAAGTGGGCCGGTATCAAGGAGAGTGCGTGGCCACTGTGGAGAATTCGACAAAAGTTGTCTTGGGTGGCACCCGCGGTGGACCCGAAGTCCCGACACTCCGGCAAGACCGCTGGCGGATCCAACCAATGGTCACGGCGGGCATCCTCACTTCGTTCATCATTTATTCGACGTGGGCCGCGTTCCAGAATCGCTACTACTTCGTCGGGGCCAGTTTCGGTCGAGATCTCATCAGTCCTTTCTATTCGCCGTGCATCGGCGGCGTCTGCGTTCCGGGAGCCAAGGCCGGCTTCGCCCTCAATTGGTTCCGTCTCTCGCCGGCGCTGCTGATCCTGATCTTCCCGTTGGGTTTTCGTTTCACCTGTTACTACTACCGGCGGAGTTACTACCGGGCGTTCTGGTGGTCGCCACCGGCCTGCGGTGTCGCCGACGCCCACGGCAAGTACAGCGGCGAGACCAGGTTCCCATTGGTCATGCAAAACCTGCACCGCTACTTCTTCTACGCCGGTCTCGTCTTCAATACCTTCCTCACGATCGACGCCGTGGAGGCGTTTCGCGAACCAGGTATTGGATGGGGCGTGAGCGTCGGGACGGTGGTGTTGTGCGTGAACGCGGTGCTGCTGTGGCTGTATTCGCTCAGTTGCCACGCCTGTCGTCACTTGCTCGGTGGCCACGTCAAGAGCTTTAAGGCGCACCCTCTTCGGTACCGTTTCTGGAAATTCCTGACGCCGCTCAACGCGAAGCACATGAACCTGGCGTGGGCCTCCCTCCTCTTCGTCGGTTTCGCTGACGTCTACGTGCGCCTGGTGGCTTCGGGCGCTATCACCGACTACAAGCTCTTCTAGAAGGACAACGAGTGACTGACTCCCCCTACGAACACCACGCCTACGACGTACTCATCATCGGCGCCGGCGGCGCCGGACTGCGGGCCGCGATCGAAGCGCAGCAGCGAGGACTCAAGGTCGGCATCATCACCAAGTCGCTCCTCGGCAAGGCCCACACCGTCATGGCCGAAGGCGGCATCGCGGCCGCCATGGGCAACATCTCCGACGAGGACAACTGGATGGTGCACTTTCGTGACACCATGCGCGGCGGCAAGTACCTCAACAACAACCGCATGGCCGAATTGCACGCCAAGGAGTCGCCGGACCGAGTCTGGGAACTCGAGCAGTGGGGGGCGCTCTTCGACCGGACCAAGGATGGAAAGATCCTGCAGCGCGACTTCGGTGGCCACCGCTTCGCGCGTCTCGCCCACGTGGGTGACCGCACCGGTCTGGAATTGATCCGCACGCTGCAGCAAAAAGTCGTCTCGATGGACACCGACGTCTTCATGGAGTGCAAGGTTCTGAAACTGGTCCACGACGACGGAGGTCGGATCGCCGGGTGCGTCGCCTACTGGCGCGCCACCGGTGAGTTCGTCACCTTCGAGGCCAAGACGGTCATCATCGCGACCGGGGGCGTCGGCAAGTCCTGGAAGTTCACGTCGAACTCGTGGGAGGGCACCGGCGACGGTCACGCCATGGCCCTGTGGGCCGGCGCCAAGTTGATCGACATGGAGTGCATCCAGTTCCACCCGACCGGCATGGTCTGGCCCCTCAGCGTGCGCGGACTTCTCGTGACCGAGGGCGTTCGCGGGGACGGCGGAGTCCTGCTGAACTCCGAGGGCAAACGCTTCATGTTCAACTACGTGCCCGAGATGTTCCGCGCCGAGACCGCCGACACCGAAGAGGAGGGCGACAAGTGGTACGACGACCACTCAGCCGGCCGTCGCCCGGCCGAACTCCTGCCCCGCGACGAGGTGGCGCGCGCCATCAACACCGAAGTGAAGGCCGGGCGCGGCAGCCCCCACGGCGGGGTCTACCTCGACATCGCCTCGCGACGGACCCCGGAGTACATCCGTCGCCGTCTGCCGTCGATGTACCACCAGTTCATGGAGTTGGCCGGCGTCGATATCACCAAAGAACCCATGGAGATCGGCCCGACCTGTCACTACATCATGGGCGGCGTCCAGGTCGTCGCCGACACCGCGGCGACGTCCGTCCCGGGTCTCTTCGCGGCCGGTGAAGCGGCCGGCGGACTGCACGGCGCAAACCGGCTCGGCGGGAATTCGTTGAGCGACCTGGTGGTCTTCGGACGTCGCGCCGGCATGGGCGCGGCGGAGTACATCGAAGCCGGTGACGTCGCGACGTCGTTCGACATGGAAGAGGCGGAGGCGGCCGTGAAGGAAGCGCTCGACCCCTTCGACCGCGACGAGGGCGAGAACCCATACACGATCCAACACGATCTTCAAGAGATGATGCAGGAGCTCGTGGGCATCATCCGCAACGGTCCGGAACTCGAGGAAGCGAAGGGCAAGCTCGAGGTGTTCGCCGAGCGCGTGAAGAACATCGCCGTCAAGGGCGGGCGCGCCTACAACCCCGGCTGGAACCTGGCGACCGACCTGCCGTCGATGCTCACCGTCTCTCGCTCCACGGCGCTCGCCGCGAGCCTGCGCAAGGAGTCGCGCGGCGGCCACACTCGAGAGGACTATCCGAACCCCGACCCCGAGTTCGCGAAGTTCAACTTCGCGATCTCGAACGAAGGCGGCAACTGGGACAGTCCGATCTCGGCGGCCGAGTCGCCGTTACTGCCGATGCCGGACGAACTGAAGGCCCTACTCGAGGAGGCGTACTGATGTCTGACGTGACCATGCGAATCTGGCGCGGTGACGCGACGGGCGGTGACTTCGAGAACTACACGATCGCCCAGAACGAAGGGGAGGTCGTCCTCGACGTCATTCACCGTATTCAGGCGACCGAGGCCCCGGACCTCGCCTGTCGATGGAACTGCAAGGCCGGCAAGTGTGGATCGTGCTCGGCCGAGATCAACGGCAAGCCGCGCCTCATGTGTATGACGCGTATGGACCAACTGCCCGAGGGTCCGGTGACGGTGACGCCGATGAAGGCCTTTCCCATCATCCGTGACCTCGTGACCGACGTCTCGTTCAACTTCGAGATGGCCAAGCGCGTACCGGCCCTGCTCCCGCCGCCGATGCCCGAGGGCGGCTATCGCATGTTCCAACAGGACGTCGAGCGCGGTCAGGAGTTCCGCAAGTGCATTGAGTGCTTCTTGTGCCAAGACGTCTGCCACGTCATCCGCGACCACGAAGAGAACAAAGCGCACTACGCCGGGCCACGATTCTTCATCCGCTACGCCGAACTCGAAATGCACCCCCTCGACACCAACGACCGCCGCGAACTCCTGAAAGAGGAGATGGGACTGGGCTACTGCAACATCACCAAGTGCTGCACCGAGGTCTGTCCCGAACACATTCACATCACCGACAACGCGATCATCCCGTTGAAGGAGCGCGTCGTCGACGCCGATTACGACCCGGTCGCGTGGCTCGGTCGAAAGATTCGGCGACGCACCAAGAAGACGGCCGCCGAGGCGTCCGTGCAGCCCGCCCCCTAGTTCGTGGCGGACTTTCTCTCGACCGAGTGGTTTCTGGAGCTCAACGAAACTCTGGAGAGGGCCGAACCGGTGCCGTTCGAGAACGACGCGCCGACGGTGCGCATCGTGATCGAGTTCCTCGACGCCCCGAAGATCGGACCGCACGCCATCACCTTCACCATCGGTCCCGATGGCGCGCGCGTGGAATCGGGTGACCACCTGGCGGCCGACGCCATGGTGCGACTCTCCTTCGCCGACGCGTCCGCGCTGACCGGCGGCGACATCGACAGCGCGTCGGCCCTGCGCGACGGTCGCGTCAAGGTGCGCGGTGACATCAACGCGATCGTCCCGCTGCTCAGTTGGCTACAACGAGCCCACCCGAGCGCCCGGTAAATTCGGCATGGAACTGCCGCTGGGCGAAGACGATCTGGCCGAGCCCGGCGTCCTCGAGGCCCGCATGCTCCATCGTCACGGCGCGGAGATCCCTCCGGTCGCCGTGCTGTGCTTCTTCAACGAACTCCTCGAACAACTGGCCGACGAAGGCGTCCTCGAGACCAAGTACAACTTGCGCAGTGAGATCGGTCGCAATCCGGTCTACGAATTCCTCTCCGACGAAGGTCCCGTCTCGGTGATGCATCCCGGGGTCGGCGCGCCGTTGGCGGCCGGCTTCGTCGAGGAGATCGCGTCGCTCGGCGTCACGACGCTCGTCGCCTGCGGCGGTGCCGGTGCCCTCGTCGACGATCTCGACCTCGGTCACGTCATGGTCGTGGCGTCGGCCCTGCGTGACGAAGGCACGAGCTTTCACTACGCCGCGCCGAGTCGGATCATCGACGCCGATCCCCTCGGCGTTCGAATACTTGGAGAAGTGCTGGACGAGCTCCGGATCGAGCACTTCGTCGGGCGCACGTGGACCACCGACGCCTTTTTTCGTGAGACGCGCTCGCGGGTCAATCGACGAATCGACGAGCACTGCTCCGTCGTCGACATGGAGTCGTCGGCCTTCATCGCGGTCGCCAAGTATCGAGGTCTGCGCTTCGCCCAACTGCTCTACGCCGGCGACTCGCTCGCGGGCGAGTGGGACAGTCGTTCGTGGTCGGGCGCACGCACGGTGCGAGAACAACTCTTTCGGGTGAGTGCGGTCGCGGCGCGCCGACTGCACGTCGCCGGCGCGCCGTAGGCGTCGCCACAGCATCTGCCGGACGATCGCACGATTTGGTATCAGTTTTCGTCGGCACCGCCGAGATTAACCTTGGCCGCATGACGAACTGGGGTGGCTGATGCACGGTTTCGATTCATTCCTCCATCACATATTGTCCTGGACCGGCACTTTCAACGAGGCCGGCGGGTGGTACGGATTCTGGTCCGGCTTCGCGGGTGGCTTCGGGATCTTGACCATCATGTTGATCGGGTATCGCAAGATCAACTGTCACACGCAACGGTGCTGGCGCATTGGTCATCACGAACTGACCGTCAAGCACTCGCCGACCGACCCCGGGACGACGTACCGCGTCTGCCGACACTGCCACCCCGAGATTCAGGGCAAGCGATTTACCCGAGAGGAACTGCACAAGATGCACAACGATCACGTTGAGGAGGGCGCGCAATGACCTGGTGGGACCGATGGGTATGGCCGGCCGGAGGGTCGGGGGGCATCCCCGGTGACATCGTGGCCACCCTGATTTGGGTGATTCTCGCTGCGATCATCACCGTCATTGCGTGGCCGCCTCTACGCCGACTGTTGTGGAAAGCGCTCGGGCTGCATGCCCTGCACGCGAAGCTCGACCACATCATCCTGGAGCACCCCAACATTGCGAACGAGATTCCCGGCCTCGCAGCAGAGTTCCAGCCCAAGCGTCAGCCCGTGGCCGACGGGACAGCGCCGGCGTCGTCACCATCGCCACCGACCGAATCGAACCCGCCCGGTTAATTCACACGGCACCGCGCCGAGAAGACTCTGGCTCGCAGCGACCTACGTGAACGACGACGGTCTCCACGCATGAAGTTGGATCAGAGACGATTAGATCTGACCGATGCAGTAGTCGTTGCGAAGTAGGAACGCCTTCAGGCTCGGGAGGTACGAACCGTGGTTGAAGGTCTCCTGGTGATACAACGCATCACTCAGTACGCCGGTTTTTCTGAGGTGCTCGATGGTGGACCAAGCCGTGGCTCCTCGGCCGAGCGCGCACTCGTCGGCGACCCAGGCCGGCAGAATCCCGAAGGACCCGGCGCCGTTTAGAACGGCGGCCTTCTGCGCGCTCTTCCAGAGACTCCGAGCATCGGCGGCGACCAGTGACGGATGCTGCAGCGTCACGTCGACCAACCCCTTCGGTCCGACGGCATCGAGCACGACCGGCCCTGCTGAACAGGCGTAACAAGCGAAGGCGTACGAAAATTGGTCATCCCCGGTTCGGAGCAACACCTGATTGCCTACGACCATCGGAGTGAATCCCTGATTGAGATCAAACGCGAGATGATCCTTGTAGTTATCGGGACTCATGTCCACGGCCTTGACGTAGTGATTGTGGTGGAAGAGATATATGACGTGCGCCTCGCAACAGTGCGCTCCCCCACTAAACCCCTCGATCATCACGCCGGGATGGCGCTCGGGCTGAAAGGCGATGACGCACATGGCGTTGATTACGGTGCCGTGCGGATTGGTCGGACGTTCCAGGACCCAACCGTTGCCGCTACCCGACATCGTGAGCGTGCCTCTGAACGGCATGCCCGAATCGACACCGTCGGCGACGGAGTTAATCGGAATTGACGCGCGAAACGTCGCGGTGAATCCTCCGTACTGCGTGGTCATAGTTCCGCTATCGCCGATATACAGTTGGGGAATCAGCGCACCGGGAACGCATTTGTAGCTCGCGTCAAGGACGCGAAGGGGTGGGCCAGAAGACCTCGAAGCGCCCACCAGAATCGCCGCGATGACTACCACCACGCCGAAGGCGACGGTCGCGTATCTCAGCGCGGACGGACTCTTCGGCGACGAGTTCTCGATGTTCACCACGACTCCAGTCAGTCAGACCGGACCGATACTAGTTACCACGTCAAGAAACGCGGGGTTGTCGTCTAAATCAATCCGAGGGACGTAACCTCGTCGCGTTCGGAGAGCAACTCGTCGGTCGTGATCTTGATTCGGCCCTGGGCGAAGTCGTCGAATTGAAAACTCTCCTTCACCTTCCACGAGCCTTTACCGTCCGACATGACCGGGAATCCGAAGGTGAGTCCTTCCGGGACGCCGTACTCTCCGTGGCTGGTGACCGCGACCGACGCACAGTCGTCACTGGCCGTCGCGCTCACCAGACTCGCGACCGTATCGATGGCGGCGTTCGCGGCACTGGCGGCGGAACTGAGACCGCGCGCCTCGATGACCGCGGCGCCGCGTTTTTGCACCGTCGTGAGGAACTCTCCCTGCAGCCAGTCCAAGTCACTGATCGTCTCGGTGGCCCTCTGGCCGTTGATCGTGGCATTCGCGAAGTCCGGGAACTGGGTCGCGGAGTGATTGCCCCAGATGGCGACGTTCTTGACGTCTTTCACCGGGACCCCGGCCCTCTTCGCCAACTGGGTCTCCGCCCGGTTCTGGTCGAGTCGCGTCATCGCGAACCATCGATCGTCGGGAACGTCCGCGGCGTTGGAACGAGCGATGAGACAGTTCGTGTTGCAGGGATTGCCGACGACGAGGATCCGCACGTCACTCGCGGCGTTCTTCGAGATGGCCTCGCCCTGCGGTTTGAAGATGCCGCCGTTCACCTTCAACAGGTCGCCGCGCTCCATGCCGGCCTTGCGCGGGATCGAGCCGACCAGCAGCGCCCAGTTCGTGTTGGTGAAGGCGTGATCGAGGTCACTGGTGGCCTCGATACCGGCGAGCAACGGGAAGGCACAGTCGTCGAGCTCCATGACGACGCCCTCGAGCGACTTCATGGCCGGCTCGATCTCCAACAGTCGCAGGACGATCGGCGTGTCGGGACCGAGTAGTTGACCCGACGCGATGCGAAAGAGCAGCGCGTAGCCGATCTGACCGGCGGCGCCGGTCACGGTGACGTGGACGGGGGTGGTCATGTTTGCTCCGGGTCCGCTAGAGGCGTTCGGCGATGGCGGCGCCGAACTCCGAGCACTTCACTTCGGTGGCGCCCTCCATCAGGCGCGCGAAGTCGTAGGTGACGATCTTCTCCGAGATGGTCTTCTCCATCGCTCGAACGATGTCGTTGGCGGCGTCGGTCCAGCCCAAGTGCTCGAACATCAGCACTCCCGAGAGCAGGACCGAACCGGGATTGACCTTGTCCATGCCGGCGTACTTCGGCGCCGTGCCGTGGGTCGCTTCGAAGATCCCGTGACCGGTCATGTAGTTGATGTTCGCTCCCGGGGCGATGCCGATGCCTCCGACCTGCGCCGCGAGCGCGTCCGAGAGGTAGTCACCATTGAGGTTCATCGTCGCGAGGACGTCGAACTCCGAGGGGCGAAGCAGCGACTGCTGGAAGACGATGTCGGCGATGACGTCCTTCACGAGCAGCTTCGAGCCGGGCTTGCCCTGGCAGTCGTCCCAACTGACCGCGACGTCGTCGAACTCGTCCTTCACCAGCTGATAGCCCCACTTCATGAACGCGCCTTCGGTGAACTTCTGGATGTTGCCCTTGTGCACCAAGGTGACCGACTCGCGTTGGTGCTTTAAGGCGTAGACGAGGGCGGCGCGAATCAATCGCTCCGAGCCCTCCTTCGAGATCGGCTTCACGCCGAGAGCGCTCATTTCACGAATCTCCCAGCCGAAACTCTCCTTTAAGAAGGCGCGCAACTTCTCGGCCCCGGGCGAACCGGCCTCGACTTCGAGACCGGCGTAGACGTCCTCGGTGTTCTCGCGAAAGATGACCATGTCGACTAGTTCGGGGTGCTTCACCGGTGAGGGCACGCCCTGGAACCAGCGCACCGGTCGCAAACAGACGTACAGGTCCAAGATCTGGCGAAGCGCGACGTTGAGCGAACGAAAGCCTTCACCAATCGGCGTGGTCAACGGCCCCTTGATGCCGATCAGGTACTCGCGAAAGTCAGCGACGGTCTGCTCGGGCAGCCACTCGCCGGTCTCGTCGAAGGCCTTCTGTCCGGCCAGGACTTCCTTCCATTCAATTTTTTTGCCGTGCTTCTTCGCGGCGGCGTCCAGGACGAGCTTGGACGCGGGCCAGATGTCGACGCCGATGCCGTCGCCTTCGATGAACGGGATGATTGGGTTGTCCGAGACGTTGAGTTCGCCGTCGGCCTTTTGTGTGATTTTGTCTGCCATGAAACCATCCTACGGCGATTCTGAATAGCCCTCAATTGACAAAAGTCCTTCGTGAACGAAATGAAATCTATTCGAAAAGCGCGTGATAGATCTCGCTCGTGGCCGTCGAACGATTGAGCGTGTAGAAGTGCAAACCAGGCGCGCGGTCATCCAGTAACTCCCGACAAAGTGCTACCGCGGCACGTATTCCCTCGGCGCGCACCTCTCGTGGGCCGCCGCGTTGATCCGCGGCGACGAGGCGCTCGACGAGGTCGGGTGGCACGGCGGCACCCATTATTTTCATGCGCTCGATGCCGGTGATCGTCGTGACCGGCATGATGCCCGGCAAGACGGGCTTGGTGACGCCCAGTTCGGCGAGTTCGCCAACGAGTCGCGTCCACTCATTCACTTCGAAGAAGAACTGGGTCACGGCGAAGTCAGCCAGCGCCAGCTTCTCGGCCAGGAATCGCCGATCCGAATCTCGGTCCGGCGAGCGCGGGTGGCCGTCGGGATGGGCCGCGACGCCCACCGAGAAGTCGCCAATCTCGCGCGCCAGGTCAATGAGGTCGATGGCGTGCTCGAACTCGGAGTTCGCCGCCGACGGATCGTCGGGAATGTCGCCACCGAGCGCCATGATGTTTTGCACGCCGGCCTCGGCGTAGTTCTTCAAGAGGTCGCGCATCTCGGCGCGGGTGTGGCCGACACAGATGACGTGCGCCATGGCGGTCACGTAGCCATCGCGCTCGATCTGGGTGACGAGGTCGTAGGTGCGTTGACGCGACTCGCGTCCCCCGCGATAGGTCACCGAGACGAACGACGGCTGCAGCGGTTGGATGTCCTCGAGCGAAGCCGCGAGGATGGCGCTCTCCTCGTCAGATTTCGGAGGAAAGAATTCGAATGATCGGGTGGGGCCGGCGGCGAGCAACTCGTCGATGCGCACCGAGTTAGGTCGCCCGTCCGAAGTCGTCTTCGAGACGCACGATGTCGTCCTCGCCGAAGTAGGTCCCGTGCTGGACCTCGATGAAGACGACCGGCACGGTGCCGTAGTTCTCGCAGCGGTGTGCCTGACCGATAGCGATGTCGATACTGGATCCCGGACCGAGGTCGTGCTCGACACCGTCGAGGATGACCGTCGCCTGACCGCTCACGATGAACCAGTGCTCGGCGCGCTTGGCGTGGAACTGATAGCTCAGCCGTTTGCCGGGCGTGACGACGATTCGCTTCACGTGGTGGTCGAACATCTCGTCGTCGAGCACTGTGTAGTTGCCCCACGGCCGCTCGCTGTACTCGCGGCCCTTTTCGTCAGTCGTCTCTTCGTTCATCGCACCTTCTCCGCTGCTAGGACGGCGTTGCGTAACAGCATGGCACGGGTCATGGGACCGACGCCACCGAGCCGGGGCGTTATCCAGGCAACTTTCTCAGCCACGTCGTCGGCGATGTCGCTCAAGAGTTTCTTGCCCGCAAACGACGTCCCGGCGCCCACGACCGCGCTCCCCGGCTGCACCATGTCGGCCGTGACGATGCCCGGCACGCCGGCCGCCGATACGACCACGTCCGCGCTCCGCGTCAGGGCGGCCATGTCTTCGACCCCGGTGTGCACGACGGTCACCGCGGCGTTGCAGTTCGGTCGTCGCATCGCCATCAGGAGCGCGAGCGGTCGTCCGATCGTGAGTCCGCGCCCGATGATGACGACGTGCTTCCCTTCGACCGGCACCCGGTACTCCGCCAGCAACTCCACGATGCCGGCGGGCGTGCAGGGCAACGGACCGGGAACGCCCATCACCAGGCGCCCGAGATTCGTCGGGTGCAGTCCGTCGACGTCCTTGGCGGGATGGACCCGAAAGAGGACCTGTTCCTCATTGATGCCGTCGGGCAACGGGAGCTGCACCAGGATGGAATGGACCTCGGGGTCGGCGTTGAACGCATCGACCACCGATTCGATCTCGGCCTGCGACGCGGTGGCGGGCAGATGTACGTCGAAAGACCGCACGCCGATCTCCTTGCACTCCTCGATCTTCATCTCGACGTAGCGCACGCTCGAGGGATTGTCGCCGACGAGCAACGTGCCGAGGCCCGGGGTCCGTCCGTTGGCCGTCAATCGCTCCACTCGTTCGGCGAGCTCCATCTTGATTCGCTGAGCGAGGCGTTCACCGTCAAGTAGTTGGGCCGTCATAACTCTCCTAATGCCGAAAGTGACGCTCGCCGGTGAGCATCATCACGATCTTCGCTTGGTTCGCCGCGTCGATGACTTCTTGGTCGCGTACCGATCCGCCCGGTTGAACGACCGCGGTGACGCCCGCGCTGGTCAGGGATTCCAGGCCGTCGGCGAAGGGGAAGAAGGCGTCCGATGCCGCGGCCGCGCCGCGCGCGAACTCGCCGGCCTTGGTGGTGGCGATGCCCGCCGCCACGACACGTGACTGTTGTCCCGCGCCAATGCCAACGGCGACGCCGTCGCGAGCAATCACGATGGCGTTGGACGTCGTTCGCGCACAGACGCGCCACGCAATGGCGAGGTCCTGCAGTTGCTGCTCAGTCGGCGTCGCGGTAGTGACGCACTTCCACTCCGAGACCGGCACAAGCAGCTCGTCGGCGTTCTGCACGAGCGCGGTATCGCCGAAGGTGCGAACCGAAAGTCCGAGGGGCTCGGGCGAAGGAGCACTGAGCAATCGGGTCGCCTTTCGGCGCTTCACGAGGATGTCGATCGCGTCGGGATGAATCGAAGAGGCGATGATGACGTCGGCCTGCGGACCTTCGGCGATGAGCGACGCCAGCGCTCGGTCGAGTTCGCCGCCCACGGCGATGATCCCGCCGAAGGCGCTTTGGGCGTCGGCGTCGAGCGCTTTTTGGAACGCATCGGTGAACGAGGCGCCGACGGCCGCGCCCGAGGCGTTGGCGTGCTTGATGATCGCCACGGCGCACGTGCCCGGATTATCGGACGCGAGTTCGTGAACCAGTCGCCACGCCGCGTCGGCGTCGAAGAGGTTCAGATACGACAGCGCCGAACCGGCGTGTTGGTTGACGCCGTCCCACCACGGCGTCGTACCGTCGAAACGGTAACGCGCTCCGATCTGGTGGGGATTCTCGCCGTAACGCACGACCGCGGCGCGCTCGAGTTTCACGTACAGTCTGGGCGGCACCACGTCGTCGACGGCAGTCCCGGCCCAGGTGAACGTGGCGTTTCGGTTGAACCACGCCGCGACCTCGGCGTCGTAGGCCGCGGTGTGTGCAAAGGCCGCGCGTGCCAGTTCGTAGCGAGTGGCCTGCGAAAGCGTCCCGGTCGTCACTAACTCGTTGAGGACCATCTCGTACTGACGTGGGTTCGTCAGCACGCCGACGTGCTCGTGGTTCTTCGCGGCGGCCCGCACCATCGAGGGACCGCCGATGTCGATTAGTTCAATCGACGGATTGCTCGAGAAGGGATAGAGGTTGCTCACCACGAGATCGATCGGCGTGATGTCGTGCTCGGCGAGCGCCGCGAGGTGCTCCGTCTTCGAGCGGTCGGCCAGGATCCCCGCGTGCAGACGAGGGTGCAGCGTCTTCACGCGGCCGTCGAGCATCTCGGGAAAGCCCGTGACGTCGGCGACCTCGAGGTGCGTGATGCCCGCGTCGCTCAAGACCGCGGCCGTGCCGCCGGAGGCGACCAGTTCGACGCCGTGCGCGGCCAGTCCCGTGGCGAGTTCGACGAGTCCGGTTTTGTCCCAGACGCTCAGTAGCGCTCTCACCTATTCCTCCAGCGTTCCCGCGACGGACGAGGGCTCTCGGTCCTCGCGCATTGCAGCCATCACCCTACCGACCACCAGCGGATACAACTCGCGCTCGATGAGTTTGATGCGCTCGTGCAGCGTCGCTTCGGTGTCGCCGGGCTCGATCGGAACGCGACGTTGGGCGAGGATCGGACCGTCGTCGAGCGCCTCGGTCGCGATGTGCACCGTGCACCCGGTTTCGCGGTCGCCCGATTCCAGCGCTTGGGCCACGGCGTGCCAGCCCTTGAAGGCCGGCAGAAGGCTCGGATGCGTGTTGAGGACCCGACCGGGATAGGCGAGGTGAAAGTTTTCGGTGACGATCGTGCCGAAGCCGGCCATCGCCACCAGATCGATGTCGCGATCGCGCAACGCCACCGTGAGCTCTTCGGTGAATCCTTCGCGGTCAAAGGAGGGAGCGAAACCGCCGAACTCCTCGCGCGACACGAGCAGCGTCTCGATGCCAACGCCGAAGGCGACGTCGAGGCCGCGACAGCGTCGGTCCGCCGCGACCAGCGCGACGTCGAGGCCGGCGCGCACCATCGCTTCGAGGATGGTGCCCGATCCGGACACCAGCACGCAGAGTCGAACGTCGTCCAACCTCTACAGCGCCTTGACGATCTCGCCCATTTTCTGGCCGGCCTCGGTCGGGTTCAAACAGACGTGCACGCCGGCTGCGGCCAGCGCGTCCATCTTCGCCTGCGCCGTGCCCTTCGAGCCCGAGATGATGGCGCCGGCGTGTCCCATCTTTCGTCCCGGCGGAGCGGTGACGCCGGCGACGTACGAGACGACCGGCTTGGTCATGTTGGCCTTGATCCACTCGGCGGCGCGTTCCTCTTCCGAACCGCCGATCTCCCCGATCATCATGACGGCCAGCGTCTCGGGGTCGTCCTGGAAAGCGGCGAGGCAGTCAATAAAATTCGTCCCCGGCACCGGGTCGCCGCCGATGCCGACGCAGGTGGTCTGACCGATGCCTTGTTGGCTCAGCTCGTACAGGGCCTGGTAGGTCAGGGTTCCGGAACGCGACACGATGCCGACCGGTCCGCCGGCCAACGCGATGTCCCCCGAGGTGATACCGATGTTGCATTTGCCGGGACTGATGATGCCCGGGCAGTTGGGACCGAGCAGTCGCACGCCGGGAAAGTCCTCGACCAGTCGGTTGTACGTGATCGCCTCGTCCTGGGCCGGGATGCCCTCGGTGATGCACACGATGAAGGTGATCCCGCCTTCGGCCGCTTCGAGAATCGCCGCGGACGCGAACTTCGGCGGCACGACGACGAAGGACGCGGTGGCGCCGGTCGCGGCGAAGGCCTCTTTCACCGTATTGAAGACGGGGATGCCGTCGACGTCGCTGCCGCCCTTGCCGGGCGTGACACCACCGACCACCTTGGTTCCGTAGTCGCGGTTGCGCAGTCCGTGGAAGCGGCCCTGGCCCCCGGTGAGTCCCTGAACGATCACCTTGGTGTTCTCATCAACGAAAATACTCATGTCTCTTCCTTTAGGCGTTAGCGAGGGACACGACTCGGCGAGCGGCGTCCAGCATCGTGGGTTCGGTGATCAGGGAATCGTTGAGGTGCGGCGCCAGGATCGCGCGGCCTTCCAGGGCGTTCGTCCCGTCGAGTCGCAACACGATGGGCGTTGATATCTCGACGCGCGACAGCGCCTCTAAGACGCCGTTGGCGACCTCGTCGACGCGAGTGATGCCGCCGAAGATATTGACGAAGATCGCCTTCACCTTGGGGTCGGTGTTGATCACCTCGAGCGCCGAGGCCATCACGTCGGCGTTGGCCCCGCCGCCGATGTCCAAGAAGTTCGCCGCGGTGCCGCCGACCTGGTTCACGACGTCGAGGGTCGACATGGCCAGACCGGCACCGTTGGCGATGATGCCGACCGTGCCGTCCAGGCCGATGTAGTTCAGGCCCTTCTCCTTGGCCAACTTCTCTCGCGGATCCTCGAACTCGTCGGCTCGGAACTCCTCCCACTCCGGATGACGGAACGAGGCGTTCTCGTCCAGGGTCACCTTGGCGTCGAGCGCGTGGACCTTATTATCCGGCGTGAGAATCAACGGGTTGATCTCGGCGAGGTCGCAGTCACCCTTGGTGTAGCACTCGTAGAGGTGCACCAATAGCTCGGCGGCCTGTTCGCGCGCCGCCTCGTCCAGTTCGGCGTCGTTCACCCAGCGACGAGCCGTCTCCACGTCCAGTCCGCGCACCGGATCGATGGCGAGAAAGGCGATGGCGTCGGGATTCTCCTCGGCGACGACTTCGATCTCCACGCCCCCCTGGGCGCTCAGCATGCCCAGGTGCGTCTTGTTCTGGCGGTCCAGCGTGAACGAGGCGTAGTACTCCCGGGCGATGTCACTCGAGCGCTCGATCCAGAGTCGATGCACGACGTGACCTTTTATATCGAGTCCGAGAATGTTGCCGGCGTGCAGTAGCACCTCCTCGACGTCGTGAGCCAGCTTCACGCCGCCGGCCTTGCCCCGGCCGCCGACTTTCACCTGGGCCTTCACCACCACGGGATAGCCCACCCGCTCGGCCACCTCGACCGCCTGGTCGACGGTGTCGGCGATGTCTCCGGGCGATATGGCGATGCCGTAACGCGCGAAGTACTGCTTGCCCTGGTATTCGAACAGATCCATCAACTTCTACTTTCAACTAGAGGACTGTCGGTTGACAATCACGTCGATTCAGTGCAGGTGCTCTCGAGCGTCCAGCGTCGACTCGAGCCACGAGCCGATCTCGGCGAGCGACGCGCCCGGCGTGAAGACCCGCGCTACTCCGAGCGCCTCGAGTCCGGCAATGTCGTCATCGGGAATGATCCCGCCGACCAACAACAACACGTCCTCACGACCCTCGGACTTGAGGAGATCGATCACTCGCGGGACCAACACGAGGTGGGCGCCGGAGAGCAGCGAGAGCCCCAGGGCGTCGGCGTCTTCTTGAATGACCGCCTGGACGATCTGCTCGGGCGTTTGGTGCAGTCCCGTGTAGACGACCTCGAAACCGGCGTCGCGCAGCGTTCGCGCGATGACCTTCGCGCCGCGGTCGTGCCCATCGAGCCCGGGCTTGGCGACGACGACTCGGTACGTGCGATTCATGGAAAGCCCATCTTATTGAACATTCGACGAGCCCTTTTCGAGGTGGTTACGCCCTCCGCTCGACAAAACGCGCGCTAGTAACGTCTCCACTTGAGCGGTCGATTCCGTTCGGCGTCTCTCACTGATTGGATTCAGCACCCATGGAGAACTCCTTCGGACAGCCCCAGAGCGTCGTCGTTCTCGGCGGCAGTTCTGACATCGCTCGGGCGCTCACCAAGCGGCTCTGCGCGGCGCGCGCCCACACGGTCGTGCTCTGCGGTCGCAACCAGAAACTCCTCGATGAATCGGCGAACGAGGCGAAGGACTACGGCGCGAGCACGACCGGCACCGTGATCTTCGACGCCGAAGACGTGACCAACGCCGAACGCGTCGTCGCCGAAGCCTTCGAGAAGATCGGGAGCCACGTCGATCTCGTCGTCATCGCCGTGGGACTGCTCGGCGACCAGTTCGCCCAGGAGAATGACGCAAGCGCAGCGGCGAAGGTGGCGACCGTGAACTTCGCCTGGCCCGTCGCGGCGCTGGCCGAAGTCCGTCGTCGTTTGGTCGATCAAGGCCACGGACGGATCCTGGTGATGTCGTCGGTCGCCGCCATCCGCATTCGCCGCCACGCCTACCTCTACGGCGGCGCGAAGGCCGGCCTCGACCGGCTGTGCGACGGGCTGGCCGACTCCCTGGACGGCACCGGTGTGACCTTGCAACTGCTTCGACCGGGCGTCGTGCGCACCCGCATGACCAAGGGCCAAGCGCCGATTCCCTTCACGACCGGTCCCGAAGAGGTCGCGGACTACGTGATGAAGGGTCTGGCCACGAACGACCGGGTGATCTGGAGTCCGCCGATCATGCGCTACGCCTTCGCGATGCTGCGCCATCTCCCCAAGCCCCTGTGGCGGATGGTCGCCGACCGCTAACCGGGCGTCTTCGACGTGGTCGTAACCGTTCGTCGCAGTTCGTTGTCACGAAGCGACACGGTGAAGAAGTCGTGCGCCCAGAAAGAACCGAAGTAGCGCTCCGGCGTGCCGGGCATCGACGACAGGAGGCTCTCCCCGGAGCCGGCGTCAATCATCTGGCCGGGTTTGCCGGTGAAGCTCGAGTACTGCACCCAGTCAAGGCCGTAGTCGAGTTCCATGCCTTCTTCGACGCCGGCGCGCAGCATCACGTTGGCGAGGTCGCTGAGCGACATGCCGGGCCCGCCCACGTACACCAACGCTCCGCTCTTCGTGATGCCGAGCCCCGAGCGCCACACGTCGTCGTTCGGGTTGATGACCGTGCCCCACTTCGTCGACTTCGGGTTCCGTAGTCCGTGGACCGCCTTGGAGTTGTCGACGATCAGGTCCAGGTTCTGGCGCACCGAGGCGATCTGATTGGTCATGAGCACGTCGCGCCCCCACTTCGCCACGGTCATGCGACCGTTCTTGAAGATGACCACCGAGGCCGCGCCCAGGCGCAACGCCTTGATCGATTTACCGTTGGTGAAGTAGCCGCCGTCGGCGTTTGACATGAGGAATCCGGAGTTGAAGGCCGCGACCAACGTCGTGGAGCGACCCGGACTGATCGGCGCGCTGCGCGGGAACGGACCGCCCCCGGGGATCTGGGAACCGGAGTACAGCAGCGCCGTCAACAGGTTCGTGTCCATCCACACCACGCCCACGACGTAGCTGGTGTGCACGGCGTCGGGTCGCACGAACGCCTCGTACATCGTCGGGATGCCGTTGGACGTCGATCGACCGGCGACGTGCCACACGCCCTCGCCGGGGAGCGGCTTCTTCGCCGGCGAGACGATGTTCACCGGTGGCGCCAACGCCACGGTGGTCTTGAACGTGGTCGTGATCGCGCCACGGCCGAAGGAACCGGACGGCGGCGTGCCGCCCTTCCTTGGCCGGTCCCAGCGGTAAGCCTCGCCGGCGGCCCAGGACACGACGCTCGCCAGACCGTGCTGGCGGCCCCACTGCGAAGCCCGGGTCGAGAGGCTCGAGCCGTAGGAGGGATTGAGCAGGGCGAAGAACAGGGTGGCCGCGAAATAGCCCAACGCGACCACCAGGGCCAAGACCAGGAGCACGAACGAGCGTCGGCGCCAATAGATGGCTCGGGGAAGGCGATGCGAATGTGGTCGGGGCGCGGCCGGGGGTCGATAGGCCGGGCGCTTGTAGGGCATGAAACTTCATTCTGGCACCAACGAGCGGCGAGATTTCAGTTCGCGACTGGACAATCCTTATCAGGTCTTACCCGCGGTGCAGCGGCGTCATTGCGAGGACGAGTTGCTTTGTGCCGTGCTCTTCGAAGTCCACGGCGGCGCGCGCGTGCGAACCCTTTCCTTCGACCTTGGTCACGACACCCGCTCCGAAGCGGTCGTGCACGACCCGGTCACCGACTTCCAGGCCAAGCTTCTCGGCCCCGGTCGAGCGAACCGGGGGTGCTGCACCGGTGCCGAAGGCTCGTCCCTCGGTGAACTCCGTGCCGCGTCCGGTGAAGCCGTCCGCGTCGCGGTAGTCAATGCGACGTAGTGGCAACGTGGCCGAGATGTCGTTCACCAACTCCGCCGGGATCTCTTGGAGAAAGCGACTCGCGATCGTGTCCACGCGGTGACCCCACATGGTTCGACTCCACGCGTGCGTCAGGATCAAGTGCCTCATGGCCCGGGTGATGCCGACGTAGCAGAGTCGACGTTCTTCTTCGAGTTCGTTGTCGTCCGAGAGGGCCCGACGATGCGGGAAAATCGTCTCTTCGAGGCCGGTGATCACGACCGCCGGGAACTCGAGGCCCTTGGCGACGTGCAACGTCATCATCGATATCGCGCCGGCCCCGCCGTCGAGTTGGTCGGAGTCCGCCACTAACGCCATGCGTTCGACGAAGTCCATCAAGGTGTCGTACTGACTCGCGGCCGACGCGAGTTCACCCAGGTTCTCCAACCGCGAATAGGCCTCGTCGGAGTTCTCGGCGCGCAACGCGTCCCCCATGCCCGACTCTCGAACGATGGCGTCAATCACTTCGCGCGGCGCGAGGTCGTTCGCGAGGGCCCGAAGTTCGTCCAGCATGAAGGAGAACTTCTGCGCGCCACCGAGCGCTCGACCGGTGAGACCGGCCTCCTTGGCGTAGTGCGTCGATTCGGCGAAGGAGAGACCGTGTTCCGCGGCGTACATGCCAAGTTTCGCTTGGGCCGCTTCACCGATGCCGCGTTTGGGCTCGTTGATCACGCGCCGGGCCGAGGCCTCGTCGCGCGGGTTCACGATCAGCCGGGCGAAGGCCAGCGCGTTCTTGACTTCCTTGCGGTCGTAGAAACGCATGCCGGAGATCACGCGATAGGGAATCGACGCGCGCAACATCTCTTCTTCCAGCACTCGACTCTGGGCGTTCGTGCGGTAGAAGACCGCCATCTGATTCCACGTGAGTTTGGACTCGGTGGCCAGGCGCCGTAGTTCGGTCGCCACCCAACGGCCCTCGTCGTATTCGTCACCGGCGCGGTACAGACGTATCTTCTCGCCCTGCACGTCATCGGTGAAGAGGTTCTTCGCGTGACGACTGGCGTTCTTCGAAATGACGGCGTTCGCGGCGTCGAGGATCGTCTGGGTCGAACGGAAGTTCTGTTCCAGGAGAATCACCGAGGCGTCGGGGAAGCGCTGTTCGAACTGAAGGATGTTTCGCACGTCGGCCGCCCGAAAGCGGTAGATCGATTGGTCGGAGTCGCCGACCACGCACAGGTTGCGATGCTTTTCGGCGAGCATCATCACCAGTTGGTTCTGCACGCCGTTGGTGTCTTGAAACTCGTCGACCAACAAGTACTTGAAGCGGTTCTGATAGTTAGAGCGAATCTCGTCGTCCTTCTTCAGCATCGCGACCGCGTTCAAGAGCAGGTCGTCGAAGTCCATGGCGTTGGCCAGCATCAGTCGCGCCTTGTACAGGTGGTAGATCTCGGCGATGCGCCGATGGTGCGGATCGCTGTCGCCGCTCTCGGCGTAGGCGTCGGGCGAGAGCATCTCGTTCTTCGCCGCCGAGATTGCGGCCGCGACGCTGCGCGGCGAGAGCCGCTTGGTGTCGAGATTGAGTTCCTTCATGATGCGCTCGACCGCGGTCTCGGCGTCGCCGGCGTCGTAGATCGTGAAGCCGCGCTGATAGCCCAGCACGTCGGCGTGCGCGCGCAGCATCCGCAGGCACGCGGAGTGGAAGGTCGAGACCCACATGTCGCGCGCGTCGGTCCCCACCAGGTCGACGACGCGGCGGCGCATCTCGTCGGCCGCCTTGTTGGTGAAGGTGATCGCCATGATCTCCCAGGGCCGGGCGTCACCCATGGCCAGGATGTGCGCGATCCGCCTCGTCAGCACCCTGGTCTTGCCCGAGCCGGCGCCCGCGATGACCAGCAGCGGTCCCCCGCGTTGGACGACCGCGGCTCGTTGCGGCGCGGTCAGTCCTTCGAGCAGCGAATCAGGGTCCAGCCGCGCTTCGACCTGACCGGCGTCAGTTCCCCAGAGCGACGCCTCGGAGAACGAGTGGCGACTCACTCCCACTCAATGGTGCCCGGTGGCTTGCTCGTCACGTCCAACGCCACCCGATTCACGCCGTCCACCTCTCGGATCAAGCGGTTGGCGATCTTCTCGATGACGTCATAGGGCAGTCGGGCCCAGTCGGCGGTCATGGCGTCGTCACTGGTGACGGCGCGGATGATGATCGGGTACGCGTACGTCCGGCCGTCGCCCATGACCCCCACCGTACGCACGGCCGGTAACACGGCGAAACTCTGCCAGAGCTCGCGGTACAGCCCAGCCTTCTTGATCTCGTCGACCACGACGTAGTCGGCGTTGCGAAGGATCTCGGCGCGTTCGCGCGTCACTTCGCCCACGATGCGCACGCCCAGTCCCGGACCGGGGAACGGCTGGCGCCAGACGATCTCGGCCGGTAGTCCCAGTTCCTCACCGACGTGGCGTACCTCGTCTTTGAACAGGTTGCGCAGCGGTTCGACCAGTTCGAAGGAGAGGTCCTCGGGCAGACCTCCGACGTTGTGGTGGCTCTTGATGTTCGCGGCGTGTCCCGAGCCCGATTCGATGACGTCGGGGTACAGGGTCCCTTGGACCAAGAACCGCGGTCCGTCGCCGCCTTTGCCGAGGTCTCGCGCCACGGTTTCGAATTCGCGAATGAAAAGCTCGCCGATGATCTTGCGCTTCGCCTCGGGGTCGATCACCCCGGCCAGCGCGTCGAAGAATCGGTCCTGCGCCTTCACGTGGATCAACTCGACGCCGAACTGGCGGGTGAAGGTCTCTTCGATCTGCTCGCCCTCGTCTTTGCGCATGAGTCCGGTGTCGACGAAGACGCAGGTGAGCTGTTGGCCGACGGCCTTGGTGACGAGCGCGGCGGCCACCGCCGAGTCGACGCCGCCCGAGAGGGCGCACAGCACCTTCTCGGCCCCGACTTGGCGCTTGATCGCGGCGACCTGGTCTTCGATGATCGAGGTGTTCGTCCAGGTCGGTGGGATGCCGGCGACGTGGTGCAAGAAGTTGGCGAGCAGGTCCTGACCGCGTTCGGTGTGGGCCACCTCGGGGTGGAACTGCACGGCGTGGAGTCGACGAGCGACGTCCTCCATCACCGCCACGGGTCCCTCGGGCGACGAACCGGTGACCACGAAGCCGTCGGGCGCCCTCGAGATCGCGTCCCCGTGGCTCATCCAGCACGTGACGCTGGCGGGCCACTCGTCCATCAAGACCGAACGGCCGTGTCGCGTCATCGTCGTGCGACCGTACTCCCCGACGCCGGTGTTGGCGACCTCGCCGCCCAGTTGTTGGGCCATGAGCTGCGCGCCGTAACAGATGCCCAGCACGGGAATGCCGAGTTCGTAGATCGCCGGGTCGAGCGAGGGCGCCGGCACTTCGTAGACCGACTTCGGTCCGCCGGAGAGGATGATCGCGGTCGGCGCCTTCGCGCGCACTTCGTCGGCGCTGATGGTGCTCTGCACGATCTCGGAATACACGTGGGCTTCGCGCACGCGGCGCGCGATCAACTGGGCGTACTGGGCGCCGAAGTCGACGACGAGAACGTTCTGGGTCAATGTCCCATGCCGACGCCCTGGGAGCGCTGCAACTGCTTTCCTTCAGTCTGGAGTGAAGGTGCGAGCATGATCTCGGCCTTCTGGAACTCTTTCAGGGTCTCGTACCCGCAGGTGGCCATCGAGGTTCGCAGAGCACCAAAGAGGTTGAGCCGTCCGTCGTTCTCGTGCGCCGGTCCGAGCAGGACCTCTTTCAAGGTGCCGCGCACCTGGGTGCGCACCCGCGTGCCGCGCGGCAGCGTCGGGTGGAAGGTGGCCATGCCCCAGTGGAATCCTCGGGCCGGCGCCTCGACGGCGCTGGTCAAGGGCGATCCGATCATGACGGCGTCTGCGCCGCAGGCGATGGCCTTGGCGATGTCGCCGCCCTTGCTCATGCCGCCGTCGGCGATGACGTGTACGTACACCCCGGTCTCATCGAGGTGACGCATACGCGCCCCGGCGACGTCGGCGATGGCCGTGGCCTGCGGCACGCCGATACCGAGGACCGCGCGCGAGGTGCAGGCGTTGCCCGGTCCGACGCCGACGAGGACGCCGGCCGCGCCGGTGCGCATGAGGTGCAACGCGGCCTGATAGCTCGCGCAGCCGCCGACGATGACGGGCAGTTCGAACTCGCGGATGAACTTCTTCAGGTTCAACGGCTCGACGGTCTTGGACACGTGCTCGGCCGACACGACGGTCCCCTGGATCACCAGGATGTCGAGGCCGGCCTCCAAGATGGTCTTGGCCATCCAGTCGGTACGCGCCGGCGTGACCGACGCTGAGGTGGTGATGCCGGCCGCCTTCATCTCGGTGATGCGCTGGGCGACCAGTTCGATCTTGATGGGCTCGAGGTACATCTGTTGCATGCGCGCCGTCGCCTTGTCGTCATCGAGCTCGCGAATCTCTTCGAAGAGCGGCATGGGGTCCTCGTAACGCGTCCAGAGGCCTTCGAGGTTCAAGACGCCCAGTCCACCGAGTTGACCGAGGACGATCGCGGTGTCGGGTGACATGGCGCCGTCCATGGCCGAACCGAGGACCGGCAGCTCAAACTTGTAGGCGTCGATCTGCCAGGAGATGTCGACGTCCTCGGGGTCGCGCGTGCGCCGTGAGGGCACGATGGCGATGTCGTCGAAACCGTAGGCCTGTCTCGCCGATTTATAGATGCCGATCTCTACTTCTGCCATGGTGACCTCCGCCTGAGAAACAAACAACCCCAAAAAGGGATCGCGATACTTAACAATCTACTGGACGGATTTACGGCCAGGTCTGCTTCGCCTCCGGCCATTCGACCCCGGTGACGACGCACAGCAGCTCGGTCACGACGCGCGCGGTCGCACCCCAGATGAGGTCGCCGGGCACTCGGTAGAAGTAGATCGGGAAGTAGCCGTCGGCGTCGGCACCGGGCCGAAGGCGATCCCGTCGCCACCGCTCTTCGAGGAACGCGCCCTCGGCGAGCAGTTCGGCGAGCGGTACCGTGAACGCGCGGTCGACCTCGGCGGGATCGGTCACCATCTGCGGTCGCGCGTCCAAGAACCCGATGACCGGCCAGATCGCCGACCCGAGCGTAAACGTCACGATGGGACTGAGCCATCCGACGACGCGCACTGAGCGCTCGGCAATGCCGACCTCTTCGCGCGCTTCACGTAGGGCCGTCTCGGTGGGCGATTCGCCGACGTCACTGCGTCCCCCCGGGAGCGCAATCTCGCCTCGGTGCTCGCGCATCGAGAACGATCGTCGGGTTAAGACCAGGTGTGTCTCGCCCTTTTCTTCGAAGAGCGCTACGAGCACCGCCGAGCGACGGGTGATCGGGCGACCTTCTATATCCGCCACGTCCGGGGCGCCCGGATCACCCGGAAGGATCGAGTTATCGAAGTGGCGCAGGGCGCCGCGCAATCTCGCCTCGACGAGTTGAAGAGTGAGCCTACTTCGTTCCGTGGTCGACAACGTGCTCCACGGCGCCAACGCGCCGGCTTGGATGTCGTCCGGTTCAGGAAGAGTCTGCGGGTACTCGTGACCCTCGAAACGCGCCGGCCTCGTGCCGTCTGGCGCCATTCTCAATCTCCCCTAATGTTGTGTTGCGAATAACACAGTGTCACTAATTTATTCGGTCCCCCCTCGGCCCAATCAGGAGAATCCGCCGTCATGAAGTCGCTCGCCCGATATGCCTTTCGACGCCGCTGGTTGATACTCGCCGTTTGGGTCGTCCTCTTCCTTGGCATGAACATTCTTTCCCAGACCTTCGGCACGGCCTACGCGAACACGTTCAACCTGCCGGGAACGAACTCGACGCACGCGCTGGCGTTGCTGCAGGCCAATTTCAAGAGCAAATCCGGCGACGTCGACGAGATCGTCTTTCAGGCGCGTACCGGCACGATCGCGAGTCACGAAAAAGAAATCAACGCGATGGTCAAAAAGGTCGAGAGGGTGCCGTCGGTCGCCAGCGTCGTCTCGCCCTTCGTCGGCGGTTCGTTGCAGATCAGCCCGAACGGCAAGATCGCCTACGCCGTCGTCTATTTCACCAAGCAGGGCTACAAGCTGAAGGCCGCACAGGTGCAGCCGGTCGAGAACGCCGGCATCACCGCGCGTTCATCGTCGCTCGAGGTCCAATTCACAGGCAACGCCTTCGAGCAACTGGCCGCTCAAAAAGGCAGCCCCGACTTGATCTACGGACTCATTCTGACGGCCATCGTCTTGGTGCTCGCCTTCGGTTCGTTCTTCGCGATGCTGCTGCCGTTGGGTGTGGCCCTCTTCGCCGTCGGCATCGCGACCGCGTCAACGACGTTGCTCAGCCACGGGCTCTCCATCGCTACCTTTGCGCCCGTTCTCGGATCACTTATCGGCTTAGGTGTCGGTATCGACTACGCGCTCTTCATTGTGACCCGATGTCGGCAGGGACTTAAACGCGGCTTGAGTCCAGAAGACGCCATCGTGACGGCCATCAACACCTCGGGACGCGCCGTGCTCTTCGCCGGCTCGACCGTGTGCATCGCCCTGCTCGGAATGCTCGTCCTGCAACTCTCGTTCTTGAATGGCGTCGCGATTGCGGCCTCGTTGACGGTGCTGATCACGATGTTCGCCTCCCTCACGTTGCTACCGGCCCTGCTCGGTTTCCAAGGGAATCATGTCTTGAGTCGGCGAGAACGCCGGGCACTCGAGAAGAACGGTCCCGAGCCCTTGGTGACGAACTCTGGATGGCAGCGCTGGGCCAACACCGTGTCCAAGCACCCGCGAAAGCTTTCGCTCGTCGCGCTCGTGGCCATCGTGTTCATCTGCATACCCTTCTTCTCGCTGCACCTCGGAAGTTCCGACGCGGGAACCGACCCGGCGAACTCGACCACCCGGCAGGCCTACGACTTGCTCGCCAAGGGCTTCGGTCCGGGATTCAACGGTCCTTTGCAAGTCGTCGGTTCGATCCACAACGCCCAGGACCAGACGACCATGGTGGCGCTCGATCAGAAGTTGCAGGGCAAACCGGACGTCGCCGTGGTGGCGCCGATCCAGATCTCCAAGAGTGGCAAGGTCGCGGTCATCTACGTGGTGCCCAAGACCAGTCCCGATTCGAAGGTCACGGAGAATCTGATCGCCACCATTCGCAACGACTACATTCCGGCCGTGAACACGACGCATAGCGCGATCTACGTCGGTGGGCTCACCGCGATCTTCGTCGACTTCGCCCAGGTCTTCACGTCCAAGATCCCGTTGTTCGTCGGCGTGATCGTCCTGCTGGGGTGTCTGTTGCTGATGGTGGCGTTCCGAAGCATCGTCATCCCATTGACGGCGGCCGCGATGAACATCTTCGCGGCCGGGGCGTCGTTTGGTCTCGTGGTCGCGGTCTTTCAGTGGGGCTGGGGCAGTTCGTTGTTGAACGCCGGCACGGGGCCGGTCGAATCGTTCCTGCCGACGATCATGATCGCCATCCTCTTCGGGCTCTCGATGGACTACCAGGTCTTCTTGGTGTCGCGCATGCACGAAGAGTGGCTCAACACCGGCAGTAACGAAGAGGCCATCAACCGCGGCCAGGCCAACACCGGGCGCGTCATCTCGGCCGCCGCTCTGATCATGATCTGCGTCTTCTTCTCCTTCGCCTTCGGGGGCCAGCGCATCATCGCCGAATTCGGCATCGGACTCGGCGGCGCGGTGCTGATGGACGCCTTCATCCTTCGCACGGTGCTGGTGCCGGCCTTGATGCACTTCTTCGGCGACGCCAACTGGTACTTCCCCAAGTGGCTCGACCGGATCACTCCACACTTCGCCGTGGAAGCGACCGAGGATGTCAAGGTCTGATCCGCTAAGAATCCTCTAAATCCTCAGGGTTTTTGACAATGCTGTGGGTGGCGGAGCAGTCGACGACCAGTATGTTCTGAGTGAGGCCAAAGGAAGGATTCGCGTGGGAATTCAAAGGACGATCCATGTCGGTCCCTTCGGTCCCGGACGCCAGTTTGGCGGGATGTTCTTCAGCGGTCCCAACGGGGGCTATGGCATAGCGAGGGTGATCTTTATGTTTCTGTTTCTTCTCTTGGTCGGCGCGATTGCGTACTTCATCATCCGCCACTTCGACCACGCGCAGACGCATCATCACGTGCACGGCGCCACCGCTTCCCCGTCGGCCGACAGCGCCGCCTCAGACCTCTTGAAGATGCGATTCGCCAAGGGCGAGATCGACGAGGACGAGTTCACGCGCCGGATGAACCTCTTGAAGGACCATCTGTCAGTTACCTGACGCGGTGGTCGCTGTAGCGACTGGTCGGTGTCGTTCGCTACGCGCTCTTGTCCTCGATCTCCCACGCGTGGTCGAGGACGTGCCAGGCGAGGCGGCGAAGGGAATACCGCGACGGCCAGGCGCCCTCCGGTGAACCGGCGAGCAGCGTCTCAGTGATCACCGCACGCTGTTCGACCCACGCGGTACGCGGAGGCATTCGAGACCCGAGTTTCGAGCAGTAGTGGCGCTCAGCCTCTCGGACGTGCGCGACGACGGCGTCGCGGTCACGTCCCCCACCCCGCGGTCCCTTCGTTAACGCGGCGGGCGCGGCGTCGACCACGCCGTCGAAGTACGCCCAGCAGTCCGCCAGCACCGTGACCTGGCGTCGCAGGTCGCGCGAAGTGATCGGCTCGCGGTCCCAGGGCGTGTCCATGCCCGGCGCACCGAAGTCGGTCGTCGCGTTACCCGCCACCGTGCCCACGACGTTAAATTTCCCAGGTTTGAACGGTACCGAGAGAATCGCGGCGTAGCGCTCTTGGTACTCCAACAACGCTTCGAGCGCTGCGTCCATCGACTTCGCTCGTCGACACCAACCGGGCCAGTCGAGGGCCGCGGCGAAGACCGAATGCTTGCCCTCTTCGAAATAGACGCGTGTGGCCACCTCACCACTCCCTCTCCGACGAACGCCATTTCGCGCCACCGTGACCGTCACAGTAGTGACGGGCTGCGACAGTTCCGTAGGTAAGGTGAAGTCCGATCACCGCGGAGGGACCCGGTGTCACGAGTGAAGGACGACCAATGGCGACAACCCGTAACGCACGAGCCCACTGGGAGGGCACGCTCCTCGAAGGTCACGGCACGGTCGAGATGACCTCGAGCGGCATTGGCACGTATCCCATCACCTGGGCGTCGAGGGCCGAGTCGGCCGACGGGCGCACGAGTCCCGAAGAGCTCATCGCCGCGGCCCACGCGTCGTGCTTCTCGATGGCGCTCTCCAACGGACTCGCGAAGACCGGCAATCCCGCGATCTCGCTCAACACCTCGGTCGAGGTTGACTTCCAGCCCGGGGTCGGGATCACCGAGATCCGCATCACGCTGTCGGGTGAGGCCGAGAACCTCGACGCCGCAGGCTTCTTGGCCGCCGCCGAAGACGCCAAGGCCAACTGCCCGGTCTCCAAAGCCCTGGCCGCGGTGCCGATCACGTTGAGCGTCGTCTAGGGATTCATCGGCAGACCCGTGAGTGGGAGTCGCGACGAGGGGAACGCCACGCAGTGCGACGCGTCTTCGCCCACGCCGCACCTCGATCGACGCGTGGAGCGCTACAGCGCGCGACTAATCCTCGCTCAGTTCCTCGGTCTCGTCGGCATCGTCCTTTACAACTGGTGGATTTGGGTCGTCGTCGCGACGAACTTGCTGACGAGCACCAACGCGTTCTTCAGTGACCTAGAGGCGACCGGTCGTCCCGACGCCACGCTCCTCCAGCACTTCGACCTCGCGGCCGGGATCGTCACGTTCGTCGCCTTCGTGGTGCGCGGTCCTTGGGGTCCGCAGGGCAAGCGCGCCGAGTGGCGCTGGCTGCTGCTCTTCGCGGGCGCGGGCGCCGTCGGTGGCCACTTCGCCTACGCCTGTTCCGAGGGACTGAGCTCGGCCTGTCGCAGCGCCGAATGGCATCTGCGACTCCCCCTGCACCACTACCTCCACGTCTTTTCCGGCATCATCGAATTCACCGCGATGACGACCGCCGTCTATCTGGCCTGGAAGAGGACGCGCCAACACGGTGATTGGGTCGCGCGCACGATCAAGGCCATCGCGGTCGCGGGGTTGATCGCCTATCCGTTGCTCGGCGTCGCCTACCTGACGGACCGTTTCGGTGCCTTCATCGAGCCGATCTTCTTCGTGTGCTTCTCGGTGATGGTGGCGATTGAACTGGTCGAACCGAGACGACCGCCGATCAGGGTCGAGAGCGATTAACTGATCGCCGGCGCCACGTCGTCGAGCTCGACCATGGCCAGCTTCTCGGCCGTGCCGGTCGCGTAGGCCACGGCGGCCGAGACGAGCAGTAAGAGCGCCGAGGCGACGAGGGCGATGTCGAGTCCGTGAGTGAGCGCCCCGTAGGCGGCGTTGACGACCTTCTTGATGATTCCCGCGAACGCCTTGCGGGTCGCCGGGTTGAGGCCCGCTTCCGCGGAAGCGGTTTGACCGGTGGTCACGGCCGTGATGACCAAATGTCGATAGGTCGCCGGAATGCCGATCTGAATAAGCCGCGCGGTCAGATTGACCGTGAGTTGCCCGTTGACGATCGATCCCAGAATCGCCACGCCGGCCACGGCGCCGAGCTCGCGGCTGGTGTTGACCGCCGAAGAGGCCATGCCCGAATTGGCGGCCGGAAGGCTCGACAAGGCGGTCGCGTTCACCGGCACGATCACGATGCCGAAGCCGATGCCGGCGATGCCCATCGTCCAGCCGAGCGTGGAGACGCCGACGTGGGGTCCGATGGCGACGTAGGTCAGGATCACCCCTAGTCCGGCCAGGAGACAACCGACGGTCATTGGAACGCGTGATCCGATTTGCCCGACCCAGCGGCCGGTGAAGAGCGACGCCACCACGATGCCGCCGAGCAACGGCAAGAAGTCGAGGGCCAAGCCGTAGGGACTGACCGAGGCGACGACCTCGAGGTACAGCGCGACGAAGAAGAAGATGGAGAAGATGGAAAAAAAGGTGGCGAAGGCGATGAACGCCGAACCGGTGAAGGACTTGCGGCGGAAGAAGCCCATCTCGAGCATCGGGTTCTGGGCCGCTTTCTCGGCCAAGTAGAAGATCGGAATCGTGAGAAAGCTGACTATAAATAAGGTGATGACCCAGCCACTGGCGTAACCGGTCAACTCACCCTGGATGCACGCGAAGGTCGCGGTGCCGAGGATGACCGCCGCGAAGAAGAAGCCAGCGAAGTCAACCCTCTTGCGCAGAGCGTTGACGCTTTCCGGCAACGCGATGGCCGCGACGATGAAGGCCAGCGCGCCGAAAACCAGGTTGAACCAAAAGACCGCGCGCCACGACCAGATACCCACCAGGATGCCGCCGATGACCGGTCCCATCGCCAGGGCCAGTCCCGAGACCGCCGCCCACGCGCCGAGGGCGCGCGCCCGGGCCTTGTGCTCGGGGTAGATGTGTCGAATCATCGAGAGGGTCGCGGGCTCCGAGGCCGCGGCCCCTATGCCCATGATGATTCGACCAATAACGAGTTCGGAGGGGTTAACCGAGATCGCACAGACGATCGACCCGCCGCAGAAGATCGCCACGCCGATCAGCATCAACCGTTTGCGCCCGAAGTTGTCCCCGAGCGCGCCGAACATCAACATGAGGCTCGCGAAGGCCAGGGCGTAACCGCCGACGACCCACTGGAGTTGCGAAACGTTGGCGTGAAGCTTCGCCTGCACACTGGTGAGGACCGCACTGGCGACCGTGTTATCGAGGAACGTCAGAAAGAGTATGGCGAGCAGTGCGGCAAAACTGAAGTGGGCGCGGATACCGCGGACGATGACGTCGCGAACTTGAATCGACTCGCGCTCGAGCAGGTTCGGGGAGTCGGTGTCCTCGATCATGCTCCCCTTTCGTCCCCGTATAGCCCAGAGCCCCGGCGGTCTCGTTTGAGAGACCGTTCTGCTCAATGCGGTCAAATCGAATGCTCGGACCAATTTACGGCTCCGAACCACAGCCTCGTACGCCGAGAACGCCCTCCGGACTACGAGGGCCAATGGTCCACCGAGCCAGCCGAGAGGGTAACTATTTCTTGGGAGCGGCGAAGACAATTTTGAAGACCGCGCTGTCACCACCGGTGACGTTGCCCGCACTCACGGCGCATTTCTTCAGGTTCGACGCCGCGGTGCCACATTTGCCGTTGCCGATCGTGCCCGTGACGACCTTGAACTTCGTCTTCGCCAGTACGCCCTTAGCGCTGATCTTGACCGGCACCGCGGTGAGGATGTCACAGCCCGCCTCGCCTTTGGCGTTCGCCTGACACTCGGTGATGTACACCTGGTCCTTGGGCTTGAAGCCCGTGCCCGACACGGTCACGGTCTTGTGATTCGTCAACCCCGTAGACGGCGTCACTATCAATTTCGGCGTGGCCGCGGCGCCGGCACCCCCGACGTTGATCACGCCACTCGTCAAAATCCCAATACTGATCAGTCCCGTCATGGCAACCGTTCGAATCGCTCGCGTCGATATCACGTTCTCTCCCAATCTCATCGGTGAACCAACCATTCATCGCCCGTCGCCGCCACTTCGTAGTACGTAGCACCGATCATGGAACCCAATCCACTCGTGGAAGCATGGTACCAAGCCGATACCCGTTTGATGTCATAGGGATAACCTTGAGATTCACGTCACGCAACTGGTCGAGCAGATCAATTCAACCCTGTGCTGTCGAAGTCATCTACTCGACCAGTAGGCCGAATTGGATCGTGAAGCACTTGTGTCGGAAATGCTCCACGATCCGTTGCCCTTGCGATCTATTGAGCCTTCAATCCAACAATGACTGTGTGATGGCTCCGCAAATAGGTGGTGGACGGCAAAGAGATGCGAGACGATTCGATCACGTGGCTTCACCCGTTTTTGAATCGGTCACGGGCGTTTGAGCGTGATTAATTGTTCCGCTCATCATGCGCGCCCACCATTCCTGAACTCCACCTGGCGGTTCTGGGACACGGAGTCATTCGATAGCCGCTTTGGAGTTCGTCGTGACAACTTCAAGTATCGCGGCGAGCGCCCGTTCGTGGACACTGGTCTCGTCATCGAGGATTTTCGATGGAAGGTTGCCTTTGGAAGATGGCGCAAAGGCGCTTTCGTCAATATTGAGGTAGTGCCCAAGTTCAGCGGCCAACGAGTTACCGGAGATGCTGGCACGCACGTACAGGTCACGCAAGGTGAACGGTCGAAGGGGTACGTCATAACGCGACGAAGTCGCTTGGGGGCCGGGGTCCGACGAATCTTTAGTTATCGACATCGACAGTCCCCAATTCAGCCCCTGCAAGACTGATTTCTACAGTAAAGCTTGCTCATTGTCAATTCGTTGTGATTGCGAGTTAAGCCGCAATGATTGGTCTTCGCAAGTCTTGGGCTGAGCTCCCTCACGGGCGCGGGCCATGACAGGTGTTGGTATCAAAAAAGTCCTGCCGCACTTGGCTTCGATCGGGAGGAATCCAATAAACCGTTGGCGGCTTCGCGCCGTGAAGGGTCACCACCTTGGTGGGAGTGCCCGTGACGCTCGAGCGGACACGGCCAGAGCGACGAGTGACGACCCGAACTCCTCGCCGTCTGGCGCCGGAGGATCCTCCCGTCCAACGGCGACCCGATCTTGTGGAGGCCTCCTTCCACTTACCAACGCGTCCGGCGGGTGCTCCCCCGGCCGTCACGTTCTACGTGAAATTCAGTCAGCCCGCCACGGCCCGCTCCACGATTGCGAGCGATTCCTGTGCGTCCATCCAACCGACGACCGCCGCCTGCGAGGCGTTGGCTCCCTAGCCACGGCTGAGAGGCGCGAGCCTGTGCGGCGTCGCCATCGGCCCAGCGGGACTCCTCGACGGGGACTTCCCCGAGGTCCCCGAGGTCACATCCCCGAGGTCACTTCCCCGAGGTCCCCGAGCTCCCCTGGCGAGGGTCCCGGCGGCCGTCCGTCGAGACCCGAATCCCACCCTCACCGGAGCGGGCCGAGAGCCCCTGGGACACTTCCCGAGCGAGGCTCCGAAGGACCCCTTCGGAGGATCCCGGGCGAGCTCGAGGGGGACTTCC
>Ga0208586_1000103_pt1 | contig 33218 bp, 34 predicted proteins | sample NGESurshal072012_6_FD_184471 | JGI IMG/M metagenome (GOLD analysis project Ga0208586, IMG submission 184471) | Arctic peat soil microbial communities from Barrow, Alaska - NGEE Surface sample 53-3 shallow-072012 (SPAdes) | ecosystem: Environmental > Terrestrial > Soil > Wetlands > Peat ... | reverse complement strand
CCGGACCCCTTGCATGCCATGCAAGTGCTCTACCAGCTGAGCTATACCCCCAAAGGTCCAACGATTCTAACACTCGGTGGAACGGCCATTTTCTCGACTACGACAGTATCGCTTCCATGAGATTCGTGGGTTGTGACAGAAACGGTGAATGGTCACTCGCGAGATCGAACACAATGTCGCAACGCTCCGACATGTGTTCCTGGAGAAGGGGATCGATAGCTCGATCGAGGGTGCAACGAATATAGAGCGAGTCCACTTCAGAGTCCGCAGACGTCCTCTTTGATCGAAAACTTGCAGTGGTTTGCGTAGAGAGTTTGTCGACCGCCCAACTCGCAATGGCCGACGGGCAGTCGTTATAGAGCGCGGCCGAGGCGAGGTTGCGGTTAAGTCGCAGGTAGTCTCCGTCCACTTCAATCGCCTCGTCGAGTTTCGTGGGTACTCGCACCGTGCGCGCCGTCTCCGTTGCGCTTTGGCCTTCTTTCGGCACCAATGCGGCGATGTACACGATTCGTTCGAGGTTCGGAATCCGTGGCGCGACCTCCGTGACGACGGCACCGCCGTAACTATGTCCGACGAGTATGTAGTGACCATCCCTATGCACTGTCGCCGCGACGGCCGCGGCGTCGGCAGCCAAGTCCGTTAATGGTTTCGCCCCATTCCTCGAACTTGGCAGGTCGATGGCAATCCACTTGATGCCGCGACGGTCGAACTCAGCGGCGAGTTTTTGCCAGCACCATGCCCCGCCCCAACCGCCGTGAACGAGAAGGTATGTCGGAATGCTCATAACGATACCGTTCGCGAAGAGGAGAGTCGCCTTGAAATCCCTAGAATGGATGGATGGCGCGGCCTTTTAATGTCACGGAAATAGAAGAGAAGTGGCAAGCCCGCTGGGCCGACGAGGGCACGTACCAAGTCGACAACGATGACCCTCGGGAGCGCTTTTACGCACTCTCCATGTACCCGTATCCGTCCGGTTCAGCGCACCAGGGCCACGTGCGGATCTACACATTCGGCGACGTCGTCGTGCGCTACCAAACCATGCTCGGCAAAGCCGTCCTTTCTCCCTTCGGCTTTGACTCCTTTGGCCTCCCGGCGGAGAACGCCGCCATCAAGGCCGGCAGTCACCCGCGGGTCTACACCGAGGCCCGAATGAGGGAACTGAAGGGCTCCCTGCTGCGTCTCGGGGCGGTCTACGACTGGCGCCGCGAGGTAATCAGCCACCACCCGAAGTACATGCGATGGTCCCAGGCCATTTTCATTGCGTTCTTCAATGCCGGTCTGGCCTACCGGGCCGAGGCCGTGGTCAATTGGTGTCCGGGGTGTGGCACGGTGCTCGCCAACGAACAGGTCCTTGCTGATGGAACGTGTGAGCGCTCCGGTGATCTCGTTGAGCGTCGCAACCTTGAGCAGTGGTTCTTCAAGATCACGGACTACGCCGAAGAACTGCTTCGCAACCTCGACACCCTCGACTGGCCACAACGCGTGGTCACCATGCAACGTAACTGGATTGGGCGAAGCGAAGGCGTCGAGTTCGACCTTCCCTTCGCGAACGATCGCTCGAAAGCAGTTCGGGTGTACACGACGCGTCCCGACACTGGCTTCGGCGTCACCTACGCCGTCGTTGCGCCCGAACACCCGATGCTCGAGGAACTGACGACCCCCGATCAACGCGACAGTGTCCAGGCACTCGTCGAGCGAGCATCCAAAGAGAGTGAAGTCGTTCGAACGTCGAACTCCGAAGGCGGCATTGCGCTCGAGAAGCGCGGCGCCTTTACCGGCAGTTTCGTCATCAATCCTTTCACGGACGAACAGGTCCCGGTCTACGTCGCCGACTACGTGCTGGGCACCTACGGGACCGGCGCGATCATGGCCGTACCGGGGGAGGACGAGCGCGACTTCGCCTTCGCCAGTGTCTACGGGCTGCCCGTGGTGCGCACGACCCAACCTCCCGAAGGATTCGATGGTGGCGCCTACAGCGGTGAGGGTGAGCACATCAACTCTGAGTTTCTGAACGGCTTAGACGTCGCCGAAGCGAAGACCAAGGCCGCCGAGTTTCTCGCAGCACACGCCAATGGCATTTGGAAAGTGAACTACCGCCTGCGCGACTGGCTCGTCTCACGTCAGCGCTTCTGGGGATGCCCAATACCTATTATCTACTGCGACGTACACGGAACGGTGCCGGTGCCTGATGACCAGTTGCCGGTGCTCGCCCCCGATGACGTGGTGATGGACAAGAGCGGCCAGTCGCCGTTGGCGACCCACGACGGGTTCCGCAATACCACCTGCCCAATTTGTGGAGGACCGGCGCGACGCGAGACCGACACGATGGACACGTTCTGCGACTCTTCGTGGTACTTCCTGCGCTACGCCGATCCGTGGACGGACGGTAAAGCCTTCGACCCGGGCGAAGCCGCGAAGTGGATGCCGGTCGATCAGTACGTCGGCGGCATCGAGCACGCGATACTTCACCTGCTCTATGCGCGGTTCTATTTGAAGGCGCTCGACGATCTTGGCTGGGCGCCGGGACTGCCCCGTGAGCCATTCACCCGACTGTTCTCTCAGGGCATGATCCGACTCTCAGGATCGAAGATGTCCAAGTCCAAAGGCAATCTCGTCGCGCCTCAGGAGTACTTCGACTTCGTGGGGGCCGATGGCCTGCGACTCTTCCACCTCTTCGCGGGACCCCCGGCCGACGACTTCGACTGGACTGACCAGACCGACGAGATCATTGAAGGTTGTGGTCGATTCCTTGATCGCTTCTACCGATTAACCCAGTACCACGAGGTCAACTTCCACGATGGTGTCGACGAAAGCGACGTCGACGTGCGTCGAGCCGTACATCGAACGATCGCCAGGGTCACCGAAGAGTTCGAGGGATGGAGCCACAACATCGCGGTCGCGGCGCTCATGGAACTGTTCAATACGGTGTCCAAGTGGGCGCGGAGCGACCACGGCGCTGAACGCACGACGTTGGATGAGGCAATTGACGCAATGCTCAAAATGCTTGCGCCAATGTCGCCGCACGTCACCGCCGAAATCTGGGAGATGCGCTACCCCGACAAGGCGACCGTGCACCTCCAGGCGTGGCCCGTCGCTGACCCCGAACTGGTGAAGCACTCGACGATCACGATGGTGATTCAAATCAACGGTAAGGTCAAGGCCCGTCTCGAGGTACCGCCGGATATCTCCATGGCCGACGCCGAGACCGAAGCGCTCGAAGTCAACGCCATCAGCCTGGCGCTTGCGGGTGCGACGCCCAAGAGGATTGTGTCGCGACCACCTCGGTTGGTCAACATCATCGTCTAATGAGCAAGCATCCGACGAAAGAATCCGACACCACGGTCACGATTGAGGCGCCACGCTTCGATCGGCCGGAAGTTGAGATTCGCGCTTCCTCGCGGCGCAAGAAGACCGGCACGGCCCATTGGTCGGGCAGTCGCATCGTCGTGCAGATTCCTGCGCGCATACGGGGCCGCGAGCGTACGACCTTTGTTGACGACCTCGTCGAACGCCTCATGACTCAACGTCCTCAGAACGCGGCGGGCGATGGGGCGTTGGAGGAGCGAGCGTTGGCGCTCGCCGAGCAGTACAACGACGGCGTGGTGCCCAGTTCCGTTCGCTGGGTGAAGAATCAACAGGCCCGTTGGGCGTCGTGTTCACCGGCGAGTCGAGAGATCCGCATCTCGAGTCGACTCCGTCAGTGTCCGGAGTGGGTGATCGACGCGGTCCTCGTCCACGAGTTGGCCCATCTCCAGGAAGTCGGTCACACGGCGAAGTTCAACGAGCTCGCTGAGCGCTATCCCCGTCAGCAAGAGAGTGCACTCTTCCTAGAGGGGTACGCGCTCGGACTCGGTCTTCGCATTGAAGAGGGCGACGTCGACGTGAGCGAGGACTAACCGATCCCCAACTGCGCCCGGATGTCCTCGGGCACGAAGTTGTTCTCGGTCGTCGTCTCGGCCTCAACGAGCTCGACCAGTCGATTCGCCACTTCGATCGGATTACGTTGCCCGGTGGTGACGAAGTCACCGATCACACGAAAGAGTTCCGCTTCGGATCCGTTCAGTGATTGGTCGCCGAACCACTCCCACATTGAGTCGGCCATTCGGTCGTTGAAGCCGGTCAGGTACGGGCCGGGGTTGATCAACGTGACGTCGATGCCGAGCGGAGCGAGTTCGCCGCGCATGGCCTTACCCATTGCCTCGAGCGCGTGCTTGGTCATTGAGTAGGGACCAAAGGCCGGCGCCGACAGGACGCCCGCAATCGACGACATGATGATGATGCGTCCACTCTTCTTCGCGACCATCTCCTTCAAGACCGCCTGGGTCACGTTCATCGTCCCGAAGACATTCACCTCGAAGAGGTAGCGAAGTCGTTCGAGGGGAACGTCGGCAATTGGGCCGGTCTGACCCGCGCCGGCGTTGTTGATTAGAACGTCGATGTCCCACGCGTGCACTTTGTCGACATCAGCGGTCGTGATGTCGAGTTTTTCGACCTGAAGTTGCGGCGACTCCGCACGCAGCGCGGCGGCCTGCCCCTCGGTCTCCGTCGTGGCGATGACGTGGTGTCCTCGGCTCGCCAGTTCGAGTGCGGCCAGTCGTCCGAAACCCGAGCCGGCGCCCGTAATCATGATGGTTTTGCTCATGGTCGCCACGATAGGCGAGCGGCTCAGTTGGTCTCTCCGCGAAGGAACTTCTCGAGTTCGGCGGCGAGTTCGTCACCGCTTGGAAGTTCTTCACTGATCGAGGCACCCTCGACTTCGTCGGCCGCCGCCTCGAGCTGCTCGACCATTGACGTGTGGTCGGGATTGTTCGTCACCAGTTCGTCCACGCGTTGGCGCGCCTCGTCGGCCGACACGCGAAGGGCGCTGGCGTCCAGGGTCAGTCCCGCGATGCTCGCGAGTCCGTCAATCAATGCTGCCGAGGCCTGGGGGTAGGGCATCGACGCGACGTAGTGCGGGACTCGGGCCCAGAGCGTCACGATCTCCATATCGACCTCGGAAAACCCAAGCTCGAGCGCTGAACTGATACCGGCCGGCACTTCGAGTTCGCCCGAGACCGTGCCGACCCTCGTGAGCAGGTGAGCGCTCGTGGCCGGGGCGGTGCCAATGATGCGAACTGGTCGGGTGTGCGGTGTGGGCGCAGGGAAGGCACCGAGTCCCACCACGAGTCGCACGTCGAATCGGCCCGCGGCGTCAGTGACGACGTCAACGAAGTCACTCCAATGAAAGTCCGGCTCGGGACCGACCAGAAAGAGAATGTCGGCGCCGTCGCCGTCGCGGCCAAAACGCAGTTGGATCTCGGGCCACGTCAACTCAGTCGTGACGCCGTCGACAATGCGGGCAATGGGGCGACGGGCCCGCTGGTCAATGAAGTACTCGGTGTCAAAAGTGGCGAGGACCTCGGTGTAAATCGTGTCGAGCAGGGTGCCAATGGCGTTGCTCGCACCGAGCCCCGCGTCAATCCATCCTTCCAAGGCAATGACCAGCACGGGCTCGCTGAGCTCGGGGTCCGCGAGGAAGATGATGTGGTCGTAGATCTCGTCGTCCATCATTTCCTCTCTAGCGTCATCTTCGCGCTCTCCGCCAGCATGGCGATGTACTTCGGATACTCAGCGACACTGCCCTGGTCGCCTCCCGCGGCGCCCGCGCTATAGCGCGCGTACACACCTTGCATGATGCACGCCAACTTCCAATAGCCGAATGCCTGATAATAAGCGACGTGAGAGAGGTCCAAATCTGAGTGCGACGCGTACGCGCGCAGTACCTGATCACGACTCTCGAAACCTCCCGCGGTCGTCGGCGACACTCCCAAAACATTTGCGGTCGGGTCCGACGGCTCGGCCCAATAGACGAGAAGGAGTCCCAGATCGGCGACCGGGTCACCGAGTGTGCAGATCTCCCAGTCGAGAATCGCGCGCACGGCGCCGAGTTCGTCGAGCACGGTGTTGTCGAGGCGATAGTCGCCGTGGACGACGGATACTCGCTGTTGGACCGGTATTTGGGCGCTCAATTGGTCACCGACGGCTTCGACGATCCCACCGTACTCGACGCCCTCGACGTGCATTTGCTCGTACTGGGTGCGCCAGCGCCGAAGTTGACGCTCGATGTAGCCGTCGTGACGGGCCAAATCCGACAGTCCCGCGGCGTCGACGTCGACGTCGTGCAGTTGCGACAGCGTCGACGCGAGGTGGCTGCCAATGACGCCACGAATCGACTCATCAAAGGTCGCTTCAGCCTCGGAACGGTCGCGCAGGATGGCTCCATCGACGAACTCCATGACGTAGAAGGGTCGTTCATTGACCTCTTCGTCGATACAGAGACCGAGCGGTTGGGCGACGGGGATGCCGAGAGGGTAGAGCGCTGAGATGACGGTGTGTTCGCGCACCATGTCGTGGGCGGTCGGTAGGACGTGACTGGTTGGTGGGCGACGCAGGGCGAAGGATCGACCGGTCGCGTCGGTCACTCGGTACGTGAGGTTGGAGCGCCCGCCGGCGATGAGTTCGAAGGTCAGTGGCGGGAGCGCACCGACATGTTCGCTCATCCACGCTGAGACGTTGGCCTCGTCGATTCCGATAGCCGCACTGTTCATAATCGAGGAGGCTAACAGCGCAATGTGACCCCTTCGGCGAGCGAACGACACCATTATGCTGTCGCACGTGACTGACGTAACCGACGCCACATTCGCCACCGCCGTGATCGAGCGGTCAATGACCGTGCCGGTCATTGTCGACCTCTGGGCTGACTGGTGTGGACCGTGCAAGACGCTTGGTCCCATCATTGAAAAGGTCATTGACGAGACGAACGGCGCCGTTGAATTGGCCAAGGTCGACGTCGACGCGAATCCCGAGGTTTCACAGGCGTTCGGGGTCCAATCGATACCCGCGGTCTTCGCGATTTCGGAGGGAAAGATCGTTGATTCCTTCGTTGGCGCATTGCCCGAATCGGCCGTGCGCGAATTCGTTGAGAAGTTGGCGCCGGGCGCGAGCAAAGTCGACCAACTGGTGGAGGCCGGTGACGAGGAGTCGCTACGCGCCGCATTGGAACTCGACGCGAACAATGTCGATGCCGCGGTCGCTTTGGGCGACTTCCTTCGACAAGCAGACCGGCTCGACGAGGCCGACGAGGTCCTGAAGCCATTTGAGAACGTCTTGGCGGCAAAGACCGTGCTCGCACGAATCCGCCTTCAACGTAGCGGCGTCACCCTGGACGGCGACCTCGACCTCACGCTCGATCATCTCTTGGAGCAGTCAACGGGAGAGGGGAGTGCGAAAGACCGTCTTTTGGAGATCCTCGACGCCCTCGGTCCCGAGGACCCGCGCTACGTCTCCTATCGACGCAAGCTCGCCAGTCGTCTCTACTAGTGCGGGTCTATCGACCTGAGCACCCGCTCACGCTCTCGCTGGGCGTCGCGTCCTACGACATCACGTCCAGAGCCCTCGTGATGGGGATCTTGAATCGTACGCACGATTCGTTCTTCGAGCCGGCCGCGACATTCGACCTGGACGCGCTGTACGCGAGAGCGGACCACTTGGTCACTGACGGCGCCGACCTGCTCGATATCGGTGGCGTGAGGGCCGGTCCGGGCGACGAAGTGAGTGAAGGCGAAGAACTCGACCGAGTGGTGGACGTCGTGGCCCATCTGGTCGAGCGTTTCGATGTCCCTATAAGTATTGACACGTGGCGCGCCTCGGTCGCCAAGGCCTGCTTCGCCGAAGGTGCGTGCGTGGGCAACGACATCAGCGGATTTGGTGACCCCGACTACCTCACTGTCGCCGCGCACGCTGGTGCGACCGTGGTGGCCACGCACATTCGACTTCGCCCACGGGTGGCCGACCCCGATCCCCACTACGAAGACGTCACCCAGAGCGTCACTGAATTCTTGCTCGAGCGCCGCCAGCGTGCCTTGGACGTCGGCATCACCACGGACAAGATCGTCCTCGATGCCGGACTCGATCTCGGCAAGACCGCCAGCCAGTCGTTGCAACTACTGCGCGACTCGGACCGATTGGCGTCACTCGGATCGCCACTGCTTCTTTCGGCGTCGAACAAGACCTTCCTCGGCGTCCTCTTCGACGTACCGGTCACCGAGCGCCGCGGACCGTCGCTGGCCGCGACGGCGCTCGGCATTGGTGCGGGTTGTCGTATCGTTCGGGTTCATGACGTCCTGGGTGCGGTTCGAGTGCGCGACGTGCTGGCGAGTCTCATTGAAGAAAACGCATGAGTAGAGCGGCCAGCGTCTGTGTGGTCGGCACCGACGCAACCATGGTCTACGACGCCGTGCACAACGTCATCGCCGGCGCCCTGGGCGATCTCGACCCTTCGTTCGCGCTCCAAGACTTCACCGCCAAGGACGTGACGTCCTCCGGCGGTGAATCCGTGGCGCCGCGTGTCCTCGAAGCTCTCAATACGCCGCCCTTCCTCGTCGAACGCCGCGTGGTCGTCGTGCGTGACGCGCAGTCGTTGCTGAGCGACGAGGTCACCGACCTGCTCGCGTGGATGAGCGACCCGGCCCCTTCGGTCGTCCTCGTGCTCGCCGTCGTGGGCACGAGGGCCAACAAACTCGTGAAGGGCGCTGGAGAAGTCGTCGAGGTGAACGTCTCGTCGAGGTCGGCTGACCGGGTTACCTTCGTCGAAACCAAGATGGCGGACTATCGCGTGACCATCGATCACGCCACCGCTCTCAAGGTGACTGATCAACTCGGCGACGACGTCGCGCGCGTGGACGCACTGGCGCGCACACTCCAAGCGATCTACGGGACGGCGCCGCTCAACTTCTCGCACATTGAGCCGTACTTGGGTGACGCCGGTGACGTGCCCGAATGGGACCTGACCGACGCCATTGACAGTGGTGACGCGACCAAGGCCATTGTCGTGGCCCGTCGGATGCTCGACTCCAAAGGCCGCGCCGGACTGCAGATCGTGAACATTCTCCAACGCCACTATTTGCGCATGACCAAACTCGAGGGCAGCGGCGTGCGCAACGCCGAGGAGGCGGGCGTGTTGCTCGGCATCAAAGGTTTCCCCGCGCAGAAGTCCCTGGCGATGTCCCAACGCCTCGGACCGGAGCGGATTGCGACCGCGGTGCACTGGATCACCGACGCCGATTTAGCGCTGAAGGGTGGCGTCAGTTACGGCGGGAAAGACCTCAATACCGACATGGACGTGACTGACCTCACGGTCATTGAGATTCTGGTGGCGCGGCTCACCAAGATGACCCAGGGCGCGAGGCGCCGCTAGTCAATGGGATTGAAGCCCGACAACGACGTGGGTTAGGCGTTTTCCTTCAAGGTGGCGATGCGCTTCATCAGGCCACTCTTCTTGTTGGCGGCCTGGTTTTTGTGGATGATCTTCTTCGTGGCGGCCTTGTCGATGCGCTTGATCGCCGCGCGCAATGCCGTTTCCTCGTCCTCGGTACCGACCGCGGCAACGGCGTTCTTCACGCGGGTGCGCAGCTCTGACTTGACGGCCTTGTTGCGATCGCGCGCGACCACGTTCTGCTTGTTGCGCTTGATCTGGCTCTTAATGTTTGCCACGAAATTCCTCGTTCTCAGTGCGCGGAACAATGCTCCGGCGGGTTTTGCAATAATAGCAGCCCTCTTCGTACGCTTCGGCTGTGATGACGCGCGCAAGGGGGTGTGTAGCCTTGATGGACCGTGGCAACTCCTCCAACGACCGTTGATTCCAGCAAAATTCGGACCATCAGCATCATCGCGCACATCGATCACGGCAAGTCAACACTGTCGGACCGAATCCTCGAGATCACCGGCGCCGTCGATCCGCGTCTCATGCGGGCCCAGTATCTGGACTCAATGGATATCGAACGTGAGCGCGGCATCACTATTAAGGCCCAGAACGTCCGTGTCCAGTATTCAGGCCACATCATCCAGTTGATTGACACCCCAGGCCACGTGGACTTTGGTTACGAGGTCTCGCGTTCGCTGGCGGCGTGCGACGGCGCCGTGCTCCTCGTTGACGCGAGTCAAGGAATTCAGGCCCAGACTTTGGCGAACTGCTATCAAGCCCTAGAGCACAATCTCGAGATCATCGCGGTACTCAACAAGATCGACCTTCCGGCCGCCGACGTGGAGAGGTGCAAGGAGGAACTTGATCGAGTCCTCGGCCTGCCGGCCGACGAGATCCTCGAGATCTCGGCGAAGACGGGGGAGGGCGTTCCAAGACTGCTCGATGCCGTCATTGCACGGATCCCGGCGCCGACGGGCGACCCCGACGCTGCCTTACAGGCCCTCATCTTCGACTCCTACTACGACCAGTACCGCGGCGTGATCAGTTCAATTCGCATTGTCGACGGCACGCTTCGAGACGACGCACGCGTACGCATGATGCAGGCCGGCGAGAATCACGAGATCGAGGAGATCGGCATTCGCACGCCCGAGATGATTCGAGTGCAGCAACTCGGTCCCGGCGAAGTCGGCTACATCGTTGCGGGCATCAAGGACGTCGGCGGCGCGCGCTCGGGCGAAACCATCACCGATTCGGCCCGACCGGCGGCCAAGCCGCTCGAGGGCTATCTCGATCCCAAGCCCATGGTGTTCTGTGGCATCTACCCGATCGACGGTGACGACCTTCCGGACCTTCGAGACGCACTCGACAAACTAAAACTGAACGACGCCTCCATTACCTACGAGCCAGAATCCTCCAAGGCCCTCGGCTTCGGCTTTCGCTGCGGCTTCTTGGGGCTGCTCCACATGGAGATCGTGCGCGAACGACTGGACCGAGAGTTCGACCTCGGCATCATTGCGACGGCACCATCGGTGGTGTACCGAGCGTTTCTCACCGACGGCACCGAACTGCTCGTCGATAACCCGACGGAGCTGCCTGACCTCAGCCGTCTCGACCACATTGACGAACCGATGCTGGACATCACAATCTTGACCCCGACGGAGTACCTCGGTTCCGTCATGGACCTCTGCCAGAGCCGACGTGGCGAGATGATCAAAATGGACTATCTCTCAACCGACCGGATCGAACTGCGCTACACGATTCCCTTGGCCGAAGTCGTCATCGACTTCTTCGACGCGTTGAAGAGTCGCACGAAGGGTTACGCCAGCCTCGACTACGAACCGAGTGGATACATCACCTCACAACTCGTGCGCGTGGACCTCCTCATCAATCATGAGCCGGTGGACGCCTTCTCGACCATCGTGCACAAGTCCAATGCCGACTACTACGGACGCCGGATGGCCGAGCGATTGAAGGAGCTGATTCCTCGGCAAATGTTCGACGTGCCCATCCAGGCCGCGGTCGGAGGTCGCATCATTTCGCGCGAGACCGTGAAGGCCCGTCGAAAGGACGTCCTCGCCAAGTGTTATGGCGGCGACATCACACGCAAGCGCAAGCTCCTCGAGAAGCAGAAAGAGGGGAAGAAGCGGATGAAGAATCTCGGCCGCGTCGAAGTCCCTCAAGAGGCGTTCGTCGCGGCACTAAAACTCGAGGATTGACAGTCCGCGAAGGCAGTGCGGAGTCAGTACCCAGTTACTCCATCGATGAGTTCGCGCAGTAGGTCGGCGTGACCACAGTGCCGCGCGTACTCCTCGATCATGTGGAGATAGATCCAACGCAGGTCGACCGGTTCCCATCCAACGCCCGGGTTCTTGACGAACTCACCTAAGTCGTGCCCGCGAGCCAATTCGTCGGACGTCTCGCACGCTCGGTTGAAGGTTGCGACAACTTCGTCGAGCGTCGCGCTCTCCAATTCCGTCCACGCGACCTCACGATCGTCAGGGCGGCGGTAGTACTCAACGACGTCATTGCCAGCGAAGCGAGCGTCGAACCAGATCTGTTCGACGAAGGTCATGTGGCGCAGCAGTCCGAGCAGCGACATGGTGGAACTCTCAACCGGTCGACGTGCGAGATCGTCGAAGGTCAGTCCAAAACATTTCTCCAACAAGGTCGCCCGATAAAAGGCGAGCCAAGACTCCATTTGGCTGCGTTCGTCGCCCGAATACAGGGGCTCGGGTCGCTCGAATCGCGGCATCTCTTCCATTACTTCACGATACCCAGCCCGCACATTGGCTTTAGCACTCTGTAGAATTGAGTGCTAACAAGGAGAGGCATGGCCCGTCGCGCAGTTCGTACACCCACGACCATCGCCCCCGATCTTGACGCCCGAAAGGCCACCATCCTCGAGGCGGTCGTCATCGAACACATCGACACGGCCCAGCCCGTCGGTTCCTCGGCGGTGGCCGCCAGTTCCGACCTCGGCGTCTCCTCGGCGACGGTCCGCTCTGAGATGGTTGCCCTCGAACAAGAGGGCTACCTCGCCCAGCCCCATACCTCGGCCGGACGCGTTCCGACCGACAAGGGCTACCGCTACTTCGTTGACCACCTGAAGTCGGGAGTCCTCGGCACCGTCCAGCAGCAACAGGTGAAGGAGTTCTTCGCCGGGGTGCGCGGGGAGGTCGAGGACGTGCTCGAACAGACCTCCACGCTGCTGAGTCAACTTACGAGCTACACGTCGGTCGTCGTGGGGGCCGGCCACGCCCACGCCACCGTCTTAAGCGCCCAACTCGTCAACCTCGAATCGCGACACCACCTGCTGGTCACGGTCTTCTCCGACGGCTCCGTGGCGAAGCACAGTGTCACGCCCAGTTTCGTGGCCACGCCCAAAGAGGTGATGGAGGCCTCGAAGCAGTTAAACGCCCTACTTATAGGCACCACCCTAGAAACCCGAGTGCAGGTGCCCTCACGACACGACCACGAGGCGATGCTGGTGCGTGAAGCGGTCAGTACGCTGCACGCGCAACAGCCAGTCACTGACGGCGAACAGGTCTTCATCGGCGGCTCGTCCAAAGTCGCCGAGGTCTTCGAGGGTGTCGAAACAGTCCGTCAGGTCTTGGCCATCCTCGAGCAGGAGTTGCTCGTGGTGTCGCTCGTCCAAGACATCCTCGACCAAGGTCTGTCGGTCGCGATTGGATCCGAGCACGGCTACGAGCCCCTCCTGGCCTGCGCACTCATTGTCGCCCCGGTCACCATCGACGGAGCGCCGGCCGGAGCGGTTGGTCTGCTCGGTCCGACGCGCATGAAATACCGCGAGGCGATGGCCGCTGCCGAAGTCGTCTCGGCGAACCTGACTCGACACTTCGCGGGAGTCGACGACCGTGGCTAACTCCGATCTTTACGCCATCCTCGAAGTGAACCGGGACTGCTCGGAAGAGGAACTGAAGAAGTCCTATCGCCGTCTCGCTCGTCAGTACCATCCGGACACGAGTCCCGGCAACGCGAGTGCGGAGGCTCACTTCAAAGAGGTCTCACAGGCCTACGAGATTCTTTCGGACCCCGAACGTCGCGCCAACTACGACCGTTTCGGCTCTGATGTCGGAGCTGGCGGCAACCCGTTCGGCGGCGGCTCCGTGCAGGATATCTTCGACATGTTCTTCGGTGGCATTGGCGGCCACGCCCAACAGCGACGCGGACCCCAGCCCGGTCCCGACGCCGAGATCTCGCTCAACATCACACTCGACGACGCAGCCTTTGGGGCCACGCACGAGGTCACCGTCACGCTGGCGCAGCGTTGCACGACCTGCAACGGTTCAGGATGCGCGGCCGGAACCTCGCCCGTGCCCTGCGTCGAGTGCGCCGGACTCGGCGAAGTTCGACGCGTGCGCAACTCGATCCTCGGTCAGATGGTGACCTCGATGCCCTGCTCGCGTTGTAACGGAATGGGCTCGCGCATCGAGTTGCCATGCCCCGATTGTCGCGGCGAGGGTCGACGAAACGAGACCACCACGCTGACCGTGCAGGTGCCCGCCGGTGTCGAGGACGGATCGACTATGCGACTCAGTGATCGTGGACCCGCGGGGCCGCGCGGCGGTCCAAACGGTCGACTGTTCGTCCACCTGCGAGTCCAGACCGATCCTCGATTCGAACGCCACGGCGACGACCTGCACCACGAGGCGCACATTGCCTTCACGCAGGCCGTGCTCGGCGCGACCATTGAAGTGCCGACGCTTCGCGAGAGCGTCGTCGTCGACGTCACCGCTGGTAGTGCCAACGGCACCGTGCACCGCATTCGCCACCAGGGCGTCGAACATCTCCACGGCCGAGGGCGTGGCGACCTCTACGTGCATCTCGTGGTTGACGTGCCGACCGAGCTTGACGATGCATCCGAAGCACTCCTTCGCCAGCTGGCCGAGCACCGCAAGGAATCGGTGCTCGAGGCGACCGGAGGGCTCTTCCATCGTCGAAAAGCGAAGAAGTGAGTCACCTCGAGTGGCCGCGCCGCGTGGCCGCGCTCGCGCAGTTCCGTGTCGACGATCCCCACATGCCGGTTTTGAGTTCCGACGACGAACACCACCTGCGCACGGTGCTTCGCGCGCGCAGTGGCGAGGAGATTGTCGTGACCGATGGCGAGGGTGCGTGGTCACTCTGTGAAGTGGGCGACGTGGGACTGCACCGAGTGACGCCCGTTGAGCTCGATGCCCCAACACCGGAGACGACGTTATATCTGGCGCCGCTCAAGGGTGACCGGAGCGAGTGGGTCGTGGCGAAAGCAACTGAGCTCGGCGTGAGTCGGGTCGTGCCGCTCGTGAGCGAGCGACTCGTCGTCAAGTTCAAAGGTGATGTCCGCGAGAAAATCGTCGCACGCTGGCGACGAATCGCCGCCGAAGCCAATGGGCAGTGCCGTCGCACGCACTTCGTACACGTCGACGAACCGGTGCACGTGCGTGACGTACCCGTGAACGTGGCCATCGCGGACTTTGACGGCGACGGCGATTGGGACAACGTGCGTGCCGTCGCCATTGGACCCGAAGGCGGGTGGGCGCTTGACGAGTGGACTGCGCGTCGAAAGCTGTCGCTGGGACCAACGGTGCTTCGCGCCGAGACGGCTGGGGTCGCCGCCGCGTCGCTGCTTGCTTTCGGGGCTGGTGGATGGGGATTTAACCTGTCGTCGGGCAAAATCGGGTAATGATAAGAGCACCACATGAGTGACTGCCTGTTTTGCAAAATCGTCGCGGGGGAGATTCCCTCCAAGCCCGTTGCCCAGAGCGAACGGGCCTACGCGTTCTACGACATCGCACCCCAAGCGCCGGTGCACGTTCTCGTGATCTCCAAGGAACACATCACGAGCGCGGACCAAATTGCATCGAGCCACGGCGGCATCGTCGATGACCTCGTGCTGCTGGCCCAAGAGGTTGTCGAACTCGAGGGAGTTCGCGAGAGTGGCTACCGACTGGTCTTCAACATTGGAGTCGACGCTCAGATGTCCGTGCCGCATCTCCACATGCATGTCCTCGGCGGACGACGAATGGAGTGGCCACCAGGATGACCTTTGATGCCACGGCCCAAGAGGCTTTGACGGCGACCACCTTCGTACCGAACACCCATCTGATGGCGGGACTGCTCGGAACGCGTGACGAGCACCTGCGCGTCGTCGAACGCGCCTTCCCGGATTCAAAGATCCGTGTGCAGGGCAACCAGATCTCGGTGTCGGGCCCGAACGCCGCCAAGGTGCTGCGCCTCTTCGATGAATTGGTCCTGGTGCTCGAGAGTGGCCAGGCGCTCGACACCGCGAAGATCTCGCGCACCATCGACATGGTCGAGGACGACCTGCGGCCGAGCGAGGTGCTGCGCCACGAAGTCGTGCGCGGCGCCAAGGGCAAAGCGGTGCGACCTTCCACGGCTGGACAGAAGCGCTACACCGACGCCATTGACTCGTCGATCATCACGTTTGGCATCGGACCGGCCGGTACGGGTAAGAGCTACCTCGCCGTCGCCCAGGCCGTCCAAGCACTGCATCGTCGCCAGGTGCAGCGAATCGTCCTGACGCGACCGGCCGTGGAAGCGGGCGAGCACCTGGGCTTTCTGCCCGGGGACCTCATGGCCAAGGTCGATCCCTACCTGCGCCCGCTTTACGACGCCCTCTACGACATGGTCGGTCCCGAAGGCGCGCAGCGTCTGATTGCCAACGGCACGATCGAAGTGGCGCCCCTGGCCTTCATGCGCGGGCGAACACTGAACGATTCGTTCATCATCCTCGATGAAGCGCAGAACACGACGCCCGAGCAGATGAAGATGTTCCTCACGCGCATTGGTTTCAACTCCAAGGCCGTGGTCACGGGCGACGTCACCCAAGTTGACCTCAACGGCAAGCACAGCGGCCTCGCCACGATCGAGAAGATCCTTTGGAACGTCGAAGGCATCAGCTTCATTCACCTGAGCTCGAAGGACGTCGTTCGTCACCGCATTGTCGCGGACATCGTCGCCGCCTACGAACAACAGCCCTCATGACCATCGACATTTACGCCGCCGACGAGCAGCACGATCAAGCGATCGAACTCGAAACGTGGGTCGCACTCGCCAACGCCTCATTGACCGATGAAGGGGTGCGCGGACTCGCGGAGGTCTCGCTGATCTTCCTTGACGAGTCGACCATCGCAGCCCTCAACCTACAGTTCATGGGCAAGGTAGGTCCGACCGACGTCCTGAGTTTTCCCATCGACAACGAACCCGAACCCTCGGGCCGGGTGCCCGACGCCGGTGGCAACGGACCGGGCGAGCCGCCGCTCCCCGAGATTCCTCAACTCATCGGCGACATCGTGATCTGTCCGGCCGTCGCGGCCGTCAACGCGGTCGAGCACGAGGTTCCCTTCAACGACGAGATCGCGCTCCTCGTGGTGCATGGCGTTCTGCACCTGCTCGGCTGGGACCACGTGGAGAACGAGGAAGCGGAGCGGATGGAGGCCCGCGAGCGCGAGCTGTTGACGCGCCACTATCAGAAGAGTTCGTCGTGATTGCCACTTCGTGGACGATGAGTGACACCTATCTCGGTGTCACGGTCGCCGTGCTCTTGGTCCTGTCGGGATTCTTCGCCGTCGCCGAGACGTCACTCGTTCGAATGAACAAGAGTCGAGCTCGGTCACTTCGCGACCAGGGTCGCCACGGCGCGAAGGCACTCGTCGAACTCTCAGAGTCGCCCGAAAAGTTCCTGAACACCATCTTGCTGTTAGTCCTCATCTGTCAATTGGTCTCGGCGACCATGGTCGGTGTACTCGCGGGACGACTCTTCGGCGCGGCCGGGCTCTTCATTGCGACCGTCGGCGAGGTCGTCGTGATCTTCGTTATCTTCGAGGCGATTCCAAAGAACTACGCGGTGCAGCATCCCGACTCGGCCGCCCTGACGGCGGCGCCGGTCGTGCGAAGGATCCTGAAGTTCTGGCCGATCAAGTGGGTCTCCAATTTCCTCCTCTCGATCGCCGACACGGTGATCGGATGGTTCGGCCCGACCGGACGAACGTCGCGCGTGACGGAGTCCGAAGTCCTCGCCATGGCCGACGTGGCGCACGAGGATCGGGCCATTGAGTCCGACGAGCGCAACTTCATTCATTCGGTCATCGAGTTCGGCGACACCATCGTGCGTGAAGTCATGGTGCCGCGCATCGACATGGTCGACATTGCCGACACCTCCACCATTCGCCAAGCCCTCGACCTCGCCGTCGAGTCGGGACGAAGCCGCTTACCGGTCCTCGGGGAGGGTGTCGACGACGTGGTCGGCATCGTCAACCTGCGCCACCTCGCCGGACTCGTCGCCAACGCTCACGGCGACGAGGTTTTGCGTGAGCACATGGGCGAAGCGAACTTCGTCCCCGAGACCAAGCGCGTGGCGTCGCTCCTCACCGAGATTCGTCGCTCGAAGCGCCACCTCTATATTGTCGTCGACGAATACGGCGGCACGGCGGGGCTCGTCACGCTCGAAGACATCCTCGAAGAGCTCGTCGGCGAGATTACCGACGAGTCCGACCCAAGTGTCGAAGAGGACGGCGACGAACAGTCCATCGAGCAGGGTCTGGAGCTGTCGGGACGACTCAACATCGACGACGCCAACGTCGAGTACGGGTTGGCGCTGCCCAAAGACGGTTGGGACACCATCGGGGGACTGGTGATGGACTTGGCCGGCGGCGTGCCCGAAGTTGGCGCTGTCTTCCACACCCGTCACTACCGTTTGACCGTGCTGCGACTCGAGGGTCGTCGCGTCGAAGAGGTGTTGGTCCAGCCTCTAGTGGACGCGGAATGACGACCTCAGGCTTCGCGGCCATCATCGGTCGGCCCAACGTCGGCAAGTCAACGCTCCTCAACCAAGTCGTGGGCACGAAGGTGTCCATCACCGCCGCCTCACCCAACACCACGCGTCAGGCCATTCGCGGCATCCTCACCGAAGACGGTGTGCAAATCATCTTCGTGGACACACCGGGCATCCATCGGCCCAAAACAACGCTGGGCGGACGGCTCAACGACACCGCGCGTGCGGCGGCCGATGGCGTTGACGTCATCCTGGCCGTGATTGAGGCCAGTTCCTCTATTGGTCCGGGGGACCGCAACGTGCTCACGACCATGCTGCAGAATGCCCGCAGTCCCAAAGGTCCGCGCCCCGTCATCGTGGTGAACAAGATGGACAAATCCGGTCGCGAAGCAATGGCGGCGCAGTTGGTCGCGGCGACGACCGCAGTCGCCGAGCTCGCCGAGGAACTGAACCTGAGTGAAGTGGCGGACCGCGTCGAGTACTTCCCGGTGTCGGCGAAGACCGGTGAGGGCACGCAGGCATTGATCGACTTCGTGAAGACTGCAATGCCCGAGTCGCCTTTCCTCTTCGAAGAGGACGAGGTCTCCGACGTGCCCGAAGCAGTGTGGGTGGCCGAGTTGGTCCGCGAGCAACTGGTCCGAAAGACGAAGCAGGAGCTCCCGCACTCCATTCACTGTCGCGTGATTGAGTTTGAGTGGCCCCATATCCTGGTCGAGATCCTCGTAGAACGCGAGTCCCAGAAGGGGATGGTCATTGGCAAGGGTGGCGCGCTCTTGAAGGATGTCGGCATTGCGGCTCGCCGACAACTCCCCGAAGGGTGCTTCCTCGAGCTAAAGGTCTCCGTCGAGCCGGGTTGGCAGAAGCGCGACGACACTCTGGACCGGTTCGGCTACTGAGTCAGCCTTCACCACGATTCGCTGGCCGTGTCGCCAGTGTCGGATGGTGAGGCACGTGATCAGCACGATAATCAGCCCCGCGATGATGCCGAGCGCCGTGGTCGGCACACGGACGTACTTGAGTCCGCTCAGTAGAACGACACCCGTGATGACGCGGCGTAGCAGGTAGCCCTCGGACTTCGACGAAAGCAACGAGCCGACGATGACTGCGGGCACGCTGCCGATGATGATCGAACTGGTGAGCGAGAAATCGACGTGATTGAACAACAGTGTCCCCACGGTGGCGCTCAGGGTTAGGGGGATCGACTGGGCCAGGTCAGTGCCGACGAGTTGTTTATTGGAGAGCTTCGGGTAGATCATCACCAAGAGGACGAGTATCAGCGAGCCGGCGCCAACCGACGTGAGGCCGACCATGAAGCCGCCGACGATGCCAATGCCAATCGTGGGTAGGCGTCGAACCGGTACGTGGTCAGCACCCTTGGGTGGCGCTTCGATGAAGATCGAACGATAGAAGATTGCGAGCGAGCCAATGATGAGTGCCGAACCGAGCAAGAGCTCTAGACGAGTCTCCGCAGTGGCGCTCTGGCCCAGCAGATGGAAAACGTACGTGCCGAAAAACGCAGCGGGCACCGAGCCGTAACAGAGGTAGCGCACGACGTCCTTGTTGACCGTCTTTCGGCGCCAGTGAATCGCTACGCCGCACGGCTTCATGAAGAGCGCGGCCACGAGGTCCGAGGTAATGGCGGCCGACGGCGTGATGCCAAAAAGCAACACGAGCATCGGCGTCATCAGCGCGCCACCGCCCATGCCCGTCAACCCGACCAGGAGTCCCACGACGGCGCTACCAAGTACTAGGTAGATGTCAATGTGCATGTGACGACTCCAACGAGACAATATCTAGTGAATTAGTAGTTTAATCTACCGACTCGCGAGGTACTGGCACTGAATCGCCGTTGGTTGGGGGACTGGCTCGTTGCAGTTCTCGAAGGAAGGCGTGGACCTGTTCGCGGTCGCGGGTGCGCTTCATGGGGGGCAGCTTCTTGAACATTGTTGCGCGGTAACTCGACTGCGCGAGGCGAGTATCGAGCACCGCAACGACACCACGGTCACTTCGATTGCGGATCAGGCGTCCGACTCCTTGGGCCAGCAGCATTGTCGCGCGCGGGAGGTCAACATCGTAGAAGGGCCGATCCGACAGTGCCCGACGCGCTTCGGCGAGTGGGTCGTTCGGCACGGCGAACGGAAGACGGTCGATCGTGACGAGACTCAAGGAGTGGCCCGGCACGTCAATGCCCTGCCAGAAACTCGTGACGGCGAAGAGGCTCGCCTCGGCGTTGTCGCGAAACTCCTCGATGATCCGCTGTCGTGAAAGCGTGCCCTGCACGAGCACGGTCGTGTCGATTTGGTCCATCACGGCTTCGGCGACCCGGTTCATCACCGAACGATTCGTGAAGAGCGCGAGCGTTCGGCCTCCGGCGGCGTTGATGAGTCCGATTAGCTCCTTGATAATTGACGCTTCGGCCTCGGGCTCGTTTCGTCCGGGAAAGCCGTCGGGTACGTAGAGCAGCGAGTTCGAATGGTAGTCGAAGGGACTGTCAAAGTGCTCGATCTTCGTGTCGTCGAGGCCGAGGCTCTTGGGCAATGTGTCAGGGATTGTCGCGCTCGTGAGGATGGCCGTGACCGATCCCCAGAGATCGTCCCGGAGTCGCGGCCCCACGTCGACGAGCGAGATCTCAACATCGACTTCGCGATCACGTTTCGATATGAAGAGCAACTCACCGTCGCGGACCTTGATGACCCGCGCGAGGTCGTTACTCAGATGAATCGCCGGACCGAGCGCACGTATCTTTCGCGCCTCCTCGTCGGCGCCAGTCGTCGTGAGTGCGCGCAGTCCCTCGACGAGTGCGAAGACCAACTCATTGGCTCGCGCCAGTTCTCGTTGGCAATCTTCGTCGAGTCCGGTCAGTTCATTGCGTTCGAACTGGATTTGCAGCGACGCCGCGAAGCGGTCAGCGACGTTCACGAGGTCCAGGCCCCGCTCGTTGAACGCCGGTCCGAGCAATGGCCGCGCGACGCCGGCCAAGGCACGCAGTCGCGTCGCGTTGAGTGACGTGCCGAGAAGTGATGCGAAGATATCGACAATCTCGTGGGCTTCGTCGAAGACCACGTAGTCATGGGCCGGTAGCAGCATCGAACCTGAAGCGAGGTGCGACGCGTAGAGGTGGGTGTTGACAATGAGCACCGAGGACTCTGCCGCGCGGTCCTTCGCGAGTTCGGCGAAGCAGTTCTGTCCCTGGGGGCAGTTCGTACGGTGCAGGCACTCCTGGGGCGTCACCGACAGTTGACGCCACGCGCGCTGCTCCACCTCGAAGGGCAGTTCGTCGCGGTCGCCAGTCTCGGTCTCATTGGACCAGCGAAGTATCTTTCGCATCTGTTCGGCGACTCCCTTGGGAATATCAGACCCATCGTCGAAACTCAGTTGCGCGGCGCCCCCGACGCTCTGGGCACGGTTCTTGCAGAGGTAGTTCGCCTTACCCTTGAGGACGGCGACGCGCACCCCTTTCGCGTGACTCGCCACCGTCGGGGCATCCTTCTTCGCTAACTGGTCTTGGAGATTCTTCGTCGCGGTGGCAATGACCACTCGATGGCCCGACATGACGGCCGGTATGAGATAGGCGAGCGACTTACCAATACCGGTGCCCGCTTCAATGATCGTCGTGTGGCGTCGCGACATCGCCGCAGCGACCGATTCGACCATTTTTCGTTGGCCCTCCCGGCTCTCGCCACCACCGGGAAGCTCACCCGTAATGAGGTCGAGGAGCGCCAGTGCGCGTTCGGCGTCGATGGCCACGACGTCGTCGTCGAGTTGGACGCCACTGTCTGCATCGGGCTCGACGTAGGTGCTCTCCTCGTCGGGGTCGAAACTCTTCACCTATGGAGGTTAGGTGTTCGCGCCAGAAGGTTTGTGAGATGGAACCTGTAGGTTTTATACGTGCCCGACCCTCGTCCGACCCCCGTTCCGACGTCGATCGACGTATCCGGCGTGCCTCGCCACGTCGCAATTGTGATGGACGGAAATGGCCGCTGGGCACAGCGTCAAGGCCTCCCGCGCACCGTCGGACACGGCGCCGGCGAGGTGAGCCTCCTCGACACGACCTACGGCGCACTGTCGCTCGGCATCAAGGTGCTCACCGTCTACGCCTTCTCAACCGAGAACTGGCGCAGACCCGTCGACGAGGTCCGCTATCTCATGAACTTCAACAGCGGACTGTTGCAACGTCGCTCGCACGAGCTGCACGATCAGGGTGTGCGCATCACCTTCTCGGGCCGTCGAGACTGGCGCGTGCCAAAAAAAGTGCTCAACAACATGGAGGCGTCATCCGAGTTGACCCAGAAGAACAAGGTGATGACGCTCAACATCGCCTTCAACTACGGGGGTCGCGCCGAGATCGTCGACGCCGTGGCCCAACTCGTCGCCGACAAGGTGCCCGCGAGCAAGGTCGACGAGAAGGCGATTCGTTCGCGGCTTTATCACCCGGAACTCTCGGACCCGGACCTCGTGATTCGCACTTCGGGGGAGTTCCGAATGTCGAACTTCCTCTTGTGGGAGATGGCCTACTCCGAGCTCGTCTTCACCGAGGTGCTGTGGCCGGACTTTCGTCGCGAGCATCTCTTCGAGGCGGTCGAGGAGTTCCAGCAACGCGAGCGCCGTTATGGGGGGCTCGACAAATGATCATGACCAAGACGATGCTCGTCGTGGGCTTTCTCCTCTACGTCTTCCTCTGGGTGTTGGCGGCCAACGGCGACAACGAACTGGTCGCGCCCTTGCTGATCCCGGCGGTGTTGGCGGTGATGGTCGCGCTCGGGGTGGCGCTCAACCGGTTTATGGGCATCGAGCCGCGCAAACAACACTTCAACGATCCCAACGACGAGACGGAGCGGTGAAGGAGTTTCGCGACGACGCGGTCGTACTGCGGACCTATAAGTCCGGGGAGTCCGATCGGGTCGTGGTCCTCTGGACGAGGAGCCACGGCAAGGTGCGCGTCCTCGCGAAGGGCATTCGCAAGGCCACCAGTCGACTGGGCGGGAATCTTGAGACGCTCGCGTACGTCAACGTCGATCTCGTGAAGACGCGCGGCGACTTCTACATCGCTCGCCACGTGTCGCACACGGAGCGGCTCACGACCCTGCGCGCCTCGTACGCGAGGATCAACGCGGGCTACGCAGTGGTGGAGGTTGTGGACGCCATACCTTCCGATGACGTCGCCGATGAAGCGATCTTCGACCTTCTCTCGCGGGTCTTACTGACTCTCGACGACGATTCATTCGACCCGACGTTGGTGCCAACGTCTTTCTACTTCAAACTCTTAACGCTCGATGGCTCGGGGCCTGTCGTTGACGAATGCGTCAACTGCGGCCGCGACGTCCCCCTGGTTGCCTTTGACGCGCAGGTCGGCGGCGCACTCTGTGGCGACTGTCGTTCGGGCGTGTCGATGTCGAGCGACGCATTGACCCTCATTCGACGAATCGTGGGAGGCGACCTCGCGGGTGTACTTCGCGGGGAGATACCGGCCGGCGCTGGCGAAGTGATGGCCATCGCGCTCGATGCAATTGAGGACCACTTCGGCAAGCGTCTTCGTGCGTCAAGGTCGACGGCGCCACTCGCGCCGTTCGCGGGTGATCGTGAGAGCCATGGCTGAATCGGCCACGTCGTTCGGCGTCTACGTGCACGTGCCCTTTTGCGCGCACCGCTGCGACTACTGCGCCTTCGCGACGTACTCGGACCGCGATCATCTGATGCAGGACTATGTAAAAGCGGTCATCCAGGAGATCACCTGGGCGCGCGAGGACGGACTACCACTCGCGACCTCGGTCTTCTTTGGCGGCGGCACGCCGTCGCGACTCACGCCTGCACAACTCCTGGCCATCCTCGACGTGATTCCTCGTAGCGACGATGCGGAAGTGACGGTCGAGTGCAACCCCGAAGACGCCAGCGTGGAACGACTTCGCACCTACCGGGCCGGGGGAGTGAACCGGATGAGTTTCGGCGTGCAGTCGACGCAACCGGCCGTCCTGGCCGACCTCGGACGTCGACACGGCACGTCGGCCCATAAAGAGGTATCGCACGCCGTCACCGCCGCGGGCTTCGCGACGTGGAACATGGACCTCATCATTGGTTCACGCGCGGAAAGTCTGAACGACGTTCGCGCGACATTGAACGACCTGCTCAGCCTCGAGTACCCACCGCCGCACATCTCGTGTTACGTCTTGACGCCCGAGCCGGGCACGCCGCTCGGCCAAGACCCGTTGCGACACCCCGACGAAGACGAAGCGGCCGACGCCTACGACGTCGTCGCCGAGGTCCTGGAGGGACACGGCTATCTCTGGGAAGAGATCTCGAACTGGGCGAAGCCCGGTCACGAGTGTCGCCACAATCACGTCTACTGGGATCAGGACGATTATGTCGGTTTTGGTTCGGCGGCTCATTCGCACCAACGCGGTCGACGATTCTGGAACGTCCGCACACCCGATCGCTACATCTCGTTGGTGCGCGACGGGAATCGTCCGCTCGGGGGCGAGGAAGAGCTTGACGATCGTACGCAACAGTTCGAACGCGACTCGCTCGCGCTTCGCACCGCGCGCGGCGTCCCCAGGGAGGCCTTTGGCTCACTCGACGAAATCCGCCACCTCGTCTCGGTAACCGACGGCCGAGTGACCTTGGCTCCGCAAGGACGACTGCTCGCGAACCAGGTCATCCTCCGGTTAAACACTGCGGAGTAGGTCGTTAACATGGGTCGATGGAAACCCCCGACCTCCTCGAAAAGGTAACGAACCTGGCCAAGCGGCGTGGGTTCATCTTCCCCTCGGCGGAGATCTACGGAGGATTCCGTTCGACCTACGACTACGGCCCCTTGGGCGCCAACATGCTGCGCAACATCCGCCAGGCCTGGTGGCAGTCAATGGTCCAAACCCGCTCTGACATCGTCGGCATTGACGCCGCGATCCTCGGCCCACCGGCGGTCTGGGCCGCCTCGGGACACCTGGCGACGTTCACCGACCCCCTGGTCGACTGCAAGAAGTGCAAGGAACGCTGGCGAGAAGACAAAATCGACGGCGTCTGCCCAAACTGTGGCTCCACGGAGTTCACCGAACCGCGTGACTTCAATCTCATGTTCAAGACGCAGGCCGGGCCCGTCGAGGGAGAGGGCGCCACGGCCTACCTGCGACCCGAAACGGCACAGGGCATGTTCACCAACTTCGCCAACGTGCTGGCGACGAGTCGAAAGAAGCCGCCGTTCGGCATTGCCCAGATCGGTAAGGCGTTCCGCAACGAGATCACGCCGCAAAACTTCATTTTTCGTACCCGCGAGTTCGAACTCATGGAGATGGAGTACTTCGTCCCGCCGGCCGACGCGGAAGAGTGGTATCGCTACTGGATTCAGTGCCGCCTCGACTGGTATATCGATCTCGGTATTCCGGCCGATCAACTGCGACTGCACGAGCACGAACAAAAGGACCTCTCGCACTACTCGCGGGGCACGACCGACGTCGAGTTCGCGTACCCCTGGGGTTTTGACGAACTCGAGGGTATTGCCAATCGCGGGGACTACGACCTCACCCAGCACGCCAAGGCGTCAGGCGTGAGTCTCGACTACTTCGACCAGACGACGAACGAGCGCTACACGCCCTACGTCATCGAGCCGGCCGTCGGCGCAACTCGCTTGTTGATTGCCTTCTTACTGTCGGCGTATCACGAGGACGAGATCGAGGGCGAGATTCGAACGGTGCTGCGTCTGGACTGGCGCCTCGCGCCCTATCAGGTGGCCGTGTTGCCGCTTTCGAAGAAACCCGAACTTGAAGGCGTCTCGCGCGAAGTCCTGGACATCCTTCAGCCCCACTTCATGTGCGACTACGACGTCACCCAGTCAATTGGCCGGCGCTACCGACGACAGGACGAAGTTGGTACGCCCTTCTGCATTACGGTCGACTTTGACACGCTGGACGACCGCGCGGTGACGGTGCGCGAGCGCGACACGACCGAGCAAGTTCGTGTGAAGCTCGACGACCTCCTCGCATCGTTACGCGAGCGCACGAACCAGAACTAGCGGTGGCCTACGACAAGCGGGGCCTGAAGTTCGGCTCGGTCGCCGAGCAGTACGACGAGTTCCGCCCCGGCCCACCGGCCAGTGCCGCAGAGCTGTTTGGTGACATCAGCGGGCGTGACGTGCTCGAGGTGGCGGCCGGTACCGGTAAGTGGACCCGTTTTCTTGTCGAACTCGGTGCGGTGGTCACCGCGGTCGAACCGGACGATGACATGCGCGCAGTCCTCGTTCGACGTAGTCCTCACGTCCACGCCATCCAAGGCGCTGCGGAGCATCTTCCGCTCGACGATTGCTCCTTCGACACGGTGCTCGTCTCGTCCGCGTGGCATTGGTTCGAGCAGCCCGACGCGACGCATGAAATGGCTCGAGTGCTCCGTGATCATGGTCGCCTCGCGGTGTTGTGGAACGGTTTCAGTCGTGACGTGCCGTGGATTGCGTCGCTCGCAGAGTTGCGGGAGCGTTCTAATGATGAAGGTAAACGACCGAGAGGCTGGTCGGCAGAGTTTTCAACTGACAGTCCGTTCGAAATTGAGTGCCAAGTGGAGATCGATTGGGAGTGGACGCGCAGCGTCGAGGAGATGATTTCGCTCTTTGGCACCTATTCGGGCGCCATCATTCAAAGCGACGACGGCCGAGAGGCAATGCGAGCCGAGTTGCGACGACGTCTCGATCCCATCTCGGTCAACGGTGTCGTGATCGTACCCATGACGCTGCGCGGCACGATTGCCACGCGACGAGCGCGTCGCTAAGTCGTGGTAATCGGCTCGCGCCAGATGAGCGCGAGCAACAAGATGACCAAGCCGATGCCTGCGCCCAAGAGACAGTCGCCGCGCCAACCGGCGTGCGCGTACGCCTGACCGGCCGCGAACGATCCCAGTGAGGCGCCAACGAATGCGCAAACCATATAGGCGCTGTTGACGCGACTGCGTGCGTCGGGCACGAGCGAGAAGATGATCGATTGGTTGGTGATCTGCAGTCCCTGCATGCCCGCGTCGAGCATCACTATGCCGAGTGCGAGGACCACGACGACGTTTCGCCCGATATAGAGCACGACGAACGAAAGAAATATCAAGACGCCGCACACGATCGTCGCAATGTGGGTGCGCTGGCGATCCGCGTTTCGACCAGCGACGTTTGCCGCCAGCACGCCGGCTACGCCGAAGAGTCCAAAAAGTCCGATCACGAGATTGTTGTAATGGAACGGTGCGCCGGCGAGATGAAACGACAGCGTGGTCCACAAGGTGCTGAACGCGGCGAAGATTAACGCCGCATAGGTCGAGCGACGGCGCAGGAGCGGCAGGGTCGTGAAAAAGCGCAGTGATCCAGTGATCAGTGACGGGTACGAGACGCGCTTTCGAACTGGCTCGTTCGACAGCACTCGGTACAGCACACCCGCCATGACGGCTAGCGCGACGCCGGCCGACCAGTACACGCTGCGCCATCCGGCCGCTTGGGCAATGACGCCCGAGACGGATCGCGACAGCAACAGCCCCATCAAGAGGCCGGTCATGAGGCGACCTATGACGCGCCCGCGCATCGACGGCTCGGCCATGTCGACACCGAGCGTGATGATGACTTGCCCACCGACCGTGGCGAGTCCAATCAAGAAGGTGATCGCCGCGAAGAGCACAAAGTTGTGGGCGGCCGCACCGGCCATCACGACCACAGCCGCGGCGACGAAGATGCCGACCGTCAGTCGTCGCCGAGAGATGAGGTCGCCCAATGGGACAATGAACGCCAATCCGGCGGCGTACCCGGCTTGGATCAGGGTGACGAGCAGCGTGGCCTTCGTCTCACTGATGTGAAAGTCCTTGGTCACTTGATGGAGCAAGGGCTGCAAGTAGTAGAGATTGGCGATGATCACGCCGATGGCGACGGCCATCATCGTCATCAAGGGGCCAGAGAGCGGCTGATGAGCCTCGACGTCGCTCTTTCTGACCGTGCTCATCAACGCGAGGCTAACGGCGACGTCAGGGCGTCGGACGAGGCGGTATTGAATAGGTCACTTGCGATTTCGCGACGAGTTCGGTTGAACCTCGCGAAAACAGTTCGACGTCGACGACCGCCAAACGCCTACCGAGTTTAAGGATTCGCGCTCTCGCCATGAGGTCCGTGAGTTCGGGCTTGCGCAAAAAGTCGATGTGCAGACTCGTCGTCACGGCCAAGACAATCGGTCCAATTTGGGACATGATCACGACCCACGCCGACGTGTCGGCGAGGGTCATCATGACCGGTCCCGCGACCGTGCCGCCCGGGCGACCGTGACGATCGGTGATGGCGTAACTCACGAGGACGTAGTCGTCGTTGACCACTTCGACGTGGGGCACCTCGGCGTCGGGGAAGCCACTTTGGAGAATGGCTTGCAACTCGTCAACACCGAGGACGGGCATTGGCTAGGCCGCCTTACGGAATCGATTCACAGCGAGGGGGGCCAAGAACGCAATGAATCCGATCGACCAGGCGAGCGACACCCAGACGGAGTTGCCGTGGGGCTGCCCCAGCATGAGTCCACGAACGGCGTAGGTCGCCTGACTGATCGGTTGATTGTTCGCAAAACCCTGAAGCCACCAGGGCAACTTGGCCAAGGGAACGAAGATCACCGACGCAAACACCAGTGGGAAAATCAGTGGGAAGGTCATTGCTTGCGCGGCCTCGGCGCTCGGCGCGGCGAGGCCGACGAACGCGAATCCCCACGACAGGCAGTAGGCGAAGACCAACATGACGAGACACGCCTCTAAGTACGGGACGATGCCTCCATCGGGGCGGAAGCCAACGAGGGTGCCGACGCCGGTGATGATGAGGAGCACGACGACGCTGCGCGACAGATCTGCGAGTGTACGTCCTCCGAGCACCGCCATCCGCGCCATCGGGAGCGCCTTGAACCTCTCGATGAGCCCTTTTTGGAGGTCCTCGGCGAGGCCGATCGCGGTGTTCACGGAGCCGAAGATGACCGTTTGCACCAGAATCCCCGGCACCAGATAGTTGACGTACGACACGCCCGGGATTGGGATGGCGCCGCCGAACACGTAGCGGAACAACAAGACGAACATGATCGGCTGGATGATGGCGAAGACCACCAACGTCGGCGTACGAAAGAGTGCGATCAGGTTGCGCTTCGCAAGCGTCAACACATCACTGAAGGCCCAGCGCAACGCCGAGTGATGTGGGGACGATGTCGTCGCGGTCGTCGTCATACCTTCGCCTTTCGCCGTGCACGTCGACCGAGCGCCGGCGCTTCCACGGAGTCGAAGTCTTCGGCTTTGTGCCCAGTGAGACTCAAGAACACGTCGTCCAGACTGGGCTCGCGTAAGGCGAGCCCCACCAGAGTGATCTGCGCTGCGTCAATGCGACGCAGGGCGTCGGCCGCCGCCGCCGGACCGTTACTCACGGTTGCCTCAATGACCGTGCCGTCGACGTTCGCGGGCTTGTCGGGTATGCCAGCGATGAGATCGTTGGCGCGCTTCGCGTCATCGGTCGACGCGAAAGTCAGGACCAGGACCGTGTTGCCGAGTTGACTCTTCAATTGGGCCGACGTTCCTTCGGCGATGATTTTGCCGTGATCGAGTACGACCAGTTGCTTGCAGAGCCGGTCAGCCTCCTCGAGGTACTGCGTGGTCAGCAGAATGGTGGTGCCGCCTTCCACGAGTCGTTCGATGATTGACCAGAGGTCTTGGCGACTCTGGGGATCGAGTCCCGTGGTTGGTTCATCCAAGAAGAGGATGGGGGGAGTGGCCACTAACGCCGCCGCGAGGTCGAGGCGACGTCGCATGCCGCCGGAGTAGGTCTTGACCTGTTTGTTCGCGAAGGCGTCGAGACCGAAGTCCACGAGAAGTTCGTGCGAACGACGAATGGCCGTAGATTTCTCCATGTGGTTGAGGAAACTCACCATTCGGAGGTTCTCGAAGCCGGTCAGGTTCTCGTCGACTGCGGCGAACTGTCCGGCGAGACCAATCACCTTACGCACCTGTCCGGGCTGTTTCACGACGTCCAGACCGTTCACAATCGCGGTGCCCGACGTGGGAGCGAGGACCGTTGAAAGGATGCGAACCATAGTCGTCTTGCCCGAACCGTTCGGGCCTAGCAGTCCAAAGACCTGCCCGGTGGGCACTCGCAGCGTGACCCCGTCGAGGGCTCGGAAACTGCCGTCATGGAATGTCCGAACGATATCGGTGGCCTCCACGGCGAACTCAGACATGGGGAGCAGTGTAGGCGGAGATTGTCACAGCCCCGATGTCGTAACGAGAGAGAACCGGTACCTTCTTCCTATGGCCATTACTGAAAGTGAGATCGCACAGGTGCGATCGGCGACTGACATCGTGGCACTCATCAGCGAGGTGGTGGCCCTCAAGAAAACCGGTCGACGCTGGACCGGACTATGCCCGTTTCACGGCGAGAAGACCCCGTCGTTCTCAGTGAACGCCGAAGAGGGCCGTTACTACTGCTTCGGGTGTCACGTCTCCGGTGACCAGATCACGTTTGTACGCGAAATCCAACACCTCGACTTTATGGACGCGCTTCGACAGTTGGCCGATCGCGCCGGCATTGAGTTGCACGAAGACGCGAACGCCGGTCCCGCTCGCAAGGAACGCCAGGAGACACTGGCCGCGATGGAGAAAGCTGTCGAGTGGTACCACGACCGACTCTTGAACGGACCCGACGCGCGACCGGCCCGTGAGTACCTGCGGGCCCGTGGGATAAATGGTGACGTCGCACGACAGTTCAAGCTCGGCTGGGCACCCGATGAGTGGGACGCACTGGCATCGTCGCTCAAATTCACCGAGAAGGTGTTGCTCTCGACGGGACTTGGCTTCGTCAACAAGCGCGACCGCAAACAGGACGCGCTGCGCGCACGACTCATCTTCCCGATCTTCGATCCCGGTGGCAAGGCCGTCGCGGTCGGTGGTCGTATCTTGCCGCCGCCCTTCGGTCCGAGTGAGCGACCGGACGGTCGCGTCGAGGCGAAGTACAAGAACAGTCCCGAGACGTCGATCTACTCGAAGCGTCGAACGCTCTACGCACTCAACTGGGCGAAGGACGACGTCATCAAGTCTGACGAGATCATCGTCTGCGAGGGTTACACCGACGTCATTGCGTTCTTCAGTGCCGGTATGCCCCGGGCCGTTGCGACCTGCGGTACCGCACTCGGCGAGGAGCATTTCAAGACCATGCGCTACTTCGCGAAGCGCATGGTCCTCGCTTACGACGCCGACAAGGCGGGACAGACCGCCGCCGCGTCGGTGTATCAGTGGGAGAAGGCCAACGAAGTGGACGTCTACGTAGCGCGCCTGCCCAAGGGCAGTGACCCCGCGGAGTTGGCGCAGAAGGACCCCGAGGCGCTTCGAGCGTCGATAACTGACGCCGTCCCCTTTTTGCGGTTCCGACTCGACAGGGTTATTGATGACGCGAATCTGGCAACGGCCGAAGGTCGTGTGCGCGCTGCCGAGAGCGCAATGCGCGTACTCGCCGAGCACCCGAGCGAACTGGTCCGCGACGAATATCTCATGGAGGTGGCGGACCGTCTGCGACTTGAACCATCGCAGCTTCGCCCGCGGGTCGCCGAGCTGGCCCGCAACCCGTCGTCGCGCACTGCCAATGAACCGTCACCGCCTCCCGAGGAGCGTCGCCTTCGAGTCGAGCGATCGCCGATGCCGCGTCCCGGTCTCGAGGCGCTTCGACTGCGGGTCCACTTTCCGAGCGACGTAAGGGAGCGCCTCATCGCTCCCTATTTCGTGAACGAGGTGCAACGAGAGATCTTCGAGGGACTCTCAAGTGACAAGGCGCTCACTGACGTCATCGACGAATTGCAGCGTCGAGGAGAAGAGGAGGCGTCGCAGATCCTCAGCCAACTCGCGGTCGACGAACTCGACCGCGACTACACGGTCGAGGACGTGACGGCAGTCGTCTCGCAACTGATTCGAAGTGCCGTGAATTCGGAGTTGAAGAATGTCGGACGTGACCTGCGCGAAGGGCGCATGACACCTGACGTCGCCGACATGACCGTCCGCGACGTGAAGGAACGTCTGTTTCTCCTTGAGGGACCTTCGAGTGACGTCGCGGAGAACGATCTGCGCGAGTGGCTCATCGAACGATCCACCACAAGGTCGTCGTGAACGAGAGGTCCGCGGGCCTCATTGGCGGACTCGAAATGATGGCGCCGCTGAGTGTGGACGACGAGCGAGCTCTCTATCCGATCATTCAACAGGGTCGCCGGGCGGAGGTGGCGCTCCTCACCGGCGCGGTCGCTGACACGTCAGAGCGACGGCGGTTGCTGCGCCAACGACACTCGGGTCAAGAGGCCGAGGGTCAACTGCTGCGCGCCACGTTGGGGTTGGTGCGCACACGCGTCATGGAGCGCGGTTACCGATTCGGCAACGACGAACTCGAAGCTGCCGGCGTCGAAGCGCTCGTCAACGCACTTCGACGATTCGACCCCGAGAAGGGAACTCGCTTTTCAACGTACGCGAACTACTGGATTATGAAACTCGTCAATCAATCGATCCAACAACAGGTGGGACTGAGTGACTCAGAGATGCGTCTGATACTCCAACTGCAGAAACTCATGCGCACCGAGACGAAGAAAGAGCTGACGAAGCGTGACGTCGCTCGATCGCTCGGCATCAGTCAGGCGAAAGCGCAAGAGACGATGCAGCTCAATCGAGAACTCCAGTCACGCCGCTTTGCCACATCGGAACTCAAAGACGAGAGTGAATTGCATCCACGCGGCGATCAAGCGGACGCGCCACCGTGGGTAATCGACGCGCTTCGACGCATCTGTGGCGACGATTTCGACGCATTCTGGCAGTTCACGTTTCGCACAATGTCCGTCGAAGAAATCGCACGAAGTTACGGAATATCGCGTCAAGGCATGACCAAGCGCATCGAACGATGTCGACGACTCGTACGAGAGAGTCCCGAGGCGGAGCAGTTGCTAACGTGGTTTGCTCAGCAATAGCTCGCGAAAGGCGGGTGCTAATGTTGCTCTACCTTCGGGTGCATTCCCAGATAGCTCAATTGGCAGAGCAAGCGACTGTTAATCGCTAGGTTGCAGGTTCGAGTCCTGCTCTGGGAGCTTCAGTACGGTGGTACCCGAAGGGCCGTAGCTCAGTGGTTAGAGCAGGGGACTCATAATCCCTCGGTCGTGGGTTCGATCCCCACCGGCCCTACTCTTCAAAATTTTTAGATTT
>Ga0208586_1000102_pt1 | contig 33404 bp, 32 predicted proteins | sample NGESurshal072012_6_FD_184471 | JGI IMG/M metagenome (GOLD analysis project Ga0208586, IMG submission 184471) | Arctic peat soil microbial communities from Barrow, Alaska - NGEE Surface sample 53-3 shallow-072012 (SPAdes) | ecosystem: Environmental > Terrestrial > Soil > Wetlands > Peat ... | reverse complement strand
AGACTCTCGGGCATCTTGTACACCGAGTTCTCCGCGAACGGTACGCGAACCAACTCGGCCTGCGTGCCGTCGATCATGTAGCCGAAGATCCAACCGATCCCGGCAATGCCTTCGGGGTCGAGACAATGACCGAAGAGGCCTTCTCGACAGTTGGAACATCGTCCGCAGGAGCTCACGCACGACAAGATCACCTTGTCGCCGACGGCCAGTTGCGTCACGCCCGCGCCGATCTCGGTGATCACGCCGATGCCTTCGTGTCCGAGGATTCGACCAACTTCGACTTCGGGCACGTCACCCTTGAGAATGTGCAGGTCGGTGCCGCATATCGTGGTGGCGACCATCTTTACGATCACGTCAGTCGGCTTCTGGATTACCGGATCGGGTACCTCTTCCCAGCTCTTCTTGCCGGGGCCTTTGTAGACAAGTGCCTTCATGTTTCTTTCTCCTTATGGTTGGTGATATTCGAACGTGGTTAGGTACCTTGAGCAGAAATCGGCGCGGTAACCAGAACAGTGGCCGGTCGCGATTGATCCTTCGATTGACGCGAAGTAAGACGGAGCAGGGCCGATGGGGACTCCCGGCAGGACGCCGCTGAGCGCGTCACTGTACTTTTGGTCTCGAAAATGGCGGACACAACGCCACCGTAGATGTCACTTCATTTGGGACATCAGAGTAAAAGGTCCCGATTCGGCGCCCCTCGCGGCTCCTCGACTCAACAGCGAAAGTGGCAACGTGCGAAAGTGACCTTTTTCCCTGAGCGTCGTGGCTTAAGGGCGAAGGTAAAATGGACGCATGGCAACGAACCAATCGAAACGACAATCGTGCCCTTCACCCCTCGATATGGAGTTGGTTTCGTGACAATGCTCGAGGAGACGAATCGCGAGCAGTTTCTCCCTTGGTGTTATCCGGAGGAGTTGATCGCCGAGGTCAGGGTGGCTGCGGGCGCCAAGTTCCGACTGCGGCCCATTCGCAGTGAAGACGCGGAGAAACTCGTGGTCTTTCATGCTCATCTCTCGTTCGACTCCATCTACCGTCGTTATTTTTCGTTGCATCCTGTGCTCTCCGCCGACGAGGTGCGGCACTTTACCCAGGTTGATTTTGTCGATCGATTGGCCCTCGTGATTGAAGACGGCGACGATCTCGTGGCCGTCGGACGCTACGACCGCTATCCCGAGTCCCCCACGGCCGAGGTCGCCTTCGTGGTGCGCGACGACTACCAGCACCTGGGTCTCGGTCACCGATTGCTCGGCGCCCTCGCCGAGGCGGCCCGGGCCAGAGGGATCACGACGCTCTGCGCCGAGACCACGATGGTGAATCACGACATGCTGGCGGTATTTCGCCACTCCGGATTCCCGATGACGACCTCATCGGAATTCGGTGAGGTCAGTGTGCGCCTCTCCATAGAACCGACGTAAGTTTCCGGCCCAAAAGGCACGACGCGGCCGCGTTTTGTCGTCGCCCGTAGTGATTTCAACCGCCCCGTGTTACGATGCATCTAGGACGTCAAGACCTCGCTTCCTTCTCACCTGACATTTAGTTAGGGACACAGAAGAAGGAGTGAAATGGGTCTACCAGGAATGGTGCTTAGCGCTATCGCCGCCGCGGCGGGCGCGATTATGTACTGGGCCGTCACCTATCAAGGAACGGGTTTTCGACTCTCGACCGTGGGATTAATTCTCATGATCGCCGGGGCCTTTGGTTTTGTCGTATCCGCGATCGTCTTTGCGGTGTCGAGAGGACCAGAGCGGGCCCCTCGACACACGCTGGACCGCCAAGTCGTCGACACCGCCGGAAATACCAGTTCGGTCCACGAAGACTCGAAATAGCGGCGCTCGTCTAACGCTCGCGGTCGACATCGAGTGACTGTTGCGGACCGGGGACGTCGTGAAATAGGGCTTCGAAGGGGAACAGTTCCGATCTACTCAGAAAGGAGTACACGGCATGTATATAGGAGGCGGAACCGTCGTCTTGATACTCATCATCGTCCTCATCGTGTTTATGGTGCGGCGTTGAGGCGTTGGCGACAATCGGAGTGGATCCGCGTTCGACCACGACGGTCTTACGTTTATAAGGCAACCGCGAGAGAATTAAGCCCTCTCAACGAGATTTGGAGTGACGATGGGCAAGAAGAAGAAAGCCAAGAACTTGGCTGAGATAGCCAAGGGCAAGCTCAAGGAGACCGCCGGAAAATCGTCCGGCGACGCCCAACTGGAGGCCGAGGGCAACGTCGATCAGATGAAGGGTCATGTGAAGCAGGCCGGCGAAAAAGTAAAGGACGCTCTTACGGACTAAATCCGAAAGACACTCGTCGAGCGCTGCATAGTTCTCGTCGACAAGGATCAAGCCCCCCTTGATCCTTGTCGACGACGTTAGGACAATCAATCAAGTTATGAGCAACAACGCAGGCGGGGAAACGGCGTCAGGTTGGTCCCAACGCAACCCCGAATCGTCGTTTTGGCCATTACGCGAATCGAAGTCACGAAAGTGGATGGGATGACAAAGTGACTGTTCATCGACTCCTCGATATCTTCACGCTGATGGAGCGTCGCGATCGAGAGAGCGCCAATGGTTTCGCACTTTGTGCGGTCGCGGCTGAATTCATGGCGCTGGACGGGGCCGGCATCGTCATGATCAGTGACGACGACGATTTCACGTCATTATGCACAAGCAATAACGCCGCGGGCGCGCTCATGGATCTCGAAATCGCTCTGGGCGAAGGTCCGGCAGTGGACGCCAGTCGTGGTGGCGCTAACGAGGACACCAACCTTCTCGGGGAGAGCGGCTCGAATTGGGAGACGTACAGACCGGAAGCCGTCGCCTTGGGCGCGAGAGCGGTCTTTGGCTTTCCCGTTCGATTGGGTGCTATCCGCTTTGGAGCGCTGAGCCTCTTTCGATCCACGCCCGGACCACTCAACACAGAACAGGATTCCGACGCGTATCTCATGGCGTCGGTAATTGGTCGAGCGATTTTGGCCACACAGGCCGGTGGTTCGCACGAAAGCCTGGTTGGGGAATTGGATGGATCGTCGTTGTTGGACTTTCGCGTCCATCAAGCATCCGGAATGCTGGCCGTCCAAGGATCGATGTCGGTCAAGGACGCGCTTGTCGTCTTGCGGGCCCACGCATTTGGAGTAGGGTGCCGACTTTCAGAGCTCGCCGATCGGGTGGTTTCTGGTTCGACACGCCTTGATCCGGAATCGCGAGCCTGGGTAGACGGTGTGGAAAACGGGATTGATGGGGAGTAGAATACGAGTGCCAAACGCCCCCACGTCTTGGTGCCCATCTTCGATGGTGTCCGACTAAAGGGCAGGAGGGACCGATGGAACGAGAATCGCTCTTGATCGCAACGCTGGTGGAGTTGGCGGACAACCTCGTCGACGACTTCGACGTCATTGACGTGCTCACCGTACTGAGCCTTCGCTGTGTGGAGGCGGTTGACGTCGATGCCGCTGGGGTCATGCTGGCATCACCCGACGGTGAACTCCAATTCGTGGCTTCGTCGAGTGAATCGATGACAGTACTCGAGTTGTTTCAAATTCAGACGAATGAGGGTCCCTGCGTCGACTGTTTCCGCGATGGTCTCGCCATCACGAATCATGCACTCAGCGAAGCCGATGGCCGATGGCCGCTGTTCACGCCACGAGCCCTCGCGCAAGGTTTCCGGGCGGTCCACAGTCTGCCGATGCGCCTCCGAGGTCGCACGATTGGTGCGCTGAACCTCTTTCGGACTCATCAAGGAACACTCTCCGATGATGACGTAATAGTGGCCCAAGGTCTGGCCGACGTCGCGACCATCGCTATCCTTCAACACCGCTCGGCACTAGATGCCGGTACGTTGAACGCTCAGTTGATTAACGCCCTCAATAGCCGTGTCATCATTGAGCAGGCGAAGGGGATGATACGCCAATCGACGGGCAGCGATATGGACGCAGCCTTCAATCGATTGCGGGCCCACGCGAGAAACCACAACGAGGGTCTCACCGACCTCGCCATGCGCCTCGTTAACAAGTCAATCGAGGCGAACGGTCTTGACGAGTGGACCAAACCCAAGGTTTCCTAGCGAATCGCCGGTGACAGCGCCAGCGAGCCGCGCCATCATGGTTCACCGAAGCACCTCATCCGGAGCTGGATTTGTCTCACGGTACACAAACACCGCGATCGGCCGCTTCTAGAAATTAGGCCCGTTAGAACCGGGCGCGATTCTGATACTGTGCTTCTAGGACGTCTAGATCCCGCATCCTTCGGACCTGACATTTTGTCAGGCCCTTTTCAGAAGGAACGCGTTGTGATTGTTTCTGGACTCCATTTCGGCGGCACGGTCTTCGGGGATTCGTCGATTCTGAATTCACCACCGCGACGATCCAACGTTGCCGACGTCGAGGCTCGCACGACGTATACCCACGACGAGACCACGAGTCTGTCGCAACTCGACAACACCACACTGATCAATCGGTTTCCGGTCGTCAATAACGGCACCCGCGAACTTGCTCAGTCGAGATCTTTCGCATCGCGATCAACACACACAGGTTTTCGCGATAATCAATTTTGCTCATGTGGTCACGGGCGTTCCGGTGCGTATACACCGCGAGTGACCACATGTTCTATCGAAACAAAAGCAACAGGTCACGTATCGGCAAGACGACAGTCTCCCGGGAGAGTTGGATGAGATCATGAAGCTACTGAACCGAGCCAAGAATATGTTCCAAATCTCGAAGGGCAAGACGAAAGAGGTCACCGGGCGCGTAGTTGGAAACCGGGATCTTGAAAGTGACGGCGCGAACGATCAACACAAGGGACACCTCCAGCAGGTGGGAGAAAAGGTGAAGGATGCTATCGAGGAGCTCTGAATCGCTGGCCGAAGATGGTCCCGATGAAGGTACCAGTTACTTGCACGAGGTGCCGGAACCCCTCACTACGGGGAGCGCGAGTATTCAAGATGACGTCGAGCGACTGATCGAGATCGCGGCCCAACTCTTCTCGGCGATCGAGCGACAGATTCATCTCATGGAAGAAGAGCTCGTGATCGCCTGTGGTGAGCAAGTCCGGACGTACGCTCAGACGGTCTTCAAGGAGCGACTGATCAGTTGCGCCGCGAGTCTCGACGCGTCACTCAAAGAGATCGCCCTCAATCTCGAGCGGCGCGCCAGTTAATAATCTTCTCCACTCGCGCGATAAGACGACTCACCTCCAGTAACTACTCTCTTCGTGACGCTGTCAAGAATCGCCTCAGCCGAGGCGTGCGGTTGAGCGTTGTGCGGCCCGAGCCAACGACTGCACCGTTTCGGAACTCAGTTCGTCTAGGTGCGTCACCAGGGCGATAAAAATTTGGGCCGTCGTGAGGGTGTCTCCCAGCGCGTGGTGGGACCGGTGCACCGTCGCGCCGAGGAATAATAAACTTGATTAAATCCATCGACTTTGTTATAAATGCTTCGTCACATCTCGTCCGTGACCTACCGCCAACCACGAAAATGAAGGAGAGCATCGTGCCGGAATGGGGATTCGAAACTCGACAGATTCACGCGGGCACCTCGCCCGACCCGACCACCAATGCGAGGGCCGTCCCGATCTATCAAACGACCAGCTACGTCTTTCGTGACACGGCTCACGCGGCGGCCCTCTTCGGCCTCCAAGAACTTGGAAACATTTACACGCGCATCATGAATCCCACGCAAGCGGCGTTCGAAGATCGGGTCGCGTCGCTCGAAGGCGGCGTCGCGGCCCTCGCCGTGGCGAGTGGGCAAGCGGCCGAAACCATCACGCTCTTGAACCTGGCGGAGAACGGTGGTCACATCGTCTCGTCGGCGTCACTGTACGGCGGCACCTACAACCTCTTCCACTACACGCTGCCCAAGCTTGGCATCGAAGCGTCGTTCGTGAACGATCCGGACGATCTCGAAGCGTGGCGGAGCGCCATTCGGCCGAATACGAAAGCGTTCTACGCCGAGACCCTCGGTAATCCTAAAGGCGACGTCCTCGACTTCGAAGGTGTTGCCAAGGTGGCGCACGACAACGGAATCCCTCTCGTGGTCGATAACACTCTGGCCACGCCCTTCCTGGCCCAACCGCTCCAGCACGGCGCCGACATCGTGGTGCATTCAGCGACCAAGTTCATCGGCGGCCATGGCACGTCCATCGGCGGCGTCATCGTCGATGGCGGAACGTTCAACTACGAAGCCAGCGGTCGCTTCCCCGCGTTTACCGAACCGGACCCGAGTTACCACGGACTAGTGTTCGCCGATCTTCCGGCGCCACTCTTCCCCGCGCGCTTTGTGCTCAAGGCTCGACTGCAGTACCTGCGTGACGTCGGTGCGGCCATCGCGCCCTTGAACTCGTTTCTTTTCCTCCAGGGCCTCGAGACTTTGAGTTATCGCATGGAGCGGCACGTGCAAAACGCAGTTGTCGTCGCCAACTGGTTGGAAGCCCGTGACGAGGTGGCGTGGGTGGCCTACCCCGGCCTCGAGTCCAGTCCGTGGCACCAGCGACAACTCCGCTACCTCCCTCTGGGCGGCGGTTCGATCATCTCCTTTGGCATCCAGGGAGGTCTGAGCGCCGGTCAGAAATTCATCGAGGGCCTCGAACTGTTCAGTCACTTGGCCAACGTGGGCGACGTCCGGAGCCTCGCGATCCATCCGGCCTCAACGACACACTCCCAACTCACCGAAGACGAGCAGACCACCACCGGCGTGAGCCCGGATCTGGTACGGCTCTCGGTCGGACTCGAGTCAATCCAAGACATCCTCGCGGACCTCGACGCGGGGTTTCGCGCCGCCAAGGACGCGTGATCCCCACTCCGATTCCGGGTACGTGGCAGGTCGGTGACGACCCGGGTCGGCGTCAATTCGTCGAACTGAAGGGAAACGGAAACCAGGGATTCGTCCTGGAGAGCGGTTCGAGTTTGCCGAGTGTCACGGTGGCCTTTGAATCGTGGGGGCAACTGAACCAAAGCCGCTCGAACGCGGTTCTCGTGTTGCACGCCTTGTCCGGTGATTCGCACGCCGCCGGACCAACGGGACCGGGCCACCTCTCGCCCGGTTGGTGGGACGGGCTCATCGGGCCCGGAAGACCCATTGACACGGACCAGTATTTCGTGGTCTGCCCCAATGTCCTCGGGGGCTGTCAGGGCACGACGGGACCGTCCTCACCAGATGCCGAAGGCACCCCATTCGGATCAAGATTCCCAACCATCACGATTCGCGATCAAGTGGTCGTCGAAGCCGCCCTCGCCGATGAGCTGGGTATCGCCGTCTGGGCGGCGGTGATCGGTGGATCGATGGGTGCGATGCGCGCGCTCGAGTGGTGCGTGGGATACGCCGAACGAGTGGAACGGGCCGTGGTCTTGGCCGTGTCGGCGGCCGCGTCCGCCGAGCAGATCGCGCTGTGTTCGCTCCAGATCCGCGCGATCAGATCCGATCCGGACTTCGCGGGCGGTGACTACTACTTCGGCGCTCAGCACCCGTGGGTCGGTCTCTCGCTGGCGCGAGGGCTCGGCCAAATCAGTTACCGCACCGAACGCGAATTCGACGTCCGGTTCGCGCGCGAGGCCCAGGAGGACGAGGTGCCGCTCCACGGCGGTCGCTACGCCATCGAGTCGTACCTCGAGTATCAAGGGGCGAAACTCGTTCGCCGATTCGACGCGAACTCCTACGTCGTGCTCAGCGATGCCATGAACCATCACGACGTCGGTCGCGCACGTGGCGGCGTCGCCCAAGCGCTCAGCACCGTTCGCGCGCGCGTCACGGTCGCCGGCATCGCGAGCGACCGCCTCTACCCGTTGGAACAGCAGTTGGAAATCGCACGCCTTTGGCCCGGTGACATTGAAGTGCACGTCATCCGGTCGGAGTACGGCCACGATGGATTCCTTCTCGAAATCGACGCGGTCGGCCAGGTCATTCGAACTTCCCTTCAAGGTTGATCGAGACGTCTGGGTACGAGCGAGACACAGATTGACGTCAGGGAATTCGTACAATTCCGAGCTTGATCTCAATGATTTAAAGGTCGACGAGTATCGCTGTCTCTTCAAACGCTAAGTTCAAGAATACTCTCTCGACAGAGTTCTCTCGATAGGATACTCTCGAACTATGACTCCAGACCGTCCTCACCCCGAATCGCCAACAACGGCGAACGCTGAATCCGTATCCGAACTACGCGATGTCAACGACCCGAAGACACTGCGGGCTCTCACCCATCCGGTTCGGCTAGCCCTGCTCGAGGCGCTGGCACTCGATGGGCCGCTCACCGCGACCGCGGCCGGCGAACTAATTGGCGAATCGCCGACCACCTGTTCCTTTCACTTTCGCCAATTGGCCAAGTACGGCTTCGTCGAAGAGGCCGATGCCGGTCCGGGACGAAATCGCCCGTGGAAGATCATCAACGTCGGCATGCGATTCAGCGACGTCACGGAGGATCCGGAAACGAGTGTGGCCGCGAAGAGTCTCGAGCGGATGGTCTTCGATCGAGCCATGAGCCGCCTCGCGGGTTTCATAAGCACCAAGGCCAGTTTTCCCAAAGTCTGGCAAGAGGCGTCGCAGAATATCGAAACGATCCTCTGGGTGACACCGGCTGAACTCGAAGACGTCACCCACGAGATCCTCGGAATCTTCAATCGTTTCCTCGACCGAGTCTCCGATTCGTCGGCGCGAAGCGAAGGGGCACTCCCCGTCGAAGCCCTTATGTTCACGTACCCGGTGCGACTTCCGGGAGGACCGCAATGACGATGCGCGATCTCGCCAAGTCCCGGGACGCGCGGGTCTATCTGATCGGCCAGAGCTTCTCGCTCTTCGGTGACACCGCGATGTTCCTTGCCCTGGGCATCTGGGTGAAGGAGCTGACGCACTCGAACGCCGACGCCGGTCTGACGTTTCTCTTCTTTCCCTTGGCTTCACTTTTCGCACCGATCGCCGGTATGGTGGTCGACCGCGTGCGCCGTCGCCCCACGCTCATCTGCGTGAACTTCGTCAGCGCCGCTCTCGTGATGCTGTTGCTCTTCGTGCACAACTCTTCGGACGTGTGGATCATCTATTTGACGATGTTCCTCTACGCCTTCGCGGGGAACTTCATTGGTTCGGCACAGTCCGCATTCTTGACAACGTTGTTGCCGGCGGAGCAGCTCGGCGACGCGAACGGTTTCTTGCGAACCGTTCGCGAAGGACTTCGGCTCGTGGCGCCACTCGTCGGCGCCGGCCTTTTCGTCATCGTCGGTGGACATTGGATCGCCGCACTGGATTCGGCCACCTTCGTAATCGCGGGATTTTCTGTTCTCGCCCTCCACGTGCGCGAGGAGAAGCCGGTTCGCTCGCCACAACACTTTCTTACCGAGATCTCGGCCGGGTTCCACCACGTGGCGCGAACGCCAATCCTTCGCCGCATGGCGATCTCGTTGGCGGTCGCGCTCAGCGTGATCGGTTTCATCGAAACGGCGATCTTCGCCATCACCAGCAACGAACTGCACCGCAGTCCGAGTTTCATCGGAGTCTTGATGGCCGTCCAGGGGGTGGGGGCGCTCATTGGTGGACCGTTGTCGGCGCCAGCGATGCGACGGGTCGGCGAGCGGTGGTTGTGCGGCATCGGTCTGATCGGCATCGTGGTGGGGTCGCTGCTCCTCGAAGGCGGTTCTCTGGTCTTCGTATTGATGGGTGGCGTGGTCTTCGGAGTGGCGCTACCCCCGCTTCTCGTGGGTGCCTACACGCTCTTGCAGTTACGAACACCGAGCGAGCTTCAGGGACGAGCCTTCTCGGCCTTTGACCTAATCGCGTCACTCCCCCAGACGATGTCGATTGCTCTCGGCGCGATTCTTATAACGGTGCTCGGCTATCGGGGTGAGTTGACGATCATCGCCGTCGTCGTTTCGCTCAGTGCGCTCATCATGCTCTTGCCCATCGTCGGAGAGCCAAACTTCGGTCCGCTCGTCGCGATCGAAGAAGTCGACGCCGCGACGCTCGACTAGTCACGAACGAGGACGCCGACGAATCAGCCGTCCTGCGAGTCGACGCAGACTTTGCTGTCTGACTTCGTTCCATTGGCGGTACCGGATGCGAAGAAAGCATCGACGACGTGCCAGAACGAGCACGATCGATCGTAAAGACTCAGATTCGCCTTCGCTGAGGTGATGGCGAGGACACCGGGGCATTCGTCGGCCGTTGCCCCCCACACCACGTTGCCGTCCTTCTCCACGCTGATCTTCAACATCAAAGAATCTTCCATGCACACGCCTCCGCCAAAGTCCTTCAGTTCCGCGACCACGCTACGCAAGGTGAGTGCTTGGTGGTGTGTCAAGACGACCGAAGTCGGATCGCTTGAACCGTCCACCAACGAAGTCCGTCCGAAACCGGTGACGGTCACGACGCCGCTCGTGGGCATTTGGACATGAAGGATCGGTAGGTAGATCACCTCAACGTCGACGCGCAACTCTTGCTCTCCATTTTTCGCCTCGGTGGTCTGGTAATAGACGCCGCAGAACGTAATGTGCGGACTCACGCACGTGAGCGAGAGGCCAAGGTTGTATACGGGGTACGCGTTAGGCGCGTTGCCTGATCCGGTCTCCGTAACTTTCTCTCCGGCTGGCAAATGTACGCGCACGAACTGATTGACGGAGACTGAGAGAGGCAGTAGATACAAACGGTGCGATTGTCGAACGTCCGCCGACGCACCCACGTCGCCGTTGGCAGCGAGTGGCGTTGGAAGAGAGGCGACTTCACGGGCGTCGGAAGGTATGGGCTGCGCGTCCAAGAGATGTTGCGCGTACGCGTTGCCCGCGACCACGATCGACGTGGGCAGTGTCGTGGTCGTCGCGGGAGCCGCGAGACTGGTGGAAGGAAGTCCGAGGCACGCGACGCCGAGAGCGGCAGCGATCAACACACTCCGGCCCACGGTCGGTCTTGAAGAAGGCGTCATACTCCATACTGTCCGGCGAAATCCCAATCTTTCGTTTAACCAAATCAATCGGGCAAAGTACTGACCGACATTCGCGCTGGGCCCATGCGCCGTCATGGACTCGAGCGTTTCTGACTCGTTTAGGGTGTTGCAAGGTCGATGACGACATCGGCGCCGATGGCCCGCCGTGGGCCCCTACCGGGAGGAACAGCATCAAGAAGCTCTTCGTATTCGACCTCGACGGCACGCTCGCGCCGAGTAAGTCGCCCCTGGGTTCGGACGTCGCCGCTCTCTTGCACGACCTGTTGGGCGTCATGAAGGTGGCCGTCATCTCCGGCGGTGACTGGTCACAGTTCCAGAAACAACTACTCGCCAACCTCCCGGACGACGAACGGTTGAAGGATCTCTATCTCTTGCCAACCTGCGGCACGCAGTTCTACGAGTACGTCGGTCATTGGTCGAAGATCTACTCCGAAGACCTCAGCGCCGACGAACGGGCGCGGATAATAAAGGCGCTCCAAGACGCCTACGCTCAGTCCGACACCAAGGTCGACAAGATCTGGGGACAGGCGATCGAAGACCGCGGTAGTCAGATCACGCTCTCGGTGCTCGGTCAAGAGGCGCCGCTCGAGGCGAAGGCGAAATGGGATCCGGACTTCGCCAAGCGCACGAAGATCATCGCAATCCTCCAGCCGATGCTGCCGGAGTTCGCGATTCACATGGGTGGGACGACGTCGATTGACGTGACGAAACCCGGCATCGACAAGGCCTACGGCGTCGCCAAACTACGCGACCAACTCGGGATTCCCGTCAAGGAGATGCTCTTCGCCGGCGACGCCATCTTTCCCGGCGGCAACGACTTCCCGGCGCAAGAAGCGGGCGTCGACAGCATCATCGTGCGAGACCCGTGGGAGACCGCGCGCGTCATTCAAACGGTGATCGCCTGCCTCGGCCAGGACGACGTCCAGATCACGTCGCCCGGAAGACCGTCGTGAGCGGCTTCGCCATGCGCCCGCTGGACCTGGTGATTGAACCGGAGCCGGGTAACGCCCTGGAGGTCGGCGGCATCTTGAATCCCGCGGGTGCCCGCGGACCGGACGGTCATCTCTACCTCTTTCCGAGACTGGTGGCGCAGGGCAACTTCTCACGAATCGGCATCGCGCGAGTGCAGTTCGACTCGAACGGCGATCCGAGCGGCATCGAACGACTCGGCATCGCGCTCGAGCCCGTGATGCCCTACGAACTGCGACCGGACGGCGGCGGTTGCGAGGACCCCCGCGTCACGTACGTCGAGCCGTTGGAGCGCTACGTCATGACCTACACGGCCTTCTCGCCGTTCGGTCCGCGTATCGCGCTGGCCTTCTCCTACGACTTACTGCACTGGGAACGGATCGGTCTGGCGACCTTTGAGCCCTACGAAGGAATCCACTTCGACGGCGTGGACAACAAGGACGCCGCCATGTTCCCGCTGGCCGTTCCCAATCCCTCGGATCAACTGGAACTGGCCATTCTTCACCGGCCGCTCTTCCCGGGCACGCTGCCCGAGGACACGATGTTGATGGACGAGGACCGCGACGTCGACTTGCACCGAGAGAGCATCTGGATCTCCTACACGCCGGCGGTCCCGAGCGACGTGCCGTACCCACTCGCCCATTTCACGTCTCATCACCGACTGGCGGCGCCGGTTTCGGACTGGGAGTCGCTCAAGATCGGCAGCGGCGCTCCTCCGGTCCTGACCAAGCACGGCTGGCTGTTCATCTATCACGGGGTGAGCGACGTGGCCACGGGAAGCGATACGCATCAGCTCACGTACTCGGCCGGCGTGATGGTCCTGGCGAAGGACCATCCCCAAGAACTGCTCTATCGATCGACCCACCCGGTTCTCTCGCCCCAACCCTCCATGGGTCCGCGGGGCACGCCTTCCAACGTCGTCTTCCCGACGGCGATCGACCGTCGCGACGACATTGGCGAGCCCGACCGACTCGACGTCTACTACGGAATCAACGACTTTCGCATCGGCGTCGCCCGTCTCGACGTACCACCGACCTTGCCGCTCACCGGCGAGGCCGACCCACCATCGAGCTCGTCCCGTTGAACGTGGTTCACGTGTTGGACACCTCATTCGAAGAGCGTCACCAAGATTCTTTTGTGCTGGACCACGTGGTCAGACTGAAATGATGGAGGAGTCACCACTTCTCCCATGAACTAACGCCGAGGACTATCCCATGACCGCTCTCCCCCTTCGTCAACGAAGCGCCTGGTCGGCGCTCGAGGCCCACCGGAAGACCCTTGGCGCGACCAACCTGCGGACCCTGTTCGCCGACGACCCGACGCGTGGTGAGCGCCTGCGCGTCGAGGCCGAGGGCCTCCACCTCGACTACTCCAAACAGCGCGTCACCGACGAGACTCTTCGACTCCTCATCGAACTGGCGAACGAGTCCGGCCTCGGCGAGCGGCGAGATCAAATGTACCGGGGTGAGCACATCAACGTCTCGGAAGATCGCGCGGTCCTCCACGTCGCCCTGCGCATGCCCAAGAGCGCCACGCTGGTCGTCGACGGCGTCGACGTCGTCGCCGAGGTCCACGCCGTGCTGGACCAGATGAGTTCGTTCGCCACGCGCGTGCGCGAAGGCGAGTGGAAGGGCCACACCGGTAAGGCCATCCGCAACGTCGTCAACATCGGTATCGGCGGCTCGGACCTCGGCCCGGTGATGGCCTACGAGGCGCTGCGCCACTACTCGCGACGCGATCTCACCTTCCACTTCGTGTCCAACGTCGATTCCACCGACTTGGTCGAGGCGCTGCGCGATCTCCGGGCCGACGAGACGCTCTTCATCATCTCCTCCAAGACCTTCGGCACGCTCGAGACGCTCACCAACGCCACGTCCGCGCGCCGGTGGCTGATCGAACAACTCGGTGACGAATCCGCTATCGCGAAGCACTTCGTCGCGGTGTCGACGAACGCCGAGAAGGTCGCGGCCTTCGGCATCGACCCCGAGAACATGTTCGTGTTCTGGGACTGGGTCGGCGGTCGCTACTCGATGGAATCGGCCATCGGTCTTTCGACGATGCTCGCCATCGGACCGGAGCACTACGTCGAGTTGCTCGACGGGTTTCACGCCATGGACGAACATTTTCGAACGGCCCCGTTCGAAGAGAACCTTCCCGTGCTCATGGGACTGCTCGCCCTATGGAATCGTGACTTTCTCGGATCGACCAGCGTCGGCGTCATGCCCTACGAGCAGTACCTCAAGCGGTTGCCGGCCTACCTGCAACAGCTCACCATGGAGTCCAACGGCAAGCACGTGACGTTGGACGGCGAAACGGTCGACTACGACACCGGCGCGCTCTACTGGGGCGAACCGGGCACCAACGGTCAGCACAGCTTCTACCAAATGATCCATCAAGGGACCACGGTCATTCCGGTGGACCTCATCGGTTTTGCCAAGAGCCTCAATCCGCTGGGCCCGCATCACGACATCCTCTCGTCGAACGTCTTCGCGCAGGCCCAGGCGCTCGCCTTCGGCAAAACCGCCGACGAGGTCCGCGCCGAAGGTACGCCCGAACACGTCGTGCCCCATCGCGTCATGGAAGGCAATCGACCGACCAACGTCCTGTTGGCCGAGGTCCTCACGCCGCGACTCTTGGGCTCACTGGTCGCGCTGTACGAGCACTCGGTCTTCACCCAAGGAGCAATTTGGGGTATCGACTCCTTCGACCAGTGGGGCGTGGAACTGGGCAAGGTGTTGGCCGTCGCCATCATCCCGGAACTGATGTCGGAGACCGAACCGAGTCTCGCTCACGACTCCTCGACCAATGAACTGATCACGCTGTATCGACGACTGAAGAGGAATGAGGACACGCATGGCAACTGACCGACCAATGCAACTGGGGATGGTGGGGCTCGGACGAATGGGGGCGAACCTCGTGCAACGACTCGTACGCGACGGTCACCACTGCGTCGTCTACGACGTCAATTCGGCCGCGGTGGAAAAACTCGTCGGTGACCGAGTCGTGGGCGCGGCGTCGCTCGAGGACCTGGTGAGCAAGCTCGACGGACCGCGCGCAGTGTGGCTCATGTTGCCCGCGGCGATCACCCAGGGCACGCTGAACGAACTGGTGCAGTACCTGGACCGCGACGACGTGGTCATCGACGGCGGCAACTCTTATTACCGCGACGACATGGCGCGCGCCACCCAGCTCGCCGAGAACGGCGTGCACTACGTCGACTGCGGCACTAGCGGCGGCGTCTGGGGCCTGGAACGCGGCTACAGCCTCATGATCGGCGGCGAGGACGAGACCGTCGCGCGCCTCGATCCGATCTTTCGAACCATCGCGCCGGGCGCGGACGGCACCGCCGCGACGCCCGGGCGTACGCGCACTGACGGCACCGCCCCGTTGGGCTACCTCCACTGCGGGCCGAACGGCGCCGGACACTTCGTCAAGATGGTGCACAACGGCATCGAGTACGGGATGATGGCCGCGATCGCCGAAGGCCTGAGCATCTTGAAGCACGCCAACGTCGGTACGACGACCGTCGAGGCCGACGCCGAGACGACGCCGCTGCGCGACACCGAGTACTACTCCTTCAACTTTGATCTGGCCGAAGTGGCCGAGGTGTGGCGCCACGGCTCGGTGGTCGGATCGTGGCTGGTCGACCTCACCGCCGACGCCCTGGCGCGCTCTCCCGAACTCTCCGATTTCAGTGGACGCGTCTCGGACTCCGGCGAAGGTCGCTGGACCGTGGAGGCCGCCATTGACGAGTCCGTGCCCACGCCGGTCATCAGCGCTGCCCTCTGGCAGCGCTTCGAGTCGCGAGGTCAAGGGGAGTTCACCGCCAAGGTGCTCTCGGCGATGCGCGCCGAGTTTGGCGGGCACTTAGAAAAGGGTTCCTGACGTGCACCACGAGCTGCGCGACTTTCGCGACGCCAACGCCGTGGCGACGGCCGCCGCGGACTTCGTGGCACAGTGCTCGCGACGCTCGATCGATTCGCACGGACGTTTCCGATTCGCGGTAAGCGGTGGACGTACGCCGTGGACGATGTTCGAGAAGTTGGCGGAGATGGATATCGCGTGGTCCGACGTCGTGATCTATCAGGTGGACGAGAGGATCGCGCCCGTGGGCGACGCGACGCGCAATCTCACCCATCTCGAACGAAGCCTCGGAGCGAACCGACCAACGATCGTGGCGATGCCGGTGAACGACGACGACCTCAACCAGGCCGCGGCGTCCTACGCCCGCCAACTGCCGGAGCGATTCGACCTCGTGCACCTCGGCCTCGGTCCGGACGGCCACACGGCCTCCCTCATTCCCGGCGACCCGGTGTTAGAGGTTCGCCAGCGCCTCGTCGCGGTGACCGGCGTCTATCAGGGCGAGCAACGCATGACCTTGACGTACGGCGCGCTCGAGCGCGCCGAGCAATTGCTCTGGCTCGTGACCGGCGACGACAAACGAGCGGCGCTCGCGGCCCTGTTACGCGGCGACACGTCGATCCCGGCCGGCGCGGTGGCGGCCCCCTCGTCCCTCGTGATGGCCGACGAAGCGGCGCTCCTGTGAGTATCGATTCAGAGAAGCGCCTCGCGGCCGAGACCGCCGCCGAGCGCATCGAAGCCGACAGCCGGGTCGGCCTGGGAACGGGCACGACGGTGGCGTACCTCCTCGAGGCGATCGCGCGCCGCGGCGTTCGAGCACGCTTCGTGGCGACTTCGCCCGGAACCGAAGACTCGGCGCGTTCTCTCGGCCTCAGGGTGGAGCCCTTTGACAGGCTCGATGAACTGGACCTGGCGATCGACGGCGCCGATCAGATCGCCCCCGACGGGTGGCTGGTCAAAGGTCGCGGGGGCGCCCACCTACGAGAGAAGATCGTCGCCGCGGCGGCGACGATCTTCGTCGTCATCGCCGATTCCTCCAAGCCGATGACGTCACTGCACGCGCCGGTCCCGTTGGAGCTGCGTCCTTTCGGACTTCGGGCCACGCTTCGCGAACTCGGCCCGGTGACGCTGCGCGACGCCGGGCCCAGTCCGGACGGCGGTGTTCTGGCTGATTATCACGGTGACGTCACCGATCCCCGAGAACTCGCCGAGCGCCTTGCGTCGACGCCGGGCGTGAGTGCCCACGGGCTCTTCGCGCCAGACTTAGTGAGTGAGATCATCGTGGTCACCGGTAAAACGGTGACCATCACAACCCCCGGAGGTCAACCGTGACGAGCACCCATCACGCCATGCGCAGCGAAGTCCCACCGAACCACATCTTCGTGATGTTCGGTGCCACCGGGGATCTCGCCAAGCGCAAGATCCTGCCGGGACTCTTTCATCTCGCGGTCGCCGGACTTCTCCCCAAGAACTACCGAATCATTGGTTGCTCTCGCCGGGCGTCCGCGATGTCGGACGAGGATTTCCGCAAGCGCGCCTACGACGCGGTGTGCCAGTTCGGGTCGAACAAACCGGAAGGTAAGCAGTGGTTGGAGTTCGAGAAGAACCTCTCGTTCGCCTACGCCGAAGAGGACGGCACCGGCGAGCTCGTGGACGCCGTCGCGCTCGCCGAAAAGGAGATGGGCGGTGACGTGCAACGACTCTTCCACCTCGCCGTGCCGCCCGGCGTGCTGCTCGGCATCATCGAGATGTTGGGGGCCACCGGACTCAACACCAACACGAAGATCATCTGCGAGAAGCCCTTCGGCGTCGATCTGGCGTCGGCGCGCCAGCTCAACGCCGCCATCGCCGAGTGCTTCGACGAAGCCCACGTCTTTCGCATCGATCACTTCCTCGGCAAGGAGTCGATCGACAACATTCTGGCCCTGCGATTCGCCAACGGGCTCTTTGAGCCGATCTGGAACCGCAACCACGTCAGCTACGTCCAAATCGACGTACCCGAGACCCTCTCGATCGAAGGGCGCGGAGCGTTCTTCGAAGAGACCGGGACCTTTCGCGACATGGTCGTCACGCACCTCCTCCAGGTGCTGGCCTTCGTCGCGATGGAACAACCGATCTCCCTTGACGCCAAGCCCCTGCGCGACGAGATCAGCAAGGTCTTCGATTCGATCACGCCGATCAACCCCGAACACGTCATTCGCGGTCAGTACGACGGGTACCTCAAGGAGAAAGATGTGGCGCCGAACTCCCAGACCGAGACCTTCGTGGCGCTGCGCGCCGACATTGAGAACACCCGCTGGAAGGGCGTGCCCTTCTTCCTTCGAACCGGTAAGTCCATGGCCCAGAGTCGACAGGTCGTCACCATCGGTTTCAAAGAGCCGGTCATGCGGATGTTTCCCGTCGATCACATGGAGGGCCAGCGTCACGGCAACGAGTTGGTGACCGACTTCGCGGACCCCGGATCGATCCAGACGCATTTCCTGGCCAAACAACCCGGTCCGGAGATGCGTTTGGCGCCGGCCGTCATGACTTTTCGATACGCCGACTCCTTTCAAACAGCCAATAATCTCGAGGCCTACGAACATCTGATACTCGAAGCGATGCTCGGCGACCAAGCGTTCTTCACCCGCTCCGACGGCATCGAGCGACAGTGGGAGATCGCCGCGCCGGTGTTGGAGAATCCTCCGGAGGTCGAACTCTACGAGCCCGGTTCCTGGGGTCCCGTCTCCATCGACCGCATCGTGGCTCCGGACCGGTGGTCGCTGCCTCGATGAGTTCGGAGATCCGACTGCTCCTCTCAGACGTCGACGGCACGTTGGTGCCGCACGACAAGATCCTGACCGAACGATCGCTTCACGCGGTGCGGCGGTTGCACGAGGCCGGCATCATCTTTGCGCTCACCAGCAGTCGCCCGGCGAGAGGTCTGAAAATGCTCATTGGGCCGCTCGAACTGAAGACGCCCCTCGCGGCCTTCAACGGAGGCATGATCGTCGATCCACTGATGAACGTCCTCGAGGAGCGAACCACCGACGACGACGTCATCCCGGCGATCATCGAAGTCCTCGAAGAGAACGGGGTGCTGGCGTGGGTCTACCGCGGCCAGGAATGGTACGTTCGCGACGCGAACGGGCCCCACGTGCGTCACGAAGCTGACGTCTGCCAATTCGAGCCCTTGGCGGTCGACGACTTCGACGCGGTCAGCGCCGGCGTCGCCAAGATCGTGGGCGCGAGTGATGACGCCGAGGCCCTATCCAAGGCTCGGATGACGATTCAGTCCAGCTTCGGCGAACGCGTGTCGGCCACGAACTCTCAGACGTACTACTTAGACGTAACGAATCCCCGGGCCAACAAAGGTGCCGTGGTCGACTATCTCTCGACCAAGTTCGACGTGCCGCTCGACGCCATCGCGACGATCGGCGACGCTCATAACGACGTCTCCATGTTCGAACGTTCCGGGTTCTCCATCGCCATGGGTAACGCCGAAGCCGACGTGAAAGCGGCCGCCGGTGTCGTCACCACGTCCAACGAAGACGAAGGCTTCGCACACGCCGTCGAACGGTTCATTTTGTCGTAGTGACCTTCGAGTAGCCGTTTTCAAATCACAACAACGTTGAAGTCGTAGTCCATTGACAACGAGACGGCACTACTTCGAAGCCGCCCAAATGCCAACATTCACCATCAAAACGAATGGCGTGACTATCCACCTCTTTAAGGTCGATGCGCGGGACAATGAAGACGCCGAAATCGTCATCGTGTCGGATTTCTTCGAAGGAGGATGAATGAGACTCATCATGAGATTCTTTGGTCTGTCAACGTCGAAAGCACAGAACACGAACTTGATGGAGCCAACGTCGCTCGCCGCGTTCGGTCAGATGGGCGGCTCGCAACAGTCAATGCTCGCCGAAGCACTGGTGGCCGCGGCCAACGAGCGCCGAAAGCTCGACAAGGCTTCGTAGCGTCGCGTTTCGACGTCTAATTCATTTCACACTTCGGAATCCGTCTTCGACGCTCGACGACGATTGGGCGGGACGGTCGTGGGTGGAGAACGCCGAGGTGGCAACGCGCCCAACAGCCGCTCGGTTGCCGCGGCGATCTCATCGACGGCCTCGGTGAACGCGCTCACCCCTAAAAGGGGACCCGACGAGACCGCCGCCACTTTCCTGGCGTACTGCAGCGCGGCGGCGTGAATCTCTTCGGGGGTGGCCGGTGGCTCGAGTCCTCGCAACATGGTGATATTTCGACACATCGCCCCACCGTAGGTCGAGCTCACGCATGTCTCCAAACCGGACGACGTCAACGGCGTCCAGCGGTGCAGAAACTCTCATGAAAGTGTACTTACGAGTCTCCGCCACTGGTTGAATAGACCAGGCCGTTGTTGCGCAGTGTGTTGGCGTACCACGTGAAGCTGGCCTTGGGCAGACGGGTGCCGGTCGGAAAGTCGACCCACACGATCCCGAAGCGCCGCGAGTAACCGTAGCCCCATTCGAAGTTGTCGAGCAGACTCCAGACGAAGTAGCCCTGCACGTTCACGTCGGCGGCGATCGCGTCGTGCACCGCCGAGATGTGCTCTTCGAGGTATGACACGCGGTCGTGGTCGAGGACGTGACCGTTGGGATCGACGTAGTCGTCGAAGGCCGCGCCGTTCTCCGTGATGTAGATGGGCAGCTCGGTGTAGTCGCTCTTCACTCGCACGAGGAGTTCGGTGAGTCCCGACGCGTCGACTTCCCAACCCATCGAAGTGGTGTCGGTGCCCGGGGTCTCCAGCGAGAGCACCCGAAGGTCGGGGAACTGCTCGCCGAGCGGCACGCCGTAGCCCGCGACGCGGGCCTCCTTGGCTCGCGAAGAGTCCATGATGGTGCCCGGGAAGTAGTAGTTGACCCCCAGGAAGTCGAGCGGTTGGGAGATGACCTCCATGTCGCCGTCACGCACGACAGTGAATCCGGGCCGGTTGTCCTGGTAGTGCTCGAGCATGTCTTCGGGATAGTGGCCCCGAAAGACCGGGTCCAGGAATAGTCGGTTGAGATTGCCGTCCGCACGGCGCGCCGCCGCGAGGTCGAGTTCGTGGGTCGTGCCGGGTCGTGAGACGCCGAGGTTCAACGTGATGCCGACCTTGGCGCCCGGGATCGCGGAGCGCACTATTGGCACCGCGTTGCCGTGGGCCAGCAGCAGGTGGTGCGTCGCCGCGATGGCCTTACCGATGTCCTTGACGCCGGGGGCGTGACGACCAGCGCCGTAACCGAGCCAGGCCGAGCACCAGGGCTCGTTGAGCGTGATCCATCGTTCGACCGAGTCGCCTAGGGCGCGCGCCACGATGTCCACGTACTCGCCAAAACGCTCGGACGTTTCGCGCACGCACCAGCCGCCTTCGTCTTCAATCGGCTGCGGGAGATCCCAGTGATAGAGAGTCAACGTGGGCTCGATGTCCCGGGCTAACAGTCCGTCGACCAGTCGACGGTAGAAGTCCAGACCGGCCTGGTTGGCCGGGCCCTTGCCGTCCGGCTGTACCCGGGGCCAAGCGACCGAGAACCGGTACGAGCCGACGCCGAGTTTTTTCATGAGGTCGAGATCTTCTTCCACGCGGTGGTAGTGGTCACAGGCGACGTCACCGGTGTCGCCGTTCCACACCTCTCCGGGACGGTGACTGAAGGTGTCCCAGATAGAGGGTCCGCGGCCGTCAACGTCGACGGCCCCTTCGATTTGATATGAAGCGGTGGCGGTTCCCCAAAGGAATCCGGGAGGGAACGAGCGTGGTGGGCTCTCGTTGTGGGGGCTAGTCGTACTCATGATGTGGACGTCTCCTGATAGTAATTGGGCGGGTTTCAGCGAAGGGCGACTTCGCGCGACCGCGCTGACAGAAATATCGGCGCGGTCGCGCGTAATCTGATGATTCTCTGCGCGCGGGCTAGCAGGGTTGGAGAACTCCTAACCCGCGCGCAGAGATGATGGTTAGCCGGCCTTGAGTTGCATCAAGATGTACGGCAATTCCGGGTCGCTCGGCGACGGGTCCGCGTACGGATTGGCCGCGGTCACGAAACCGGTGAAGTTCGCCGTGCTGTACTCGTCCCAGTCGGCGCCGTACAACAACGGCACGACGGGCAACGTGGCCGCCTCGATCTTCTCGAGTGGCAACGTGGCCGCCTTTACGGCCGCCGTGTTCGCCGGGTCCGTCGCTGACAACTTCGACAGCAACGACTGCACCGAACCGTTGTGGTACCGGCCGTAGTCAGCGTTGGCCGACTTGCCGATCGCCGCTGAGTTCTTGAAGTCGAGCCAGTTGTCGAACTGGGTGTAGGGGTCGGTACCACCATTGCCCCAGTGCACGATCGAGTCAAAGCTGCCCGCGGCGGAGTCGCTGTACCACTGCGACGCCTGGACACCATCAACCGTCGCGTCGATGCCTTCGGACTTCAACTCTGAAGACATGAGCTGGATGTCGGCGTAGTAGTCGGAGTAGGCGATCGGGTCCTCTATTGAGAACTTGACGACCTTACCCTTCAACGCGTAGTAACCCTGATGGTTCTTCTTGAACCCGGCCTTGGTCAATATCGACTTCACCGTCTTCGGCTGGTTCGTTGACTTGACGTCGTTCTTGTACTGCGAACCAAGGTAACTCGCCTGGCTGGGCAGAATGAGCGCACTCAGCGACGTGGCCGGAGCCTCGTAACCAGTCTCACCCTTGACACTCAACGCTGTGCGGTTCACGCCGGCACTAATGGCTTGGCGAACGGCGATGTTGGTGAATGGCCACCTGGTGACGTTGAACTCCAACGTCACGGTTGAGCCCGGGGCGAAGTAGATGTGGTTCGTCGCCTTGTTGACGTTCACGAAGATCTTGTTGACGTTCGCGATGTCGTTGCCGGCCCAATCCAGCTGCCCCGCCGCCAACGCGGTCGCGGCGTCGGTGTTGGACGCGTAGGACGGAACGTTGATCTGTGCCGCCGCGGGCGTGCCGCCCCAGTACTTCGTGTTGGCCTTGTAGCTCACCAGCGTGGAACTGTAGTTGCTGAGCGTGTACGGACCCGTGCCGATTGGAGCAGTCACTGTTGCCGTTCCGGGCGATGAATACAGCGTTCCGAAATTAGCGGGCAACATCAACTGAGTACCGGCGATTCCCACGATGTTCGAGTACTCCGCGGTCGCGTAGTTCAAGACCACGGTATTACCCGACACCGTCGCCGGAGTCGACAACGCTGGCAGTCCCCAAATGTTCGCCGCGGGAGTCGAGCTCACGAGGTTGAACGTGGCGGCCACGTCGGCCGGGGTGAACGCCGAGCCGTCACTCCACTTCACACCAGTGCGAATCGTGAAGGTCAGCGTCTTACCACCGTTGGACCATGCGTACTTCGTCGCGAGCCACGGATACGAGACGCCCGCTTTGAGAGCATCGAACTCGAACAGTGGTTCATAGATGAGCGAGCGCACGCTCATCTGCGTCGCGAACGAGCCCGAGTCCAATGGATTGAAGTTATCGGTGAAGGTCACACCGGTGTTGTTCTCCAATGTCAAAGTAGAACTCGCCCCCGAAGCGGCAGTGAGGCCCGCGCTCATGACAATGCCTAGTGTCAAACACGACATCGCCGTGAAGACAACAGCAGTTCTTTTAAACATATTTTTCCTTTATATTGATAGTGTCCAGCCGGCTTCCGCCGACGTTTTGTTTGAACCGTGTGGGTCCTTACTTAACAAACGCGAGGCCGGTTGGACCTTCGCGATATTGCCGACCGCAAGAACGTTCTAACGAGCTTTCTCGCGGCTATCTAATCGAAGTGGGTCATGTCGTCGCGGTCTCCCCCTCCTTCCGGCGCGTCGGTAGCGCCACTTCGACTGCGGTCTCGTGGTCGGCGTAGAGCCAACATTTCGAACTGTGATCCTCGCCAACGATGAAGGCCGGAGGCTCTTCTTCGCGGCACCGATCCATCACGTGAGGGCAGCGCGGACTGAATCGACAGCCCTTCTCCGCGATGGTCGCCTGGGCTCGCTCGCCCGTGGGCGGCGTGTCCCTCGTCGGGTCCGACGGATCAGGTACCGACGCGATGAGCAGTTGGGTGTAGGGGTGTGTGGGTTCGTCAACCAAGCTGGTACCTCGCGACTGCTCCACGACCTGACCGGCGTACATGACGATCATGGAGTCCGCGATATAGCGCGCCGAGGCGATGTCGTGGGTGATGTAAAGAATTGCGAGTCGCTCGTTGTCGCACAGACCGCGCAAGAGGTTGAGCACCCCGAGTCGCACAGAGACGTCGAGCATCGAGATCGGCTCATCGGCGAGCAGCACCTTGGGTTGTATGCACAGTGCGCGCGCGATCGAGACCCGCTGCAGCTGCCCTCCCGAAAGTTCGTGAGGGTAACTCTCGAGAAAACGACTAGGGGGCTCGAGCGAAACGCGTCGGAGCGCGGCCTCGGCCATCGCCGGCGCATCGCTCTTGGACGCTCCGTGAATCAGCAATGGGCGAAGCAGGTTGTGGCTCATGCGGTGCACAGGGTTCATCGACGCGAAGGGGTCCTGCAACACCAACTGGACCTGCGAGGCGTAGTCGAGCGTTCGCTTTGACTTGATCGCAATGGGCGTTCCCTGAAGGACGAGGTCACCCGAGGTCGGCGTCACGATCCGCGCCAACATCCGCGCGAGGACCGATTTGCCCGATCCGCTTTCGCCCACCACGGCGACGACTTCGCCCGTGACCAAGTCGAGGCTGATGTCATCAACCGCTCGCACGACGCGCTTGGCATTGAAGAGTCGACCCGGCGTGCGTACCGAGAAATGTCGCGTCAAGTTTCGAGCGGCCAGCTGCACCGATGTCGTCATCTCATCGGTCATGACGACACCTCCGTCACCCGTTCAGAAGGCGAAGCGTTTGACGCACTGACTCGGCTCAGCTCGACCGGGACCGCCGCTCCGGCGTCGACGACCTGCAGCCAGCAGGCAACTGATCGGCCCGATCCTTCGATCTCGATGAGCGGCGGCGTCTCGATCGCGCATCGCGCCATAGCGAATGGGCACCGAGGGTGGAAACTGCAGCCCGTCGGCAGGTGCGCAAGATCCGGGGGGGATCCTGGAATGCCCGTGAGTTCCGTGCGTTCACCGTGCATGGGAGGGAATGAATCCAGGAGTCCCAAGGTGTAGGGGTGTCGTGGCGCCTCGTACAACTCTCGTGCGGTAGCTCGCTCCACTAACGCGCCGGCGTACATGACGACGATCTCGTCGGCCAACTCGGTCAGCAGCGAGAGATCGTGCGTGATGAAGATCATCGCGAAGCCGAAACGCGAGCGCAATTCGAACAGTTCGCTGATGATTTCGCGTTGGGTGACGACGTCCAGCGCCGTCGTGGGCTCGTCCATGATCACCAGTTGAGGGTCGAGCGCCAGCGCCAGCGCGATCATGATGCGCTGGCGCTGTCCACCCGAGAGTTCGTGTGGGTAGCGATCGAGGCGATCCTCGTCCAGATCGACCAAGCCCAGCAACTCCGCGGCGCGCGCTCGCCGTTCGACCTTCGACATGTCGCGACGATGGGCCCGGAGGACTTGCTCGAACTGCGCTCCCACTCGAACGACGGGATTCAGGGCGCTCAATGCACTCTGGAGGACAACGGAAATACTGGACCACCGAAGGCTCCGGAGTTCTCGCTCGCTCGCCGTCACGAGGTCGATCACGTGTTCACCGTCTTCGTTGGAACCAAGGTTGAAGCGAGCCTCGCCACTGGTAATGACGCCGGGCGCACGAAGGAGCCTAGTGATCGCGTACACCAACGTGGACTTGCCGCTCCCGCTCTCGCCCGCGATTCCGAGCACCATCGAACGATCGAGGTGGACGTCGACGCCGTCGACGGCGCGCACCGCGCTTTCACCCCATCCGTAATCCACACTGAAGTCACGGACGTCGAGAATGCGCTCACCCATCGCACGCTCATCGGGGATCGTGCTCGCCACGACTTGGCTCGACGTGTGGTTCGTAGGCGGGATCGTGGGAGATTCGCTCTTCACGACGTGGCCAACGCCGAGGGATTCGGTTGTCATGGGGTCACCGAGGTCGGGGTCGTCGAAGAAAGTCGCGGTGCCATCGGTGCGGATCGGTGTACCGGCGTGAGTCCGAGACGCTGGCGCCGTGGCAGTCCCAAGCGTCGACGCTGGCGACCGCTCAGACCGCCGGCGCGAAGGCGTGGGTTGATGAACTCGTCGATGCCGAAATTCAACAGAGCCAGACTGGTTCCGACCAACGCAATGCAAATGCCCGGCGGCACGAACCAGTACCACTCGCCGGAAAGCGGGGCGTTATTGGCCTGCGCCCAAAAGAGCATGGTGCCCCAGTTCCACACCGCGGTACTCGTGAGACCGATATACGCCAGGGTGACGTAGGCGCCGATCGAGTAGAGAATGGTGAACAGCAACGACGCGGCCAGAATCGGCAAGAGATTGGGTGCCACCTCGGACAACATGATCCGAATTCGCTTTTCTCCAATTATTCGAGAGGATTCGACGAAGTCACGGTTGCGAAGCGACATAGTCTGCGCACGCAGCACCCGCGCACCCCACGCCCACCCGGTCAACGCAATAATCAATCCGATCACGAGGGAGTTCGAGCGACTGTTCACCGGCAAATAACTGTCAATCACTATCAGCAACGGAAGCCCGGGCAAAGCGAGAAAGACGTTGGACATCAACGAAAGGCCGTCGTCGGTGAATCCTCCGAGGTAGCCCGCCGAGATGCCAATGATCATCGACAACATCGTGGCGACGAGACCCGCCACCAGAGCAACGACCATCGTGGCTCTGGCGCCCACCAGCGTCTGGGAGAAGATGTCTTGCCCGAGACTCGTTGTGCCGAACCAGTGGTGCATCGAAGGCGTCAAGTTGGCCGCGAATGAGGTGTTATCGGGGCTGTCGGGCGCGATGTAGGGCCCGATGATCATCAGGAGTCCGAAGAAGCCGAGTATGCCCAATCCGAGGATCACCTTGGGAGAACGAGGTATTCGCAGCGATTTCATGGCGCCACTTCGGTTCTCGTTCGAGGATCGAGCATGAGGTAGACGAGGTCAGCCAAGAGATTCGCCGCCAATACGGTCAAGGTAATGCACAAGAAGATCCCTTGAATTAACGGATAGTCCTGGCTCTGGACCGCGTTCAATAACAGGTCGCCGACACCGGGATAGTTGAAGACCAGTTCCACGAGCAACGCCCCGGAGACGACGAGGCCGATCGCCAATGAGAGGTTCGCAATGCTCGGTAACACAGCGTTTCGAGCGGCGGCCATGATTACCTTGCGTTTGGGTAGTCCCATGGCGATCGCCATGAGCACGAAATCCTCGGCCACCATCGTGATCATCATGTTGCGCATGCCGAGCATCCAACCGGCGACGGAACTGAGCACGATGGAGATCACCGGGAGCTCGCCGTAACGCAACAGACTCGCCACGAACGCCCAGTGCCAACCCGGTTGCAGGTTCTGGCTGTAGGCGCCGAGTACCGGGAACCAGCGAAGGTTGCTCGCAAATACCAGCAGCATCACGGTGGCTAAAAAGAAGTAGGGAACTGCCTGAAAGAAAGTCGCCGTAGGGATGAGCGAGTCCAGTCGCGACCCACGTGTCCAGCCCAGCAAGGCACCACAGATAGTGCCCACTAAAAAGCTGATGATCGTGGATACGCCGATGAGACCGATGGTCCACGGCACAGAAGCCCTGAGAATGGTACTCACCGGCGCCGAGAGAGTGATCGAGACGCCGAGGTTGCCGTGGAGGAGCTGTCCGATATAGGTGAAGTACTGCGAGATCAAACTATTGTTCAACCCTCCGCCGAAGGAAAGTCGAATTGCATTGATCTCTTGGGTCGTGACCAGTCCGTGCAACTTTCCGATCATGGTCTGGATCGGGTTGCCGGGCATGAAGTGCGGCAATAAGAAGTTGACCGTGATGGCCACCCAAGCCGTCAGTGCGTAGAGCGCGAGTCGACGGGCGATCAGGCGCATGCTCAGTTCACCGCCATCGTCGGTTTCGCGGTCAATTTGAAGATCTCCGTGGGTGATTCGGACTGCGCGGCGCAACCACAACTCTCGCGCACCACCAGTTCAGTGGGCAGGATGATGGTGCGCACCGCGAGCTCTGAATTGTCGAGCGACGCGACCAACGCGTCGACGGCGACTTCACCCAAGAGACTGCCGGACTGGCGAATCGTTGTCAGCGGCGGCTTGAAGTATCGCGTCAACGTGATGTCGTCAAAGCCCGACACCAAGACGTCTTCAGGTACTCGAAGTCCGGCAGCGAGTAGCGCGTAGATGACGCCAACGGCGGTTTGGTCATTGGCGCACGCGAAGACCTCGGGAAGGGGCGCATCGAGCGCGAGTCGCGCTCGCATCGCTCCTTCGCCACCCGCGGACGTCCAATCCGATTTGAGTACGTCCACTTCCGCGAGAGTGACGCCACCCTCTTCGATGGCGGTTCTAAACGACGCCTCGCGCGCCACACTGTCGGGGCTGCCCTCGTGACCCGAGACGAAGCCGACGCTCTTCACGTGATGAACATCGATGAAATGCTGCGCCAGACTGCGCATGGCTTGCTCGTTGTCGACTCGCACCGTGATGGCGGCCGGTGAGTCCCCGTGGCCCGCGAGCAGCACGACGGGAATCCGACGCGAGAGGTCGGCGACCTCGTCCTCGACTAACACGCGATCGAGCATGATGAGTCCGTCCACCGTGCCGGTCAGGTTCATCAGTGGTGTCATGCCGGCCGGATGATTCTCTCCCGCGCCGCAGAGCAATAGTGAGTATCCGTGCGCCGCCGCTCGGGCCTCGGCCCCTCGAATGACGATGTCGGTATAGAGAAGGCTCGCTTCTTCCACCGCGAGGACGTTGTTGTCGACCGCCGTCTGCATGAAGACGAGTCCGATGATCCAGTGCTTGCCACTCGAAAGACCTCGAGCCACGGAGTTCGGAACGAATTCCAATTCGCGCATCGCCGCCAAGACCTTGTCGCGCGTAGCCGGACGAACCGAAGAGAGGGAGTTCAGTGCCCGACTGACGGTGGCGATTGAAACGCCAGCGCGCTGCGCGACGTCATAAATCGTTGGTTGTGAATCAACCACGCATTCCCCTTGGTCCCCCAACATCGACAACGCATTGTTGCCTCTGTAACCGCTTACAAAATACACAGACGGGTCCCCTCTGTCAAGTCAGTAAAACCCTTATTTCGTAACGAAACTCCCCATGAAACTTCGAAAAGTAAGCGTTTACAACGCTTTTGGTTTAGTGAAAAATTTGGCAATCTTTTTTGGCGCGATTTGCGATCTCCCTGGCGCGAATCACGCTCATTCGCTTCAAACGTCCATCGCGTTCGGGAGGCGCGTCACCAACATATTCGAGACGTCACCGGATTAACGGTCAGCGGAAGGCTCTCCAATTAGACGCCCGTGTTCACGTTGCCAGGGCCATCGCCCAGCCATCAATTCAACGACATTCGATAGATTGGGGCTATCAATTCAGTGCATTCGCGCGTCGCCTTAATCAACGAGGTACCGGCGCTCGCAATCAGATCCATTGATTTCGACCGCCGCGCGGTGAAGTCATTTCGGACGCGATGTCCCATGGAAGGTTCGGCGTTAACGAGATGAGTACGACCGGAGAACTCTTGGACGGGCGGTACCGGCTAGGCACACTGCTCGGTCGCGGTGGAATGTCGGACGTCTTTCGAGCCGTCGACGAAGTAAACCGCACCGACGTGGCGATCAAGATCGTCCGCTCGCCGGACCGCGAATACGCTCAACGCCTCGCTCAAGAAGCCCAGGCCCTTCGACGGTTCTCCCATCCCGGACTGGTCCAACTGTTCGAGACCGGGGTCAACGGCGACATGGCGTACCTGGTAATGGAGTTTGTCGACGGTCCCAGCCTCGATCAGGAGCTTCGTCGCGGTCCGCTCACGCCCGCCGAGACCGCCTCGATTGGATCGTCAATCGCCGACGCGCTGGCGTACGCCCACGAACAGGGCGTGGTACACCGCGACGTCAAGCCGGCGAACATTCTCATCGGCGCCGACGGGCTGGCTCGACTCACGGATTTTGGCATCGCTCGATTGGTCGACGCATCGACGTTGACCCTCACCGGCACGATGCTGGGCACGGCCACGTACATGGCGCCCGAGCAGTTGGAGAATCACGCCGTAGGACCGGGCGCCGATGTCTGGTCGTTGGGCATCGTCTTGCTCGAATGCCTGACCGGCGAGCGCGTCTACGCCGGCACGCCGAGTGAGGTTCTGGCCCGACGAATGGCCGGACCGGTCACGTTGCCCGAGGGTCTTCCGGTGCCCTGGAAACTTCTTCTGACCGGGATGCTGGCGCCGATTCCCGATGATCGCCTCAGCGCCCTCGACGTGTCAACGATGCTGGCCGCGCCAGCCTTCCGAAATCCCTGGGTACGAATGAGCCCGGCGAGCGACCTCACCACGATCGTGGGCGACGCGGGCAAGGCACGAGGCGGACAAGACGGTGAAACGACCATCACGCCACCGCGAGTCGCTCCCAGTGCCACACGGGCGGCATCGGCGAGTTCGATCTGGACTCGCAACACGAGATTGATCGCCGCTCTCATCGTGGTCGTCATTCTCGGAGGAGTCGGACTCGCCTTCGCACTGGGATCCAATGGCCCGCCAGTCGTGACGACGACGACGATTCGCACAACGACGACGGTGCCGCCAACGACGACCACGACATTGCCCTCGATATCGCACTCCCTCACCAAGACGGTGAATGACGTGGTGGCTGGTCAGAGTGCGCACGCCATCGGACCGCAAGTGGCTCAATCAATTTCCGGCGGAGCGCAACTGGCGGTCACGGACCTCGCATCGGGAAACGCCCAGGCGGCCGCTAGTGACCTGCAAAGTGCGGCCACGGCTATTGCCAACGGCGTCGCCAACGGATACGTCACGCCGGCCTACGGGACACTCCTCCAGGCCGATCTGAAATCGCTGGCCAACGCGCTCGGTCTTAGTGCAGCTGCGAACCCGTCTTCCACCACGACCACTTCGACGACATCGCCCGGGAATCCGAATGGCAACGGCAACGGCAACGGCCCCGGAAATGGGAATGGCAACGGCCCTCCGTAGTCTGGACCAATGGTGGGCGATCGGCCTGAACCAAACCGACAGAATCGAAGCAGGGTCAACGTTTCCGTAGGAGAAACAGTGATGTTGATAATGAACACCCCAATCGTCGACGCGGGTCACGAGGACCCGGGCCACCCCGAGCGGCCGCAACGACTGGCCGCCGCCCTCGCCGGCGTTGGAGACCTGCACCTCGGTACTGACCTCCTCATCGCCAGCCCGTACAGCGCGACGCGAGCTGAACTCGCGCGCGTTCACGACGCCGTGTACCTCGACACGCTCGGCGCCTTCTGTTACGAAGGCGGTGGCGCCCTCGACGCCGACACCTACGCCACCTACGACTCGTGGTCGATCGCCCAACTCGCCGCTGGCGCCGGCCTCTCGGTGATTGAGGAGATGAGCCGACGTCGCGACGGCGTCGGATTCATTGCGGTGCGTCCCCCGGGCCACCACGCACTGCGCGATCACGCAATGGGATTTTGCCTTTTGAATAACGTGGCGATCGTGGCCGCCGCACTACGAGCGCGCGGAGAACGAGTCGCCATAATCGACTGGGACGTCCATCACGGCAATGGAACACAAGCGATTTTCTGGAACGACCCCAACGTGCTGTTCGTCTCTATTCACCAATGGCCCCTCTACCCCGGTAGCGGCGGCGCGAGAGAAATTGGGGGAATGGACGCCCTCGGCCTCAGTGTGAATATCCCACTGCCGCCGGGAGCCACGGGCGACGTCCTCATCAGAGGTTTCGACGAGATCGCGGCACCGATCATCGACGACTTCGCACCGACCTGGGTGCTCGTCTCGGCCGGGTACGACGCCCACCGCGCCGATCCCTTGGCCGACCTGGAGTTCTCGAGCGGTGACTTCGCTCGTTTAGCCGCCAGGGCGGCCGACTTCACGACAGCCGGTCGATTGGCGTTGTTCCTCGAAGGCGGGTACAACCTCGAGGCGCTTCGAGACTCCGTGGCGGCCACGATCTCGACGCTGCTCGGCGGCGAGTACGTCGCCGAAGACTCGACGAACGGCGGTGAGGGCGTAGAAGCCATCGCCCGTACACAAAACGAACGCCGCCTCGCGCTGCAATTGGCCCACGAAGTGAGACGCGCGGAGATCGATCGCTGATCGCCCGTTCAACGGTCGGCGAATCCCGATACCCGCTCTCCCACGCCTTCGTGGGTACTGTTCGAGAATGATCGTATTCCTTCACGGCGTACCCGAGACCTCCGCCCTCTGGGACAAGGTGCGCGCCGAGTTCGATGAGGCGACGGTCGCACTCTCGCTCCCGGGATTCGGCTGCGCGCGTCCACCCGGATTCGGAGCCACCAAGGACGACTACGCCGACTGGCTGGTCGGCGAACTTGAGAAGTTCGACGCCCCCGTCGATCTCGTCGGTCACGATTGGGGGGCGCTCCTCACATACCGAATCGCCACGACTCGCGGGGACCTCCTGCGCTCCTGGACCGCCGACGTCGCCAACGGCGTCCATCCCAACGTGAAGTGGCACCGGTTCGCGCGGATTTGGCAGACGCCCGGCGAGGGTGAGGCGTACTTCGCGGCCATCCACAGCGCGCCGGTCGAAGCCATGGCCGAAGCCTACGAAGGATTCCACCTCAACCACCACGATGCGCTCACCATGGCCCAATGGTCCGATGACACCATGGGTAACTGCATCCTCGATCTCTACCGCTCCGCCACGCCGAACGTTCATCACTCCTGGGGAGCGGAATTTGGATCGACGTCGGCGCCGGGGTTGATCCTCTTCGCCGAACTCGATGCGTTCGGCAACGAGGCGATGTCCCATGAAGTTGCCCGGACCTTCGGTGCCCGAGAGGCGACCCTAAAGGGGGTCGGGCACTGGTGGGCCTTCGAAGGACCGAGCGAAGCGGCCGCGGTCATCAAGGACTTCATCCAGTCGGTCGACTGAGGTCACTCCGCGACGACACCCCTGGTCAGTGAACGCGGCGCACCAGCACGAAGGTCACCGCCAACGCAATCATCGCGATTGACATACAGCGAAGAGCCCGCTCGGACGGTACCAGCAAGAAGTCGCGATCAATCGGTCGAACCGTGCCGTCGGCGAATCTGATTTCGCCTTCGATGGACGTCACCCGTCGTCGGATCATGCGTACGGGATTGGAAAGATTCCGCTGCGCGGCGGAGAGTAGAGCGGCAGCGGCGGCGAGCACCACGGCCGACCACGTAATCGTCGACGTCTGCGCGTACGCCGACGTCAGAACCGGAAACGCGCCCCAGGAGAGCGCGAAGCCCAAATCGGTATGCACGAGACCGCCAAAGAGCTCCAGGTCGTAGGCCAGCACAAAGAAGGCGCCCACGATGATGAACCCCAATAGCCCGAAACCGACGCGCGTGATACCGATAACGCCCAAGGCCACCGCGCCGCCGAGTCCCACCGCGGCGGCGCCACTCAAGAGCCACGAAGGCAACGCTGTGGAGAGCGGGCGACCGCGCAGTTCATCCAGCGCGTGTGCCGCAATGCCCACCGCGAGGAAGAACGCCAACAACGTCGCAATGAGCGTCGTCCAGTTCACGCGGGGCGCGATCATGGCGCCCAGCACCACG
>Ga0208586_1000101_pt1 | contig 33674 bp, 28 predicted proteins | sample NGESurshal072012_6_FD_184471 | JGI IMG/M metagenome (GOLD analysis project Ga0208586, IMG submission 184471) | Arctic peat soil microbial communities from Barrow, Alaska - NGEE Surface sample 53-3 shallow-072012 (SPAdes) | ecosystem: Environmental > Terrestrial > Soil > Wetlands > Peat ... | reverse complement strand
GATCGACAACCTCACGCCCAATGAATTCCACCATCTACAATCAAAAGAAACCCAGACCGAACTCGCATAAGCGTGGACCGGCGTTCGGGGTTCAGGTCAAATTGTGCCCCCGGCAGGATTCGAACCTGCGCTCACGGTTTAGGAAACTGTGCATCTATTGGCCTGAATCGCTTGTAGCGGTGTCGTTTTCCACACCCCCAAGGATTTTACGTCCGCCACTGACTGCCAGTAAACGCCGCTAGATAGTCACTAGCCGCGGGGCAGGTACGGGGCAATCGGTTGAGACTTTTCAGTTTCAATGTTGCACCGATTACTCCCGATCCAACCTTCAAAGGACCTTCAAACGAGGAGTCGGGTCCACCAAGACAGGGGAACAAATCTCAGCTCCGAGCGAACGCGAGCAAGTCGCAGTAGTCGTCCTCGTTCCGCGCTCTGACCAGAGCATCGATGTATCGCTTCCGCGCGTCACCGTCGACATCGATAGATCTCGATCCCCAGGTGAACATGGGTTCGTCGATTGTGACCAAATACAAGTCGGCCATCAAGCGAGTGCAACGTCCGTTGCCATTTGGAAACGGATGGATTGTAACGAGACGACAGTGGAGTCGAGCGGCGCGCTCGTCGCTCTCGAAGACTTCGTAGGCGTGCCAGTATTTCATGTCCTCGAGGGCCGTATGCGCTTCTGAGACGATGACTTCGGGCAGCGATCCGATGTTGGTGATTCGGCGACGATTGGTTCCAGCCCACTTCCACACGTCGCTGAACATCTGGCGGTGGAGCTTCATCAGGAAGCCATACTCGAGTATGCCATCCGGCCGCACTCTCGCTTGCTGGATGCCCCAAGTCAGCGCTTTCGAAATGTTGTCGAACTCTACTTGGTTCAGATCTTCTCGTGTGGCGACGAAGTCCGGAATGAGCCCCTCGAGGTCTTCCTCCTCGATTGGTGTGGCGCCAGTCGGCTCAGGACCGATGGACTTCAGTGAAAATGTCCCGATGGGCGGCTCGCCGTCGGTCACTTGGACTCCCATATGGATCCATGGGCGATGAGTTCTTCGGCGTAGGAGTCGATCGCCTCCTGGCGTCTGTCATCCCCGATCTCTTGGTCTTCGAGCGCCATCGTTACCTCGACGTACCCCAGCCGCTCGGTCGCGACTTGGCGGGCCTGTCTGACGACAGTGTCCTGAAGTGTGGAATTTGGTATGAACGCGTAGACCAGTTGGGAGTCGAGTGCTCGAGCGACCTCCGCCAATCTGGAGATCGTGATCCCGCCGTTCATTTCTGCTTGCTCAAGCTGGTGGACGGCGGACGGCGTTACTCCGAGGCGCTTGGCGAGGGCGGCTTGGCTCATTCCAAGTGCGCCACGAACAGCTCGAACCCACCCCAATCTCGGGCGGGTTCGGATGTCTTCGACGTCCCCGCTCTTGAATTTACGATCAAGTTCTCGGCGGGCTTGTTGGGCCCTGGGTGATTTCTGCATAGTTATACCTTAGCATATTATCAATGAATATCTATCTATACCTTAGTATTACTACCAGAAATTCTTAGAGATAGATAAGTAGATCCAGACTCTAGACGAAGAGGAGGACTCCCAATTACGCACCCGATGACCCATCGTTCTACGACAAGATGACATCAATTACGTACGCCCGATGATCGGAGAGCGGCTTTCCCTTGGCGAACGAATACGAGTCTTCCGGAGTCCCATGGTTAAGTGACGAAGGCTCACAGATGAGGTCAATTGCAAATACGCCTGACTTAGCGTGACCGGATGTTCGGTTCAAGGCGATCATCCCCAGTGTCTGGAGCGCTTCGTCAATCCGCGCTCGCGCATGTCCAGAGAAACCTCGAAGCGGTCCCACCAGCGGGTGATTGAAGTCTCCGGCCCAGAAGACGCAGAGATGACCGAATTGTTCCTGGAGTCTCAGGACATCTTGGACCTGTTCTTCAATGGCGAGGTCGAACACATCTTTAAAATGTCGGGGCTGTTCGCCGTAGACGTCTCTTGCTTGGGATCGTGCTGCATTCCACGGGAGCACTGAACCGTAGATTGCGATCTGTTGACCCGAGACATCCTTGGAAGCAGCGACAGCCAGACGACGATATGGGATCCTGTCCATGTGGAGTGGCTGTATTCCGCTGCCAAGCACTGCAATCCACGACTCATCATCGCCAGTGTCGGGTCGTCCGCCTGGTGACATCACTGCTTCGGGGTGTCGTCGCGTGAAGTGTGGCCCCGGCTCCGTAATCACTGCGACGTCTGCGTCGAGATCTCGTATTGCTCTGTCGTAGTACTCATCGATTGCTGGTCCTCGCGCGCGACGTTCAATATTCCAAGTAGCGATTCGCATGCTGGAATGTTGCGCACCCAAATCGTCATCGCCTCTGTGGAGTGACACTGGGTAGCCAAACCCCAGGTGTTTCTATGGTGCCTCGGAGCAGATTCGAACTGCCGCACACGGTTTAGGAAAGGGTAGGTCTCTTGAATGGGGGTCTTGGTCATTGCCTTTGATTTAAAGGGCTTCACTGCATCGACCTTCTTCATTTTCACAGAGTCGATCCTCTGACCCCCGATAGACCCCATAACTACAATCCGATTGTTCTCTAGGATCCCCTAAATGAGCGTTCGGCTTCGTCTCGGCCCATTCAGCATCACTTCACGTGGGCGAGCAGGTGTCCGCGTGGGCCCAGTCTCGGTTTATGGCGGAGGACATCGCCATAAGCGACGCTCTCCGAGCAACACCAGAAGTCCGGTAACAGCGGATTTCAAACGGCAAATGGCGGAGGGTGATCGCTGGTTTAAAGATCAAGCGGCGGCCAAGCGCATGGCGGCCATTAGCAACGCGTGGCACGCCGTGGTCTCCAGTCCGGCAAGGATGTGGCGACGGATTCGAAAGTGAGACGTTCCGCGACTCAAGTTCACGTATCGGTGGTTTTGGCGCTACTGACCGTTCGGCAGACGTCGAGCCGGCGGCGTAGTGCCCTTGGCACGCCACTTCTGGAAGGTGTTCTGGGTCACTCCGAGTTGCTCACAAACGTCAGCAACTGTTAGCCATGTCACGGTACTGCTCATCTGAAACCTCCTCGCCTGGTGCTTCCAAGCGGAGGAGATACTGTCCGCGGCATAAAGGATCGCACTCGCGTCTACTGACAGTTGCTGGCGGCGCGTGGGTCGATTACGGGGCAGACACGGGCAGAACTAGGGACTGCCCTACTGTGTTTTACTGTTTTCGAAATAAAGGCCATGTGATTACTGGCCTTTGATTGGTGCCCCCGGGCAGATTCGAACTGCCGCACACGGTTTAGGAAACCGATGCTCTATCCCCTGAGCTACGGGAGCATTACCGGTTTTTCGTCGTCGTTGAGAAGGTAGTGCTCATGCCAGCACTACTTCAGCACCACAACGACAGAAAGCCGCACCACAATTACCTACTGCACGCCACCATTCAATCACGATGTGTAGGAGTCCACGCTACGAGGAATTCAACCCCTCCAAGTCGGATTCAAGACACATTTTGGCGAATCTACGGCAAGTGTGAGGCGGTGATCTCCCGTCAGGTCAAGGCAGTGGTATCTGAGCCCGAAGATTCGGGCGACTATTGTTCGAAAGTATTGCGACTAACTGATTAACGAATTGTTGGTCGACGTGTCGATGAAAGAGAGTACTGAATGAAGTACTTCGAAGATTCAGCGAGAATGCCGTAAAGAAGTCAGCGAAAAGAGCGCTCCTCGCGGCCGAGAGTCAATCCGCGACGGTAGAAGAAGCCGTCGCTGTCGCCATCGTGCAGAGTGAACTACGGTTTCGACTGGCCTTTGAGGGCAACATGGCGCCAATGGTCTTCAGCGACCGGCACGGTATTTTTCTGGAGGTCAATGAATCGTTCTGCCAGATGAGCGGACGCACCAAGGATGAACTGATCGGACGCGACTCGAAGCACTTTACCTACCCCGAGGACGTCGGAATTTCCGAGGAGGTCTACGGGCAAATGACCTCCGGGAAGACCGATCAGGTGCGTTACTCCAAACGGTTCTTACACAAGAACGGACGAATCGTCATTGCCGAAGTGTCAATATGCTCCGCGAGCGACGAGAGTGGCAATGCTGTCTATTTCGTATCTTCGGTGCGCGACATTACCGAAGAGCGCGCCCTGGCCAACCAGCTCTCCTACCAGGCGCTGCACGATCCGCTCACGGGCCTCGCCAACCGAGCGCTGTTCGATGACCGCCTCGGGCAATTGCAATCGAGGTCAGTGCGCCAGAAGGAAATATGCGCCGTGTTGCTTCTTGACCTTGACGACTTCAAGGCGGTCAACGACGTTTACGGCCACTTGATTGGCGACCAATTGCTCGTCTCGATTGCTCACCGCTTTCAAGACGTGACCCGCGCGTCGGACACCATCTGCCGCTTCGGCGGCGACGAATTTCTGTACTTGGCCGAGGGGCTTGTCTCGGCGGACCAGGCCGAAAAGATAGCCGGACGGCTCCTCGACGCGCTCAAAGAACCCTTCACCTTCGAAGATGTGCATATCGAGCAGCACGCCAGCGTCGGGATCGTGGTGTGGGACGGGGCCAGCGAGAGTACAAATAATGTCGAGCTGATCCAAAACGCGGACGCCTCAATGTACGAGGCCAAGCGCCGGGGCCACGGCCAAGTGGTCGTCTTCACTCCGGAAATTCGCCAGGAGGCGGTTAGCCGGTTCGCGCTCCTACAGGAACTGCGGCATGCGATGACCTCGGGCGAACTCCGAATGCACTACCAACCCATCATCGACCTCGCCAGTTCGGCGGTCGTCGGCTTCGAAGCGCTGATGCGCTGGCAGCACCCCACCAAAGGATGGGTGCCTCCCGACATCTTCATTCCGCTCGCCGAACAGAGCGACCTGATCTTGGAGCTCGGCGCGTTCGCCATTCACGAGGCCGTGACCGCCGCCAGCGCCTGGGAATCCCACGGCGACCAGTCCGCGTTGCCCTACGTCACCGTCAATCTCTCGGCCCACCAGTTCCACGACCGAGACCTCGTACCCATGATCGAAAGGGAGCTCGCATTGAGCGGACTAGATCCCGAGCGACTGATCCTGGAGGTCACCGAGAGCGTGGCGCTGCTCGACATCGTCGAAACCATGAGCGTCATGGAACACCTCAATCGGTTGAAGATAGGTATTGCGCTCGATGACTTTGGGACCGGGTACTCGTCACTGTCGTACCTCGCCGCCCTAAACCCGAGGATCATCAAGATTGACCAATCCTTCGTGAGGCCAAAGCACGATAAAGACCGGAGCGACACCCTGCTGGAAGCCATCGTGGCGCTAGGTAACAAATTGGAGATGATCGTCCTGGCCGAAGGGATAGAAACTCCTGCGCAACTCGCGCGTCTGAATAACCTGCACTGCGATCTCGGTCAGGGGTTCTTGTGGTCGCCCGCAGTGCCACTGGGTGAAGTGGTGAACATGCTGGGCGAAGTGGCCGATTCGTAGTGATCGACGCCACAGCACCGCGCGACAGCTAGGGCGCGTCGACGTCAGGAATGGCAACCTCTTTGGGCGAGGCAACCAAGACGTCGCGTGCCACGATGCTCGGCTCGACGCGGGTGCCGAGTTCGATGTCCGAGCCGACGTCGCTTCGCACGTCGACGCGCACTGTCAGATCACCCACTTGGACTACCAGGCGCGTCATGGCACCCAAGAAGCTCTTTCGAGTGACGAAACCTTTCCCGTCCGCACGGACCTCGATGGCGATATCCTCGGGGCGCAGCAACGCGTCCGCCAGGCCCGTCACAGAACTCGACTCACCGCTGCGCACCGGACAACGCTGGCCAAAGATGACCACTTCTTGACCCGACACTTGCACCGGGACGCGACTGGAAATGCCCACAAACTGCGCCACGAAGGCGGTCGACGGTCGTGCGTAGATCTCAGCGGGCGTGGCAACCTGTTCGATGCGCCCGCGCGACATCACGCACACCCGGTCGGCCATGGAGAGCACCTCTTCTTGGTCGTGGGTGACGAAGACGGTCGTAATGGCGAGGCGCTGTTGCAACTGACGAATCTGATCACGCAGTTCAGCCCGCACCATCGCGTCGAGGGCCGAAAGCGGCTCGTCGAGCAACAGCACTCGAGGTTCAATCGCGAGGGCTCGCGCGAGGGCGACTCGCTGTTGTTGGCCACCGGACATCTGGTGGGGGTACTTGGCCGCCTGGTCAGCGAGACCGACCATCTCCAAAAGCTCCCCCGCCTTCGTTTGACGAACTGATTTGGACTGCTTTCGCATTCGGAGACCGAAGGCCACGTTGTTGAGTGCGTTCATGTTGGGAAAGAGCGAATAGCTCTGGAACACCATCCCCATGTCGCGTTTGCGCGCGTTCACGTCGGAAAGATCGACGCCATCGACTATCACACGGCCACTGTCCAGGATCTCGAAGCCAGCGAGCACGCGCAGCGCTGTGGTCTTTCCGCAGCCTGACGGCCCAAGCAACGCCATGAACTCGCCAGCCTCAATCTTGAGTGAGAGGCCGTCAAGAGCGCGAACGGAACCGAACGTGCGCACCAGGTTTTCAAGACTCACGGAAGCACCCGCGTTAGGCGACACTGTTGGAGGCAAATTGGACATGGTGGTTTCTTTCGTATGCGTCATTAGGCGCCTTGCTTTTTGCGGTTACGACGAGACTGTGATCGATCAATCGATACCACGAACAAGAGCAAGACCCACGTGCCCACGAGTCCCATCATCGACGCCGCCACCTGAATGGGACCATCGCTCGACACTTGGAACTGGGCAATCCACACCGGAATCGTTTGCCAGAGGTCGAGCTGTGCCATCGTGTACTCGCCAAAGACGAGTGCCAATGTCAGTACCGTGGCCGAAAGCAAGTCTGGACGGATGTTCGGCAGAATTACCCGCCACATTGTTTTGCTCCAATTGCCACCGAGCGATCGCGACGCCTCGGTCAACGTCTTTAAGTCGATGGCTCCGATTCCCGCGTCGAGCGATCGGTACACGAACGGCATGGCGAGAATCACGTACATGAAGCTCAATAGATAAGGTGACGACTTGGCCCACAAGGGAAACACGCCCAGAACCCCGATGATGAGCACAATGGGCGGAATCACGATTGGTAGCACGGTAACCACTTCGAGCACCCGACGAAGGCGTGGCAACCTGATGTGCACGTAAATGGCCGTAGGCACCATCAAGAGCGTCGAAACCACCATCGTGACCAAAGCAATCTTCAATGAAAGTGAGAGAGCCGCGGTGAAGCCGGGAGCCGAAGGTATGTTCTCGTAGGCCTGGAACGAAAAATGGCTCGCGGTATTTTGCAACGAGAACTTGATTCCGGCGTAGAGCGGAATCAGGAAGAATGCGCCGGCGAGTAGGAAGACGACGCCGCGCCACCATCGCACGCGCCGTCGCCGCTTCGCCGAACCGGTGGAGTAGGTGGGGACGACTTTATTCGCCGCCTCTACCACTTCAAAAACCGATCCGCTTCCACTTAGCGGAGCCACTTCGACGCTCTCTTTCGAACGAGGCTGTAGAAGATCATGGTGATGGAAAGGATGACGAGCATACCGAAGGCAATTGCGTAGCCAACGTGAGTCTGTCCCGCGATGACGTTACCGTTCAAGTAGTTGCCGATCTGGATCGGCGAGAGCGAGATGAGACCGAGGGTAAGTGTCTCGGCGGTGGCGTACGCCGCGAAGGCACTACCAAAGAGCAGGAGCATGCCGCCGAGAATTGACGGCAGCAATACGGGAATGCCGATGCGGAGCCAGTACTGCCAACTCGACGCGCCCAAGTTCTCCGCCGCTTCGCGCCAGGATGCCCGAAGCCCTCCGAGGGCGGGTGTCACGACAAGCACCATCAGCGGGAGTTGGAAGTACATGTAGACGACAAGTACCCCAGAGAAGGTGAAGAGGTTGAATCCGATATTGGAGAGTTTGATGCCGATATCCGCGAGCCATAAGGTCAGAACTCCCCCCGAACCCAACGTCGCGATGAACATGAAAGTGAGGTTGATGCCGCCGAAGTTGGCGAGCACGCCCGCCGCGGTCGACGTGAGGCGACGAAGAATATGACTGTTCGACGTTTGAATCGCGTACGCGAGGAAGACGCCAAGAATCCCGGGGATCACTGCCGAGAGCAGTCCTAGCTTGATGCTGTTTTCAAAGCCGACGAGAAAGACGTGATTCTCGCCGGTCAACATGAAGTGGATGTTAGAGAACGACCATCCACCGGTTTCCTTCTGAAAGGCGTAGTACGTAACCGCGATCGCGGGAATGCCGAGTCCAAGAAAAGAGTAAATAATGAACGGCGCGATAGCAAGAACGGGCTCGCTTCGACGAAGTGATCTCCGCAACCGAGAGCTTCGAGGGTAGATCACGGCGTCGGACCCGGGTATCATAGTACCCGGGTCCGACGCCGTGACCTCATTATGAGACATGAGCGAAATCAGTCAGTGCGAGGTTACGAACCCACCTGAGCGGCCCACGTAGTGTTAATCACGGTTGCCGCAGCGGAAATCTGAGCCGTCGTAGGGAACAGGGGCGTTTGACCCGCTGGCAAAGCGGGCAACTTGGCTACCAAGCCCTTGTTGGCCGTATGGTGCGCCTGCATGTACGCCAACTCCGCGGGACGAGCCCCCCCGGCGAGCCAGAGGTTCTGCCCGGTCACCGAGTACAAGTACTCCTCCCAGAGGCGCGCGGCCGCGGGGTTCGGAGCGGAGGAGTTGATGCCCTGACTGTAGTACTCACCCAACAGCACGTCACTCGGGACGACGACCTTCCAACCCGGCACGCTGATGCCGCCATTCGCCTGGAGGTAGTCCCACCAGATGATGACGTTCGTCGTTCCGCTTTGCGCGGTCGTGGCGTCGGCGATCGTGTTCACGAAGGCACCGTTCTTGTTCAGCGTCGCGAAGAAACTCACGCCCGGGGCAACGTTGCTGAGCGATCCGCCGTTCACGACCGCCGCTGCTTCCACTCCGGCTAAAGCCGAGTTCGACGTCAGTGGACTGTTGTTGAGGCCGATCTTGTACCCCTGGGCACCGGTCTCGGTCAACATGGCCTTCAACGACGTGGGACAGACAGTGACAGTCTTCGTGTTACAACCAATCGCGACGTAGCCGCCGTAGTCGTCGAACCAGTAGCCACCCGACTGCTTGAGACCGGCGGGAATTTCATTCCACGTCGATACCTTGTAGGGAGTAAGTAGTCCCTGGGTCTTAGCGGTTACCGCGTAACTCGTACCCACGTCAATGACATCAGGGTCCGAGGAACGACCCTTGTCCGACGTCAGAGCTTGGATCTCTTCGGCGCTCGAACCTTCAGGGTTCTCGGAGTTGATCTTGATGCCGTACTTCTTCTCGAAACCTTTGATGATGTTGCCGTAGTTCGCCCAGTTATTTGGCAACGCAACTACGTTCAACTTTCCTTCCTTCTTGGCGGCGGTCACCAGTGCTGCCATCGAAGTTGAACCCGTCTTGGTCAGGTGCGTAACCTTCGCCCAGTTCACTTTCGTCGCCCCGCTGGCGGCCACTGAACTAGCGGAGATACCAACGGCTACCAAACTGGCAACTGTTGCCCCGGCCAAAAGTGCCGCCTTGATCTTCTTCAGCGCCATAAGCACTTCCTCCCTGAATTCAAGCCACCGATTTAGCAACTCGGCGAAAGACTATCGGTTCACTGGCCGGCTTGGCAATCAGCTCACGAAGAGTTCGATTTAAGTTCATAGTCTCGTATTGACTGGTCGTTCGTACTTACTGCGTTACATGGCTTGACGTTTGACGTAGGGCAGAAAGTCGCCTAAACCTGTGACCCAAAAGTAATCATGACGCGGTCGTGCACCCGCCAAGGGGAGCCGGACGGCAAAGGAGACAGTGAAACAAGACCGTTACGACTTCATTATTGTCGGCGGCGGGTCGGCCGGCAGCGCCCTCGCGAATCGATTGTCGGCCGATCAATCCACCCGGGTGTTGGTGTTGGAAGCGGGACGGCTTGACTATCGCTGGGACGTGTTCATCCATATGCCGGCGGCTCTCACCATTCCCATCAGGAATCGCTTCTATGACTGGATGTACGAGTCCGAACCCGAGCCCCACTTGGGTGAGCGCAAGATCTATCACGCCCGCGGAAAAGTCCTCGGCGGCTCATCCAGCATCAACGGGATGATCTTCCAGCGGGGCAACGCGCTGGACTATGAACGATGGGCCGCCGATCCCGGGATGGAGCGCTGGGGATACGAGGACTGCCTGCCCTACTTCAAACGCATGGAGACCTGTCTCGCTGGGGGCGACGAGTACCGGGGGACGGACGGTCCACTGATCCTCGAACGCGGACCCGTTACCAATCCCCTCTTCGGAGCGTTCTTTGACGCGGTGCAAGAGGCCGGGTATGAACTCACCAAGGACGTGAACGGGTATCGACAAGAGGGCTTCGCCGCCTTTGACCGCACCCTTCACCGAGGACGACGCCTCAGCGCCGCCAGGGCCTATCTGCACCCGGTCATGAACCGCCCGAACCTAGAGGTGAAGTGCCGAGCATTCGTCAAGAAGATCCTGTTTGAGGGCCAACGGGCCGTCGGCGTTGAAGTCTCCGAGCACGGCAGCAGTAAGAAAATCCACGCGAGTGAGGTGATCCTCTGCGGCGGAGCCTTCAATTCGCCCCATCTGCTCCAACTCTCGGGTGTCGGAAACGCCGAGGAGCTTTCGGAGCTCGGCGTCAACGTCGTACACAATCTGCCCGGCGTCGGTGAGAATCTCCAGGACCACCTCGAGGTCTACATCCAGCATTCGAGCACCCAACCGGTCTCGGTCGCGCCCGCCCTCAAGATGCGAAATCGGCCGTGGATCGGCGCGCAGTGGCTTTTCCTTCGACAGGGTCCCGGCGCGACGAACCACTTCGAGGGTGGGGGTTTCGCGCGCAGCAACGACGACGTCGCCTACCCCAACCTGATGTTCCACTTTCTCCCAATCGCTATCCGTTACGACGGCTCAGCACCCGCGGGCGGCCATGGCTATCAGGTGCACATTGGACCGATGTATTCGAATTCGCGCGGTTCGGTGAAACTAAAGTCGCTCGACCCTGACGTGCACCCCGCTCTTCGTTTCAACTATCTCTCCACCGACGATGACCGACGAGAGTGGGTGGAGGCGGTGCGCGTCGCTCGCGACATTCTTCGCCAGCCCGCCTTTGGACCTTACGACGGCGGCGAGCTCTCGCCTGGCGCGGACATCTCTTCCGATCAAGAGGTTCTCGAATGGGTCCGGCGAGACGCGGAGACCGCTCTGCACCCCTCGTGCACCTGCAAAATGGGCACCGACCAGATGTCCGTCGTTGATCCAACGACCATGCGGGTGCACGGTCTCGAGGGGCTCCGGGTCGTCGACGCCTCCGTGATGCCCTACGTCACCAACGCCAACATCTTCGCGCCGGTCATGATGATCGCAGAAAAGGCCGCCGATCTCATTCTGGGCAATACGCCCCTGGCGCCGTCCTCGGTCGACTTCTACCGTCACAACCGCGACAGAGACTCGGCTGATTGAATCGTTGAACGATTACGCCGGACCGACGTAACCTGACTTTCGCGCCTTAATCGCATCAACCAACGCTGGGATGATCACGCTGACGTCACCAACAACCGCGTAATCGGCGCGAGAGAGAAACGGCGCATCGGGATCGGTGTTGATGGTCACGACATGCTTCGCGCTCCGACATCCCGCCAAATGCTGGGTGGCGCCACTGATGCCACACGCTAGATAGAGATCCGGCGAGATTCGTGTTCCCGTTTGACCGACTTGTTGCGCGTGCGGACGCCAGCCGGCGCTCGTCACCGCCCTCGACACACCTACGGCCGCGCCCAACAGACCAGCCAACTCATCGAGAGGTCCGAAACCCTCCGCACTGCCAACACCTCGCCCTCCGCCGACCACGACACGGGCGTCAGCGAGCGCGACGCCCCCGCCGCGACCGATCCACTCGGTGACCTTGACGTTGAGATCGTCCTCACTCGGCGAAAAGTGGAATTCGCGCACCGTCGTTGACACCGTCGTCGAAGCGGGCTCGGCTGTCACGCCGTCGAACGCAACAGTGAGCAGCGCTGGTACACCCTCCAGCACGGCGTCTTCGATGAGACTGCCCGCCCAACGCTGTCGACTTAGGCCAACGGTTGTCGCGCCCAGCCACGAAGCGCGTAGACAGTTGGCCACCATGGGCCGACTCGTCGTGGCGCCGATGTACGCCATAACCTCGTTGCCCCGTTCGGTGCCGCCGGCCACGACGGTCTGGGCTCCTAAAGATTCGGAGAGTTGCCTAATCGCCCGAGCCCACGCGAGTGGCGCGTACGCGTCGACGCCGTCGACGACCAACTCGTACCCCTCGCCCACCCCGTATGACGAAAGTGTTGCCAACATCGGAGCCGAGATGGTTCCCACCATCGCTGCCACGAGCGCCGCGTTCGACGACTCGCCGAGGAACCGTGCGAAGCTAAGGGCTCGCAGCGATGAATCGATAATTCCGTCGTCGTCGCACTCCACGAGACAGAGCACGCAGCCGCGTGGCTCGAACTGTGCCTCGCTCAAGCCACGACTCCCCACTGTTCCAACAAGTCGACCAACGCCGCGACCGCGTCGACGCCCGTGCCCAGAATCTCAGCGCGCTCACGCGGTTCACTCGGAACTCGAAGTCGCTCCAGACGTACAGGCCCCTGGCGCCATTCCAAGGTCGTTTCCGCGATCGCCATCTTGTTTGCGCGCACGCGCCCGGGCAAGGAGGGATAGCGCGGAAGGTTGATCCCCTCTTTGACTGCGACGACGCTCGGCATCGCCAGTTCGTAGAGTTCGTCACCACCGCGGAACTCGCGCTTGGCCACCACGGTTTCCTCACCAACGACAAGGTTCTTGACGCCGATCACACAAGGACGACCTAGCGCGTGGGCCACGCGAACTCCCACTTGGTAGTCGCCGGTGTCGGCGGCCTCGTTACCAAGGAGGATGAGGTCGTAGGGCCCGTCTGCTGCTTCGTGTCGACGAATGGCGTCGACGATCGCCCCGGCGGTCGCGATCGGATCCCAATCTCTGCCGTCGGAGACCAGGTGCACCAACCGGTTGGCGCCGATCGAGGCCGCGTCACGCAGTTGATCGGCTGCCTCAGGTGGTCCCAAGGTCAGCACCGTGACGACGCCACCTCTTTGTTCGACGACTCTCACGGCTTCTTCGATCGCGCACTCTTCATGGGGACTAATCGTGAATCCCAGTTGGCGCACGTCCACGTCTTTCTCATCGGCGGTGAGCACGATGCGTGCGCCCACCATCGCGACGCGCTTCACGCACACGAGGACTCTCACCTTTAACTTCTCACTCGATCGTTGTCAGGATCGAACAGGGGGGTCGACCCGACCACGTCGACGGTGACCGGATAGGTCTCACCGAGGTACTCCACCCTCAGAGGCGTTCCGACCACTGCGTACGCACTCGGTAGGTAGGCGAGCAGAATGTGTTTGCCGAGCGAGGGACCAGAGCCCGCGCTCGTCACGTAGGAAGGTCGCCCTCGTTCGTCCGCCAGTCGCTCTCCCTCGAGGTTGACGATCGGCTCGCCGCCGAGCATATAACGCAACACGCCGCTCGAGGAGCGGTGATCATTGACCGTGAGCGTGCAAAGCTGCGCCACCGGTGCCGTATCTCGTTGCGCGAGGTACGCTTGGCGACCGATGAAGTCGGCCTTCTTCACCGTCGGTCTCGCCATGCCGGCTTCAACAATGTTGTAGTCGGCCGTCAGCTCGTTCCCGAGGGCCCGATAACCCTTCTCCAACCTCCCGGTCGTGGCGTAAACGCCAATGCCCACCGGGACCAGACCGTGCACTTGACCGGCCTCGAAGAGGGTGACCCAGGCCTTGGCACCCTCTTCAATCGGCACGTAGATCTCCCAGCCCAGTTCGCCGATGTAGGAGATGCGCGACGCGACGACCTTAAGGCCACCGAGTTCAATGACCCGACACGTCGCGAAGGGGAAACCTTCGTGCGACACGTCGTCGTCGGTGCACCGTTGGAGTACGTCTCTGGCGCTCGGTCCCCAGAGTCCGAACGTCGCCCACGAGGAGGTGAGATCGGTGAGTTGCGCCGAGCCGTCAGCCGGTAGGTGATCTACGAACCACTTTTTTTCCGTCATGCCGGTACTCGCGCCCGTCACCACGCGGAACCAGTTCTTGCCCAGGCGCATGATCGTCAAGTCGGACTTGAAGCCGCCGCGCTCGTCGAGCAAGGAGGTGTAGATGACTTTGCCAATCGCCACGTCCATCTGCGCGACGCAGAGCCCTTGCAGGACTGACAACGCACTCGGTCCCGTGACGTCGAGGACCGCGAACGCCGACAGGTCGACCAGTCCGCAGCTCTCTCGCATCGCGAGGTGCTCGGCGTTGATGATCGGCGACCACCAACGCGACTCCCACTCCGCCTCTCTCGCCATGACCCGATCGCCGTACTTCTTCACGAGGGGCTCGTTGCTCTCGTACCAGTACGGCCGCTCCCAACCCATGGTCTCGAAGAAGACCGCGCCGAGATCGCTCGCTCGTTCATAGACCGGACTCAGTCGCGTCGGGCGCAGCGACTCCCACTGTTCGGCCGGGTGCACGACGCCGTACATCTTGTTAAAGCCCTCGCGGGCCCTTGCCGTCACGTGCGCCCGTGTGCGCTGGTGATCGTAGAATCGTGCGACGTCGGCCTCGTGCAGGTCGATCTCCGGCGCTTGCCCGTTCATCCACTCCGCCACCGCTCGCGCGATGCCCGGTCCTTCCTTGATCCAACTCGCCGCCACCGACCAGAGGCCCCTCACCTCGGGCGTCTCGCCGAGCACCGGGTGTCCGTCGGGCGTCATTGAGATCAGCCCGTTGATGGCGTAGCGTACGCCGACCTTCTCGTCACCCAAGAGCTCGGGCATCAGTTCGAGCGCGTCTTGGAGTTGGGGGTCGAAGTCGCTCTGGGTGAATGGAAGTTCGGTCGGGGAGAGGGCGGACTCCTCGAGCGAAGGAATCTCGTTGGGGTCGACGATGATCGGTCGGTGGGCGTACGAGCCCACCTCCATGTCCCCGCCGTGCTGGCGTTCGTACATGTTGGTGTCCATGTCGCGCACAATCGGATACGTGATCTCGCCCACGGTGTCGGCGAACAACGGGATGGGCCCGACGCTGATCATCTGGTGCACGATCGGCGTCAAGGGGATCGAGGCCCCGGCTAATTGGGCGACGCGGTCACTCCACACACCACAACAGATGGCGACGACCTCGGTGTCGAGGTCACCTGTGCTGGTGCGAACGGCCCGCACGCGCTGAGCGTCATCAGAAAGTTCGATGCCCAAGATCTCGGTGTTCGCGCGCACCTCCAACGCGCCCATCGCCTGGGCTCGCTCGCGCATTATCGTTCCCGCGCGCAGTGAGTCCACGACGCCCACCGTCGGGAAGTAGAGGCCCTCCACTATCGACGCCGGGTCGAGGTACGGCACTAACTTGGCGACACCTTCGGGGCTTAATAACTGGCACGGCACTCCCCAGGCCCTGGCGGCCGACTTCCGACGTCGCAACTCCTGGCGTCGGACGTCCGTTCTCGCGACCTCAATGCCCCCGCTTTCAATGAAGACGCCTAGTTCCTTGTACTGAGCGGTACTGTCAGCGGTTAGTTCGGTCATCATCTTGGAGTAGTCGACGGGAAAGATGAAGTTCGACGCGTGGCCGGTCGATCCGCCGGGGTTAGGCATCGGACCCTTGTCAACGAGGACTACATCGCGCCACCCGAGTCGCGCCAAGTGGTACGCGAGGCTGTTACCGACGATCCCCGCGCCAATGATCACGGCTCGGGCCCTCGCGTTCGATTCGCTCACGTCAGTCGCCTAACTCGGCGCGCCGGCGAATGACGTACTCTTCCAATTCGGCACGAATCGCTTCGTCCAACGGCGGCGCTTCGTACTCCTCGATCGTCTTTCGGAAGATGTCGCCGGCCCTCGAGCTGGTGTCCTGGGAACCTTCGCGGGCCCACCGTTCAAAGTTCTTCGACGACGAGAGCATCGGTCGATAGAAGCAGTCACGAAAGCGGGTCATCGTGTGCTCGGCGCCGAGAAAGTGCCCGCCGTGACCGACCTCTAAGTGCGCGTCAAAGGCCAGCGCGGCTTCGTCGATCTCCAAGGGCGTGAACTCGACGCGCAGCATCCGCAAGAGTTCGATGTCGATGATGAACTTCTCGTAGCAACTCACCAGCCCGCTCTCGAGCCAACCGGCGGAGTGCATGACCATGTTCGTGCCGGCGAGAAACGTCGGCAACATAGTCATGAGTGCCTCGTAGGCCGCCTGCGCGTCGGGCATCTGACTCGAGGTCAGTCCCCCGCCAGTACGGAAAGGCAGGCCGAAGTGCCGCGCCAGTTGACCCGTGCAGAGCAGTCCGATCGCGGATTCGGGCGTGCCAAAGCACGGCGAGCCGGACTGCATGTCGATGTTGGAAAGGAACGAGCCGAAGATCACGGGACAACCGGGGCGAATGAGTTGAGACAACGCGATCCCCGAAAGCGCCTCAGCCAACTGTTGAACCAGCGCGGCCGGGATCGTCACTGGGGACATCGCGCCCATGAGGAGAAACGGTGTCAACACCACCGGCTGATTGGCGCGGCTGTACTCGAACTGTGCGTCGAGCATGCGATCGTCCCAGCGCAGCGGCGAATTGCAGTTGATGAGCGAAATCGTGGCTGGCGTCTGTTCGATGGTCTCTCTTCCACCAAAGAGGATCTCGGTCATCTTGATCGTGTCGAGGGCGTTCGGGCCCGAGACCACGTTGCCCATGTAGAACTTGTCGGTGAGAGTCTGTAAAGCGAAGATCATGTCGAGGTGTCGTGAGTCGAGCGGCGTGTCGTTCGGCTCACAGATAATGCCGCCGGCCGAATCGAGTTCTGGGAAGCTCTGAGCAAGCATCGAGAATTTTCTAAAATCCTCCATGGTGGCGTCGTGGCGCACGGCCCCGTCTCTGACAAAGGGCGGCCCATACACGCCACTGAAGATCATGTGGTCGCCCCCGACGTGCACGTTGTTGAGAGGATTGCGCGCCTGGACGTCGAACTCTCGCGGTGCTTTTGCGACTTGCGCCATCACGAAGTCCGGATCGAGGAAGACTGTCTGACCCTCGACTCGCTGGCCCGCCTTTTGAAAGAGTTCGGTCGCTTCGGGCTTGACGAACTGCACGCCAATCTCGGAGACGATGCGTCGCCACCCGCGGTCGAGGACCTCGACCGCGTCTGGCGAGAGAAGTTCGTACCGGGCCATCTTGTTGACGAACATCGAAACCTCATTTCATACGAAATCGCCGCTCGCGCCACGTTCTCTATCGGTCCAAGACTCACATTGTAGAACTCCGTACTGTACTATGGAACCCGTGCAAGCGAGCGCCATCACCAAACCTTCGGGTGCACAATCGATCGACCGCGCCGCCAACCTGGTGCGCCAGGTGGTCACCGCCCCGCGCTCTGTGACTTTCAGTGAGTTGGCCGAAACCTCCGGTCTCGCGAAGAGCACGACGTCACGGATCTTGCACGCGCTGGAACGAAACGGTCTCCTCCGTCGAGACACCAACGGGGGCTTCTTGCCCGGCGAGGCCTTCGTACGCTACGCCTTGCGCGGGAACGCTGAGAGCGACCTGGTCGGCGTGGCCTATCCCTACCTCGAACGACTGAGCGAACTCTGTCGCGAGACCATCAATCTCGGCGTCATCCGCCACGGGATGGTGGCCCAGATCGCCCAGGTCGACAGCCACTTCGTGTTGGGTGGAACCAACTGGCTCGGTCGTTCCGAGCCGCTGCACTGCACGGCGCTCGGCAAGGTGTTGCTTGCGTATGGCGCCGCCGATGTTCCGAGTGGACGGCTGGAACGACTGACGCCTCGAACCATCACGACGCGGCCCGCGCTCGAGACCCAACTGTCCAAGATCCGTCGGCGGGGGTTCGCCGTTGCCGCCGAAGAGCTCGAATCGGGGCTCGTCGCCGTGGCAGCGCCGGTGCGTCGTGACGAGGGCGTCGTGATCGCCGCAATTTCGGTCTCGGGACCCGCGACGCGCTTCAATGCGACGCGCGTTAGTCACGTGGGCGCCCAGTGCGTGGCCGAAGCAAATGCCCTCTCCAAGGCGCTCGGCTACAAGATAAAGAGAAAGGGTGCGGCGTGAACCAAGAGGAACTGCTGAAGGAGATGTACGAATCCACGCTGACGGGTAACGCCCCGGCGGTGCTCGAGTTGACCAACGCGGGTCTCGCGATGGGTCTCAGCCCCGAAACACTGCTCTTCGACTCGCTGATCCCTTCGCTCGAAGAGGTGGGCGCGCGCTTTGAGCGCGGCGACTTCTTCGTGCCCGAGATGCTCATCGCGGGCAGAGCCATGGCCGGCGCGCTCGAGGTACTGCGTCCGCTCATGATCGAGACCGGTGTCGAACCGGTCGGCACTTTCGTCATGGGCACTGTCAAGGGCGACGTGCACGACATCGGTAAAAACCTGGTGGACATCATGCTCGAGGGGGCGGGATTCCACGTCATCGACCTCGGCGTGCAGGTCGCGCCCGAGCGTTTCGTCGAGGCCATTCAAGAGTACAAGCCCGACATCGTCGGGTTCTCGGCCTTTCTCACCACGACCATGCCGATGTTCAAGGCCAACATCAACGTGCTCGAAAAGGCCGGGCTGCGCGACCAAGTCATCGTCATGGTCGGCGGCGCCCCGGTGACCCAGGAGTACGCCGACGCCGTCGGTGCCGACGGCTACGCCTCAGACGCCTCGGCCGCGGTAAAAAAGGCCAAGGACCTGCTCGCCAAGCGGCGCGCCGCCGTCCCGGCCTAGTCAGCGAGTTCGCCCGTGCACACTTCCCTTCGTTCGACGAAGAGTGAGGTGATCATCGGCGAGGACCAGCCGTTTTGTATCATCGGCGAACGCATCAACCCCACCGGACGCAAGATCTTCCAGGAGCAGCTTCGCGCCGGCGACCTCTCGCGAATCCGAATTGACGTCACTCAACAGTTAGCCGGTGGCGCGATGGTCCTCGACGTCAACATGGGCGTGCCCTTGGCCGACGAGGTCGACCTGATGATCCGGGCCGTCAAGTTGATTCAAAGTCTGACCGACGTGCCGCTGTGTCTCGACTCCTCGGTCATTGAGGCGCTCGAGGCGGGTCTGGCGACCTATGAAGGAAAGGCTCTCGTCAACTCGGTGACGGCCGAGGACGAACGACTCGAGACGATCTTGCCGCTCGTCAAGCGCTACGGCGCCGCGATCATCGCACTACCGAACGACGAGTTCGAAATCCCCTATGAGCCCGAACGGCGTCTCGAACTCGCACGAAAGATCGTGGACGTGGCGACCAACAACTACGGCATTCCTATCGAGGACGTGGTGATCGACCCGTTGGCCATGCCGATCGGGGCCGACACCACCCTCGTCGTCAAGACCCTCGAAACCATTGCGCTCATTCACGATGAACTCGGCGTGAACATGACCCTGGGCGCCTCGAACGTGTCCTTTGGCATGCCTGATCGCACGACGCTCGGCGCGGCGTTTCTCGCGATCGCGATGCGCGCCGGTCTCACCAGCGCGATCATGGACGCGCGCACCCCCGAACTCGTTCGCGCGATCAAAGCGGCCGATCTGTTGTTGGACCGCGACGAGTGGGGCGCGTCGTGGATCGCCGCGCACCGCGCCCAACAGAGCGCCCGCGAATCATGAGCGAACTACAGGCGCCGGCGGGGGCACTTGACCCCAACCCGATGACACCCCTCGATCACCCTGAGACGCGGGGCCGACTCGACCTGCTCTTCGAGCCCTCCGGGCGCAAGGTTCGCGTCCCGCCGGGAGTGTTCCTCTTCGACGCGGCGAGTTGGAACGGCGTGGCGATCGATTCGACGTGTGGCGGACACGGCACGTGTCGCAAGTGCAAGGTCCAAGTGCTCGAAGGCATCGCGCCGATCACCAACCTCGACACGCGAGCCTTCACGATCGACGAGCTTCGAGCCGGCTGGCGCCTGGCCTGTCGGATCGAGGTCGCGACCGACCTACGAGTCGACATTCCACCACTCGTCACCCGACCGAAGGCCGCGACGGTGGGCGTCGGGCGAAAGGTCATCCTGCGCCCGGCGGTGCAGAAGCGCTACGTCGAACTGACCGAACCCACCTTGTCGGACCAGACGACCGATCTGGAGCGGTTGCTCGCGAGTCTGGACGACCTCGAGTTGCGTCCGGAACTTGCCGTCCTGCGCGGGCTCGGTCGCGTGCTGCGCAAGAACGACTACAAAGTGACGGCGGTCGTGATCGACAACGTCCTGATCGCCGTCGAGCCCGGAGACACCACCGAGCGGATGTTCGCGATTGCCTTCGATCTCGGGACGACGACGGTCGTGGCGACGCTGCTCGACCTCACGACGGGCGCGCCCGTTGCCGTGCAGTCAATGCTCAACATGCAACAGCCCTTCGGTGCCGACGTCATCACACGCATCAGCGCCATCATGATGGACGAGAACGCGCTCGAACCCCTGAGCCGTTTGGCGCACGAGACGCTGGACGAACTGGCCCAGGCCGTGTGCGAAGAGGGCGGCGTCGATCCCGCCGAGGTCTACGAGATCGCCATGGCCGGCAACGCCACAATGACCCACATTGTGCTCGGCATCGATCCCGAATCCTTGGGCGTGGCGCCGTTCATCATGTCGACGAAACTGTTCCCAGAAATCCTCGCCAGCGAAGTTGGCGTGCACGTGCACGATCGGGCCCGCGCGGTCGTGTTTCCGGCACTTGGCGCCTACGTTGGCGGCGACATCATCGCGGGCATCTTGGCCTCGGGGATGGACCGCGATTCGAGACTGCGACTGTTCTTGGACATCGGTACAAACTGTGAGCTGGTGCTGGGCAACAGCGACCGGCTGCTCGCGACCGCCGCGCCAGCCGGACCGGCGTTCGAGGGCGCGGCGATTCGTTGTGGCATGCGCGCGGCGCCGGGCGCGATCGAAGTCGTGAAACTAAGTGCCGAAGGCGTCGAACTCGGGGTCATCGGCGACGTCGAACCGGAGGGCCTCTGTGGCTCGGGGCTGGTAGACGTGGTGGCTGAACTTATTCAACAAAAGCTCATCGACGCCTCTGGTCGGTTCGTCTCCGACGAGGAAGCCGTCCGCGTGGCCCCCAGTCTCGCTCCACGACTGACGCAAATTGGCGACCTGCGAGTCTTCGTAGTGCACTGGCAAGGCGACGTCGGCGACGCCGAGAAATCCATATTCCTCTCCCAACGTGACGTGCGCGAACTGCAGTTCGCCAAAGCGGCGATCGCCACGGGTTGGCGCATCTTGCTCGAGGAGGCGGGCGTGAAAGAAGAGGACCTCCAACAAGTACTCCTGGCCGGCTCATTCGGCAGTTACCTCTCACCCGCGAGTGCAGTGCGGCTCGGCCTCGTGCCCAAGTTGCCGATACTGCGCATCGTGAGTGCGGGCAACGTCGCCGGCGAGGGCGCCAAGATGGCGCTGCTCAGCCTGAGGGAGCGCGCGGGGGCCATGACGCTGCTGGAGGAGGTGGAGTATGTCGAGTTATCCGACCGGGGCGATTTCAATGACCAGTTCGTCGATCAACTGGCCTTCCCCGTCTGACGCGCTGGAGAAGACGCCGACGGCGATCGTCGCCTGCGGCGCGCTTGGGCCATCCATTCGTGACATTGTCACTCGCCGCGACTGGAACGTCGAGGTACATCTCCTGCCGGCCCTGCTGCACAATCGGCCCCGCCAGATCTCGCCCCGCGTGGAACGGCTCGTCCGCCAACTCCAGGCGAGGGGCCAAAGCGTCATCTTGGCTTACGCCGATTGTGGCACGTATGGCGCGCTCGACGAGGTGTGTGAGCGTCTGGGAATCGAGCGGCTCCGCGGCCAACATTGTTACGACGTGTTCGCGGGCGCTGAGCGCCTAGCGGCCCTGTTCGCCGACGTGCCCGGCACGTACCTCCTGACGGACTTTCTCGTGCAGAGCTTTCGGCGCACCGTTCTCCATGAACTCGGTCTCGATCGTCACCCCGAGCTTTGGCCCGATTACTTCGGTCCCTACCGACGAGTGCTCTGGCTCGCCCAGCGACCGAACGCGGAACTCGAGACCGAAGCCCGGCGAGTTGCCGAACTCTTCGCACTTCCACTCGTCGTGATCGAAGTCGGCACGCTCTCGCTTGAACTCGAACTCGAAGCGCTGCTCGGTGCGACGGCCAACACCGTACGCGTGAAGGATCTCAAGAGAACAGCCGATCGACGTGCGTAGTGCGTTGCGGGCCGCCACGGCGTTGCTGGTACGTCCCCGGTTTGAGGTCATCCCGAGCTCCTCAATCGAAGAGAAGGTGCTTGAGTGGGTGCCGCGTGACGTCACGATCACGGTGACGGCCTCGCCGAGCAAGGGACTCGACGCGTCGTTTGATCTCACGGAGAAACTGCGAACGAACGGCTACCGGGTCGTGCCCCACGTCGCGGCCCGTCAGGTCCGGGACCAAGTCCACTTAGAAGAGATCGCGGCCCGGCTGCTCGCCTGCGGCGTGGAGGACATCTTCGTGCCGGCGGGCGACGCCGATCCCCCCGCCGGGATATACGACAGCTCGTTCTCGCTCCTCGTCGAACTGGACTCGATCGGTCGGCCCTTCGCCAACGTCGGCATCACCGGACACCCCGAGAGCCACCCCAATATCTCGGACGACTTGACGGTCCAGGCCATGTGGGACAAGCGCCACTACGCGACCTACATCGTGAGCAATCTCTGCTTCAAGGCCGCGACGGTTCGCCGATGGATCGAGCGAGTGCGCGCCAGAGGGGTCACCCTCCCGCTCTACTTCGGCTTGGCCGGACCCATCGAGCAGACCAAGTTGTTGGCCATGGCGACCAAGATCGGTGTGGGCGACTCGATGCGGGTGCTCTCGGGCCACACCAATTGGATCTTTCGACTGGGCGCGCCGGGTGGCTACGACCCGACGCGACTGCTCCAACAAGAGGGCGCCGCGCTAGCCGACCCCGCTTCGATAGTCGATGGCGTGCACTTGTTCACGTTCAACCAGGTCCGCCAGACAGAAGAGTGGCGCCAGTCTCTGCTCGGCCAGTTAACGGCTCATAACTTCAGTTAGATCGACTCCACTGGTTCGTTATGCGATGAGTTTGCGTGCTCATCGCGTGGTTCTTCATTCGTCTTCTTTCGATGGTCGTTCTCAAAGCCTCTCCAAGATGCCCAACGTGGTGCTTAGGATGTCGCCATGGTCGACAGCGAACGAAGGAATCCCTATCGCTTTGAACGAGACGTAGTTCCCCTCGCCTATCAGCTCCGTATCGAACCTGACTTATCGGAATCGACCTTTAGCGGGACGGTGAACATCGATATTGAGTTGGCGAACCGTACTTCGAAAGTCATCCTGAACGCAGTGGAACTTGATTTTGACGAAGTGGTGATTCATCTCGGTGACCTCTCTAAACCTTCAAAATCCGTGACGTTTGATGAGAGATTTGAAACGGCCACCATCGAATTCGCCGAAGATGTCGCACCCGGTCACGCCGTACTCTCCATCAAGTTCCACAGCGCACTCAACGAACAACTCCGTGGCTTCTACCGCTCAACGTACGAGGACGCGGACGGCCGATCTCGCGTAATAGCCACGACACAGTTCGCACCAACGGATGCGCGCAGAGCGTTTCCGTGCTGGGACGATCCCGCGAGCAAGGCCACTTTCCAGGTGACCCTGGTGATCCCCGGCGACCTCGCGGCCTTTTCCAATACCTCCGAGATTTCTTCGACTCTCCTGGATGATGGTCGGCGAGAGATCGCTTTCGCTTCCACCATGGTCATGTCGACCTACCTCGTGGCTTTTGTTATCGGACCCTTTGAGGCTTCGGCACCAATAGTGGTGTCCGGCGTGCCGATTCGAGTTATATCACCGCTTGGAAAGGGTCATCTCAGTGGATGGGCGCTGGAACTCGCCGCTCACGCGATTGAGTTCTACTCGGACTACTTCGCGATTCCCTACCCGGGCGACAAGATCGACCTGATCGCCATTCCCGACTTCGCTTTCGGGGCAATGGAGAATCTCGGGTGCGTGACATTTCGCGAAGAGTACCTGTTGATAGACGTCAACACGGCGTCACATTCACAGCAATTGCAGATAGCGATCGGGGTAGACCACGAACTCGCGCACATGTGGTTCGGGGACCTCGTCACGATGGATTGGTGGGAAGGGATCTGGCTTAACGAGGCGTTCGCCACCTTCATGGAAGCGATCTGCACTGATCACTTTCGCCCGGAGTGGAGGAGGTGGTCAAGCCACCTCGTCTCTCGAGACATCGCCTTGACGGTGGACGGCCAGCATTCAACGCGGCCTATCGAGTACCCAGTCGTCTCGCCCGATGACTCCCGCGGAATGTTCGACGTCTTGACCTATATAAAGGGATGCGCCGTCCTGCGAATGCTCGAGCAGTATCTCGGCGACAACGTCTTTCGCAACGGCGTACGGCAGTATCTGCTCGAGCACGCCTACGCCAATACCGTGACTTCTGATTTGTGGTCCGCCCTCGAGTCGGCATCGGAGGAGCCCGTCGGCCAGATCATGGACACCTGGATCCTGCAGGGTGGTTTTCCGTTGATCTCCGTGCGAGACAACGTGATTGCTCAAGAACCATTCTTCTTCGCGCCGACCGACGAAGCAACGAATATCGGGGAACGATGGAGGGTGCCTCTTCTTGTTCGATCCCTCGATGGTGGACCGCTCAGCCGCCACCTTCTCGACGCAGCGACCATGGAGCTCCCGTTGGATCCTTCGTCGTTGGTCAACGCCGGCGGATGGGGATTCTTCCGCACCACCTACGATTCGAATCATCTTGCGGGTATCGCGGCCCGCTTCGACCAGCTCGACGACCTGGAGAGAGCGGTCCTGCTCTCTGACACGTGGACGTCCATTCTCGTAGGACAAAGTTCCTTCACCGACCTCTTCCGTCTCGCCAGTGGACTCGCCCCAATGGACGAGCCGACGGCGTGGCGAGTGGTGATTCGCGCCATCGATATGGCGAGCCGCATTGTCGACGACGCGGCACGCGACCAACTCGCAAGAACGGCTCGAACCCTGTTCGGGCCGGCCTTCGACCGCCTGGGTTGGGAGCCACGACCGGAGGAGTCGACCCAGGCCGGCGAGCTTCGCGCGCTGGTCATCGGCGCCCTCGGCACGTACGGCCACGCCAACGAGATCATCGACGAAGCCGTGGCACGCTTCGACGCAAAGCGCGTCGTGGGCGATCTTGCGGACGCCATTGTGAGTATCACCATGCAACAGGGGCGTCCAGGAGATCCGGCGGAATGTGAGGCTCGCCGCGCGACGGCCGCCACTCCACAGGAGGAACAGCGCTATCTCTACGCTCCCGCCCACTCCGATGACGTCGAGGTCGCTGCTGGCGCCGTGCGTGTCGCCTTCGACACCGTTCGAACCCAGGACGCTCCGTATTTGCTGGGGTCGATGATGACGAACCGCCAAACGGGCCCGGGTGTCTGGCGGAGCGTTCGGGACAGATGGGACGAGGTGATCGCACGCTTTCCGTCAACATCATGGGCAGTGATGTTGACCGGCGTCACGACCTTCGCGTCGGACGTGCAACTCGCCGACGAAGTGCGCGACTTCCACCAACAGCACCCGCTGGAGGTAGGTCAGCAGGAAATGGCCCAGACTCTCGACGCGATGGACGTCAACGTCGCTCTCGCCCGGCGTAATCGGTCAACGCTCGCGGACGAGTTGCGCGATTTCTGTTGAACAGTGAACCGCGCCACTGCACGATTGCGGCTGAAGCATCGCTATGTTGCCGTCCACCGCTCAACGCAAAGGGCAATTCTTGATCTAGAAGTAGTGGTGTCGACCGCCAACTGCGTGGCCTAGTGATCCGAGGAGCCAGAGTGCAAGTCCGACCAAGAGCACAATCACGCCGATTGTCCACACGATCGGAACGCCCGTGACGAACCCAATAAGGAGAAGAATCAATCCGATAATAACCACAATGCCTCCGTTGCTGATACTTAAATGTTCATAGTGTCGATCGCCGCGAGTTCGCCGTTTCCAACGGACGCGTGCGGACATCGAGAATTACCTATGACGCGCAGCGTCCTTCCCATCGGCAGTTGCGGAGGCGCCGCGCGCCATTCGGGAAAGACCCACACCACACCGCCTCGAATCGTCCCTGACGAAGTGTCAGCTGACAGGGATGCGGGGTCTTGACGTCCTAATTGGGAGTATAACGACCGAGCTCAATCAGTCGTTCGAAATCGACCAATGTTCGGGCCAGGGCGAGGATGACAGGGTGGACGGCCTGCCAAGTAGGAAACCCTGTCCCCGTTCGCATCCGAGCTCCGTTAAGGTCTCAAGTTCGTCGATTCTCTCGATGCCCTCTCCGATGACGGTGGCGTCAATGTCGCGCGCGAACAGAACAAGTGCGGCGGCCATCGCTCGCTTCGCGGGATCGCTATCTATGCCGGCGACCAACGTGCGATCCAGTTTGATCACGTCAGGACGCAAGCGGACCAGAAACTCCAGCCCGGCGAATCCGGCGCCGGCGTCGTCGACCGCAACCCTGATTCCCAGACTCCTGAATCTCTTCAGGTTCTCGATGATGGCGGGAAAATCGTCCACGGGGTTGTGTTCCGTCAATTCGACGACGACCCGCCGAGGGTCGACAGAACAAAGCGAGATGAACTTTGGTTCCATCGTCACGGCAGGTGAAGCGTTGACTGACATGAAGTGCTTCATTGGCAAAAATGGAAGGAAATCGAGAGCTTTGCTTACCGCTAAAAGCTCCAGTTCCGCGCCCAATCCCACTTCGGCGGCGTCCGCAAACCACTTATCAGGAGATAGTGGTGTTTCGTCGGTGAATCGGGACAGCGCTTCAAAGCCCACGATCCGATCCGATCCGAGTTCACAGATCGGTTGAAACACGATGGACAGCGCGTCGTTGACCAGGACTCGTTCAATTCTTTCGTGCTGCTCCCTGGTTCGAGCTCCCTCCTCTCGCTCCGAGATAGTGCGGTCCTCAATGAATCCCTGCAGGAAGGAGTTGCGTTCGCTAACCGCCTTGTAGAACTGCGCGGTTTCCAGGGTGTTGCGGACGCGAAAGACGACCTCGAACCGATCGAGGGGCTTGGTGAGGAAGTCCTTCGCACCCGCGGCCAGGACTCGACGTTTCGTCTTTGTGGTGACGTCGGCCGATATGACAATTATGGGTAGAAAGACGTCGTGAGGAAGCCGATCATGGAGTTGCTCGAGAAAGGCGTATCCGTCCATTTGAGGCATGTGAAGGTCCAGTAACAAGAGATCCGGAGGCGACACGAGGCAGCTCTCCAACCCCGCCTTCGGGTCCGTGAATGCATCGACTCTGTTCCAACCAGCACTGACAAGGATCCGCCGTAGAAGTGTGTTGTTCAATTCGACGTCGTCGACGATCACAATTCTCGAGGTTGCCAGGGTTAAGTTGGCCTTCCCGCTGTCAGCGGTTTTGTGCACGTAACCAGAGTACAGAGCCCATGAGGTTTAGCCTGCACATCTTCATGCAGAACCGTGTCACCGTCTCGCTGTCGTCCAGTTGCGGGTTCGTCGTCAGAAGGAACGTCGTTCGTTTAGTACGAACACCAAGCCCGACTTTCATTATGCGGATCCAATCGATGCCGGTTGTTCGCTAAAGCTCCGTGTTGTCCGGTCGTTCCTCACGAAGCCATCGTGCGGCGTGTCGCTCGGCCCAGCTTCGGCTCACCCAGCCCTTAAAGATTGAGCGCAACGCATTGCGGTGCGTGAGGGCCAACACAATATGCCCAAACACAGCAAAGAAAATTGCGTACGCGAAGAGGTCGTGGACGAAGGTCGCCCCGGGTCGCCATGACACGGGAAAGAATCTGAACCACTGCAACATCGCCCCCGTGACGAGCATTACGAGGATGGACGCACTCACGAAGATGGCGTTGAGTTTTTGCCCGGGGTTGAACTTGTCGGCCTCTAACGTCGACCGACCCAGCGTTCGCACCCAGCGAATCTCCTCGCGGGTCCAGTAGTTGATTCGTCGAACGTCGCGTCGCATCGCTTTGCCCCACGGTCCGATCAACGAAATGATGATGGGCAACGGGAGAGCCAGACCGCTCCAAAGATGAATCATCTCAATCAGATGCCGCGGCCACACGATGCCAAAGAATGAACCAAAGTAGAGCGGAATCGCCGTGACCATCAGTGAGAAGAAGAGCAGTGCGTTCGCCCAGTGGGCGCCGCGCTGAACTCGGTCGAAACGCAACACTCGAAGGGACGTGGCCGGGGCTTCGATGATCGACATCTCAGGTCAGACCGGGATCGGGATTGTTCGGACCGGTGGTGCCGTCCAGCCAACCATTCACCGGGTAGCCATTTTGCTCCCAAAAGCCGGGTTCAATCACGTCGACCACTCGAATGCCCGAGAGCCACTTCAGCGACTTGTAACCGAACATCGGCGCGACGTAGAGGCGCACCGGCCCGCCGTGTTCGGTCGTGACGGGCGCTCCAAGCATCGAATAGGCCACGATCACGTCGGGCAAATGAGCCTGTTCCAGGGTGAGGCTCTCGGTGTCGGCATTATCGTACGAGTCGAAACTCACCGCGACCGCACCCGACTTAACCCCCACGTGATCCAAGAGATCCGACAGCTTGACGCCCTCCCATGGCACGTCAGGTACGCGCCATCCCGTCACGCACTGAAAGGCCTTCGTGAACGAAGTCTTCGGCATTGACTGAAGGTCGGCCAGGGTGAAGGTGGTCGGGTGATCGACGAGTCCAGAAACTTTCAATCGGTACTTATCCCGACTGATCTTCGGATAGGCGCCGGTAATCGAGTAAATGCGGAAGCGATCGCCGCCGGGCAACAGCCCTCCCAGACCCGAGCCGACCACATCACCGAGGAAGTTTTGGACGCTATTGCCGAACGCCACACCCAACGCACCTAGAGCCGCGAGACCGAGGAACACCCGTCGTCCAACGTTGACATCGTTCGGAGGTGTTTTCGCGGTTCCGCGACGAGACTCAACCGACATCGATATCGCTCGATTCCGATCTGCCCGATTCCTCAGGCAACAACTCCGCGCGCCACGTACCAGGCATTACCTCAAGTCTGACGTCTCCGGTGTTCGAAGACACGTCAGCTACGTCACCCGAAACCGGCGCTGAGTCGGACTTGGTCATTCGCTTCCTCTCTGGTCGTCATCATTTGGAATTTTCTGGATGCGCGACACCCAATCCGTCACGAACCGCGCGCCGCGGACTTACACGTCGAGTTTGGTACCCGTGATGATCATGCCCTTTAAGGTACCGGTCACCGACACCAACGCACCGACTTTGATGTTCTTCGAAGTGCCCATGGTGAAGTGGGTCATGGCGTCCCAGCGCGCGACGTAGGTCCTTGAACCCGACACAAAGCTGAACGAGTGGGTGGAACCCATCTTGGCGTTGATCTTCGAAATCTTCCCGTGCCACGTGTGCTGCATCGTGGTGTGCTCGTGCACCGCAGCCCCGGCGGGGACGCTGGCGAGCGTGACTCCGAGTCCTAGGAACCCCATGGCGAGTGCGACGGGCAAAACGAGGACGAGCAACATTCTCTTCATCGATCTCTTCCTTCCTGCGCTCGAGCAGTGATGTCGGTACTTCGGACGAACCCGCCCACCACTACCGTCTGGCGCGAGGAGGAAGTGTTACAGATGATGTGGCAAATCTTTGAACGTCGTGAAATGTCGTAAATTCACGCCGACGACGGCCTTCGTAGTCGACCGGTGGAATCAGCGATCCAAAATCGCCAAGTACACTTCCAGACCGTACGAGCGACGCACGGACCTGGTGACTCGAGCATCTGTCGGAAACCCGAAAGGGCATTTGCCGTTCAGTTTGGCGGGGGGAGATGAACATGATGGAACGTGAGTTCTCCCACCTCAACGCCATGGGAAAACTTCGCATGGTCGACGTCACGAGCAAACGCATCACGCAGCGTTCAGCCATGGCTCGGTGTCTGGTGGTTACCTCGGTGGACATTGGCGCTCTCGGGCCACGAGAGGACGAAATCGATCCCGTGATTTGTGCGCGCATAGCGGGAGTCTCAGCCGCCAAGAGGACGTCGGACCTTATCCCCTTGTGCCACAACCTCAACTTGAACGACGTCAACGTCGAGTTGACTCCCCATGATCGAGGCATCGAAGTGACGACCACGGTGACCGCTACCCAACGAACGGGCGTGGAGATGGAAGCCCTCGTCGCCTGCGCGTTCTCGGCACTCAGTATCTTGGACACCCTTCAAGTAGCGGATCCGCTCGCGTTGATCGACGAACTCGAGGTGTTGAAGAAAGAGGGCGGTAAGTCGGGCGACTGGGGTCGACTCATAGAAAATTCCGACAAGGAGCCACCCACGAGCGTTTAAGACTCGACGTCATTCGCAAAATGACGTCGAAGGCGCCCCGGATTCGCCAACGAGTGGCCATTAAGGTGATGTTCCGTGGAGCACGAAGAGATTCAATGCAATTGCTTCGAGTACCGACTCGGGGCGTGGGCGTGACCACCTTGAACGAAGACGCTCCAAAACCAGTCTTCGTCTCGGTGCGGCCACACGTCCGAGGTTCCGGCGGCGATTCGCCCCCGAACAGTGAACCGCTGGTCATGCCCGAGAGCGGCCCGTTAGTCGATCGTTACGGTCGCATCCACGACGACCTTCGCATTTCGGTTACCGACCGATGCAACTTGCGCTGCGTCTACTGCATGCCCGAAGTGGGCATGACCTTCCAGCCCCGTGACGCGCTCTTGACCTTCGAAGAGATGGCGCGGGTGGCGCGCGTCGCGCGAGAACTGGGCGTGACTGCTCTGCGCCTGACGGGCGGCGAACCACTCGTTCGAAAGAATCTGCCGACGCTGGTCCAACAACTGTCGGCGCTGGGCTTCGATGATCTGGCCCTTACGACCAACGCCATGTTGCTGGCGCCCATGGCTCGGTCGCTCAAGGCTGCCGGACTGAAGAGGGTCAACATCAGCTGTGACTCGTTGAAAACGGAGCGATTCAACTCGATTCGCCGTCGGGGCAACCTCACCACGGTCCTCGAGGCCATGGACGTCGCCGAAGCCGAGGGACTCACACCGCTTAAGTTGAACGTGGTCATCTTGCGGGGGCAAAACGACGACGAGATCCTGGACTTCGCCGCGTTCGCCCGTGACACGGGCCGCGTCGTTCGATTCATTGAATTCATGCCCCTTGACGCGCAAGGACAGTGGGACCACTCTCAACTCGTGCCGGGACGTGAGGTCTTCGATCTGATTTCGGCGCGTTGGCCGCTCGAAGCGGTCGACAACCACGGTTCGGCGCCCGCCGAACGCTTCAGGTTCGTCGACGGTCAAGGCGAGATCGGTCTCATCTCGAGCGTCACGCAACCGTTCTGCGGGACGTGTAATCGGCTTCGACTCACGGCCGATGGTGCAGTACGAAACTGTCTGTTCTCAGATGACGAACATTCGTTACGAGATCTGATGCGCGCCGGGGTCGACGACGACGTGATCGCGCTCGCGCTTCGCAGCGCCGTATGGGATAAGTACCCCGGCCACGCGATCAACGAACCCGGGTTCCTAAAGCCCACTCGCTCGATGTCCATGATCGGCGGGTGAGTCGTCGTTTCGAAGAGGACCTCTCCCGCACGAACTTCATCGTGGTCGTACCCTTTGAACTCCCCGGCTCTCGATCGGACTCGTGGCTAGTCTTTGACCATGGCGACGTACCGCACCGCGCAGGCGGCTGAGTTGCTCGGCGTGAGCCCTGACACGATGCGGCGCTGGGCCGAATCGGGACGCCTGGCCTCAACCGTCGGAGAAGACGGTCGACGCTATTTCGACGGTGAAGACCTGGCCGAGGTCGCGGTCGCCACCTCGGCCAGCGCGAAGCCCAAGAGTCCGCGTGCGCAGTCCACTCGAAATCGTTTCGTGGGCATCGTCACCAATGTCGTCAAGGACAAAGTCGTCGCGCAGATTGAGATTCAAGCTGGTCCCCACCGATTCGTCTCGCTCATCACCCGCGAAGCGGCCGACGAACTCGAGCTCGCCCCCGGTGTCGTCGTTGACGCCGTCATTAAGGCCACGAGCGTCAGCGTGGAGATTCCCGATCGGTTCTAGGGGTCATTCCCAGAGGCCTCGAGTTCGGGCCACTAGTGCGCGATGTCGGCGGCGGCGCGTCCGGTGAGATCACTCGGCGCTTCCCAAAGTGAGATGGCGGATCGGTCCAACTCGATACGACATCGTGAGCCGACCTCGACCTCGAGTGCCCCTCTGGTGCGCGCCAGCACTTCCACGCCGTCGACGACATAGACGAAGATGTCGTAGGTGGCTCCCATGTCCGCCACGTCGACGACGGTGCCTGACAGCGCATCGGCCGTATCACTTGACGGATCATCGACCGCTAATGACACTCGAACGCACTCGGGCGCGATGCTCCAGCACACCGCCGTACCCACGGGGATTTTGGTGACGGGAACTGACAACATTCCCCCACCCACGTCGATCGTGCTCGACGTGCTCATGGTTCCGACGTTCATATTCTCTACTCCGAGCAGCCGGGCGACTTCCGCCGACGCCGGCCGAGAAAAGACCGATCGGCTCGATCCCGATTGCAGCACGGCGCCATCGGCGAGAACAATCAGTTCGTCGGACAAGAACGCGGCCTCTTCGGGATCGTGTGTTACCAGGACGGTCGCGAGTCCGGTCTCCTTTTGGAGACGACGAAGTTCGCGACGTAATTCAAGTCGTACTGGCATGTCCAGGGCGGAGAACGGCTCGTCGAGCAACAGCACTTTGGGCGAGGAGCAGAGCACTTGGGCCAAACCGACTCGTTGACGCTGTCCTCCGGACAGATCGGCGGGGAGTCGGTCTTCGAGTCCCTGGAGTCGGAGGTGTTCGATCCAATAGGCGCTTAGCTCGGGTGTGGCGCCGGCAAACGTCATGTGTCGCCACACCGACATTCGCGGGTACAGCGAAAAACCTTGGGCCACGTAGCCGACGCCACGGCGCTCGACAGGCACGTGTTGCATCATCTCGTCGCCGTACCAAACGGGTCCCGGGCTGGCTCCATTAAGGCCGGTGAGGCAACGCAGCAACGCGGTCTTCCCGGAACCGGAGGGCCCGAGAATCCCTAGGTGCATCGTGGCCAACTCGTGCGCCAGAGCGAGATGGAACGTTCCGAGGTGATGGTCGATGTGAAAGCGCACGGGCCTTGGGGTCACCGTCTCGGGTGCATGGGGCTCGGGCGCACTCGGGCGACGAGTTGTGGGCCGGGCGACCCGGACCCGGCTGAGTAATACGACGATGACGGCGACCCCCAACGCCAGCGCCGTGGGTGCCAACGTCGTGGGTAGACCTCGGCCACTGAACTGGTTCTCGGTGTAGATCGGCAACGACGCGGGATTGTACGCCAAGATTACGACGGCCCCGTACTCCCCAAAAGCGCGCAGCCACGTCAGCAGCATGCCCGCTCGTATTCCGTGTCCCGCCGTCGGTATTGCCACGCGAACGAAGCGTGACGCGTCGGAGTGTCCCAAGGTCGTGGCGACGTCGAGCATTCCCGTATCGAGCGAGGCGAACGCCGCACGTGACGCAACAATCAAGAACGGTGAAGATACGAAGGACATGGCGATCACGACGC
>Ga0208586_1000100_pt1 | contig 33795 bp, 29 predicted proteins | sample NGESurshal072012_6_FD_184471 | JGI IMG/M metagenome (GOLD analysis project Ga0208586, IMG submission 184471) | Arctic peat soil microbial communities from Barrow, Alaska - NGEE Surface sample 53-3 shallow-072012 (SPAdes) | ecosystem: Environmental > Terrestrial > Soil > Wetlands > Peat ... | reverse complement strand
TGGCCCGACTGGTCAACGAGCCCGACCTGATGCCCGTCGCCATAGAAGAGTTCCTCCGCTTCTACGCCCCGGTCACCATGGCGCGACTGGTCAAGCACGACATGGAGTACCAGGGCTGTCCCATGAAAGAGGACGACTGGATCCTGCTGGGCTTCCCGGCCGCGAACCGTGACCCCGTCGTCTTCAAGTACGCCGACCAGTTCATCATCGATCGCGCCGAGAACCGACACGTCGCCTTCGGCCTGGGTATCCACCGCTGCGCCGGATCCAATCTGGCCCGCCTGGAGATGCGCGTCGCCTTGGAGGAGTTCATCAAGCGCTACCCCCGCTTCGACTTGGCCGAACCCGACGCGGTCACCTGGGCGCCCGGTCAGATTCGCGGACCACGGAACTTGCCGATTCGAATACTGCCGTAGCCAGAGATGAGCGACGTCGTCGAGGAGTCAGTGAAGGTTCCGGTCGACGACTTCGCCTCCGACTGGGACCACACCGATCCGCAGTGGGTGAATGACCCGTATCCCATATGGGAGGACCTGCGCGAACGGTGCCCGGTCGCGCACACCGATCGTTACGGCGGCGGGTGGTTCCCCACCACCCACGAGATGGTCTCTTCGATCGCCAACGACACCGAGCACTTCACGAGCCGCATGGTCGTCGTGGTGCACAATAAGTACCCGCCCAACTTCATTCCCGCGCCGATCGGCGGCGCCCCACCGATCACGTCCGATCCACCCTTTCACTCGATCGCTCGTCGGGTTATCCTGCCGGCGTTCGCCCCCGGACCGGTCAACGCCCTGGAGCCGCAGATTCGCGCCCTCTGCAACAAGCACCTCGACCAGATGGTCGGACGCGAGTTCGTGGACGGGGGAACCGACTACGCCCAGTTCATCCCGCCTGGCGTCATTTCCTCGATGCTGGGTTTCCCGCCCGAGGACGAGGAGATCTTCCGGGACATCGTCCATCTGGTGCTGGACCTGATTGACCTCCCTTCAGAGGTTCGCGGCCCGTTGTTCCAGCCGATGAGCGAGTACTTCGGCCAGCAGATCGACGACCACCTCGACAATCCCCGCGACGACTTGACGAGTTACCTCTTGAACGTCGAGGTGGCGGGTCAGAAGCTGGAGCGTCAACACGTGGCCGGGACCATGGTCTTGATCCTGGTGGCCGGTATAGACACCACCTGGTCGGCCATCGGTTCGGCGATCTGGCACCTGGCGCGTCATCCCGATGACCTAGCGCGACTGGTGAACGAACCCGATCTGATGCCGGTCGCCGTCGAAGAGTTCTTGCGGTTTTACGCCCCGGTGACCATGGCCCGGTTGGTCGCCGAGGACTACGAGTTCTACGGCTGTCCGATGAAGAAGGACGACTGGGTCCTCTTGGGCTTTCCGGCCGCCAATCGCGACCCGAGCGCTTTCGACGACGCCGACAAATTCGTCATCGACCGCGCCGCCAATCGACACGCCGCCTTCGGGCTGGGCATCCACCGTTGCGTCGGTTCCAACCTCGCGCGTCTGGAACTGCGCGTCGCCATTGAGGAGTTCATTAAGCGGTTCCCGAAGTTCGAACTGGCCGACGGCGACACGGTGACGTGGGCGCCCGGTCAGGTACGCGGACCGCGACACCTACCGCTGCGCATTCTGTCCTAGGCGATTACAGCCCGAGATTCGGGCGGGCCTCGTTCCAGAGTCCGGCCATCCACGCCTCGACGGCGTCGGGGTCGCGCGGTAGGGCCTCGGAGAGATTTTTCGAGCCGTGGGCGGTGACTAACACGTCGTCTTCGATACGCACGCCGATACCGCGATACTCCTCGGGCACGGTGAGGTCATTGGCCTGGAAGTACAGACCCGGCTCGACGGTCAAGACGTAGCCTTCTTCGAGAACGCCGTCGCGATACATCTCGTCGCGGGCGTTGGCGCAGTCGTGCACGTCGAGCCCGAGCATGTGACTCGTGCCGTGCAGGGTGTAGCGCCGGTGCAACTGACGTTCGGGCCGAAGAGCCACCTCGGGCTCTTCTTTCAAGATGCCCAGGTCAAAGAGTCCCTGGGCGAGGATCTTCATCGCCGCTTCGTGGGGCGCCTTGAAGGTCGCGCCGGGCTTGACCGCGTCGATCCCCGCTTGTTGGGCCGCGACCACCAGTTCGTAGATACGACGCTGCGCCGGTGAGTACGTCCCGCTGATGGGCATGGTTCGCGTGACGTCGGCGGTGTAGAGGTTGTGGCACTCGACACCGGCGTCGAGCAAGAGGAGGTCGCCGCGACGCACAGCGCCGGTGTTCCTCGTCCAGTGCAGCACCGTGGCGTTCGAGCCGCTGGCGGCGATGGTGTCGTAGCCGGTGTCGTTACCTTCGACGCGCGCGCGCAGGTGAAAGACGCCTTCGATGACCCGCTCACCACGTCCTTCGGCGCTGGGCAGGGCACGTACGACGTCTTCGAATCCCTTGACGGTGTACGCCACCGCCAACTGGAGCTGGGCGATCTCGAAGTCGTCCTTCACCAGGCGTTGTTCGCTGAGAGCCGTCGCCAGGACCTGGTCGTCCTTGTTGGGTTCGAGATAGTCGTCGAGTCGCTGGTCGAATCCGCGAACGCTCACGATCTCCGTCGTCGCCAGCGCGGCGAGGTCGGGCTCGAGGGTTTCGAGCGGCGCCGTGTCGATCTCGTAGTAGCGAGCGGCCTCGGTGACCCCGCGCCGAGCCCCGACCCACAACTCGCCGTAGCGCGCGTCGGTGAAGAATTCGTGGGTCCGCTGATCCCGTCGATCGGCGAGGTAGAGCGTGGAACGAGGTGCGTCAGATCCCGGCGCGATCACGAGCACCGCGTCGGGTTCGTCACATCCGGTCAGGTAGAAGAAGTCGGTACCGGCGCGAAATCGGTAGTCGGTGTCGTTGGCGCGCACCTTGTAATTGCCGGTCGCCACCACGATCGTGCGGCCCGAAAACTCCGCGGCGATGCGCGTTCGCCGCTGCGCACAGTACGTCGCGGCGGGGTGCACTTCGTTGCTCGGCGTGACGGTGGCCCAATTGCCCGTCATGTGCTCCACGAGCGCGCGCGGCACGGCGGGACGGTGGTCACCGGCCCAGATCCAGTGTTCGGAGACGGGATTCTCTTCGGAGACGTCGGGTTCGGGGACTGCGGAAATGTTCTCGGCCATGCCGACAACTTACAACCGCGCTAGGTGTTCGCCATAGGCTCCCTTCATGGACATCACCTTGACTCGTGAAGGCTCGGTCGCGGTACTGACCTGGAACGCCGGGGAAAATCGGATCAATCTCGACTCACTGGCCCGATTGAACGAGTTGTTCGACGACCTCGAGAAAGTCGAGGGTCCACTGTCGGTGGTCCTGACCGGCTCGGGGAAGTTCTTCTGCAACGGGCTCGACCTCGAACGATTCGCCGACAACCGCGACGAGTTCGTCGCCACGCTGCACCTGTTGGAACAGACCATTGGACGGATGCTCGTGTTCCCGGCCTACACGGTGGCCGCCATCAACGGGCACGCCTTCGCCGGCGGGGCGCTGATCTCGTGCGCCTTCGACTACCGCGTCATGCGTGAGGACCGCGGGTACTGGTGCATGAACGAAGCCGAGATCGGACTGGCTTTGGATGAGCGACTGTGGTCAATCCTGGAGAATCGACTCCCGCGGGCCACGGCCATCGTCGCGGCGACGACGGCCCGGAGATTCTCCGGTCCCGACGCCGTGCGTTTCGGCATCGTGGACGGTGTCGCGGGAGAGGCCGACGTACTCGCGCACGCGCTCGCCGTCGCCGGGAGTATGGCGAACCTCGATCGGCCCACGCTGGGCGTGCACAAGCGTCTCGTTCACGGAGCCGAGGCGCAGAAACTGGGCTACACGCCGTAGGGCTTCGTCGAATCGGCAACGGGTGTTTCGACTTGTCGAGAAATTGTTCTTTGACCAACTTGAATTCGATGGACCGTCGATAACTTAGGACCGTGAACATCGACCTCTACCGCAGTTGCACGTTCAAGGAGAAGCGCGACGTTCTCAACGTCTTTTGGCGAAAGAACATAGAGGCGTCGTCGCGCATCGGCACCGCGGCCGTGCAGTACGGCTACTACGCCATTATCTGTCTCGCGGTCGTAATGCTCGAGCTCGCCTTGATACTGGCCGCGGCGCTGGACCATGGTTCATTCGTCGCGGGGATCTCGGCCCTGGCCGAACTCTTCATGATCTGGTCGACGTGGTGGGCGATCAAGCGCTACAACGTCTTGAAGTCGCAATTCGCTGGTTGACGAACTCTACGGTTCTTTGATCCAACCCTGGTTGACGCCGATCTGCTCCACGTCGCCGATGCGTAGACCGGTGCGGTGTTGGAGCGTGCGGATCAAGCCGCCCGCTTCGTAGAGCGACTCGTGCGTTCCGGTGTCGAGCCACGTGGTGGCGCGCGACAGGATCTCCACGCGAAGTTCGCCCCGCTCCAGATAGGCGTTGTTCAGCGCGGTGATCTCCAGTTCGCCGCGGTCACTGGGTTTGAGTTCGCGCGCCAGTTCGGGTGCCTTGGCGTCATAGAAGTAGATGCCCGGGACGGCGTAGGTGCTCTTGGGCTTGAGTGGCTTCTCTTCGATGGAGAGGACTTTGCCGTCGTCATCGAATTCCACCACGCCGTAGGTGGACGGGTCGCTCACCTGATAGGCGAAGATCAAGGCGCCCTCGACCGACGTGTTCTCTTGCAGGTGCGTCCCGAGGCCGGGACCGTAGAAGAGATTGTCCCCGAGGATCAGCGCGCAGCTGTCTCCGTCGAGGAACTCCTCGCCCAGGATGAGCGCCTCGGCGAGCCCGTTCGGTTGATCCTGCACGACGTAGGAGATGGCGATACCGAGCTGCGAACCGTCGCCGAGGAGTCGTCGAAAGGCGTCTTGGTCGTGCGGCGTCGTAATGAGAAGAATTTCACGAAGTCCCGTCAGCATCAACGTACTGAGCGGGTAGAAGATCATTGGCTTGTCGTAGATGGGCAGCAACTGCTTGGACACCGCACGAGTTATGGGGTGAAGGCGTGTACCGCTACCGCCCGCCAGAATGATTCCCTTCACTGAATTAGTATAGAAGTCTTGCAAACCCTTCTAAAGGTCGAGGTATCGCCATGCGTGTTGTGATCACTGGAGCCGCGGGGTTCATTGGATCGCGAGTCGCCGAAGTGGTGCTCGAGAACGCTGAGCGACTCGACTACGACGACATCGTGCTGCTCGACGCGTTGACCTACTCCGGTCGACGAGAGAACATGGTCGACGTGTTGCGCGACTCGCGCGTCCGTTTCGTCGAGGGATCGATCTCGGACGCCGTCATCACCAACGAAGTGCTGCGGGGCGCGCACGCCGTCGTCCACTTGGCCGCGGAGAGTCACGTTGATCGCTCGATCACCGGGGCTCGAGACTTTTACGAAACTAACGTGATCGGCACGCACCAACTTTTGGAGAGTGCGCGCGACGGCGACGTGCAACGCTTCGTACACGTCTCGACCGACGAGGTCTACGGATCGATCGGCGAAGGGTCGTGGCGTGAAGACCACCTCCTCGAACCGAATTCGCCGTACTCGTCGAGCAAGGCCGGGTCCGACCTGGCCGCGCTGGCCTATCACCGGACCTACGGCCTGGCGGTCACGGTGACGCGTTGCTCGAACAACTACGGCCCGCGTCAGTTCCCCGAGAAGGTGATTCCGCTGTTCGTCACGAACCTCTTCGACGGCGTCAAGGTTCCGCTCTACGGCGACGGACAGAACATTCGCGATTGGCTCTTCGTGGACGACCACTGTCGCGGGATCCTCGCCGTCCTCGAGCGCGGTCGCGCCGGGGAGATCTACAACATCGGGGGCGGCACCGAACTGACCAACGAGGAGTTGACCACGCGCCTCCTCGACCTGTGCGGCTATAGCGATTCGATGATCGAGCCCACGACGGATCGTCTCGGTCATGATCGCCGGTACTCGGTCGACTGGACCAAGATCAAGAACGAGTTGGGCTACGAGCCGCAGATGAGCTTCGACGAGGGTTTGGCCCAGACGGTGAAGTGGTACCACGACAACGAGGCCTGGTGGCGACCGCTGAAGGTTCGTTCGTGAAACTGATCGAACTCTCGATTCCCGGCCTTTACGTCCTCGAATCCCCGGTGTGGGGCGACGACCGCGGATCGTTCCGCGAATGGTTCAAGGATGAGGACTTCCAAGCGGCCGGCCTCGATTTTCGCGCGCAGCAGGCGAACCTCTCGATCTCCAAGAGGAACGTCGTGCGGGGACTGCACTACTCGATGGCCCCCGAAGGTCAAGCCAAGGTGGTCACCTGCGCGCACGGCGAGTTGGACGACGTGATCGTCGATATACGAGTCGGCTCGCCGGCCTACGGACGCTGCGAAGTCGTGCACCTCGCTGCGGGCGAGGAACGATCGGTCTACGTGCCGGTGGGCGTGGCGCACGGATTTTGTGTGACCAGCGAATTCGGCGCCCTGACCTATCTCCTGTCGTCGCCCTTCAACGCGCCGCTCGAACTCGAGATCAATCCCTTCGACGACGAGATCAACGTTCCTTGGACCGTCAGTGGTGAGGCGGTCGTGAGTCCCAAAGACGCCGCGGCCCCGTCGCTTCGCGAACGCCATGACGCCCACGAGCTTCCACTCTTTCACTGACCGCTGATCGGTGGGGATGGCGGTGCTGCGCGTTGCTAGCGTTGACCACGTGAGTACCGCCCCTCTTCGTCTGGTCACCGCCGAAGATCGCCACGTTCAGATCGCCTCCACCATCGCGGTGCCGACCATCGAGAATGAAGCCCAGTTAAAGGCTCTGATCGCCAGTCTTTCCGGCGTGGACGCAGTGGGCGCCGAAGCGCGGGCCGCGAAACTCTCTACCCGATCGATCAAGAAGTCCACCAAGCTCGCCGCGATCGAGATGGCGATATCGATGATCGATCTCACGACGTTGGAAGGCGCCGATACGCCCGGTCGAGTGGCGTCACTGTGCACCAAGGCGATGCGACCGGATCCCCGCGACTTGACCGTCCCTTCCGTCGCCGCCGTCTGCGTCTACCCCGACCTCGTGGCGCACGCCCGTTCGGTACTCGGCTCGTCCCCGGTCGCCGTGGCGTCGGTCGCCACCGCGTTCCCGTCCGGTCGGGCGTCGCTCCAGGTCAAGCTGATGGACGTCCGCGACGCGGTCGTCGCCGGGGCCGACGAAATCGACATGGTGATCGATCGCGGGGCCTTTCTCTCCGGTCGCCTCGGCCAGGTCTTTGACGAAGTCGTGGCCGTGAAGGAGGCGTGCGGGGACGCGCACCTCAAGGTGATCCTCGAAACCGGGGAGTTGGTCACGTACGACAACGTGCGTCGCGCGAGTTGGGTCGCCATGCTCGGCGGCGCGGACTTCATCAAGACCTCGACCGGCAAGGTGACGGTGAACGCCACGCTCCCGAACGCCCTCGTCATGCTCGAAGCCGTCCGCGACTTCGCCGAGACGGCCGGCCGGACCGTGGGCGTGAAAGTCGCGGGCGGGATACGAACGTCGAAGGACGCGATTCGATACCTCGTCGTGGTCAACGAGACGGTCGGCTCCACGTGGCTCACGCCCCGCCTCTTTCGACTCGGCGCGTCGTCGCTCTTGAACGATCTGTTGATGCAACGACTCAAGCAGCAACGCGGTGCCTACGTGCGCGCCGACGAATTCAGCGGGGACTGACGTGAGCGACCGCCAACTCGCCAACTCCCAGCTCGGGTCCCTTCAGTACGACCCGGCCCCGGAGTCGGCCGCCATCGCCAAACTGAGGCCGAGTTACGGTCTTTTCATCGACGGCGAATTCAGTGACGGCGACGCCCACCTGCAGTTCGCAACGGTCAATCCGGCCAACGAAGAGACGCTCTCGATGGTCACCTTGGCGAGCGCGGTTGACATCGATCGAGCTGTGACCGTCGCGCGCCGGGCCTACGACAAGGTCTGGTCCAAGACCACCGGCGCCCAGCGTTCGAAGTACCTCTTTCGGATCGCTCGACTGATCCAAGAACGCTCCCGTGAGCTGGCCGTCGTCGAGACCCTCGACAACGGCAAGCCGATTCGTGAATCGCGCGACGTCGACATCCCTTTGGCCGCCGCGCACTTCTTCTACTACGCCGGCTGGGCCGACAAGCTCGATCACGCCGGCTTCGGAGCGAAGCCGAAGCCGTTGGGCGTGGCCGGTCAGATCATCCCCTGGAACTTCCCTTTGTTGATGGCCGCGTGGAAACTGGCGCCAGCGCTGGCCGCCGGTAACACGTGCGTGCTGAAGCCGGCCGAGACCACGCCGCTCAGTGCGCTTGTCTTGGCCGAGATCCTGGAACAGGCCGAACTGCCGCCGGGCGTCGTCAACGTCATCACCGGCGACGGCTCGACCGGGGCCGCCCTGGTCGATCACCCCGACGTGGACAAGATCGCCTTCACCGGATCGACAGAGGTTGGTCGAATGATTCAACAGCGCACCGCCTCCAGCCACAAGCACCTCACGCTCGAGCTCGGGGGCAAGGGTGCCAACATCGTCTTCGACGACGCGCCGATCGACGAGATGATCGAAGGCATCATCGACGGCATCTTCTTCAACCAGGGCCATGTCTGTTGCGCCGGCTCTCGCCTCTTGGTCCAAGAGTCGGTGGCCGACGAAGTCCTGCGACGTCTGGTTCGGCGCGTCGAACAACTTCGCGTCGGCGATCCGCTGGACAAGAACACGGACGTCGGCGCGATTAACTCCGCGGCGCAGTTGCTGCGCATCCGAGAGATGACGGACTTCGGCGAGAGCGAAGGAGCGACACGCTACACCAGTTCGTGCGCGTTGCCACCGAAGGGCTACTGGTTCGCCCCCACGGTCTTCGCCGACGTCGCCCAGTCGCACCGCATCGCGCGCGAGGAGATCTTCGGACCGGTGCTCTCGGTGCTGACCTTTCGCACGCCCGCCGAGGCCGTCGCCAAGGCGAACAACACGAACTACGGACTCGCCTGCGGAGTGTGGAGCGAGAAGGGGAGTCGCACGCTCTGGGTCGCCGAGCGACTGCGGGCCGGCGTCATCTGGGCCAACACCTACAACCGCTTCGACCCGACCAGTCCTTTCGGGGGCATGCGCGAGTCGGGGTTCGGTCGCGAAGGCGGACGTCATGGACTGGAGGCGTACCTCAATGTCTGACGCCCGACTCGACGTCCGCAAGACCTACAAGCTGCTCATCAACGGCGCCTTTCCTCGATCGGAATCGGGACGAAGTTACGAGGTCACCTCGGCCAAAGGCGCGTTCCTCGCCAACGCGGCGCAGGGTTCACGCAAGGACGTGCGCGACGCGGTCACCGCCGCTCGGAGCGCGCAGGCGAAATGGTGGAACGCGACCGCCTACAACCGCGGTCAAGTGATCTACCGCCTGGCCGAGATGGCCGAGTCGCGCCGCGACGAGCTCGCCGAACACGTGTCGCTCGCCGAAGGCGTGAACGCCCGGACCGGCCAAAAGACGGTCTCGGCGTCGATCGATCGCATGGTCTGGTACGCGGGCTGGACCGACAAGATCGCCCAGGTACTTGGCGGGACCAATCCGGTGGCCGGGCCGTTCTTCAACTTTTCGATTCCGGTGCCGAGCGGCGTCGTCGGGGTGATCAGCGTCCAAGAGTCGTCGCTCCTCGGATTCGTCGACGCCGTCCTCGCACCAATCTGCGTCGGCAATACGGTCGTCGCCCTCGCCAGTGAGGCGCGACCCACGCCGGCCGTATTGCTGGGCGAGATGACGTCGTCGTCGGACTTCCCCGGTGGCGTACTTAACGTCGTGACCGGATTCACCGCCGAGTTGGCTCCGGTGCTCGCCGCCCACGAGGACGTCGACGGGCTCGATCTCTCCGGCGTGGCGCTCGAGGTGGCCGATGAACTTGCGGCCCTGGGCGCCGGCTCCATCAAGCGGGTCTATCGCCCCCACGAGCAGGAGAGTGACTCCTCGCTTCGACGCCTGCGTGCCTTCGTCGAGACGTCCACCGTGTGGCACACGATTGGACAGTGATGACGAATCCATACAAACTCGCCCGTCGCGCCGCCGACGAACTGCGTGAAGCGTCCGGTTACGACGACTACGACATTGCGATCGTGCTGGGTTCGGGCTGGCGGGAGGGCGCCGCCGCGCTCGGCACGCCGACCAACGTCGTCTCGACGTCGTCGCTGAGCGGCTTCGTCGCGCCGACCGTGGCGGGTCACAGCGGCCAGATCCTCTCGCTCACCATCGGCGACCGTCGCATCGCGATGGTCGCTGGACGCGTCCATCTCTACGAAGGGAACACCGCCGATCAGGTCGTGCACCCGATTCGCACCGTCATCGCCGCCGGGGCCAGCAAAGTCGTGTTGACCAACGCGGCCGGAGGTATCGATCCGTCCTGGACGCCGGGCACGGTCGTCATCATTCGTGACCACATCAATTTGACCGCCACGTCGCCGCTCGAGGGACCCGCGCCGCCCAAGGGCTACAGCTCGCGGTTCGTCGATCTGAGCGACCTCTACAGCGCGCGACTGCGCGCCGCCGTTAAGAGGGCCGAGCCGCAGTTGGTCGAGGGGGTGTACGCCGGGTTTCGGGGTCCGCACTACGAGACCCCGGCCGAGATCGTGATGGCGCGAACGATGGGGGCGAACCTCGCGGGCATGTCCACCGTGCTCGAGGCGATCGCCGCGCGTCACCTCGACGCCGAAGTCCTCGGGCTCAGCCTCGTCTCCAATCCCGCCGCCGGCGTGACGGCGAGCCATTTGAATCACCTGGAGGTGCTCGAAGCCGGTCAGTCGGCGGCGGCGTCGCTCGGTGCGTTGTTGACTCGCGTCGTCCCTGTCCTGTGAACCAATCGCTGCGCGACCGGGTGCTCGAATGGATCGAGGGAGATCCCGACGTCGATGACCGCGAGACGCTGCAATTACTGTTGGACCGCGGTGACGAGGAAGAGCTCCACCGCCGATTCGACACGCCCCTGACCTTCGGTACCGCGGGACTGCGCGGACCGGAGATGGCCGGGCCGGCGGGGATGAACCGCTGCACTGTTCGTCGAGCGACCCAAGGCGTGATCGCGTGGTTGGATGAGATCGGTGGCGACGCTGCTCGAGGCGTCGTCGTCGGACGAGACGGACGTCACGGCTCCGAGTCGTTCAACCACGAAGTGGTGTCGGTGCTCCTCGGGGGGGGCGTCAAGGTCTACGAGATGCCCCGGCCGCTGCCGACGCCGCTCGTCGCCTACTGCGTGAAACAGCTCGGCGCCGCGGCCGGCATCATGGTGACGGCGAGCCACAACCCGCCGCGCGACAACGGCTACAAGTTGTACTCGAGTGACGGCTCTCAGATAATCCCACCGAACGACGAGATCGTCGAGCGATTCGCCAACGTCGCCACGTCGCCGGCGTTGGGGGAGCGCACCAGTGCGTACCATCGTTGGATCTCTCCGGACCTCCTCGATCGGTACCGCAGCCATATGGCGCAGCGGTTCGCGGTCTCCCGCAGTGACCTGGCGATCACCTACACGCCACTCCACGGGGTGGGTGGCGCCACCATGATGGATCTCTTCGCCCGGGCCGGCTACACCAGCGTGACGCCGGTCGCGGCGCAGTTCGAACCGGACGGCGCGTTCCCGACCCTGCCGTTCCCCAACCCCGAAGAACCGGGCGCTCTTGATCTGGCCATGGCCCGCGCCGACGAAGTGCAGTCGACCCTCGTGATCGCCAACGACCCGGACGCCGATCGTTTGGGTGCGGCGGTGCGCGACGGCGCCGGGTGGCACGTATTGCGCGGCGATCAGATCGGCTGGCTGTTGGCCTCGGCGATGTTGCCCACGATGCAGGACCCGCGAGACGTCGTGGCCACCACCATCGTCTCGTCGACCTTGCTGCGAGCGATGGCGCGTGACGCCGGGGTCCCATTCGCGATGACGCTCACCGGATTCAAGTGGCTCGCTCGGGCCGCCGGCGACGGGGTCTTGCGCCTGGGCTACGAAGAGGCCCTCGGCTTCGCCGTCGATCCCGAGGTCGCCGACAAGGACGGCCTTTCGGCCGCGCTCGCCCTGTCGCACCTCGCCGATGACCTACGGCGTCACGGTCAGACGATGATGGACCGGTTGGACGAGATCGAGTCGCGTTTCGGGGTTCACTCCATCTTCCAACTGTCGCTGCGCGCCGAAGGTCCCGCGGGACTGGGCGCGATCATCGACGCCGTGCAGTCACTGCGCGAGGATCCGCCGACCACCCTGGGGGGACTCGCGGTCAGCGCGAACTTCGATCTCGCGCTCGGTTATGAGGGACTCGCTCCGACCGACGGCGTGCTGATGCAACTCGGCGAGTCCGGACGAGTGGTGGTGCGACCGTCGGGGACCGAACCGAAATTGAAGGCGTACATCGAGATCAGCTCGCCACCGAGCGACGCGACGTCTCTCGCCGAGCAGCGACGTCGCGGAGCGTCGTTGGTGTCAGCCGTCCGCGCCGACCTGGAATCGCTACTGCAACTCTGATCGCAACGCGGCGTACCCGGGCTTGATCACCGTATTGATCATGGCGAGTCGCTGGTCGAACGGGTAGAACGAACTCTTCGCGGCGTTAAGCGTCAGCCACTCCATATCGGCGAGGGTCCAGCCGAACGTCTCGGCGCACGTCTCGAACTCACTGCTCATCGAGATGCCGCTCATCAGTCGGTTGTCGGTATTGAGCGTGACGCGAAAGCGAAGTTGGCGCAGCAGTTCGATCGGGTGCGTGGCGATGGAACTGGCGGCGCCGGTGTGCACGTTCGAGGTGGGGCAGACCTCGAGCGGGATGCGGCGGTCGCGCACGAAGTTCGCCAGTCGGCCGAGGTGATAGTCGCCGTCCTTTTCGATGATGTCGTCAGCGATGCGCACGCCGTGTCCGAGCCGCTCGGCGTTGCAGAACTGCACGGCCTCCCAGATCGAAGGCAAGCCGAAGGCCTCGCCGGCGTGGATCGTCATGTGGAAGTCTTCGCGCTGCACGAGATGAAAAGCCCGTAGGTGATGCGTCGGGGGGAAGCCGTCTTCCGGACCGGCGATGTCGAAGCCGCAGACGCCGCGGTCTCGGTACTCCACGGCCAGCTCCGCGATCGTCTCACTGAGATTCGCCTGGCGCATCGCCGAGAGAATCGCGCGAACGACGATGGTGTGACCTTCGAGTTCGGCGTCGTGCATCCCGCGCGCGAATCCCTCCAATACCGCCTGGACCACTTCGTGCAACGTCAGACCGTTCTCCAGATGCAGTTCGGGGGCGAATCGAATCTCGGCGTAGACGACGCCATCGCGGGCCAGGTCGAGCGACGCTTCGTAGGCGACGCGCTCCAGGTGTTCCTTGGTCTGCATCACGGCCGTGGTGTGCGCGAAGCCTTCGAGGTAGCGCACCAGATCACTGCCCGGCGTGTCGGCGATGAACCATTGCCGCAGATCGTCGGCGTCATTGGTCGGAAGCCCGGCGTAGTGCGTCTCGTGAGCGAGTTCCAGCACCGTCGTCGGGCGCAGCCCGCCGTCGAGATGGTCGTGCAGCAAAACCTTGGGTGCTCGCTGAATCACGTCACGCGTAAGAGCCACTGCCATGAAACGAGGTTAGTCAACAGGCCTGTGGACTAGTTGGTGATACGTTCCAGCAGCACCGCTTCGGCGTTCACGTTGCGTTCACCTAGTACGACGGCGTTGGTGATGGCGTCGCGCCCCTGTTGAAGATGCGCCTCGTCGTCGGCGTGGAGTTCGAACATCGGTTGGCCCTGGCTGATCGCCTCCCCTTCACGAACCAGACACACGACGCCGGCGCCCGCGCTCACGGGATCCTCTTTGCGAGCCCGACCGGCACCGAGTCGCCACGCCGCGATACCGACCGCTAGCGCGTCGATGGAGTGAACCACCCCGTCCTCGGCGCTCACCACCTCGTCGCGACACGAGGCGACCGGGAGGGTCGCGTCGGGGTCCCCGCCCTGCGCGCGGATCATTCGCTGGTAGACCTCGTAGCCGGAGCCGTCGTCCAGTTTTGTTTCAGGATCGACGTCAAGGCCCACCAGTTCGACCATGATGCGGGCGAGGGCGAGCGTCAACTCTCGAACGTCACTCGGACCGTGCCCTTGTAGCACGTCAACCGACTCGTTCACTTCCAGGGCGTTGCCGACGGCGCGTCCCAGCGGCGCGTTCATTGAGGTGAGTTGCGCGATGGTCGCCACCCCGTGATCGATGCCCAAGCGCACCATCGTGAGTGCGAGTTCGCGAGCCTGTTCGACACTCTTGATGAAGGCTCCTCGGCCGACCTTGACGTCGAGCACGAGGGCCTGCGTGCCCTCGGCGATCTTCTTGGACATGATCGACGACGAGATCAACGGAATTGACGCGACCGTCGCGGTCACGTCGCGTAGGGAGTAGAGCCGTCGATCGACTGGGGCGAGACCCTGGCCCGCGGCGCAGATGACCGCACCTACCGAATCGAGTTGTGCGCGGATGTCGTCGTTGGAGAGAAAGGCTCGCCATCCCGGAATCGACTCGAGTTTGTCCAGCGTGCCCCCGGTGTGTCCGAGACCGCGACCGGAAAGCTGGGGAACCGCGGCGCCGCACGCCGCCACCAGCGGGGCGAGGATGAGTGAGATCTTGTCACCGACCCCGCCGGTCGAATGCTTGTCGACGGTCGGTCGAGTTAGTCCACTCAAATCGAGACGCTCGCCGGACTCGATCATCCGGTCGGTCCACGTGTTCAACTCTCGGTCACTGAGTCCGTTGAAGAAGATTGCCATCAACAGGGCCGACATCTGCTCTTCGGCCACTTCAGCGCGCTCGTACGCGTCGAGCATCCACGTGATGGCGTCGTCGCTGAGAACGCCGTCATCACGTTTGGTGGTGATGACGTCAACCGCGGAGAAGAAGCTCACTCACTCCTCCGCAGCCCCAAGTCCTCCGGGCCGAACGCTCCGGGCAAGAGTTCGCCTAGGGGCGTCGGGTCGACGCCGTCGCCGGCGTCGACCAGCAGATCGTTGCCGCCGTGCTCGTAGAGCAGTTGACGACATCGACCGCAGGGGGTCATGGGCTCACCGTCACCGGCGACAATCGACACCGCGCGGAGTCGACCGCCGCCGAGACGCGCCAGGTCACTCACCAACGAACACTCGGCGCACAGCGTCAGACCGTAGCTCGCGTTTTCGACGTTGGCCCCGACCACGAAGCGTCCGTCCACCGTCATGGCGCAGGCGCCGACCAGGACGTGTGAGTACGGCGCGTACGACGTCGTGGTGACCTGTCGGGCCCGTTCGCGCAGTTCATTCCAAGGTATTTCTGTCGGTGAACTCACCGTCAAACTGTACACTTCGCCTTGCGTGACTAACTTTCGAAACTCCTCGGTCGAGATCAATGACGAGGTAGCCAACGCACTCGAAAAGGGCCGCAACGTGGTGGCGCTCGAGACGACGATCATCGTGCAAGGACTTCCCGCCCCGGCGAATCTGGAAGTCGCCGAAGAGTGCGAGACGGCGGTGCGCGAAGCGGGATCGGTGCCGGCCACGATCGGCGTGCTCGATGGGCGGGTGGTCGTTGGTCTCAGTGCCGCGCAACTACGTTCTCTGGCGGACCCCGATCGACACGCGGCTAAATTGTCGGCGCGCGATCTTGGCCTGGCGCTCGCCAGTCACGGGAGCGGCGCGACCACCGTCGCGGGGACGATCAGCATCGCCAGCCGTGTCGGCATCGAAGTGATGGCGACCGGCGGCCTCGGCGGAGTCCATCGTGACGTTCGCGACAGCTTCGACGAATCGGCGGACCTCACCGCGCTGTCACGCAATCAAGTGCTCGTCGTCGCCTCCGGCGTAAAGTCGATTCTCGATATTGGGGCGACGCTCGAACGCCTCGACACGTTGGGAGTTCCGGTCGCCGGATTTCGAACGGACCGGTTCCCTGGTTTCTATCAGAGCGAGAGTGGATTCTCCTTGGACTGGTCGCTCGCGAACGAGACCGAAGCGGCCTTGGCGTTTCTCGCCCACCGCGAACTGTCGTCGACCGGATTTCTCGTGGCCAATCCGATCAACCCAGGGAGTGAACTTTCGGTGGAGTTGCACGACCGTGCGCTCTCGAGTGCCCTCGAACGGGCTCGCACGCTCGGCGTGAGTGGAAAAGAGGTGACCCCGGTACTGCTGGCTGAGTTCGCTCGCTACACCGCGGGCGCCAGTGTCGCGGTGAATCGAGAACTGGCGGTGGCCAACGCGAGTCTGGCCGGAAGGATCAGCCAGGCGATCGCCAAGGAGCGGGTTTGATCGCTCGCGACATCGTCGTCGTCGGCGACGTGATGCTTGACGTGGTGGCGAAGCCGTCGACGGACGTCGCGCCATCAAGCGACACGCCGTCGCGGGTTCGACTGAGTCGCGGGGGCGCCGCGGCAAATGTTGCCGCGGCGCTCGCACGAGCGGGCCATCACGTGACGTACGTTGGGGCGTGCGGAGCGGACCTCGCCGCCAAGCTCTTCGAGGACAACCTTCGCGGGGCCGGAATCGACGTGGCACTCGAACGCGTCGACACCTCCACGGGCGTGGTGGTCGCGGTGGTCAATGGTGTCGGACAGCGCGCCATGCTTACCGATCGCGGTGCCAACTCGATGCTGGGACTCGACCACGTCCTTCGCCGATTTGAGCAGCCCTTCGACCACCTCCACGTGTCGGGGTACACCTTGCTCGATCCGGTAACCACCGACGTTGGTCGCGTCGCTCTCGCGCGCGCCATCGAACTCGGTCGCTCGACGTCCGTCGACGTGTGCTCAGTCGCTCCCCTAATCGGAATGACGCCCCGGGCGTTCATGGAAGCGGCCCGGGGTGCGCGGTTTCTCTTCGCCAACGAGGAAGAGGCGCTGACCTTGAGCGGGCGTACGGACGTCGACGAGGCGATCGATCACTTGGCGCGCTCCTTCAACGAGGTCGTGATCACGCGAGGGGAACACGGCGCTCGCGCGAGGAGCGAAGGCGTCGACTACAACGTGACGGCCACGAGCGAGATGGTCATCGACACGACCGGCGCCGGCGACGCCGCCACCGGGGCGTACCTGGGTGCTCGCCTCGATGGCGCGATACCGCGTGACGCGCTTGCGCTGGCCATGACGGCCTCGGCGCGCGTCGTCGGCGGCTTAGGGGCGCTCGGTTAATCGCGAATGTACGGTTTGCCGTCGGCGGCCGGAGGGCGCACGCGGCCGATGAGCCCGGCGACGACGGCGATCGTGATGATATACGGGAACATCGTCAGAATCTCACCGGAGATCGGCACCGAGAACTCCTGAAGGTTCGCGGCCAGATAGACCGACATGCCGAAGATGATCGAGGCCACCACGGCGCCGGACGGACGCCAGCGACCGAAGATCATGGCCGCTAAGGCGATGTACCCGAATCCCGACGTGTAGCCCGGGAGGAATTGGCCTTGTGAAGCCATGAAGGCGACTCCACCGATGCCGGCGATGGCACCTCCCAAGACGACGTTGGTGTAGCGGACGCGTGCCACGTTGATGCCGACCGTGGCCGCGGCTTGCGGGTGCTCACCTACGGCGCGCACGTGGAGCCCGTAGCGCGTTTTGAAGAGGGCGAAACTGACGACCGACACGAGGATGATCATGCAGTAAAAGAATCCGGACTGGTTGAAGAAGAGTGGTCCGAGGACGGGGATCTTGTAGAGCAGCGGTATCGGCAAATTTGGTGCGATATTGCCCGAGTTGAGGTTGGGATACGGCGTGAACACCTGCTGATTGAGGTACGCCGAGAAGAAATCTATGCCGGTCACGATCACGATGCCCACAATTATCTGATCCACCAAATACCGGATCGCAAAGAACGCGAGCACGAGACCTATGAGACCGCCCGCGATCGCCCCCACGACTGCGGCGTAGAAGAAGTTGTTCGTCTCCGACACGACGATCGTTCCGATGAAGGCCCCCGCGATGAACTGTCCTTCGATCGCGATGTTGACGACGCCGGATCGCTCACACATCACCCCCGAGAGGCTGCCGAAGATGAGCACCATCACCACTTCGGAACTTCCCACCAGAATCGACGTGAAATTGATGTGCGAAATCGGCGATGGTCCCGGAGTACGCACGGCCCAGAACAAGAGCGCTAGCAACATGAGCACGGCGACGCCACCGAATCGAGCCATCAGACCACGTCGGGGTTGACGCCAGAAGACTTCGATGCCGAGTCCCAACATCGCAAGTCCGAGGATGAGAATCCACCAACGAGTGAGTACGGTCAGCGTGCCGATCCGCAAGGGCGAGTCAGTCGTGTTGACGGGGTCGAACGTCAACTGCGAATGGGCGCCCGCGGCGCTGCCTAGGCCAAACACGATGATCACGAAGAGGGCGAGCGCGATCATGATGCCGCCGATGACCTTGGTGCGGGTGTTGTCGCGACGGACGCTCGTGACGAGGACGGATGCTTCGTCGATTGACATCATCCCCACCCTTGGGTTCCGAGTTGCAACGCCTGCGTGCGACCGGCGCGCAATCGGAAGATCTCTTTCACGAGAATGGGCGTCGCCACGAACAGGACGACCACCGATTGGATGACGGTCGCCAGGTCGAAGGGAATGCCCGTCGCCGCCTGCATGGCACGTCCTCCCACGCCGAGGGCGCCGAAGAGGAGTGACGCCCAGAGAATGCCGAAGGGTTTGTTGCGACCCAACAAAGCGACGGTGATCGCCGTGAACCCGATGCCAGCATCACCGATAAGGAAGGTGCCGTCGACGTAATGCGTCGTGCTCGCCACCTGCACCACACCGGCCAGTCCGGCCAGTCCGCCGGAGATCAAAAACACGAGGACGACGACGGCACGGGGACTGATGCCCGAGGCTCGCGCCGCCGTCGGGCTCGCCCCGGTCACGCGAAAGTCGAAGCCGAGTGACGATCGTTCCAGAAACCACCAGGCGAAAGCGACCACGCCCGCCGCGACGAAAACTCCGTAGCTCACGCGAAGTCCCGAGGCGGCGCCAAAAAGCGGCGGAAGTTGCGCCGATGCGTGCATGGTTCGCCCGATGTCGTTGGACTGGCCGGGCTGCTGGTAGGGGGTGGAGAGAACCACGTAGAGCAAGAAGGCGTAGATGATGTAGTTCTCCATGATCGTGACGATCACTTCGTGCGCGCCCGTGTACGCCTTCAAGACGCCGGGCAGCGAGCCGGCGAGTGCGCCACCGAGGATCCCCGCGATCAAGGTGAGCGGCAAGTGGAGGACCATCGGCAGTTTGATCATCGACCCGACGACGGCGCCGGCGATGCCACCCAAGACGGCTTGACCGTTTGCGCCGATGTTGAAGAGTCCCGTTTGGAACGAGATCCCGACGCCAATGCTGACAATCACGAGCGGTGTGGCGTAGGTCAAGGTCTCGGAGATCGGCGTCAACGTGTTGTCCCAGCCGCGACCCGTGGTGAGCGAGTGCCAGAACCCGGCCGGATCGATGACCGATCCGGTGAACATGTCGCGATACGCCGCCCCGACGTTGTCGAAGGTGACCTTGAGTGCGTGACCGGGTGCGCCCCAACTGTCGAAGAAGCCGCGAAAGGCGTCGAGAATGGTGGCCGTCGTGAAGATGATGATGAAGGCGCCCACGACGAAGCCCAGGAAGAGGGCGAGGACGGTGACGACGACGGGATTCTGACTGGTCAGCGCCGTCCACAACGACACGGGAGATCGGCGACGAGGTCGTGGTCGAGTCGAGACGTCAGTCACTCAATGCCCCCATCGTGGTGCCGGCCATCATCAGTCCAATGTCCTCGCGACTGGTCGAGGGGTCGACGATCCCACTGATTCTCCCGGCGTACATGACGGCGATGCGGTCACCAAGGGCGTAGACCTCATCAAGTTCCGAAGAGACCACCAGTGATCCGTTGCCCTTATTGCGATGGATCACGATCTGGCGGTGCACGTACTCGATGGAGCCGACGTCCAGTCCACGGGTCGGTTGTGACGCCACCAGGAAATCAATGTTGCGAGAGAGTTCGCGCGCCACGATGACCTTCTGCTGGTTCCCGCCCGAAAGCGAACTGGCCGGTTCCTTGACGGACGTCGCGCGAATGTCGAAATCCTTCACCAGCTGCTCCGCGTGGGACGCGACGATCCCCAAGTTGCGAGTTCCGTTGCGGGCGAAAGGCGCTCGTCGAGGTGTGTTGAGCACCAAGTTGTCCGCCACCGACATAGTCAGCACCAGCCCGTCGCGCTGGCGGTCTTCGGGAATATGCCCCAATCCGGCGTCGAGGATTATGCGCGGCGACTCGTTCGTGATGTCGCGACCGTTCATGGTGATACTGCCCGATTCGACCGGTCGCATGCCCGCGATGGCCTCCACCAGTTCCGTCTGGCCGTTACCCTGGACGCCCGCGAGGGCCAGGATCTCGCCCGCGTAGACGTCGAGCGACACGCCGTTCACCGCGACGAGTCCTCGGTCGTCGCGCACTACGAGGTCGCGGATCTCAAAGACCGTCGCTCCGGGCGAGTACGCGTCCTTTTGGACCGTGAGTTCGACCTCTCGGCCTACCATCATCGACGCGAGCTCTGATTCGGTCGCGGTGGGTTCGGCGGTGCCCACGACCTTGCCGTTACGGATGACCGTAATGACGTCCGCAATCGCTCGCACTTCTTTCAACTTGTGCGTGATGAACAAGATGGACTTACCCGAGGCGGCCAGCGATCGCATGATCGCCATCAAGGCGTCGATCTCCTGGGGCGTTAGAACCGCGGTGGGCTCGTCCAGGATCAGCAACTCGGCTTCGTGACTGAGCGCTTTTAGGATCTCCACGCGCTGTTGGATGCCGACCGAGAGGTTCTCGACAATGGCGTCGGGGTCGACTTCGAGATTGAACTCCTTGGAGACGCGACGAATGTCGTCAGTGGCTTTTCGGTAGTCGATCCGGTTGAGTGACTTCGTAGGCTCGAAACCGAGCACGACGTTCTCGGTCACCGAGAACACGGGCACGAGCATGAAGTGCTGGTGGACCATGCCGATGCCCCGACGAACCGCCTCGCCGGAGTCGGCGAACTTGGTAACTTCGCCGTCGACGACGATCTCGCCTTCATCGGGATGCAGCAGTCCGAAAAGGACGTTCATCAGCGTTGACTTGCCCGCACCGTTCTCTCCCAGCAACGAATGAATCTGGCCCGGTTCGACGGTGATGCTGATGTTGTCATTCGCCGTCAGGGATCCAAAACGTTTGGTTATCCCCCGCAGTTCCAAGCGCATGAGAGTTCATCGTACTCATGACAAAGACCCGGGTTATCACAACCCGGGTCTTTGTCATGAGTACGTGCCACGTTGCGGCACGCTGCGTTACCGCACTACCACTTGTTCGGGTTGACCGAAATAGTCCCGGCAATAATCCCGGCCTTGGCGGTTGCGATCTCGGCCTTCAACTTCGAAGAAGCCTTGACGCCACCGTATTCCAATGCCGTACCGCTGTTCTTCAGCGTTCCGATGTAACTGCCGGCCTTGAACGTTCCTTTCGCGGCCGAAAGAATCGCGGCCTTGACCGAAGGCTCGACGCCCTTGGCCACGGTGCCCACGAAGTACTTGCAGTCCGCGGCGTCCGAGACACAGCCATTGCTGTCGACCCACATCACGTAGTGACCGGCACCGTCCTGCTTCGCGGCAGCAACTGAACCGAGGCCCACTGAACCAGCCACGGGGAAGACGATGTCCGCGCCGTTGGAGTAGTCGCCCAAGGTGATGGTCTTGCCGAGCGTGGCGTTCGTGAAGCTATTGACGAACGTACCCTTCCCGGGGCAGGCCGCGAGCGAACACGCTGTCTTGGGCGGAGTCCAGCCCAGGACCTTGACGGTCTTGTGGTACGTCTTGTCGTAGTAAAGAACACCAGCGACGAAGCCGTTCTCGTAGAGCGTGACGGCCGAGAAGTTCTCGCCGCCGTAGGTGGCCACGGTACCGGTCTTGGACATGCCCGCGGCGAGGATTCCACCGAGGAAGCCGCCCTGGTCGGTCTCGTACTGGAGCGCCTCAACGTGCGTGCCGGCCTTCACCACTGGGGCGTCGTCAACGATTGCGAACTTCTGGCTCGGGTGAGCGTTCGCGGCCTTGGCCGTCGCGGCGTCCATCAAGAAACCAACCGTGATGATGATCCCGCACTTCTCACCGATGAACGTGTTGATGTTTGGCGCGTAGTCCGCCGACGATCCCGAGGACAGGTACGAAGGCACCACGTTGGTGTCCGCCTTCGACGCGTCAACGGCACCCGCGTAGGCCGAAGCATTGAACGACTTGTCGTTGATACCTCCGGTGTCGGTTACGACGCAGGCCTTGAACTTCGTGGCGGCAGAGGCCGACACCGTTGTCGAGGCCACACTCACTGTCAAAGTTCCAAGAACTAGCGCGCCAGTTCCCAGCACCGTCGTGAGGCGACGAATTCTCCCCATGTATTTCTCCCTTTATCGTTTTATCAGTCCCCAAAACGGAAACCGTCCTCGGCCTCGATGCGCCCCCGACACGGCGTCATCACACTTTCGGATAATTGTCAACCGTGAGACTAGCCTCGAATTGAGGTTCGGACTTAGGCAGGTTCTACCGGAATATTGGGTGAGACTTGGGGCGACGGTACCGTCGGGACTGGCACTGTTCGACCGGTGTTGCGCGGCAGTGCGAACGACACGAAGAGTGCGACGACGGTCACCACGGCCGAGATTTGGAAGGCGCGCTGATAGCCCGACGTCAGGGCTGACGCCTCAGAAGCCGTGGTGAGAGCACGGTGCGTGACGTCGGTGGCCACGGTGGCGAGAATCGCCAACGACAACGAACCACCGACTTGACGCGCGGTGTTGAGAAGGCCCGAGGCGAGTCCGGCGTCGGCGCGATCGACACCCGAGGTGGCGGCCGTCGCCAGCGGCGCGAAGAGAAGTCCCATCGCGAAGGCGCAGATGAAGGAGGGGACCAAGATGTGGCCGGCGTAGGAGTCCGCCGGCTTGATCAGCGAGATCCATAGAAAGCCCAGCGTCGCGAGCGTCGCGCCGATTTGGAGCAGCGGGCGCACTCCGGTCCTCGTGAGGAGTCGAGAGGAGATCTGGGCGCCAATGATGATGGCCAGCGCCATCGGGAAGAAGGCGAAGCCGGCCTTCACGGGTCCGTAGCCGAGCACCAATTGGAAGTAGTAGGTCAAGAAATACCACATCGCGAAGAACGCGCCGCCAATGAGGAGCATCATGAGGTTCGCGGTGGTGAGTGGACGCGACTTAAAGATCTTGAACGGCACGAGGGGATGTGATGCCACCTTGCCTTCCCAGAAAATGAAAGTCGCGAGCAGCGTGAGTCCTAATATGAGCCAGCCGAGGGTCGTGGACGAAGTCCAAGCGTGCGTCGTCGTGTTCACCACTGCGTAGATCACCGACGCGAGACCCCCGGTGACGAGCACCGATCCCGTGACGTCGAGCTTGGTGGTGGCGCCGCGGTTGCGCATCTCGCGTAGGTACATCGCGGCGACCGTGCCAGCGACGATGCCGAAGGGCACGTTGATGAAGAAGACCCACCTCCACGAAGCCCAGCCCGTCAGGATTCCGCCCAGGAGCCCACCGACGGCCCCGCCGGCCCCCGCCACGGCGCTCCAGGCGCCGATTGCCTTGGGCAGACGAGGTCCGCTGAAGGTGGTGACGATAATGGTGAGCGTGGCCGGCGAGAGTATGGCGCCGCCGATACCCTGCACCGCGCGAATCGTGATCATCTGCGATCCTGTCTGCGCGACGCCGGCACCGATGCTGGCGAGGGTGAAAATGATGATGCCCGTGATGTAGACGCTCCTTCGTCCGAAGAAGTCGCTGGCCCGGCCGCCCAGGAGCAGGAACCCTGCGAAGGTCAGAACGTACGCGTTCACGACCCACTGCGCGCTGCTGTACGTGAAGTGCAGATCGTGGCCCATGCGCGGCAAAGCGACGTTCACAATGGAGACGTCCAAGACGACCATGAACTGCGCGATACAGGCGATCGACAGAATCAGCCAATCGGGCGCGGGCCGATCGGTTGCGGTCACGTCGAGCGAGCTATCAGACATTTTCCGATTGTAATAGTGCGCTAGAAAATATCATGACGTTCCAAATTTTCCGGGCGTTGCCGATATCGGTCACACTGGAGGGCATGGTTGCCCAGTTCATTTTCACCATGCGAGACCTCCGACGGTTCTACCCACCGGACCGGGAAGTCCTTCGCGGCATCAATCTTTCGTTCTATCCCGGCGCCAAGATCGGCGTGATCGGCGCCAACGGATCCGGTAAGTCGTCACTGCTACGGATCATGGCGGGCCTCGACGACGGCTTCAGTGGCGAGGCGCGACTGACCCCGGGCTTCAGCGTGGGCTACCTCTCCCAGGAACCGCAACTCGATCCCACCAAGGACGTCGTGGGCAACGTGGCCGACGGCATCGCCGAGCAGCGGGACCTGCTCATCCGATTCAACGAGGTCTGCGCCGCCATGGCCGATCCCGACGCCGACTTCGACGCTCTGCTCAGTGAACAGTCCGAACTCCAGACGAAGATTGACGCCGCCAACGCGTGGGACCTGGAGCGAACCCTCGAGATCGCCATGGACGCGTTGCGCCTACCCCCGCCCGACGCCGACGTGACGGTCTTGTCCGGTGGCGAGCGCCGGCGCGTGGCGCTCTGTCGCCTCCTGCTGTCAAGGCCCGACCTCCTCTTGCTGGACGAGCCCACGAACCACCTGGACGCTGAGTCGGTGGCGTGGCTCGAGCGAACGCTCCAGGACTACAGCGGCACGGTGGTCGCGATCACTCACGACCGGTACTTCTTGGATAACGCCGCGTCGTGGATCTTGGAACTGGACCGGGGCCACGGAATCCCGTGGGAGGGTAACTACTCGTCGTGGCTCGAACAGAAGCAGGTCCGGCTCGCACAAGAAGAGAAGTCGGACAAGGTCCGTCAGGCGGCGCTCGAACGCGAACTCGAGTGGATCCGAATGTCCCCGCGCGCGCGTCAGAGCAAGGGCAAGGCCCGACTCAGCGCCTTCAACGAGTTGGTGGCCGAGTCCGAGTCGAGCGAACGACGCGCCGACCGACTGGAGATCGCCATCCCTCCCGGTCCTCGCTTGGGCGACGTCGTCGTGAACGCCTTCGACGTGGTCAAGGGTTTCGACGACCGGCTGTTGATCGAGGACTTGAACTTCTTGCTCCCGCCGGGCGGCATCGTTGGGGTCATCGGGGCGAACGGCGCTGGAAAGACGACGCTCTTCAAAATGATGCTCGACCAAGAGAAGCTCGATGGCGGGTCCTTCGAGGTGGGCAGCACCGTCGCCTTCGCCTACGTCGATCAGTCGCGCGACCATCTCAATCCCGACGCGACGGTATTCGATGAGATCAGTGAGGGCCAGGAACAGATGATCGTCGGTAACCGGGAGATCCACGCTCGCGCCTACGTCGCGAGTTTCGGCTTCAAGGGCAGCGACCAACAGAAGAAAGTGGGCGAGATCTCGGGGGGCGAGCGCAATCGCGTCCAGTTGGCGAAGGTGCTGCGAAGCGGCGGCAACGTACTGCTCTTGGATGAACCGACCAACGACCTCGACGTCGACACGTTGCGCGCGCTCGAAGACGGACTCCTGACGTTTCCGGGCTGTGCCGTCGTCATCAGCCACGACCGCTGGTTCCTCGATCGGATCGCCACCCACGTTCTCGCCTTCGAAGGTGACGCCGTCGTGCGTTGGTTCGAAGGGAACTTCTCAGACTACGAGGTCGAGCGTCACAAGCGACTCGGTACCGACGCTGACCAGCCCCATCGGATTCGCTACAAGCCCATCACCCGTTCTTAACGCCCGGGCGGTCGTAGTGTGGACCCGTGGCTAGAGGCACCGACTATTCGACGTACCTGCGCATCAACGACCTTCTAAAACTGCAGATTCCCCTCACCGACGACGCCCCGGACGAACTGCTCTTCATCGTGGTCCACCAGTCTTACGAACTCTGGTTCAAGGTGATCGTCGGCGAGTTGCGCCGCGCCGCCACGGTACTGCACGACAACCGTCCCTGGCACGCCGTCTCGCACTTGCGCCGGATTGTCTCGATTGAGGACCTCCTCCTCACACATTTGCAACTGCTGGATTCCATGTCGCCCGAGGGCTTCCTCAAGTTTCGCGACCCACTGGACCCGGCCTCGGGATTCCAGTCCTTCCAGTTCCGCGCGATCGAGTTCCTGAGCGGCGGCGGTAAGACGGCGATGCTGACCTTCGAGATCTTCGACGACGACCAGCGTGCGTGGCTCAAGGAGATGAGCGAGATTCCCTCCGTGTGGTCGGGTTTCGAGCACTCCTTGCGACTCACGACGGGCGCCGCGAATGACGATCTGCTGGACGTCCTTCGCGCGCTTTACCTGGGCCACGACGAACCTGCCTTGAGCGCCCTGCATTCGGTCGCCGAGTTGTTAATGGATCACGACGGGCACCTGGCGGTGTGGCGACACCAACACATGTTGATGGCCGGTCGACAGATCGGACGGCGTCCCGGCACCGGCGGCAGCGAGGGTATGGCCTATCTCGATACGACATTGGCCCAGCGGCTCTATCCGGTGTTGTGGGAAGTTCGGTCGGTCTTGTGATTGCTCGCGAGTCTTGCCAGCTGATGGACGAGGCCGACGTCCTCGCACCGCTACGTCAGGAGTTCACGCTCAACGACGCCGAGATCTACCTCGACGGCAACTCACTCGGTCCAGTGTCGGCTTCCGTTCGACGCCGGGTGAATGAGGTCATTAATCACGAATGGGGCCGGGGAATGGTGCGCAGTTGGAGCGACGCCGGCTGGATGGGGGAGCCAACGAGGCTCGGTGACCGCATCGCGCCGCTCATTGGGGCCCGGCCCGGCGAGGTACTCGTCGCCGACACCCTCACCCTTTTAATCGCCAAGTTGGTCGGCGCCGCCCTCGAGCACCGACCCGATCGGCACGTCGTGTTGACCGACGCCGCGAACTTCCACTCCGACATCTACATCATCGAGGCCATGTGCGAGCGAGCCGGACGGCCGGTCACGATGAAGACGATCGACCGGGACCGACTGAAGGAGTATCTCAACGACGACGTGGCCCTGGTCGAGCTGACTCAGGTGGATTACCGTACCGGCGAGTCGCTCGACATGGCCGGCATCACCGAGCAGGTGCACGCCGCCGGGGCGCTGATGCTCTGGGACTTCGCCCACTCGGCCGGCGCCGTGCCCCTGGACGTGACCGGCGCCGACGTCGACTTCGCCGCCGGCTGCGGGTACAAGTACCTGAACGGCGGTCCCGGTGCCCCGGCCTTTCTCTACGTGCGCAAATCCTGGCAGGGTCAGCTCCGCAATCCACTACCGGGATGGCTGGGCCACGCCCGGCCCTTTGATTTCGAACTGACCTATGAGCCGGCCGACGGGATGCAGGCCTTCGTGACCTCGTCGCCGTCGATTGTGGCTCTCGCCGCCCTCGACGGGGCACTGGACATCTGGGATCGCACTTCTATGCAACAAGTTCGCGTAAAAAGCCTGGCCCTGACTGATCTGTTCATCCAACTCATCGAAGAACGACTGCCCGGTGTTTTTGAGGTCGTGACGCCGCTCGATCACGTCAGGCGGGGCAGTCAAGTGGCCCTTCGCCATCCCGAGGGGTACGGCATCATTCGGGCGTTAATCGAAAACGGTGTCATCGGCGACTTTCGAGATCCCGATATCTGTCGATTCGGATTTACGCCGCTCTACCTACGATTCGTCGACGTCTTTGACGCCGTCGAGCGAATATCCGGCGTCATGACAACCAAATCCTTCCGCGACAATCGCTTCGCCGTACGTAGTGCCGTGACCTGAGAGTTTCGGTCCGAAGTTCCTAAGCCTTGTACGAGTAAAAGCCCTGGCCCGACTTTCGTCCCAAAAGACCGGCTTGGGTCATGCGCGAAAGTAACGGCGGGGGTGCGAGGTGGGGCTCTTTGAACTCCTCGTACAGCGATTCGGCCACGGCGAGCGTGGTGTCCAGGCCGATGAGGTCCGTCAACGCCAACGGTCCCAATGGGTGGGCGCAGCCCACGACCATGCCGGTGTCGATGTCATCGGCGCTGGCGAAACCGGACTCCAGCATTCGGATCGCCGACAGTAGGTAGGGGATTAACAGCGCGTTGACGACGAATCCGGCCCGGTCCTTCGAGTAGATAACGCGCTTGTTCAGCGAATCGGTGGCGTAGGTTTGGACGCGCTCGGTGGTGTCGGCGCTGGTGAGCAAGGACGAGATCACTTCCACGAGCCGCAGTACCGGCACGGGATTGAAGAAGTGCATGCCCACGACGTGTTCGGGCCGCTTGGTGGCCATCGCGAGCTTGATAATCGGAATCGACGACGTATTGGTGGCCAAAATCGCCCCCGGGTCCGTCACCACCGCGTCGAGCCGCTGGAAAACGTCGATCTTGAGGTTTTCGTCTTCCGCGACGGCTTCGACGACCATTTGTCGGTCCGCGAGCCTGGCGAAGTCCTCGCTGAAGCTCAGATTGCCCCTTGCGTGATTGGCCTCGTCTTCGGGCAGCTTGCCCGACGCGACGGCTCTGTCAAGGGATCGCTCGATGCGGGCTTGGCCTTGGGCGAGCGCGTCGGCGTCTCGCTCGATCACCACGACGTCGGCTCCGGCGCGAGCGCAAATCTCGGCGATACCCGAGCCCATCAGTCCACAACCGATCACGCCAATTCTTTCCATTCGAGTCTCCTCAGTTGGCGAAGCAAGGGCTTCGCGACGGCAAAGTCTACGTCCGAGCCATCACGCCCATCGAGTGAGGTTCTGAGCGTCGGTGAGTACGATTGGCAGAACTTTGAAGTTCGACTCGAGCCCTATTAATAAGGAGACGTCATGAACACCGTGAATGTCATCGTCGAGATCCCCCGCGACAGCAAAAACAAGTACGAATACGACCATGACAACCACACGATCAAGCTGGACCGCCATTTGATCGTCTCCATGGGCTACCCGGCCGAGTACGGGTTCATCCCCGACACCCTCGGCGGCGACGGCGACCCCCTCGATGCCCTGGTTCTGACTGAATACCCGACGTTCCCAGGGTGCCTCATCGAGTCCAAGATCCTGGGCATGTGCAATATGACGGACGAAAACGGGGAGGACGCGAAGTTGATCTGCGTTCCGGACTATGACCCCAGGTGGAAATCGGCGACCGACATCAATGACGTTCCTAAGCAAACTCTCGACCGTATCGCCCATTTCTTCACGGTGTACAAGGATTTGGACGAGGGCAAATGGATGAAGGTGGAGAATTACGTTGGTCGATCCGAGGCGCTGGCCGAGCTGGAGGCCTCGATCGCCCGGTTCAAGGGCTGATCATCCCCCAACGCTCGCGTGTTTTCGGGGCTTGCTACCCAAGGCAGCTTCGACGCGAGAAACTTGGCACGTAGACGCCAATCGTCTGTACTCCCAGTTCTTCGGTTCGTACGAGGCGGTATTTGCCGCCGAGGACGTCCGAAGTTGGAACGGAGTCGAACTCGACGATTGCCGCGGGGTGGCGGGCCAAGATATTACGGCCCACGCTTGAAGCAGGTTGCCACCAGTTGAGTTCGTCGACGCCTCCCAGTCCCTTCATTGCAGACGGAGTGTCGCGGGCAATGTTGATGTTTGTGAGTCCCCGCATGTCAAGGATGCGCAGATCCAGGCGCTCAAACCCCAAATAACCGACTTCAGTGGTGGCCACGAGCTCACCGGGGCGCATGCAAGCCAACAAGGATGGCAGTTGCAACCACACCTGCCCGACCGTGTACTCCGTCGAGGCCGCCACGAGAGAAGCATCGGTAAGGCCCTTGATCCGTGACACGGGGGCACGCTCATATAGGTAAGGCGCGACGGAGGTCATGAGCAAAAGAGAAGTCAGGAGAATTGGCCAGAGATGACCGGTATTCGTGGCCGAGTATTGGCCATTTATACGTACGAGATTCAGAACTCCCATGAGCTCCACGAGGATGAACGGGACGGCGGCCGGGGCCAGGAAGCGACCGCCGACAAACACTTCTCCCCCCGACCAGAAAATGAAGAGCGCCTGGCCGACGACGAGTGCGACGAGATAGGTCAGCGCTCTCCGGTGCCGCACTATTTCAATCGTTCCAAGAATGAAGAGCGCGGCTTCGATGAAGTTCACGGAGTCGATCGGTATTGAGGAAAAGTGTCTACGGTTGGCAAAGACGACCGGCTGAAGAAGGCCCGACAAGTAATTCAAGCCCAGCCTCATTGATCGAAGTAGGGGAAGATGCTTGGCGTAGTAGGTGCTGGGTAGCGCAGAGCCGAAGTATGCCCATTGAACAGCCAAGGACGCCGCGGCCGCAACCACTGCACCCAGATACCACTTGATGCGCGCGACCGGATTGTGCTCGCGTCCGACCAAGAAACCCGTGATTGCCATGCACGTGAGAGCGACGAGGGCGTCAGGTCGAGCGAGGACGGCGAAGAACGCCAAAACGCCGTCTGTCAGTGTCATCCCTCGTCGATCGACCGTCAGGCGCCGAGCCAAAGCGAGCAGCAGCCAGACCTCCAATGTCGTCTCAAGGCCATTTCCCGAGGCGAACGCAAGCACCGGACACAAGCCCACAACCACGTACGCAACTCGCGAGACCCATCGGGGCGCGAAGACGACGTCGATGAGAAGTGCGGCTTCTCTAATCGCGAGGAGTCCGAAGACCATCGAGGCGAGCTTCATCTTGAACAAGATCAAGCCACCGGGAAGCGCGTATACGAGAATCGCAACGCCTAGACCGAGCGGGCTCGTGAAACCTTGTACACGCTGACCAGGATTAAAGGTAAGGCCATAACCGTGAATCAGATTTGCAGCGTAGCGAAGCGTGATGAACGCGTCGTCCGGGGTTGTCGCGAATGTCAAGAGTACGGCGATGAGAAACGGCAAATACAGGCAGAGAAGTCGGTCCCTCAGTATCTTGTTGTCCGGCCATCTAACGAGAGTGGATGGACCTGTCGAGCGTGACTCGTCATCAAACAATATGGGGCTTTAGTCGGTGTAACTCCATTCGACAAGTATTACGTGAACATCAGTACAAAGAGACATCTCGGTAGTGGCAATTGTCCAGACGAATCGTCGGACAATAACGTCCAGCTTCGGGGTCACGAGTCGTTACGGCGAGTTATCTCGCGCCGTTAAAACTCCGGCTCGAATTCGGGCCGGAGTTCCCATCCGCTTTGACCACCTACGGGCTTGGCGCAGAGAATCTGATGAATCTCGAGGTGGTGGCGCTCGAAGCCGTAGGCCGATCCTGACATGTAGAGACGCCACACGCGTGCGCGTTCCTCACCGACCTCTTCGACGGCCTCGTCGAATCGCTTGACCAGGTTGGCCACCCAGCGACGCAGCGTGATCGCGTAGTGCTCGCGCAGACTCTCGAGATGACGAACTTCGAAACCGTGCGCTTGGAACATCGACACCATCGTGCCGACTTCGTGGAGTTCGCCGTCGGGAAAGACGTAGCGCTCCATGAAGGGGCTACCGATCTTGGACGGACCGCGCAGGCCCAGCGCGATCTGCACCTGTCGCGACAGCTCCGAGACCTTCGAAGGGTCCGGGTTTTCGTCGAAGGAGACCGGTCGCCCAATGGCGTGGTTGAGGAAACGTCCTCCCGGACGAAGTAGGTCGAAGAGTTGTTGGGTGTAGGTGGGCAGCGAACTTCGCCCGACGTGCTCCGACATACCAATGGAACTGATCGCGTCGAAGGGTCCGTCGAGAACGTCACGAAAATCTTGCAGCCGAAACTCCACCAAGTGACCGACGCCTTCACGCCGCGCCTGTTCCACAGCATATCGACGCTGTTGTTCGGACAAGGTGATACCGACCACCGACGCGCCGTATTCACGAGCCGCGTGAATCGACATGGCCCCCCAACCACAACCGACGTCGAGAAGACGCGTACCCGGGGCGAGTTCGAGCTTGCGCGCGACGAGGTCGACCTTGCGGCTCTGGGCCTGTTCGAGCGTGTCGTTGCTCGTTCGAAAGACGGCGCACGAGTAGGTCATGGAAGGTCCGAGCACCATTTCGTAGAAGGAGTTTGAGACGTCGTAGTGATGCGAGATGGCCTGACGATCGCGCGAGCGACTGTGCAAGGCACCGCGCTGTTTGGCTTCTATCTTGGGGGGAGCGATCGGGCGAAGGGTGTCGAAACCGACGACCGTCAATAGAGCGCGAAGGTTCTCAATTTTCAACAAGCTACGCATCGGCGGCATCGAGAGGTCAAACAGTGCGTCGAGGTCTCCGTCGATATCGAGATCGCCCGCGACGTACGCACGCGCGACGCCAAGCTCCCCGGGGTGGGTGAGCACGCGGGTGAGGGCTTCGCGGCGCAGGATCTTCAAGGTGAGGTCGTGGCTGGCCGAATTGACGCTCGGCAGGGCGACACTGCCGTCGTAGGCTTCGACGCGAAACGGAAGTGCGTTGTTAAACACGGCGGCGACAAACGATGCGACATCCATGGCGCGACCTCCAATCGTCTTCGCGATGACGATACGTCAACGACGACATTCTGCGCTAGCTCCAGGGCTTGACAATTGTGTTGCGAAGGCCTTCGACGCGCGTCTTCTCCACCGAGTTTCGCCGATCGTCCAAGGATTATCTGGAACAGTTGGAATGAGCGAGGTACCTCCAACTCGTCGCTCCAGTTGGTCGATGTGAGTGCCCATTGGAGCGATTTGGGCACCCGGGTTTTGTGCGCCTCGTTACGAGCGACAGGCCGGCCGCCCGTTGTCGGCTTCACCAACGTCGTGATGAATGCAGCAGAATTGATAAATCGCTCGGTGTCACAAGTTCCGATATATCGTCAGAATTGTGATTGGTTTGTGACCGCGCATTTCGCCTGGTGATGAACGCCGAAATTGTGTAAACGTCATAAAGCCGGGCGCCGCTTGACCCGAACATGGTTTTTCTCCATCAAAAACCCCGATGGAGCGGGTGTGCGATGAAGTCGTTGGTTGTCGTCGCGTTGAGGATGAGACGAATGTTGAAGAATTGATCGTCTTAACGCATTAACTAGACGTGCGATTCCACAACAAAGAGTTTTTATTCCGGTGATGGAAATTGCACCACCATGAGCGTAAATTTCAGATATTCGGGATAGATTATTTTCCAGAAAAGTTTTCACTGGGAACCGTTGGGGTGATTCGTGGCGTTCAAAAAGAAGAGTAAAGATGACGATGGTGCCGACCCTCGCTCGCAAAGCGATGGCGGAGGTGGAGTGACGACCGTCATCGCAGCTCGCACCGAAGACGAGGTCGCGCAGACTGGCGAGGCCGTTGACAGCTCGTCGTCGAGTACGGCAGTAGCGAAACCGTCTTCAAACGGTAACGCGCCCGAGCGGCCGAACATCCGACTTGGCGATCAGCTCATCGCCAATAATTTGATCACCGAGGCCCAGTTGGAGAAAGCCCTCGAGATGCAACGCGACTCGGGCGGCCTTCTGGGCGAGGTCCTCGTCAGTACCGGCGCCCTGAGTGAACAAGCCTTGGCGCACGCCCTCGCCTCGTTCTTCGGATTCGACGTCGCCAACTTGCGTCGTGACAATGTCGACCCGGCGGCGCTGGGCTTCTTGTCCGAGGAAGTCGCACGACAGTACGTGGCCTTTCCCGTGCGAACGGTCGACGACAATCTGTACATCGCGGTGGCCGAGCCGAGCGAAGACTTGCGCAACGCGCTGGCCCAGGCCAGTGGCATGCCGGTCAAACTACTCATCGCGCCGCTCAGCGACGTGCGATGGGCCATCGACAGCAACTACCGCGCGTTGGGATCGGTTGCGCAACTCGTTCAGGTGTTCGAGTCGGTCGAAGGTTCGCGCAAGCGAAACGTCGACAACGCCGAGCCCGAGATCGTGGCGGAC
>Ga0208586_1000099_pt1 | contig 33840 bp, 35 predicted proteins | sample NGESurshal072012_6_FD_184471 | JGI IMG/M metagenome (GOLD analysis project Ga0208586, IMG submission 184471) | Arctic peat soil microbial communities from Barrow, Alaska - NGEE Surface sample 53-3 shallow-072012 (SPAdes) | ecosystem: Environmental > Terrestrial > Soil > Wetlands > Peat ... | reverse complement strand
GGGGAAGTGATGACCATGCGTACGCCCCTGGTCATCGACGGATCGCGCCCCTTCGTTCGTCGAGGGCCACGACGACTGGGCGAAGACTCCGAGGAGATCTTCGGCGCCTAACCGCTCGCGGTGAACCGGCTTCCATCGAAGACGTCGGTCGTGGTGAACTCTTCGACGGCGCGTCGCTTCAGCTTCGTCGCCCGGCTCGTGGGACGTCCCAGGGCCACAATCGACGCGACGATCTGACCGTTGGGGATGTTCAGGACGTCGCGCACGCCCGGTTCGTTGCGCGTGGCGATCGTCGTCATCACGCCACCCAGTCCTCGGGCGCGCGCGGCCAGAAGAATGTTCCACACGAACGGGTAGATCGACGCGCCGCCGGCGATCTGGTATCGATCGAGGTCCCGGTCGGTCGCCGCCAGCGCGGTGAGGTCGGCGCAAACGACGAGCATGACCGGCACTCGGTCGAGCGTCTCGGGAAAGCCGTCGGGCGTGGAGGAGGCTATCGCCGCTTCGCGCTTCGAGATCGCCGCGGCGCGGTCCTCGTCGCTCGCGAGCGGAGAGAACGGCACGAGCCCGGCCAGTACGTGGGCGACGTAGTCGTGCCATCCGTCGAGGTAGAGATCTCGTAGCGCCCGGCGCCGGGGCTCATCTTTCACGACGATCACGCGCCAGGCCTGGCGATTGCCACCGGACGGGGCGAATCGGGCGTCGTCCAGTATCGCGTAGAGGTCCTCGTCGCTCACCGGTTCATCGAGAAACGCTCGAACCGAACCGGTCGTGCGAAGCGCGTCGATCAGATCCATGACGTCACTCTAGAACTCGATTACTGCGTGGTCCCGGCGTCTCTTCGCTGGAACAAGACGAAGGCGAGGGCCAACGTGGCGACCACGTACGCGAGCAGAACGAGCGTCGCACTCCAGGCGCCGAAGGAGTTCGACGGCGCGAACGGTGACTCCATCGAAATGCCGAGGCTGGACGGTTCGAACCTCATGAAGTCGTTTTGCCAACTCTGGGGAAAGAACAGTCCGATGATCGGCACAATGAGTAGCACCGACACGTAAACACTGATGGTGGCGGCGCTGTGTCGAAGGATCATCCCCAGCGCGAAAGCGAAGAGCGCCAACAAGGTCAGGTACAGTCCGGCCAGGATCACCGAGCGAAGCACGGTGCCGTTCTCCAGCGACGACGTCGGCACGACACCGAGATAGATCCGCTGGCCGATGAGAAAGGCGGCGAAACAGACGAACTCGCCGAGGATCAGAATCGTGAGGAACAGCACGATGGACTTGCTGGTGATCAAGCGCAGGCGATTGGGAACCGCCGTGAGGGTCGTTCGTATCGAGCCCGACGTGTATTCGCTGGTGATGAAGAGCGACCCGATGACGCCCACCGCGAACTGGGCGAACAGGCTGCCGCGCAGACTGCTCGATACCGGGTCGAAAGTTGCGACGCGCAGGGCGTCGAATTGACTCCAATGGGTTCGAATGAGCGTCGTGATGAGGACCCCGAGTCCCACCGTGAGCAGCACGGTCACCGCCACGCCCATGAGGGACGATCGCACGGATCGGAATTTGATCCACTCGGCCCGCGTCGAGGCCCTCAAGGTTGATTCGCTAGCCATTGGCGGGACCCCTCGGGTGCGATCCGTATTCGACGGCGCCGGCGGTGAGGTCCATGAAGACCTCTTCGAGCGACGCGCGCTGGGGGGTCAGCTCGAAGATCGCGAGGCCCGCGTCAAAGGCCAATCGACCAATCTGGTCCGACGTCAGGCCGCCAATCGTCAGGCCGTCGTCGTTGGCCTCGTGCACCACCCCATGATTCGACGCCACGACCGTGGCCAATTTGTCGTGGTCCGACGCGCGCACCAGCACCGTGCCTTCGGCGTTCTTGGTGAGGTCGTCCACTGAACCGGAGGTGATGAAGCGACCACGTCCGATCACGATGATCTCGTCGGCGCTCACGGCCATTTCGCTCATGAGGTGCGAGCTGACGAAGACGGTACGGCCTTCGTTCGCCAGCGCCCGAAAGAATTCGCGTATCCATTTGATCCCTTCGGGATCGAGTCCGTTCACCGGCTCGTCGAAGAGCAAGACGCCGGGATCACCCAAGAGCGCGCCGGCGATGCCGAGTCGCTGACTCATGCCGAGCGAGTACGTGCCCACTTTCTTGTCGGCGACCGCGCTGATGCCCACGAAGTCGAGCACCTCGTCCACGCGGGACTTCTTGATCTGATTCGACGCGGCCAACGCGCGAAGGTGATTACGAGCCGTGCGTCCGGGGTGGATGGCCTTGGCGTCGAGCAGAGCACCGACCTGTCGAACGGGATCGCGTAGTTCGGCGTAGCGCGAGCCGTTCACCGTGGCGTGGCCCTTCGTGGCGTGATCGAGGCCGAGGATGATCCGCATCGTGGTGGACTTGCCCGAGCCGTTCGGTCCCAGGAATCCGGTCACCACACCGGGCTTGACTTCGAAGTCCAGGTCGTCGACCGCGAGCGTGTCACTGTAACGCTTCGTCAGATGGTCGATTTTGATCATGGGGTGCCTGGTGGAACTTTATCGATGACGTGCGCCGCCGTCATCAGCTAGCGCTAAGAAGCGAGTAAGAGTGGCGTCACGTTCGCAGTTGACGATGCGTCTGGCAGTACTCACACGTGCCAGTGACCGCGACGTGATGTCGGTCCAGTCTGAACCCGAATGTCTTCTGCAGGTCCTTGCTCAGTGCGTCGAAGTGGGCGGCCGGAATCTCGAACGTCGCGCCGCACGCGTCGCACGTGAGGTGCCCGTGCACGGCGCCGGCGAGATGGAAGACGGCGGCGTGTTGGTCGAGGTGCGCGTGCACGACGATCTCCAACGCCTCAAACTCTTCGAGGATCCGATAGACGGTCGAGGGGCTGACGTCGGGCTGACGTTTTTGTACTTCGTAGGTGATCTCTTCGGCGGTGAGATGACCGGGCGCCGCGACCAGGACTTCGGCGACGGTGCGCTTGGCGACGGTAACCCGTTTCGTGGCGCCACGAATCGCCGAGAGAATATCGTCGACTTCGGGGCTCGTGCGGGACATAGAAAAACACTAGGTCCGCGAGACTGACTACAGAGCGTGGAGTCCATCGATCACCCGTTGGGCCTCTTCGACGATCGAGCGCACGACGTCGCCGGCCGGGACGACGGACGTGATGGCCCCTACGGCCTGTCCGGCCGGATAGCCCTCTCGACGCGGATCGACGCCGAGCGTGTTTTCGTCGCCGCCGAGGTGGAACGTTCCGTCGTGGAAAGCGACGGCCAACTGGTCCGGGAATTTCTTCAGCAACGTCGGATCGGCGTCGTAGCGATCGGTCGTGTCGTTACGAAGAACCCGCATGGTCTTGCCGCTGAACGCGCGCGAGACGACCGTGCCGTCTTCACGACTCTCGAGGATCGAATCGCGGTATCCCGGAATCGCCCGGGCCTCGGGCGTCGCGATGAATCGGGTGCCAATCCAAACTCCGGCTGCGCCCAGCGAGAGAGCCGCGGCGAGTCCGCGGCCGTCGAAGATCCCTCCCGCCGCGACCACCGGGATCGCGCCGTCCATCGCGTCGACGATCAGGGGCACGAGGGGCAACGTCGCCACCGTGCCGGTGTGACCCCCCGCTTCGGTGCCCTGGGCGACCACGAGGTCGCATCCGGCGTCGAGCGCGCGCTTGGCGTGCTCGACCTTGCCGCACATCGACACGACCAGCACGTCGTGATCGTGACAGAGCTCGATGACGTGGGCAGGCACGCCCAGCCCGGCCACGAACGTGCTCGCCCCGCCCTCGATCAAGAGCTCGACGTTGTGTTGCAGGGTCTCGGGAAAGGCCGTCAGGAGGTCGACGCCGAAGGGTTTGGTCGTGAGGGCTTTGGTCGCAGCGATCTCGTGGGCGAGGCGCTCACTGGACATGGTGGAGGCCCCGAGACAGCCGTAGCCCCCGGCGTTGGAGACCGCGGCCGCGAGTGCGCTGTAGGCGACGCCGCCCATGCCGGCGAGCATGACCGGGTGTTCGATCTTCAACATCTCGGTGAGTCGCGTTTTCATTGGTCTCCTTTTGCTACAAACTAGTTACGCCGTTGCGCGTCGACCAAATGTCAGGGTGCCCAACTAGGGTGATGTTCAACCGCGAGTGGTGTTAGACCCCCGTCGTCTCTTCTGGAGTGGATTTGTTGAATGGATACTGACCTCGCTGTCCCAATGCCCAAGAGGGAGTTGTACTTCGTCTTCGGCGCTCTCATGTTGGGCATGTTGTTGGCCGCTCTCGACAGCACGATCGTCGCTACCGCGCTGCCGACGATCGTGGGTGATCTCCATGGAGCCAGTCACCTCAGTTGGGTCGTGGTCGCCTACCTACTGGCGTCGACCGTGAGTACCCCGCTCTGGGGCAAGTTGGGTGACCTGCACGGACGAAAGGTCTACTTCCAGGCGGCGATCATTCTCTTCTTGATCGGCAGCATGTTGTGTGGCGTGGCCCACACCATGCTGGAACTGATCCTCTTTCGCGCCCTGCAGGGACTCGGCGGCGGCGGGCTCATGGTGGGTGCGCAGTCAATCATCGCCGACATCGTGCCGCCTCGAGAACGAGGACGGTACGCCGGATTCTTCGGCGCGACGTTTGGTGCCGCCACGGTGATTGGACCGCTCCTCGGAGGCTTCATCGTCGAATACTTCTCGTGGCGATGGATCTTCTTCGTGAACGTCCCCTTCGGCATACTCGCGTTGATCGTCACCGCCGCGGTGCTGCCGAATGCCGGGGCCCGGGTGCAGCACGTCATCGATTACGCCGGCATCGTCGCGCTGACGATCTCGGCGTCGGCGCTCATTCTCTTCACCTCGCTCGGTGGAACGTCGCTCGCGTGGCTCGGCTGGAAGTCCGTGACGTTGCTCGTGGTCGGTGTCATCACCGGCGTGATCTTCGTCGTCATCGAGCGGCGCTCGAGCGAGCCGATTTTGGCGCCGCGACTGTTTGCGAACCGCGTCTTCTCGTCGGCGTCGGCCATTGGCTTCGTCGTCGGCTTCGCGATGTTCGGCGCGCTCACGTTCCTCCCGCTCTATTTCCAAGACGTTCGAGGGGCGACGCCGACGAGCTCCGGCCTGCGCTTACTGCCGATGATGGCCGGTCTCCTCGTCGCGTCGATCGTCACCGGTCAACTCGTCTCCAAGGGTTGGCGCTACCGTCCGTTCCCAATCTTCGGCACGGCGATCATGACTATCGGCCTGGGACTGTTCGGCACCATCGGTATCGCCACCTCCGAGCTCACATTGGCCTTTTACATGCTCATCCTCGGAACGGGACTCGGATTGGTGATGCAGATCCTCATCACCGCGGTACAGAACGCCGTGCAGCACGAAGACCTCGGCGCGGCGACGGCCGGGGCGAACTTCTTTAGGTCGATCGGCGGATCCTTCGGGACCGCGGTGTTCGGCGCGCTCTACGTGAACTCGTTGCCGCACCAATTGGCGCTCGGACTTCGCGCGAACCCCTCGGTCACGTCGTTGCCCTCCCCGTTACTTTGGACACCGAAGAACCTGCGTCGTCTTCCCCCGAACGAACTCTCGGTGATCCTGCACGCCGTCTCGGGATCGATTTCGGAGATCTACCGCTACGCGGTACCGATCGGCGTCCTCGCCGTCATCCTGTCGCTGACCTTGCCGGAGATCACGCTTCGCACGAGCCTTCACCCAGTCGCTGACGAAATTCCGATGTCAAACGCCGACCCCCTCGTCTGAGGGTGTCGAGACATTCGTCGAAGTCCGCGTCGCCGCCGTAATAGGGATCGAACAGGTCGAGGTCCCGCCCCGGTTCAATGAGATTGCGCAAGAGGATCACTTCGGTCGCCTGATTGGACAGTCGCTTCTTCACTTCGTGAACGTGCTCACGAGTCATGCCGATCACCACGTCCTGACGGTCTAAGTACGCGCGGTCGGCGAAGGCGGCCAGCGATCCGGCGTCCTTGAACCCGGCCCGGTCGAGGGCGCCGCGCGCTCGTTGGTCCATCGGACTTCCGACGTGCCAGTTGGCGGTGCCGGCGCTCGAGACGTCGACGAAACCACGGAGGGACGAGTCGGCGTCGACGAACCGGTGCAGGACCACTTCGCCCATGGGGGAGCGACAAATGTTGCCGGTACAGATCATGGCTACTCGAAGGCGCGTCTCGGCCACCCAACTCCTTTGGACGGCCCTCATTTTAGAATGCTAAGGAACCGTTAAGTGACGTTCCGCAACGTTTATTGAGTAAGTACTATGGGTCCAGGATCAAACGGAGGGAGACGCGATGCCACTGTCAGAGCATGAGCAGCGAATCCTGGCCGAACTCGAAGAGTCGCTCTCAAAACAGGATCCACGATTTGCGAAGAACGTTCGTGAGACGAACGTCTACTCCCACGGCGGTCGGCGTGTTCGTTGGGGTATCGCCGGATTCGTGGCCGGCCTCTTGATTCTGATCCTCTTTTTCTCCAACTCGGTCCTGGTGGGCCTGGTCGGGGTCGCCTTGATGTTTATCTCCGCAGTTGTAATCGAGCGAAACGCTCGTCTTATGGGACGTGCATCGTGGCAGGACATCACTCGTCCGAGCCAGGGTGACGATACCCGCGCGAACTACGGTCCACGGACCAGTTCGCTTCGCGACTGGTTGTCGCGTCAGCGCCGCACTCGAGAATGACCGACGTCGGGGTAGCGCGCAACGCGCCCCCGTGTCTGGCCCTGGATATCGGTGCGACCAAGGTCGAAGCGGCGCTCGTCGACGGCGACGGCACGTTACGGGCGAGATCGCGAATCAACGACGCCGATCATCACGATGACCTGATTACCGCCGTCATCGAACTGGCTCGACTCGTCCTGGCCGAAGGTCCGGTCGACGTGGTGGGCGTGGGCTGCGCCGGTCCGATGAGCCGCGGGGGAGAAGAGGTCTCGCCCCTCAACATCCCACAGTGGCGTTCGTTCCCCCTCCGACGAACGTTGCGCGACGCCTTGGGACTGGAGGTGTTCGTGGACGGTGACGCTCGTGCGCTCGCGTTAGCCGAAGGCGCCTACGGTGCGGCGCGCCATGACCGCTCGTACCTCTCGATGGTGGTCTCGACCGGCGTTGGCGGCGGTCTGGTCATCGACGGTGAGCTGCTCGATGGGGAGTCGAGTAACGCCGGACACATCGGACACCTCAACGTCGTGCCCAACGGCAACCTGTGTTCGTGCGGCGCGTTCGGATGTCTCGAGGCCGAAGCCTCGGGCTGGGCGATCGAATCGCTTACCGGACGAAGCCCGACCGAGGCCGACGCGGCCACGCGCGTGCGAACGGCCGACTTGGTCGGTCGCGCCGTCGGCACCCTCGCGTCGGTACTCGATTTCAATCGCTGTTACATCGCCGGATCGGTCGCCCTCGGTTTCGGCGACGAGTTCTTCCAGGTCGCCAATAAATCAGCGCGAGCGATGGCGCGATTGCCCTACTCCGAACATCTCGAGATCGGCCGATCGGAACTGGGCGCCGACGGACCGCTCCTCGGAGCGGCACTCGTCGCGTGGCGGGGGCGATCATGAAGCGACTGTGGGGCCGCGGTCTCGGACGTCACCTGCTGGGTCATCCCGGCGACGCGGTGACGTTGGCGCGCGCCGGGTGGCGACTCCGTCGTGACGGTTGGCTCCGTCACGCCCCGTTCCTGCCCTTGCCCGATGCTCGCTACTGGGACTTTCGAATGGCGACGGTGAACGGGAGCTCCGACGTCGTACTGAGCCCGGCGTCGATGGTCGACGCCGCCAGGTGGGCGTTGGCGCAACCGGTGGGACGGCGCCAGTGAGCCGCGTCTTACTGTTAAACGCCACGTTCGAACCGCTGCAGCTGGTGAGTGAGCGGCGAGCCGTCGTGTTAATGCTCGCCGGACGGGCCGAGCCCATCGTCACGCCCGAGCATCCCAACGTCTGTCGGTCGGCGTCGCTCGTCGTGCAGATCCCGGCCATCGTTCGACTCCACGACATGGTGAAGCTGCCCTCCAAAGTGCGCACGCCCCCCTTGACGCGGCGCTCGCTCTTGTTGCGCGACAGCTATCGCTGCGCCTACTGCCTCGAGCACGCCGACACGATCGACCACGTCGTGCCGCGAAGCCGTGGTGGACGCCACGAATGGACCAACGTAGTGGCGGCCTGTCGGCGCCACAACATGCAAAAGGGCGACAGTCTGCTCGAGGAGATCGGATGGCGCATGCACTTCGAGCCGCGGGTTCCGGACGGGCCGTGGTGGCGTTGGCGTCACCTGCCCGATCCCGATCCGTTGTGGGCGCCGTACCTACCCCGGGCCTCGTGAACCTGCGGCTCACCGAGCTCTACGACTACGACTCGTTGCGCAGCAAACGTGAGGCGACGATGTTCGTCGTTCGCGCGGAGCGCGCCATGATCGTCTTGGGGAGCGCGCAGTCCATTGAAATTCTGGACGCGCCGCGGGTGGGCGAAACACCGCTTCGGCGCCGTCGCGGCGGCGGCGGTCTCGTTCTCGTGCGACCCGATGACCTCTGGGTCGACTGGTGGATTCCGGTTGACGATCCGCGCTGGCGTAGCGACGTGCACGCCAGTTCGCGGATGGTCGGTCAGTGGTGGGCCGACGTGCTGAAAGCAGTCGTGCGAGGCGCCGTCACGGTCCACGACGGACCGATCGAGGGGGACCGAGCCCACCGACTGGTCTGTTTTGCCGGACGCGGACCCGGCGAGGTGTTCGTCGACGGCATCAAGGCCGTCGGCGTGACCCAGTGGCGAGTGCGCGAGGGAACGTTCGTGTCCACGATCATGCACGCGCACCCTTCTGACGTAGTCCTGGGCTATCTCAAAGAGGTTCCCGAGGGCCTCGCGCCGGCCCTCGAACACCAGGTCCTGTCGTCGATCACCGACATCGGGGCCGAAGTGATCGTCGAGTCGCTACGGCACTCGGGCGGGGCCTGGCAGTACCGCGCGATTCATCTGCACGACTAGGACGGCCACTTCTTTCGAGGTCATGAAGGGGCTCGTCACGTCCCGGGTCGAATCGCCCTCAAAATTGGCTCCAAATTGTTTTGATTTGCATTCGAATGGGGCTAGGTGGTGTAATGTGTCACCGAATGGGGGAAAGTGGTGAACCCAGAGGAGGACCGTCGATGCTCGGATTTGTTGGCCAGTACCAGCATTCGCTGGACGCCAAGGGTCGACTCATCCTGCCCGCGAAGTTTCGTGCCGAGTTCGAACGCGGGGGTCACCTCAGCCCCAATACCGAAGGGTGCATCGCGCTGTGGACGCCGGGGGAGTTCGCGCGTCAGAGCGACGAGCGTCTCGAGCAGAGTCGCGGTGGCGGATCGATTGAGCGCCAGCAGATGCGCTACTGGGCCGCGAACTCTTCGGACGTCGAATTCGACAAGCAAGGTCGATTCGCGTTGCCCGCGGTCATCCGCGAGTACGGGCGACTCAGCGGAGACGTATTAATCGTGGGAACGCTCGACCACATTGAGCTCTGGAATCCCTCGACCTACGCCGAGAAGGTCAATTCGGCCGAAGAGTTGTTTAAGCAGGGCAGTGACTAATGAATGGAGTGGAACAGCAGTATCGGCCGCGGACCATGCGCAGCCTGGCAATCGTCAAGACGGGTAGAGAATTCTCCTCCGCCTGCTCTCCCGTCTTGACGATTGAAAGGCTGCAGATGGCCCAGGACACATTTCACGTACCGGTGCTCGAAAGAGAGATCGTCGAGCTCTTCGCCAGTCAACCGGCTGGCGTCGTCGTCGACGCCACGCTGGGCGGCGGTGGCCACGCGATGGCACTGCTGCTATTGGCACCACAACTTCGCATTCTTGGCATCGACCGAGACCCCGATGCCCGAGCCGCTTCCGCGGAGCGACTCGCCGAGTTCGAGGGTCGCGTCCGCATCGTGGACGCGACCTTCGGCCAATTGCGTGACGCGTTGGCCCGTAACGCCGATTTCATCGGTGCCGATCCGATCGTGGGCGTCTTGATGGATCTGGGGGTCTCGTCACACCAGCTCGATGACGCCCGCCGAGGATTCTCGTTTCGCGCTGACGCGCCCCTCGACATGCGCATGGACCCCACCCGAGGCGAGACCGCGGCTCAGTTCCTCAGTCACGTTGACCAGCACCAGTTCGTGCGGCTACTGCGCGACAACGGTGAAAGTCGATTCGCCGGTTCAATCGCCAAGTCGGTCCTCGAGCGCCAGCCCCAGACGACGAAGGAATTGACTGAAGCGGTCGAGCGAGCGGTCCCGATGGCGGCGCGTCGGCGCGGGCACGTCGCGACGCGCGTCTTCCAAGCCCTGCGCATCGCGGTGAACTCCGAAGAGGAAGAGTTGACGCGCGGTCTCGACGCGGCGCTCGACGCACTGGACGCCGGCGGGCTGGTGGCCGTGATCTCCTATCACTCGGGCGAAGACCGCGTCGTGAAGTCCGCCTTGCACGAAGCCGGTACCGGTGGCTGTCACTGTCCTCCCGAACTGGGATGCGTCTGTGGCGCGGTTCCACGCGTCACCGTATTCAAGGCCAGCGCGCGTCTGGCCAGTCCGAGTGAAATCGATCGAAATCCACGGGCCCGTTCGGCTCGGCTGCGGGTGGCTCGGAAACTTCCGTGAGCGTCGTTACCTTTCCTCGGCGAGTCGATACCGGCCGCGCGCGCCCTCGTACTCGTCCCGATGCCCGTCGCGACGCACGCCGTCCGACCCACGTCGCGGTGGCCCCACGGCGACGCGCTGTTACCCGTACCTGGCGAAGCGCCTCCTCCCTTCGCAAATCGTGCGTCGTCGTGATCTTCGCGCTGGCGTTGTCCATGGCGGGCAGCATGGTGGTCGCCAATCGCCAGGTCCAACTGCACTCGCTTCAGAGTCAACTACTCCAGGCCCAGTCGACCTACGCCGAACAGGTGGGAGCCAACACGAATCTCTCGGCACCGAGTCTCATCGCGACCAAGGCCGGCGCTCTGCACTTGGTCTACCCCGTCTCGGTGACGCAAGTCCCGTCCACGTCACTTGATGAGCCTTTGCGACTACCGAAGTTCCTGGGTTATGCACCGGCCACATCAAGGACGATTCGGTGAGCACGCATTATTCGTCGACTCACACGCGCACCCAAATCCTGCATCACCCGTCGCGCCGACGAGTAAGCGGTCCGCGACGCCTGGTGATGCTCCGCACGCTTCTCGCGCTCGCGTTCGTCGCGCTCGGGGTGCGGTTGTTCTTCCTCCAAGTCGTCGATCACGCGCACTACGCCAAGCTCTCGGTCGCGCAGGTCCGAGTGAATCTGACGACGACCGCGTTGCGCGCTGGCATCTATGACCGACACGGACAGATCCTCGCGGTGTCACGACCGACCTCTTTGGTCATCGCCGACGACCTACAAATTACGCATCCCCAGCGCGAGGCGCTGGCGATGTCCGCGCTCATCCGAGTACCGGTGAGTCGGCTCGTCACCCTTCTTTCCAAGTCGAAGGACGGCTACGTCGTCTTGAACAACAACTTGAATCTGAACTCCGGGCGCAAGGTCGCCGCGCTGAACTTTCCCGGGATCGTCGTGCAGAACTCTTCAGTGCGCACGTATCCGAACGGGCCCATCGCGACCTCGGCCCTCGGCGGCACGAACGCCGCCGGCGCCGGCTCGGCCGGCCTCGAGTACCAGTACCAAAAGTTGCTCGCCGGTAGCACCGGCGTCACCCGCGAGTTCGTGTCCTCTTCCGGCGTCAGTCTGCCCAGTTCGTTCAGCACGGTCATTCGAAAGGCCCAGCCCGGGGTGGGACTCGAGTTGACCCTGGACACCTCGCTGCAGTTCGTGGCCGAACGCGACTTGGCGCGACAGTTGGCGGCGACCGACGCCGTGTCGGGCGTCGCGGTGGTGATGGACGTCAAGACCGGCGAGATCCTGGCCGACGCGTCGCTGGCGAACACGAAGTCGCATCCCGGCGTCCTCGGAACCGATCCGGTTTGGGGGAGCAGCGTCGGGGTGCCAGGGATCGAGCAGACGATTAATAATCTGGCCTTCACCCAGACCTACGAACCGGGCTCGGTGTTCAAGATCGTCACCTTCTCGGCGGCGCTGCAGGCCGCACTGATCACACCGTCGAGCGTCATCACCGTACCGTCCTCCGTGGTCGTCGGCGGGCGCTACTTCCATGACGCCGAACAACACCCGCTGGAACACCTCACCGCGACCCAGGTGCTCGCGCTCTCGTCCAACCTCGGCACCTACGAGATCGGCAAGCGAGTCGGCGAGAACGGTCTGTTGGCCCAGGTCGAGCGATTGGGCTTCGGCCAACCGACGAGCGCCGACTTCCCGGGCCAGTCACCCGGTCTGCTGGTGAACGCCACCAACTGGTACGCCAGCGACCAGGTCGCGTTGCCCATCGGTCAGGTCGACGCCGTGCCGCCCATACAAGTCCTCGACGCCTACAACGCCATCGCGAACGGCGGCGTCTTCGTGGAACCGAAATTGGTTCGCGGTTACGTGTACGCCAACGGCGCCGTGCGGGCCACGCCGTCGAGCGCCAAGCGTGAGGCGATGAGTCCGAACGTGTCGGCCACGATGGTCAAGATGCTCGAGCAGGTCGTACTGTCGGGCACCGGCACCAACGCCATCATCCCCGGCTACAGCGTGGCCGGCAAAACCGGCACCGCCTCGATGCCCTATCCCGGGAAGGACAAACTCCTGGTCGGGGATTACAACGCCAGCTTCGTGGGATTCGCCCCCGCGAACAACCCGGTACTGTCGATGATCGTGGTGGTGGAGCGTCCCGAGACGACGATTTTCGGTGGCGCCGTGGCCGCGCCAATATTCCAAGAAGTCATGTCCTACGCGCTGCACCACTACAACATCCCCTCGAACGGCACGTACCAGAAGCCACTCAAGGGCGCCGGCGCCTCGATCTCCTCGGACGTGACCTGATGCAGTTGGGCGACATCTTGGACGATCTCAGCCTCGACGTGGCGACGGGGGGCCTGGAGATCACGCACGTCGACATTGACTCGCGCGAATGCGTGCCCGGATCCCTCTTCTTCGCCCTGCCCGGTTCGTCGACCAACGGGGTGAACTTCGCCGACGACGCCGTGCGTCGCGGGGCGCTGTGCGTCGTCGCCAGTACTCGAGTCGACGTCGCGGCCCCGGTGGTGGTCGTGCCGGCCACGCAACTGACCGCGCTCTGCGCGCACGCCAGCGCCGCCGTGGTGGGACATCCCGAGACCAAGACTCGTCTGGTCGCCGTCACCGGTACCAACGGTAAGACCAGCGTGACGACGATCGTCGGTGAACTGGCTCGCGCCTTGTCGTGGAACGGCGCCAACATCGGCACGCTGACCAACGAACGCACCACGCCGGCCGCGCCCGAGCTGTTCCGCACCCTGGCCTCGCTGGTGGAGGATTTCGATCCACTGATCCAGAGCTCGGTCGTCGCGATGGAGGTGTCGAGCCACGCCATGAGTCAGCACCGCGTGGACGGACTGGAGTTCACCGTCGCGGCCTTCACGAACCTCAGCCACGAACACCTCGACTACCACGGCTCGATGGAGGAGTACTTCGTGGTGAAGTCGCGTCTCTTCACGCCCGAACACTCGCATCGCGCAGTTATTTGGGGCGACGACCCGTACGGCGAACGACTCGCCACCTCGACGACGCTGCCGGTGACCCGGGTCTCGCGCCGTGACGCCACCGAGGTCGAGACCACGCTCAAGGGGACGACCTTCTTTTGGCGCCGTCACCTGGTGAACTCCGCGTTGCTCGGTGACTACAACGTCGACAACGCCCTCATCGCCATGACCATCATGAGCGTGCTGGGAGCCGACGACGCCGCGATCGCGGCCGCGATGGGGGAGGTCTCTTCCATCGCCGGTCGCTTCGACGTGGTGCGTGGAACCGACGTCACGGTCATCGTGGACTACGCACACACGCCGGAAGGCCTGCGCCGTCTCTTGGAGGACGTGCGCGCGATGATGCCTGAGGGCCGCGTCATTACGGTCTTTGGTTGCGGCGGCGACCGTGACCGCGCCAAGCGGCCCGAGATGGGCCTCGTGGCCTCGACGTTCTCGGACGTGACCTTCGTCACCTCCGACAATCCCCGTACCGAGTCACCCGAGTCGATTATCGACGCCATCATGTCGGGCGTCGCGAGCGGCGCGCGCGTCGTGCGCGACGCCGACCGGCGCAGCGCGATTTCGCGGGCGCTCGACGAGGCCGAGCCCGGTGGCGTCGTCGTCGTCGCCGGCAAGGGACACGAGACGACGCAGACCATTGGTGACCTGGTCGTGCCCTTCGACGATCGCGTCGTCGCTCGCGAGCTGCTGCGATGAGGTGCTCGTGCTGAGTCTGATGGAGTCCGGAGGCGTGGCGTTTCTCTTCTCGCTGTTCGTCACGCCCCTGTGGATCCGATTCCTCACCCGTCGTTCGCTCGGGCAACGGATACACGAAGACGCTCCCTCGACTCACCTCGTCAAGGCCGGCACGCCCACCATGGGTGGTGTCATCATCGTCGTGGCGGCGGTCCTCGGTTACGCCATGGGTCACGTGGGTACCTCGATCGTCTTCACGCGCAGCGGGTTCTTGGTGTTGGCGGTCATCGTCGCGTCGGGATTCCTCGGTTTCCTCGACGACTACATCGGCATTCGCAACGCCCGCAACCTCGGACTCAACAAGCGCGGCAAACTCGCCGGTCAGCTCCTGATCGCCGCGGTGTTCGCGGTGCTGTCGATCGATTGGGTCCACACCTCGACCAACCTGTCCTTCACCCGTTTCTCCTTGCCCGGTTGGAATCTGACGTCGGTCGGGTGGTTCGTGCTCGCGACGCTGGTGATCATCGCGAGTTCGAACGCGGTGAACTTGACCGACGGGCTCGACGGACTGGCGGCCGGCTCGGGAACGTTCTGCTTCGGCGTGTTGGCGATCATCGGTTACTGGCAGTTCCGTCACTTCTCGATCTACCACCTGCACGCCGCCCTCGATCTCGGTCTCGTCGCCGTCGGTCTGGTCGGTGCGTGCCTCGGCTTCCTTTGGTGGAACGCGGCGCCGGCGCGCATCATCATGGGCGACACCGGGGCCCTCGCGATCGGCACCGGACTCGGGGCGTTGTGTCTCTTGATGAACCTCGACCTGTTGTTACCGGTGATCGGCGGACTCTTCGTCGCCGAGACGGCGTCGGTGATCCTCCAGGTGATCAGTTTCCGACTGTTCGGTCGGCGGATCTTTCGCATAGCGCCCTTCCATCACCACTTAGAGATGCGTGATTGGCCCGAATTCACGATCATCGTGCGCTTGTGGATCGTCGCCGGTCTTCTCGCGATGCTCGGTCTCGGGATCTTCTACGGCGACTTCTTGAAGATCGGCAAGGTGGTGTGAGTGGCGATCCGTCAAAAAGACCTGCGTAGCGAAACGCGCCCGCGGCGCGCGGTCCCGGCGACGCGACCCCAGGAGCGCGGACTGTTCCAGCCGATGCCCCACGGCGTCGCCAGCGGTCGGGTGCTGCTACTCATCACGACGCTGCTCGTCACCTTCGGGACGATTGCGATCGCCTCGGCCAGCGAAGGTCAAGCGTCGGCCAACGGGGGAACCACCTGGTCAATCATGATCCACGATCTGGTGTACCTCGGCTTCGGACTGTTCGCGCTCTACCTCGCCTCGCGCGTGCGCCTCGATCGACTGGTACGTGCGGCCCCACTCCTGATGCTGTTCGGCCTCGGTCTCCTGATCGCGGTGCGCGCCCTCGGCGTGACCAGCAACGGCGGTAAACGGTGGCTCAACCTGCACGTGATCTACCTGCAGCCGTCGGAGCTGTTCAAACTCTTCACGGTGCTCTTCATCGCGTGGCTGGTCCAGCATCACCACAACGAACTGGGTCACTGGCGTCAGCTCGCGGTGTGGACGCTGCCGGTCACCTTCGGCTGCGCGCTCATCGTCATCGAGCCCGACATCGGCACCTCTACGGTGGTGGCGGTGATCGCCTTCGCCATGCTCGCGGTGGGAGGACTCTCGCGAAAGATGCTCGGACGAATCATGCTCCTCGGCGTCGCCGCCTTCGGGGCCTACGCGGCCTATAAGCCGTATTCGGCCGGGCGGTTGCTGTCGTTCCTGCACCCGAACACCCATTTACTGGGCAGCGGCTATCAGCTGCTGCAGAGCCGCATCGGTCTGGGCGCCGGTGGCGTCGGGGGTCTCGGTCTCGGCCACAGTCGTGAGAAGTGGGGACTACTGCCCAATCCGCACACCGACTTCATCTTCACCGTCATCGGTGAGGAGCTCGGACTGATCGGCACGCTGGCGGTGATCGCGTTGTTCGTCGCCTTCCTCTTCGCGGCGGTGCGCATCGCCCAGCAGTGCACCAACTCGGTCTATCGACTGATCGCGGTCGGCATCACCACCTGGATCGCCGTCGAGGCGTTGATCAACATCGCGTCGGTCGTCGGCTGGTGGGCCGTCACCGGAATCCCGCTGCCTTTCTTCTCCTACGGCGGGACGGCGTTGATCACCGAGCTGGCCGCCGTGGGTCTGCTGTACAACATCGCGCACGATCGAACGCGCAGCGGCGACGTGACGATCCGCGAACAGCGCACCACCAGATTCCGAGAGACCATCGAACGAAAAACCGCCCCCCGTCCGGCGGCCCGCTCGCGCTCGATGAACGATCCGCGCCGGACCCGCTAATGGCCGGTCCCATCGTCATCACCGGGGGTGGGACCGGGGGACACATCTTTCCCATGGTGGCGATCGCCGACCAGTTGCGCGGGCTCGGCGTCGACGCCGGCGACCTTCGATTCGTGGGGAGTCGCCGGGGACAGGAGTCGACGTTGCTGGCCACCAACGACGTGGCGCTCACCTTGTTACCCGGTCGGGGCTTTCGTCGCTCGATCGCCCCGGAGGCACTCCTGCAGAATCTCGAAGCGGCCGGAACCTTGGCCCTGGCGGTGATGAGGGCGCTGGCGAAGATTCGTCAGTGGCGACCTTCGGTCGTGGTGTCCCTGGGTGGCTACGCCTCGTTCGCGACGTCCCTGGCGGCCGTGGTGTGGCGACGACCGCTGGTGCTGGTCGAACTGGACGCCGAACCGGGCGCCGCGCAGCGACTGTTCACGCGATTCGCGCGCGCCCGATGTTGCGCCTTTCCCTCGAGCGATCCCAAGGCCGTGGTGACCGGTACGCCCCTTCGCGAGAGCATCGTCGCAGTCGATCGTTCCGAAGCGTCGCGACGGGCGGCGCGCGCGACGATGGATCCGCCGATCGACGAGGATCGGACGGTCGTCGTGGTGATGACCGGCTCACTCGGATCGACGCGGGTCAATCAGGCGGTGAGCGAACTGGCGCGGCGCTGGTCCCCACGACACGATCGAACGATTCTTCATGTCGCCGGACGACGCGACCTGGACGCCGTGTGCGCCGAGGCGCCACTCAGCGACGGTCTCGACTATCGGATCCTCGAATTCGGCGACATGACCGAGCTCTGGGCCGTGGCGGACGTGGCGATCTGTCGCGCCGGCGCGTCGACCGTGGCCGAGTTGACGACGCTCGGGATTCCCTCCGTACTGGTGCCCTTGCCCCGCGCGCCCGGTGATCACCAGATGAAGAACGCGCTGGTCGTCGTGGAGGCCGGGGGCGCACGACTGGTCCTCGACGGCGAGTGCACCGGCGCCAGACTCGATGACGTGTTGGGGACGATGACGGCGCCCGAAGCGCTCGATTCGATGGGGCGCGCGGCCAGAACCTTGGGCCGACGTGACGGGGCCGTCGAGATCGCGCGGGTCGTCGCCCACGTGGGTGGTCGGTCGTGAACGTGTTCGAGCCGGACGTTCGGGTCCACGTCGTGGGCGTCGGTGGCGCGGGCATGAGCGGTCTGGCTCGGCTCCTCGTCGAGTCCGGCGCCGTGGTGAGCGGCAGCGACCTCGCCGACTCGGCCGTGCTCGAAGAGTTACGCGCGACGGGCGTGACGGTCGCGGTCGGACACGAGGCGCTCAACGCCGCTCACGCCGACGTCGTGGTGTGGTCCCCGGCCGTGGCCAGTGACAACGCGGAACTGGTGGCGGCGCGCGCCAGCGGCGCGACGCTCCTGTCGCGCGCCGACGTCCTGGCCGAACTGGCCAAAGCTCGTCCGGTCATCGGTCTCACCGGTACCCACGGCAAGACCACCGCTACCTCGATGATGGCCCACGTGCTGGCCGCCGACGGTCGCGACGCCGGGCGACTCCTCGGCGCCGCGGTGCTCGGGCTCGGGGCCAACGGCCACTGGGGAAGCGACGAGGTCGTCCTCGAGGTCGACGAAAGCTACGGGACCTTCGCCCTCGTGCGTCCTCACGCCCTGGGGCTGTTGAACGTCGAGGCCGACCACCTCGATTTCTACGGCACGCTCGGGGCCCTCGAGCGGGCCTTCGCCGACTTACTGGATCGCACCGACGGGCCCGTCGTCATCTGGAGTGACGACCCGGGCTGTCAGCGCGTGGCGGCCATCGTCCAACGGTCAGTGGTTCGCGTCGGCACCGGTGACGCGCCGTGGCGCGTGGACGACGTCGAGGTCACGCGACACGAGGCTCGCTTCACGCTTCGCGGACCGGCGAGCGAGATGCGCCTGACCCTCCCGGTGACCGGCGTCCACAATGTCGCCGACGCCGCGGTGGTGGCGGTCCTGGCGAGCGAGCTCGGGGTGTCGCCCGACGCGATCGGCACGGGACTGGCCAACTTTCGCGGGGCGCCGCGCCGTTTCGATCTGTTGGGTTCGTGGCGGGGGGTGGACGTCTACGAGAGTTACGCGCACCTGCCCGGTGAGATTCGAGCGATCCTCAGCGCCACCCGCGCCGCCGGTTACGAACGAATCACGGCGGTCTTTCAACCCCATCGAGTGACGCGCACGCTCTCGTTGGTCGAGGACTTCGCGCCCGCCTTCGACCTGGCCTCGGCCGTCATCGTGACCGACATCTACCTCGCCGGCGAATCGAACCCCACCGGCGCCACCGGCGAGGTGATCGCGGAGGTCCTTCGGCGACGCGGCGCCGTGGTGACGTACTGCGCCGCGATCGACGACGTTCCGGACGCGCTCGAGAAACTCCACGAGGACAGTGACGTCGTGGTGTTGCTCGGCGCCGGTGACGTGGCCTCGGTGGCCCCGAAACTCACGGGTATGAGCTGATGTCGGTCGAAGAGCTCGTCGAAGTCGGTGGCGCGCGGGTGAAAGAGCACTCGCCGTTCGGGGCGCGCACGACCTATCGCGTCGGGGGCACCGTGCGCGCCCTGGTGACTCTGTCGTCGATGGCCGACCTCGAAGAGTTGGGTCCCGCGATGTTGGCTAGCGGACTGGCGATGTTCGTGCTCGGCAACGGCTCGAACCTGTTGGTCGCCGACGGCGAGCATGAGGTCCTCGGGGTCCACTTGGTGGGGGAGTTCGAGGAACTACGAACGCGCAATGAAGACGACGTGGTCGTGGTCGACGTGGGCGCCGGTATGGCTCTTCCCGTCGCCGCTCGACGACTGGCCAAAACCGGCGTCGTCGGATTCGAATGGGCGGTCGGCGTGCCCGGGAGCTTCGGGGGAGCGGCGGTGATGAACGCCGGGGGTCACGGTTCGGACATGAACGAGTCCCTGGTCTCGGTGACGGTGTGGCACGACGGGGCGACGCGAACGTGGTCCAAGGAACTGTTGGACTACGGTTATCGCGCGAGCTCGCTTCGCAGTGACGACCTCGTGACGGCGGTGCGCCTGCACCTGCGCGCCGGTGACCGCGAGACGGCCCAAGAACGGATCCGCGAGATCGTTCGGTGGCGGCGCGAACACCAACCGGGCGGCGCGAACGCGGGCAGCGCTTTTCGCAATCCCGAGAACGATTTCGCCGGCCGGCTCATCGAAGCGGCCGGCTGCAAGGGACTGCGGATCGGGACCGCGGTCATCTCGGAGAAGCACGCGAATTTCATCATCGCCGACGCCGACGGACGCGGCAACGACGTCTATGAACTGCTCAGCACCGTTCGTGAGTTGGTGCGCGAGTCCTGCGGCGTCGAACTGGTGAGCGAGCACCGTTTCCTCGGATTCGAGACCTCGTGAGTCGCGCCACGCGCGCCGAGCCTCGAGTCGACTCGCGGGGACGCCGGCCGGGCAACGAATCGCCTCCTCCGCGTCGGCGGCGCTTTCGATTCGTTCGCTACACGATGGTCACCGTGTTGGTCCTTGCCACGCTCGCCGTCGCGGGAGAGTGGATTCTTCGCCAGTCCTATTTTCGCGTGCAGCACATCACCTTCGTCGGCGTGCGCCACGAACCGCTGGCGCTGGTGATCGCGGCGTCCGGTCTCGAGGCCCACCCGACGATGATGGACGTCAACGACGCGACGGTGAAGGCGAACTTGGCGCAGTTCGCCTGGATCGACTCGGTGGTCCTCACCAAGCGATGGCCCAACACCGTCGTCGTCACCGTTCACGAAAGCAACGCGGTCGCCGTGGCCTTCAACGCCCGACACGTGCTGCAGTACGTGAGTCGCCGGGGACGCGACCTGGGCCCGGCGCCGCTACGCGCGAACCTGCCGACCTTGCAGTTCGTACGCCCGCGCACCGCGGTGTGGCCGTTTCGCCGCGCGGGCCGTTCCGCGGCGTACGTCGCCGCGCAACTGCCACCGGCCTTCGCCGCCCAGGTCTCGATCGTCACCGAGAACGATCACGGCGTGGTGACCTTGAAGATGACCACCCCGGTGACTTTTATAATCGGACCGCCCACGCAGTTGCACGCCAAATTCGTGGCGATTTCGTCGGTGATCGCGCACACCACGCTTCGCCCCGGCGACGTCGTCGACGTCACGGTTCCGGGCGAGTTGGCGGTGACCGGAACGCCACCGTCGTAGGGCGCCATTTGACCAAAAAGCAAGGTCTGACTAGCCTTCGATGACGTTTGTTCGCCAATGTTCGCTCCTTCATCAGAGGTGCGACACAATGGAGGAGTCAACCCAAGGGGAGTTCATGAGTCTCAATCAGAACAATTACCACGCCGTGATCAAAGTCATCGGCGTGGGTGGAGGCGGTGTGAACGCAGTCAATCGCATGATCTCCTCGGGACTTCGCAATATCGAATTCATCGCGGCCAACACTGACGCCCAGGCGCTCCTGATGAGTGAGGCCGATCTGAAACTGGACATCGGACGCGAGCTGACCAAGGGACTCGGGGCCGGGAGTGACCCCGAGATCGGTCGCCAGGCCGCCGAGGAACACCGCGGTGAGATCGAAGAGGCCCTGATGGAGACCGACATGGTCTTCATCACCGCCGGCGAGGGTGGTGGCACCGGTACCGGCGCGGCCCCGGTGGTGGCCGAGATTGCTCGGGCGCTCGGCATTTTGACGATTGGCGTGGTCACGCGGCCCTTTTCCTTCGAGGGCAAGCGCCGCGCCACGCAGGCCGAGAAGGGAATCCAGTCCCTTCGCGAGAAGGTCGACACCCTCATCGTCATCCCCAACGATCGACTGCTGTCGGTGACCGCGGTCGACACGTCGATGTTGGACGCCTTCAAGGTCGCCGATGACGTACTGCTCTCGGCCGTACGAGGCGTGACCGACCTGATCACCGTGCCCGGTCTGATCAACACCGACTTCGCCGACGTGAACGCCATCATGCGCAACGCCGGTACCGCCATCATGGGCGTGGGATCCTCGACCGGCGAAGGTCGAGCGGTGAACGCCGCGCGCGCGGCCATCACCTCACCGTTGCTGGAAGCGTCCATCGACGGCGCCCGCGGCATTTTGATGAACATCGTCGGAGGACCCGACGTCACGCTGTCCGAGGTGACCGAGGCCGCCGAGATAATCCACTCGGTCGCCCACCCCGACGCCAACATCATCTTCGGCAGCGTCATCGACGACTCCATTGGCGACGCGGTGCGCGTCACGGTCATCGCCGCGGGCTTCGACCACAACGCGCCGGCCAAGGTTTCGCCGCTCACGACGTCCGAGCCCTCCATGACCGAAGGCCCGCGCAGCGACATCTTCACCAGCACCACCAATGACGACTTCTTCGACGTCGGTGGCGATGACGATCTCCCCAGCTTCCTCCGCTGACCCCCAGCTCGTCGCGCGCGTCGCCCAGAACCTGGTGACGCTTCGTGCGCGCATCTCGACGACCGGTCGCGACCCGGCCTCGATTCGGATCGTGGCGGTCACCAAGACCTTCGGGGTCCAAGCCGTGCGAGCGGCGCTGGCCAACGCGCTGCCCGACGTGGGGGAGAACTACGTCGACGAGCTCGAAGCCAAGTGCGCGCAGAGTCGAGAACTGCCCCTGCGCTGGCACTTCGTGGGAACCTTGCAGTCGAACAAGATCGCCCGGGTGATCGCCTGCGCCCGGGTGGTGAGCACGGTCTCTCGGATGAAGGAGTTGGAGAGGATCGCCTCGTCCGCTCACCGACCCGTGCTCTACGTGCAGGTGGACTACACCGGTTCGGCGTCGCGCAACGGGGCGCCGGCCGCAGAGGTGGCGGCCCTCGTGCAACGGGCCCGCGACCTCGAACTCGACGTTCAAGGGCTCATGACCGTGGCGGCGCCCGATTCGGCACTGAGGCGTTCGGCCTTCGGGGCTTTGGCCGCGCTGCGCAGCGATCTCGGGCTCACCGAGTGTTCGATGGGTATGAGCGACGATCTAGAAGTGGCCTGTGAAATGGGCACGAGCGAGGTTCGGATAGGACGCGCGCTCTTCGGGGAGCGGGTCGCCGCGAGCGCCCCCTGACCTAACATGGGTGAAAGCGCCGGAACCGCAAGGAGATGTCGATGAAAGATAAGTTGCGCGGGTTCTTAGGATTCCTAGGCCTCATTGAGGACGAGTACGGCGAATACGGCTCCACCGGAGCGGCGCCGGCGCGTCCCTTCACCGAATCCACCACGGCCGAGGTCGAGCCGGAGTGGAGCGCACCGAGCGCGCGACAGTTCCCGACCTCCTCCACGAACTCGGCGCCGCTGCGCCCGGCCACCAATCCCCGTCCGTCGTCGATCTCCGTGCTCGACTCCTCGGGCCAGGCCTCGAGGATTCGCCCGATGGCAGGCGCCCCGAGGGGCGGTTCGTTCTCCCCGGAGCGCGACGTGGCCATCTTTGCGCCGCGTAGTTACGACGAATCGCGTCGCATCACCGACCTGTTGCGTTCCAATCGCGCGGTGGTGCTCAACGTCACCTCGGTCGACCCGAACCTTGGTCGACGACTGGTGGACTTCGCCTCGGGCACGGCCTACGCGTTGAACGCGAAGATCGAGATCCTCGGCAACAGCCTCTATCTCATGAGTCCCCAGGGCATGCACCTGGGCCCCGAAGCGAAGGATCGGCTACGCGAGGCCAACTATCGCGACCTCGGCGGCGCATGAGATTTATTCAAGACCTGCTGACGCTCTACATCCTGATCATCTTCGTCTCGTCGCTGCTTAGCTGGTTCCCGACCACCACGTCGTCGGGCGGACTGTCGACCACCAAACTGGTGCTGGCGCGACTGACCGAACCGGTGCTTCGGCCGCTGCGACAGATCATTCCTGGCGCGCGTAGCGGCATCGATTTCTCACCCTTCGTGGCCATCCTCATCCTCTACGTCATCAAGGCCAACATCTGAGTCCCCAATTCAGCGACTGGTGACAATCAGAGCACTATGGTGGCTGCATGGATAGCACGGACACGGCCTACTCGGCGCTGGACGCCATCGACACGGTGGCCTTCAAAATTGGAGTTCGGGGATACAACGTCGACGAGGTCGACGACTTCTTGGAGAAACTCTCGGGCGAGGTCCACCAGCTGAAGGATCTCGTCTCCCAACAGCGCCAGCAGTTGCGCCAGGCCGGCGAGCGCATCAATCAACTCGATACGCGCCCCAGTGGCGACGCGCCGTTGGCGCCCGCCATGGCGCCCGCCGCGGCGCCGCGACACATCAGCGTCTCGGGCGCTGAGCAGGTGACCGCGATGATCGTCATGGCCCAGCAGTTCATCGAGCAGGCCCAGCAGGAGGCCGAAACCAAAGCCCGCGAGATGACCGCGGGCGCCCAGGAGCGCGCCCGCGAGATCGTCGCCGAAGCACGCAGTCGGGCCGAGGACGAAGTGAATCGACTCAACGGTCTCAAGCAACGACTGAGTGAAGACGTCGAGACGCTCACGCGTCAGCTCGATTCGGAGCGCAAGCGTCTCAGTGGCGCGCTGGCGGAGTTCTCGCGCTGGGTCGAGAGTTCGCTGCAAGTGGGCGGAGCTCGCGCGTCGTCCAGCGCCGCGCCCGAACCGGCGCCTCGTCCCCTCAAGCCGCCCCCAGCACCGGCGCCGGTGTCGAACCAGAGCGTCGGTCAAGTCCTTAACTTCGAAGCGCCCTCGCACGACGATCGACCGTAAGATCCTCAACAACTGGTAGGGTCGGCGCGCACTTGTTGTGCATTGTCGAGGAGTTCACCATGCCGTCCCCAGGAAAGACCACGAAAAAGGCCTCGGTCAAGAAGGCGCCCGCTAAGAAGAGCGTGGTGAAGGCCTCGGCCAAGAACGTCACTCCCCAACGTCGCGCGGCCCCCAAAGCGCCGAAGCGGCCGACCAAGAAGGTGGCGAAGAAGCCCGCCCCGAAGAAGGTACCCGCGAAAAAGGCCCCGGCCAAGGCGAAGAAGGTCGCCGCCGTGAGCGCCGCCCAACGGGCCGCCACCGCCAAGAAGATCGCCGTCGCCAAGGCCAAGGTCGCCGCCGCCGCCAAACTGTTGAAAGAGCGCGAAGCCAAGGCCAAGGCCGCCGAAAAGGCCAAAGCCGCCGCCGCCAAAGCCAAGGCGCTGGCCGCGGCGAAGGCCAAGAAGGAACGTGATGCTAAGGCCAAGATCGCCGCCAAAGAACGCGAAGTGCTGCGCAAGGCCCGCGAGAAGGCCGCCGCGGAAGCTAAAAAGCAACGCGAAATCGACGCGAAGCGCAAGGCCATCGAGGCCGAGAAGCAGCGCAAGATCCGTGAGATCGAGCGACGTAATCACGAGGAGCTGAAGCGTCAAGAACGTCGCGAGGCCGAAGAGCGCAAGCGTCTCGAAGCGCTCGAACGAAAGATGCACTCCAAGCCCTACGCCGACGAACCGGTGTTCCTCGAAGAGTTGCGACAGCTCTTGCTGGAGACGCGAAACGCCACCAACGACGACATCGTCGTGATGGAGTCCGAAGCCGACGAGATGTTGGTCGACCGCGAACGTCTCGAGTACGACGACGAGGACGGCAGCAGCGTCGCGTCGGATATTCAGCGCGACCAGAAGAAGGACCTGGCCTCACTGCTTCGCTTGAAGGTCGACGAGATCGACGTCGCCCTGTCGCGTATCGCCGACGGCAGTTACGGGCGCTGTGACGAGTGCTTCGAAGCCATCTCGAAGCCCCGTCTGCTGGCCCAATTGCCGGTCTTTATGTGTGTCTCGTGTCGCGCAAGCGTCTAAGTGATCGGATCAACTACACGGTCATCGTGATCGCCCTCGTCGTAACGGCCCTCGACGCGCTCTCTAAGATCTGGGCTCGCCACGCGCTCCGATCGCACGCCGTTCACGTCGGCGGCGGGATCTGGTTGCGACTGCAGTTCAACTCGGGTATCTCGTTCTCCTTCAACCAGACCAGGTCCCTGCTCACCACGATCGTGACCGTCGTCGTCGCCCTCGCGGTCGTGGCCGTGGGCCTGCGAGCTCGCCGCGGTCTGGCCACGATCGGCTTCGGTCTGTTGATCGGTGGTGGCGTGGCCAACGTCGTCGACCGACTCTCGGCCCGTCCTCATCAAGTGACCGACTTCATCGCTTTGGGATCGTTCCCCGTCTTCAATGCCGCCGACGTAGCGATCACCGCCGGATTCATCACCCTACTGGTGGCCGCGTTGACGGGCGAGAAGCTGCTGGCGTGAGTGACGACGATCTCAACGCCTTCGACGGCGAAACGCTGGATTTGATCGTTCCAAGTGCGCTGGACGAGATTCGCATCGACCGCGTGCTCGCGCTGTTGACGGGCCTCTCGCGTTCCGAGGCGAACGAGATCATCGCCAGTGGCGCCGTGACCTTGAACGACAAGGTGATCGTGAAGTCCTCGACGCCGGTTCTTCACGGTCAACGACTGGTCGCGGTACTGCCGCCTGCGGAGAGTACGGAGGTCGCGGCAGACGCGAATGTCCCGGTCGACGTGGTGCTCGACGACGTCGATTTCGCCGTGGTCAACAAAGCGCCGGGCCAGGTCGTGCACCCGGGCGCCGGACACCGCGACGGCACGTTGGTCGCCGGGTTGCTCGCGCTGTATCCCCAATTGCGAGATCTCAGTGCCGAGGGACTCTGTGATCCCCAACGCCCGGGTATCGTGCACCGACTCGACAAAGGGACCTCGGGCGTCCTGGTCGTGGCCAAGACGCCCGAGGGCTTTGCGAATCTGAGCACGCAGTTGGCGGAGCGTCTCATGGAGCGCACCTACTACGGCATGGTGGAGGGTCACGTCGCCGAAGAGCGCGGCGTGGTCGACGCACCGATCGGACGATCGACGCGAACGCCGACCGTGATGGCGGTCCGGTCGGACGGTCGTTCGGCGCGCACGGGCTATGAGGTTCTCGCGCGCATCGAGAAGCCCCACGCCATGTCGCTGTTGCGACTACAACTCGACACCGGACGGACGCATCAGATTCGCGTCCACCTGGCGACCATCGGACATCCGGTGGTGAACGATCCGCGCTACGGCCACCGACGCGACAAGCGACTGGCCGAGGACCGGTTCTTCCTGCACTCGACCACGTTGGCGTTCGCGCACCCGAGGACGGACGAAAGGATCACTACCAGCGTGGTGCTGCCGTCTGATTTACGGGCGTTGGTTCCGGAGTCGGTGGAGATCTAGGCCACTTCGCGTGCGGCCACCACGGCCGAGTCCTCGCGAAGCAGGTCCAGCGCCTCTTCTTCGGCGCGCCGAACGCGCCGAACGCCGATGTCCATCTTGGTCGCCGTCGCCTGCAGCGAAAGGGGAGTGGCTCCGTTGAGTCCGAAGCGCAGGCTCAGCACCTCACGTTGCAAGTCGTTCAGCTTCTCGAGGGCGCCGTGGAGCTGGTCGTCCATCATGGTCTGCTCGATGTCACCGACCCAGTCGTGCTGGCTGGGGGCCACCAGGTCACCCAGGGTCGTAGCGGAATCGGACGACGCGGGCTGATCGAGGCTCGCCGTAACGCCGGCGAGTCCGTGCAGGTTGTCGCGCTCGGCCTTGGTCATGCCGGTCGCTTCGCTGAGCTCATCGTCGGTGGGCTTGCGCCCGAAGATCGAGGTCAACTCGGCGGTGGTCGCTTCCAGGCGCTGGAGTTGCTCTCCGACTTCGAGAGGAATTCGGATGGTGCGTCCATGCTGTTGGACGGCGCGCTGCAGCGCTTGGCGAATCCACCACGTGGCGTAGGTAGAGAACTTGAAGCCGCGCTCCCAGTCGAACTTCTCGACGGCGCGCAGGAGTCCAAAAGTTCCCTCCTGGACGAGGTCGATCATTTCGACGCCCCGGTCCTGGTAACGGCGGGCCCAGTGCAGGACCAGTCGCAGGTTGGCGGCGACCATTTGCTTCTTGGCCTCTTCGTCGCCAGCGGTTACGCGCTTGGCTAATTCGACCTGTTCGTCGTAGTTGGGCATCGGGTAACGGTCAAGGTCACGCATCAAAAGGCCCAACATGTCGTTGGTATTCACGGCGGATCGGCGGGGGGTGGTAATCATTCGAATCTCCTCCTGAATTCATAGAGAACTCGCCCGCGGGCGGTAATTTCTCCTACGAACGTATATCTAATTTACCACTATTTTTGGAGTACTTCAAGGCCGAGATTCTCTGAAAATCGTAAGAATCCTCGTCAAGCACTGTGCGTACGCTTGACCGGCCGAACGCCCCGCGCTTGGAGGACCATGTCGGCCAGGGTGAAGCTCGAGAGGTGCTCGCGCATGTGGTTGCCGACGTCGGCCCAGACGCCGAGGAGCACGCATTGGCCCTCGTGATCACAGGCGCCGTCCTTGTGGGGTTCGCCGAAATCACCGGCGACAATCGGACCGTCGACCGCGGCGACGATTTCGGCCAGCGTGATCCGTTCGGCCGGTCGCGCTAGCACGTAGCCACCGCCCACGCCGCGCTTCGAACGCACCAGACCGACGCCCTTCAGGCTGAGGAGGATCTGTTCGAGGTAGGGCTGCGGCAGGCCGGTTCGTCGAGCGAGGTCGCGTACCGAGGTCGGCGTCGAGAGGTCCGTGCCCAGGGCCAGACTCAGCAGCGCCCGACTGGCGTAGTCACCTCGCGTCGAAACCCTCACCGCCTCACTCTACCGTCGAGGGGTCGCCAAAACCTCGGGGGTGCACGAGGACGTTCGTTTGTCTGGCACAGTGGAAGGGTGGAAGAGTCCCCTAGTGAAAACGTGACCGTGAACCCCGACGAAGTCCTCTCGCCGGGCCAGGGCGAGGGCCCGAGTGAGGACGAGAACTCGGATTACATCAGCCAACCGGCGAAGGTCATGCGCATCGGTTCAATGGTGAAATCGCTCCTGGATGAGGCGCGCAGCGCTCCTTTGGACGAGGCCGGTCGAGCCCGGTTGCGCGAAATCTACGAGACGTCCATCAGCGAACTCTCCGGCGCGCTCTCGCCGGACCTCGGCACCGAACTCTCGAAGATGGCTCTACCCTTCAGCGCCGACGTCCCGACCGAATCCGAGCTGCGCGTCGCCCAGGCGCAACTGGTCGGATGGCTCGAGGGCCTCTTTCACGGCATTCAGGCGTCCCTTTTCGCCCAACAGGCCGCGGCCGCCGCGCAACTCGAGAAGATGCGCGATCGATCCCTCCCGCCCGGCCTCGGCGAGCCGCGCGCCGGCACGTATCTCTAAGTCCGTGACACGCGCTCACTACGCTCGATCGTGAACGAGCACCGCTCTCGTGACTTCGCGAAAGGGATCATCGGCTGATGGCTGAGGGCTTCGTCCACCTCCACAACCACACTGAGTACTCGATGCTCGACGGCGCGGCGCGTGTCGAAGAGATGGTGCTCGCGGCCAAAGCCGACGGACAGCGCGCGATCGCCATCACGGACCACGGCAACCTCTACGGGGTTATCGATTTCTACGAGGCCTGCCGCAAGCACGGCGTCACGCCGATCATCGGATTGGAGGCCTACATGGCCGCCAACTCGCGCTTCGACCGGCCGCCGCGTCGCGGCAAGATCGACGACACGGGCGGCGAGACCGAGGGCGGCCAGAAGCTCTATCACCACCTGACGTTGCTCGCGACCACGAACGAGGGATATCGGAATCTGCGCGAACTCTCCTCGCTGGCGTTCCTCGAGGGCTACTACTACAAACCCCGGCTCGACTGGGACCTGCTCGAGCGCTACAACGAGGGACTCATCGCGACGTCGGGTTGTCTCGGCGGCGTGGTCCTGCAGGCGCTGATGCACGACGACTATCCCAAGGCCCTCGAACTGGCCGGTCGCCTCCAGAGCATCTTCGGTCCCGAGAGTTTCTTCATCGAGTTACAGGATCACGGTCTGCCCGAACAGGATCGAACGAATCCCCAGCTGCTCCAGATCGCGAAGGAGCTTCGCGCGCCGTTGCTGGCGACGAACGACCTGCACTACGTGCACCACGACGACGCCGAGATGCACGACGCCCTGTTGTGCATCGGCACCGGTTCCTTGGTCGCCGACCCCAACCGCTTTCGATTTCACAGCGATCAGCACTACCTCAAGTCGGCCGCGGAGATGCGTTATCTCTTTCGTGAACTGCCCGAAGCCTGTGACAACACGCTCGCGATCGCCGAACGTGCGTCGGTCGTCATCGAGTTCGACAACGACGCGTTGCCCGAGTTCCCCATCCCCGAGTCGTTTCGCGCCGCCACGCACAAAGAGGGTGCGAATCGACTCCTGCGTGACCTCGTCGAGCGCGGCGCCCACAAACGCTACGGCGAACACCTGAGCGACGAGGTGGTCGCCCGACTGGAAAAGGAGCTCGGGGTCGTGGCCGACATGGGCTTCTCGGACTACTTCCTCGTGGTGTGGGACCTCATTCGTCACGCGCGCGAACAGGGAATCCGCGTCGGACCCGGTCGGGGCTCTTCGGCCGGCTGTTGCATCGCGTACTGCCTGCGCATCGTGGACCTCGACCCGATCCACTACGGCTTGATCTTCGAACGGTTCCTGAATCCCGGTCGGCGTTCCATGCCCGACATCGACATGGACTTTGACGAGCGGTTCCGGGGCGACATGATCCGCTACGCCGCCGAGCGCTACGGCTCGGACCACGTGGCCCAGATCGTGACCTTCTCCACGATCAAGGCGCGCGCCGCGGTGCGCGACGCCGCACGGGTGCTCGGCTACCCCCCGCAACTCGGCGACAAGATCGCCAAAGCGATGCCGCCGTTAGTGATGGGTCAAGACCTTCCGCTCGTGGCCTGCTTCCAGCCGACGCCCGGGTACGAGGGACGTTTCGTCGAAGCGGCCGAGCTGCGCAATCTCTACGACAGTGACGTCGAGGTCAAGCACTCGATCGACGTCGCGATGGGCTTCGTCGACAAGCGCCGCCAGGACGGCATCCACGCGGCCGCGGTGGTGATCACCAAGGAGCCGATGCTCGACTACGTGCCCGTGCAACGAAAGTCCGGGCCGTCGGGTTCGGGCGAGGACGCGCCGATCGTGACCCAGTACGAGGCGTCGGCGATCGAGAAGCTCGGACTGTTGAAGATGGACTTCTTGGGGCTGCGCAACCTGGCGATCATCGAACGGGCCCTGGAGAACATCCGCCGGCGCCACGGCGTCGAGGTCGACATCGACAACGTCGCGCTCGACGATCCCAAGGTCTACGAGATGTTGCGGCTCGGCAATTCGATCGGCATCTTCCAACTCGAAGGTGACAAGATGCGCCAGCTCATGCGACGCTTGGCGCCTACCGGTTTCGATGACATAGCCGCCCTCAACGCGCTGTACCGGCCGGGACCGCTCTCGGAGAACGTGCACAACGACTTCGCCGATCGCAAGAACGGTCGTCAGGCGGTCAGTTACGACCACCCCGATTTGAAGTCGATCCTGGGCGAGACCTCGGGGCTGATGATCTACCAAGAGGACATCATGCGCGTCGCTACCTTGATCGCGGGCTTCTCGATGACCGAAGCCGACGATCTGCGCAAGGCCTGTTCCAAGAAGATTCGCGAGATGATTCGCGCCCAACGCTCGAAGTTCGTCGACGGCGCCGAACGCGAAGGGTACGGGCGCGACCTCGGTGAGACGATCTTCAACAAGATCGAGCCCTTCGCCGACTACGCCTTCCCGAAGAGTCACGCCTACGGCTACGCCCTGCTCGGCTACCAAGACGCGTGGCTCAAGGTGAACTATCCCGTCGAGTACATGGCGGCTCTCCTGACGTCGTTTCGCGACGACAAGGACAAGACGTCGGTCTACCTCAATGAAGCTCGCCAGATGGGAATCACCATCGGCGTGCCCGACGTGAACGAGTCTTTCGCCGAGTACGCCCCGAGCCTCTCGCAGGACCAGACGATCCTCTTCGGCTTGGCCGCCGTGCGCAACGTCGGCGAAGCTCTGGTGGAGAAGATCGTGGATGAGCGCGAGGCCCACGGGCACTTCAGTTCCATCTACGACTTCGTGCGCCGCGTGGACCCCATGGTGCTCAACCGACGCACGATGGAGTCCCTGATCAAGGCCGGCGCGTTCGACGCCCTGGGCGTGCCTCGTTTGGGCTTCTTGTTGAAGGTCGACGAAATCTGTGACGTGACGCTCGCTCGTCGGCGCGATCACGCGCTCGGCATTACGACGCTGTTCGCCGCCTTCGGCGAAGGTGACGGACACGACTGGGAGGGCACCGACGTCGCGCTCTCGGACATCGAGTTCGACAAGTCGGTGAAGCTGGATTTTGAACGCGAGATGTTGGGCACCTACATCTCGGACCACCCGCTCTATGAGGTGGAGAGTCAACTGGCGATGAAGACCGACGGCTCGATCATCAGCGTTCGCGAACGAGGCGAAGAGCTGGCGCACGCCGGCAAAGCCGTCACCGTGGGGGGCATCCTCGCCGAGGTTCAGATTCGTACGACCAAGATGGGCAAGCAGTACGCGCGCGTCGTGTTAGAAGACCTCGGGGCCTCGATGGAGATCAACTTCTCGGCGAACAATTTCGAAAAGTTCAGCGGCTTTCTGGCCAAGGACAACATCGTGCTGGTGAAGGTGCGCCCCGGTTTCGAAGAGGAGCTTCGTTTCAGCGCGATGGACGTCGAAATGTTAAGCGTGGAACGTGGGAACGAGGATTTACGTCTGGCGCTGCGTCCCGAAGACCTCACGCAGAGCTCCATTGCCACGTTGCGCGAGATACTTTCTCGATATCCCGGCCGTTCGCCGGTCATTGTGGAGACCGGTGCGGCCGGCCGGGCCTTCAAACTGGGCCCGGAGTTCAACGTCAACATCGCGAGTGTCGTCGCCGATCTTCGCACCGAATTCGGTCGAAACGTCATAAAGGCCTAGTGGGGCCAGGGTGTTGTGTAAAGAGTCGTAGAATGTATTCCTATGGCAATGACCGTCTCTACGAAGGACACCACCGCGCTCAGCGACGCAGAGCTGGCCGAGATGGCCGACCTCTGCGTCGACCGCGAGCCCAACTTTGACATTGGCTTCCTCTCCAAGCAACGAGAGGACTGGGTGCTGGTCACCCAGGTGCGCGAGGGCAACAAGTTGCGCGGCTATTCGTTCTGCACCTTGGAGAGGATTGGCGGTACGCCGTCGCTACTGGTGGGGCTCTTGCTCGTGGACCGCAACGCCAAGGCCGACCAGACGCTGAAGACGATCTTGCACGACCAGTTCCGCCGAGCGTTGCTGGCCTTCCCTGACGAGGACGTGCTGCTGGGCTCGCGTCTCACCTCACCGGACGGCTTTCGCGCCTTCGCCGGTCTCGAAGACGTCGTGCCGCGACTCGGCTACAAGCCGACCGGCGAGGACCGCGCCTGGGGCCGACGGCTGGCCAAGCGCTTCGGTTCGGAGAAGTCGATCGACGACAAGACTTTCGTCATGACCGTCTCGCCGGGACCGGTCGGCGGGCTCGACTACGTCGCGTCCAAGGGTCCGATCCCCGACGGCGTCGAGACCTTCTTCGTGGGCCTCAAGCCGCAAAAGGGCGAACGCCTGGTGGTCTTCGGCTGGGCCATGGCCGAGTCCCTGGCCTCGGGCAAACTGCCCAAGTAGTTCAACCGCGCGGCAAAAGTCCCGTGCAGCTCTTGTAACAGTGGCCGTCGATCGGCTTGGACAACGTCGTTAACACGTAGGTCGGGCGAAAGCCCAGGGCCGAGGCCAGGTCCTTACCCGCCAGCGACGGACGTCGCGTCGCTTCCATGGTTCGAATCGCGTGCGCGTCTTCACAGAGCAACCACACGTCGTCCCCGAACCATCCGAAGCGAACCCAGGTGGATCCGTCGTCGTGTCGGCGCAGCAGTTGGGGCCCGCGATCGGCGGCGATCAGCGCCACGCTCGGGCGCTCGCCGCGAAACTCCCAGTACGGCGCGCTGGGACCGCGAAATCCGAACAGCGGTCCGTCAGCCGGGCTGGCCAACTGCTCGAGCCACCGGCGCACGCGTCGACCGTGGTAGGTCCCGAGTCGACGCGGCAGATCGGCGAGGGTGACCGCCTCGGGTTGAGCGAGGTCGTTGCGCTCGATGTCCTCGGCCAGTTCACCTTCGACTACGTCGAAGACCGCCAGGTCGGTCACGTAATCCGAAGGCCAAGGAATGCGCCAGCGCACGATGGCCTGGGACTTGAGATCGACGACCGTGGTCGTCTCATTGGTCGAACCGAGCACGAGCCCGTAGACGGTGGCGCCGCCGGTCAATTCCACCGTGGCCCGCTGGGGCATGCGCTCGACGAGGCGCTTACTGGCCCGAACGGCGGGGTCGCGAGAAAAGATCGGCATCAGGCTCCCACGATACGCA
>Ga0208586_1000098_pt1 | contig 33867 bp, 36 predicted proteins | sample NGESurshal072012_6_FD_184471 | JGI IMG/M metagenome (GOLD analysis project Ga0208586, IMG submission 184471) | Arctic peat soil microbial communities from Barrow, Alaska - NGEE Surface sample 53-3 shallow-072012 (SPAdes) | ecosystem: Environmental > Terrestrial > Soil > Wetlands > Peat ... | reverse complement strand
AAGTGCCACCCGGCGAACCCGGCCAGTATCCCAACGAAATAACCCTAGGCCTCGAAGTCCCCACCAGCGGCACCACCGTGGAAGGCTCCGCCCAGGGCTCCAATCCGAGCCCCGCGCCCCTACCGCTGACGCTGCCCGGACTCGCGGGACTCGACACCGTCTCCGCCACAGACCTGAAGCTCACCGAGACGGATGCCAAGAAGGTGGACGCCTCGGGGGGTCAGAACGCGAACGCGGTAAAGGAAATGGACCAGAGCATCGAAAAGCTCAACCAGCGCGCCGTCGAACTCACACACGCCTCTGCGCCCGCCGAACAGGCCGAAGGCCAGGTACTGATGAAGGACACCAACGAGGCGCTCGAATCGATCACCAAGATGCTCAAGGCGCAAGAGGAAATTGAGAAGGAAATCATCAAGAACGCCAAGAGCTCAGCGTTCTCCTCCACCCGCCACAAGAGCGCCAAGCAACAGAAGACAAGGGCGATCAAGCCGCTGGCCCACGTCATCGAGCGCAACGTTGCGGCCGGCAAGCTGAAGCTGGTGCTCAAGTTGAACCACGCCGCGCTGGCCAAGCTAGCGGGCAAGCGCGGCAGGGTGACCGTCTACGTGCGCATAAACATGATCCTCCCGAGCATGCTCTACAAGAGCGGCCTACCGCGCTCCTCCGTAAAGGCCATCACGCTCAAGCGAGCTCCCGCGGCCAAGGGCCACAACCCCCACAAGAAATAATAAGTGTGCCGCCTTCCGTCTGTGGGCAATTTGAAGATTCAATCTTGATATTGTCCATGTATGGTCCGCCGCACCATACAAGAGCAGCTGGAGCGCCTAGCAGCCCTTCACCCCGTCGTCACGATCACGGGGCCGCGCCAGTCCGGCAAGACCACGCTTGCCCGCTCGGTGTTTCCCGACCATGCATACGTGTCCCTGGAGACCCCTTCCGAGCGTGCGCTCGCGAGCGAAGACCCGCTCGCTTTTCTTGCACGCTTCGACGGCAGGGGCGCGATCCTCGATGAGATCCAGCGCGCCCCCGAACTGCCTTCCTATCTACAGAGCCTGGTCGACGAGGACCCCACGCCGGGACGGTTCATCCTCACCGGCTCGCAGAGCCTTTCGCTGCTCGATCGGGTAAGCCAGTCGCTCGCCGGGCGCACGGCGCTGCTCGAGCTGCTGCCGCTGGACCTCGCGGAGATCCGCAGGTTCCCCAGGCCACCCAAAGATCTCGACACCCTCCTGTGGGAGGGCGGCTACCCACGCATCCACGACCGCGAATTGCCGCCGAGCGAGTGGCTCGCCGACTACACGGCCACCTACCTGGAGCGCGATGTCCGCAGCCTGCTCGGCGTCGGCGACCTGACCACGTTTCACACATTCTTGCGCCTCTGCGCGGGGCGCACCGGGCAGCTGCTCAACCTAGCCTCGCTCGCGGCGGACTGCGGCGTCGCGCAACCCACCGCCCGCAGCTGGCTATCGGTACTGGAAGCGAGCTTCATCGTCTTTCGCCTGGCGCCCTTCCACGCTAATCTCGGCAAGCGCCTGGCCAGACGCCCAAAGCTCTACTTCCACGACTCGGGCCTGGCGGCAAGCCTGCTCGGGATCGAGGGCCCGCGCCAGCTCGCCACACACCCGCTGCGAGGCGCCCTATTCGAGGGATGGGTGATCTCAGAGATCCTCAAGTGGCATCGCAACCGCGCGCGGCGAGGAGAGCTCGCCTTCTATCGGGAGCGCGACCGCTTCGAGATCGACCTCCTAGTAGAGCGCGGCGAGCGGCTCACGCTCATCGAGGTCAAGGCGGGACGCACGCCAACCGGTGACTACTTCAAGGCATTCCCCCACTTCACCGAACTGATCGAAGCGCGAGGCGACGGTCGCTGGAGGGCCACGCGCCGCGCGGTCGTATACGGAGGCCAGGAAACTCAAGTGCGAAGCGCAGGCGAGCTGGTGAGCTGGTCAGAGCTCCCGAATGTCGACTTCGACTGATCCCTACCCGGGGGCTGCCCTGCTCGTATCTCTCACCGAGGCCCGCTGGAGCGCCTCCGTGTTCGCATGTGCCGGTCGGAGTCCCTCGAGGATCCTGGTGAGCACGTTGCCGACGTCTTCTCGCTCTTGAGTCGGGTCATCCGCGTGAGCGATGGCCATGCACCCTTCGAGGATCGCGCCGGTGAGCATCAGGGCGAGAGTCTTCAGGGGTAGGGGTGCAATCACCCCCGCGCGGATCGAACGACGTAGAGCACCGCGAAGGACCACTGCGCCGTAACGGTTTTCGACGCGGCGGATCGTATCTGCGTCGAGCACAGCCTGGGCGTCGTGGAGCAGGATCCGACGCACCGCCGGGTCAAGGTGGGCGTCGAGTATTGCCTGGCATCCTGCACACAGGTCCTCCCATGGATCGGGCTCCAAGAAGGCTGTAGCAGCGCGTTCTGAGACTTCACGCTTGAGCTGTTCATAGACGGCGCCGAACAGCTCTTGCTTGCCGGAGTAGTGGTGGTAGAGCGCTCCCTTCGTGACTTTCGCGGCGTTCGCGATCTCCTCGAGGGAGGTCGTTGCGTAGCCATGTTCGCCGAACAGCTGTCGCGCGGCGAGCAGGAGCGCTTGGCGAGTCGCCTCGCCCTGCTGAACCTTCTTGCTCTTGACATCCATACCGAGAGTATGCATCATGTATACCGTCGGTATGTTAGCTGAAAAACTGGATAGGAGGCGACGATGCCCAAGTATGTGATCGAGCGCGAGGTACCAGGAGCCGGAAACCTCAGCCCTGCGGAGCTGCAAGGCATGGCAGCGAAGTCAAACCACGTCATCGGCGAGCTAGGCCCGGACATAAGGTGGCTCACCAGCTATGTCACAGACGACAAGCTCTATTGCGTTTACGTTGCACCCGACGAAGACATCCTGCTGGAGCACGCCCGTTGCGGCGCCTTTCCCGCAGACCGCATTTCCAAGGTCTCAACCGTCATCGACCCCTCGACCGGGGACGCCCCGGTGGCGGCTCTCTAACGAGAGCCTTACCCACAATCACCGGCACCGCCCCCTGGTAGGCCCGATAGAGCACTTCGATCGTGGCCTCGCTCCTGTGGAGCGCCCTGGGGTGGGACGGCAGACCGCACACCGGCGCGAACAGCTCCCCGGCCGAGAACCGGTGAGTCACCGTGGACCCCTTGGCCACGTCGCGGCCAAGGGTGACCTCGTCATAGCCGGTCGCAATCTCTTCTGGGCGGCGGTGTGCGAACGTCTGACGGCCGCAAGAGACCCCCGGGATTCGGATCGTGTAGTCCTGCTTGGCGTTATCCACCGCAAACGGCGCCTTGAAACTGAGAAGCACGCCCGAGAGAGTGTGACGATCGACCTCAAGGCGCACCCGCAGCGGCTGGTGAAGTTCCCGCGGCCGCACGCCTCCGACCGACGGCCAATGCGGCACAGGGCAAGGGTCGAGGACTTCCGAGTGCCCACCCGGCGCCACGACCGGACCGCGCTCACAGAGCTTGCCTTCGAGCCGATAGGTGATCGCGGTGAGCGGCGGATAAGCAGGCAGATCGCCTTCGCTCCCGATGCTTTCGCCGCCGATACCAACCTGCTCACGGGGCTCGGCGGGCCGCACAATCAAATACGCACCAAGCGGCCCCGAAACGGGGATGGTAAGGGGCACCTTGCCCGCCCGGTAGCTAACGCTCACCGCCCGCGATCCAAGCAGCCCGTAGTAAATGTTCCTCAGCTCGCCCCCCGGGCGCGCGCTTTCATGGCCGTTGGCCGAGCCCGCGCTGCGATCCACGCCCCGGTGCTCGCCCGCAACCGCCTGACCAACCAAAGCGCAGCTCACCGTGGCAGTCCCATCGTTCTCCCCCCCGTTGACCCCTTGCCTGATGCTGCCCGGCAAGATGTCCGCCGGCATCGGATGGAAACGTCCATCGTCGTGGAAGACCCCGTCAATCCCCACCTGTCCCAGCTGGGACCCTTGGACACGCCCGATCTGGATGCAAAGCTCGCCTCGGGTGGTACGCACGACCTTCATCCCCCACTCCAAACCACCTTCGGGATCGGGCACCCGCAACGAAAGCAACTGAGACGCGCCCGGCAAGGGGGCGCCTTGCCCCACAGCTGGATCAGGCTGGGTTTCGGGGCGAACCGGGGCACCTGTGAGGATCACGCCGCTCGCGGCCAGCGCGATCGTGGCGCTCGCAAGCACACAGCCGAACACCGTGATGGGCAGGCGCCAACCCCTAGTCACGCGCGCCCATCGCTCGTGACCCCTAGGCACCGAGTCACCCTGCGAGCCGTCGACGAGCCTGCGATTGGCGGCCCCCAAGAGGTCGCGCTCCAGTTGCTCAAGAATGCTCATGATCCACCGCCAATCTCGCTCGTAGTGTGCCCAGCCCGCGGCTCACCCGCTGGCGAACAACCGCCCGTGAGCAGCGCAGCTCGCCCGCGATCTCCCCGTAATCGAGACCTTCCATGACCCGTGCTTCGATGGCGCGCCGCTGCTCCTCCGGAAGGGCCGCCAAGGCCAGAGCCGCCTCCTCGCCATCCCCGCTCAGCCGCGCGATCGCGTGCGCGGCGTGGTCATCGACCACCAAGCGGCCCATACCCAAGCGCTCGCGCGCCCTCGCCTCCACACGCCCCGCCCGATAGCTTGAGCCAAGCAAGTTGCGGGCGATCCCGAACAGCCACTGATCGGCCCGCCCCCTGGCCCGGTCATAGCCGTCCACCGACTCCAGCGCCCTCGCAAACGTCTCGGCCGCCAGGTCCGCGGCCAGCTCGGGGCTGCCCGTGGCCTTCATGAAGAAGCCCAGCACGGGCCGCTCGAAGAGACGGTAGAAGGCCGCAAACGATTCCGCGTCCGAGCGTGCCGCAGCCAGCAGCGCATCCCCGTTGAGGCTATCCCGCTCCATCGTCCTCACCTATTAGCCGATCAGGCCACTTTGTGACGGACGGCAAGCAGCAAGCGCCGCCAGGCCCACCAAGGCTTGCAATCCGCCGACAGACCCAACGGTTGCTGGCGCCCGGCAGCCCAACGAAAGCAATACGCTCCAGCCCATGACCTTCAAGCTCGAACCCGCAAACGAGGGCTTCTTGACGTCCGCGCCCTCGCGCTACTCGGAGACGTTCTCGATCGCGCGTCCCGCCGAGGAGATCTGGAGCAGGCTCACCTCGCAGAAGCCGCTCGATTGGTGTCGCATCCTCTCGGTCGCCTGGACCTCGGAGCGCCCCTTCGGCGTGGGGACAACCCGGCAGGTCAAGGTTCTAGGCGCGGCCATGAAGCTGCAGGAGTACTTCTTCATCTGGGAGGAGGGCCACCGCTACGCGTTCTACGCCACCGAGGCCAACCTCCCCGTCTTCAAGCGACTTGCCGAGGACTATGTCGTCGAGCCCGACGGGCCCGGCCGCTGCCGCTTCACCTGGACCTTCGCCGTGGAAGCGACGCCACTCGGCAAGCCCGGCGCGCCCCTGAATGGCCTCATCTTCAAACAGTTGTTCGCAGAAACCAGGCGCCAGTTCGGCGCTGTTAAGCCCTGACTTCATTGACCATCACCGCGAGGGGTGCCACACTCATGCGATGAGCTCTGTCCCCGTCGATGTAGTCGACGAGTTCTTGGACGCCGTTCTCGCCCGGGATTTCTTGCAGATCGAGAGCCTGATGGCCGAGGACATCGACTTCCGCGCCATGACCCCGAGCCGGATTTGGGAGGCCGATGGCCCAGCCGAGGTCCAGGAGGTATTGCGCACCTGGTTCGAGCATCCCGAGCGAAACGTCGAGGGCGTCGAGCCCGTAGAGCCTTCATCGGTTGCGGACACGCTTAAGGTCGGCTGGCGCGTGCACGGCCAAGGCGCCAGCGGCCCGTTCCTCTACGAGCAACAGGCGTACGTACGCGAGCACAACGGACGCATAGTCTGGTTGCGGATCATGTGCAGCGGGCCGCGGCCCGTCACCGGGGGCGATTGAGCCAGCAGCCTCACGCTTGGCCGGGTGTATCGTGAGGGCAACCAACCGGAGGAGATTTCCATGTTTGTACGGGTCGTGAGATTCACCGACGTGAACGCCGAGCGAATCGAGGGAACGCTCGCCCGCATCAAAGAGTCCGACGGACCGCCCCCCGGCGTGCCCGCGACAGGGTTGAAGATGATGTTCGACGAGTCCCAGGGCACGGCGGTGGTCCTCCAATATTTCGCCACGGCACAAGACATGGAGGCCGGTGCCCGCGCTTTCGAGGCAATGGACGCCTCGGAGACTCCCGGGACCCGCGCCTCGGTGGATATGTGTGAGATGAAGCTCGAACTCGACGCCTGACGGGCTTCGGCTGGAGCGTTGACAGGCGTGCCGAGCAACCCGGGTCCGCGGGCCGCCTCGGCCGGGACGGTCGATCACGACATCGCCGCCGACTTCGTGGAGCGCTTCTCGAAGTTCTGGCAAGCCCCTGCGCCCGAGCGCCTTGGCACCTTGATTGCGCCCGACGCACGCTTGTCGGCGCCCATGATTCCGACCACCGTGGGCCTGGAGGCCGGTGAGCGCGCGTTTGCGGACCTGTTCGAAATGATCCCCGACATGACCGCTGAAGTGCATCGCTGGGGCCCCACCTCCGACGGCGTGTTGATCGAGTTCACGGTAAGAGGCACCACCAAGGGATCGCCGATCTCGTGGGAGTCGGTTGACCGCTTCGTGCTCGACGAGGACGGTCTCGCCACCGAAAGGTTCACCTACTTCGACTCCCTGCCGCTCGTCTTGACTTTGGTACGCCGACCCAGGATCTGGCCCGCGTTCTTGCGCAGTCGGATTCAGCGGCTACGCGACTGAGGCGACCGGGCATCCTCCCGAGGTCCCCACCAGGACGATCCGTTATCTGATCTGATAACATAACCTCATGGAGCCGTCGCTGGAGGACGTCCTCGAGAAGGCCGCACAGTTGCAGGAACTGGTCCCAGGGGCCGTACTGGTCGGGGGCTCGGCGGCGGCGCTTTACGCGCACCATCGCCAGTCCTTCGATCACGACCATGTCGTGGTTGACCTGGCCGAGCGCTTCGACGCGATCCTCGAGAACTTGGAGGCCCTCGGCGATTGGTCGATGACGCGCGCCCAGCCCGGGAAGATCATCCTGGGCGAACTTGGAGGCATCGAAACAGGCTTGCGTCAGTTGCTTCGCAGCCGGCCACTTGAGACGACCGAAGTCGACGTGCGGGGTAAGCCCCTGGTCGTGCCAACCGCGGCGGAGATCCTGCGGATCAAGGCTTGGCTCAGCTTGAGTCGCAACCAGACGCGGGACTACCTTGACATCGCGGCCTTGGCCGATCGGATCGGACCCGACGAGGCCGCTTCCGTTTTGGCGAACATGGACGACTATTACGCCGACATCAACCGGGGGCCAGATGCGGTCTCCACGCAGCTTGCCAGGCAACTCGCGGACCCCCAACCGCGCGATGCCGACGTCACCGAGCAGCTCGCCGGCTATAAGGCATTGGACCCCCGCTGGCATGACTGGTCGGCGGTCAAGGGGCTACTGGCGGAGCTGGCGGAGAGGATGACCAAATGACTGTCCGCTTTCGCAACCTCGACTTCGACACAACACGCCCGATGGACGAGTGGCCGGCCGAGGCGATCGAGACGGTGATCGACCGTGGCTCTCTGGCGGACTGGCGCGCGCTTGCCAATGCCATCAGGCACAACCCATGGGGACCTGCCGCGCGGACGGCGGAGACCGTTGTCGGTTGGGGCGAGCATTACGGTGTGGACGCCTTGATCTCAAATGTAATCCGTCACGCGCGCGAGGATCTCACCCAGCAGGGACGCGAGGCTTATGCGGCACAGATTCGAGCCTGGCGCTCAAGCAGCGGGATGACATTGCGCCAGTTCGCCCGGGCGGCCGGCACTTCGGCGCCACGCCTGTCCGATTATGAGAAAGCCAAGGTTGCGCCCACGACCGACGTGCTCGGACGGCTCGGCCATGTGGCAGAGATCTCCATGTCGGCGCGGACCGGCGGGTGATGGGCGCCACCACAGCGCCGACGAACCGTGTCAGCGAGAGCCCGCGCCGGGCACGCCAGAGCGCAGCGCCTGCAGCTCGGCGGCCCGAGGATCGGCGCCCCCGGCACAGACCCCGGTGTCGTGGGGCAGTTTGTAGTCGGAGGCCAGGTGCCCGTTCTCGGCCTGCCACAGGGGCGAGCGGGGGCCGGCTACTTCGTAGTACTGGTCGATCGCCAACTGGACCGAGCCCTCGTTGGTGGCCGGGTTGACCTCGGTCGCGGAGGCAGTCCCGAAGTGACCCTTCCAGCAGGCCCAAGGTGTCCTTGCCAGGTCAACCAAAGGAGTGGTGGACGCGCGGAAGGCGAAACGCCCGGAGCCACACACCAGCCAGTCGCCTAGATCGCCGTGCAGGCCGTGGGCATAGCGGGGCCGGACCCCACAGTGGGCGTCATAGGTGGGGTGCCCCCCGAATGCGGCCTGGACGACAGGGTGGCCTTCGTCGAATGTGAGCGAGGAACTGTTCCATGGGTAATAGTGACCCTCGTCGCTGTGGCGCGCGGTATACAGCCACAGGGGCTTCCCGCTGTGGGGATCGAGCAGCACCGTTACGTGCTCCCAATCGCCTTGGTGCAGGTCAGTATTGGCGACATCGCCTGCGAGAGGCGCGCCGTTCATGAGGTCGGGGGTGGCGAGGGTGGGGTAATAGTTGTAGGGATAGAAAAACCAATACTGGAGCGCCACCAGGCCGGCGGGGATCGTGCGGTTGGCGGCCGGCCAGTGGGCCGGGTTGGAGGGACCGGCGTAGTAGAAATAGATTTGGGCTGTCCGCCACGGGTTGAGCAGGCCGGGGTCGGCCAGCCAGCTGTGGGTTGAGGGCAGCGGCTTGCCGGGTTCGGTTTGGCCGCGCAGGAAGGAGTCGAACTGGCCGGTTGGATCGCGATTGAGCGGTGCGGGATATTGCAGGAATTCGGAGGGACTGCTGTTTTGGGGGCGCAGGTCGGTGGGCTGGGGTCGATCGATCGCACAGACGCCCACCTTGCGCTCCAGACAGGTGTGTCCTGCATCGGAGCCGACGTCTTGCAAGAGGGCCCCGACCGAGACGGGCCAGAAGCGATCGGCGACCGTGACGAGGAGCGTGGGCTGGTAGCGACGTGCCAAGGCGGCTATGGCTGCCGGTGTCGTCTGCTGGACTGGGGGCTCGCCATATGCGGCGCGTCCGAGAGGAGGCGCGGGTCCGGCGACGACGCCTTCACCCAAGGCGTTGTCGCGGTAGCCGTTGCTGGGCGGCGGGGGCTGCTCGCCGGCGCAGGTGACCGCCTTGGGTCTCAGTTCGGGCCTGATCCAGGTGGGCGTGCTTGCTTCTATACCCAAAGCGTGCAGAAGGACGGTCGGTAGGGAAGGACGGGCGCCCGAGTCGACGCTGAACCGGGTGTCTTTGGTGGCCACTGAAGTGGCTTGACCACTTGGGATCGTCAAAACGGCCTCGTCGGTGGAGGTGGCGTCAGCCAGCGCAGTGCATGACACCAGGTAGACCGCGCCGGCGCGCTGGGCCAGGTAGCCGCCGACCTGACTCTGGTGTGGCCCAGTGACGATCGCCTGGGGGAAGGACACGGGCGGGGTGGCGTAATAGGCCAGCCCTACCAGGGCGTACACGGTGAGCAGAAGCCAAGGCAGGGGCGAGAGCGCGAACTCGACCTTCGAGGTGGGCCTGACTTGCAGGCGGCCCACGGCGCGTCCGACCGTGGCGATGGCGGCCCAGGTGAGTATCAAAAGGCCGATTGGGGCCATCGAGACGCAGGCGACGGCGACCACGAAGGTCCACAGGAGCGCGTGCACTACACGTCCCCCACGCAATGGATTCACTCTCACCAAAACGAGGGCCGCCAGGATGGTGACGATCCCCCAAGGTGCAAGCAGAGCCCACCAGCGGTCCGGTTCCACTTGGTCGATCACGGGCTTGACGAGCCTGGCAACGAGCAAGCCGAACGTGGCCGCAAGGACGACCACGTTGAAACCGGCGACCACACGCACGAAGGGGTCGCCCATGTTGGCGTGCACTACCGGCTCGGACCCCGAGGGCTCGGGCGCCTCCCGGACCTTCGAGGTCTCCCGGACCCTTGAGCCCTCCCGGACCTTCGAGGTATCCCGGACCCTTGACATCTCCCGGACCTTGGACCCCCAGCCTGACCGAACATCCAGAGGCGTCTCGGAAAGGGGGGATGGAGGAGGGGTTAAAGCTCGTGCCCTGCCACGACCGAAGCGCACGACCGCATGCCACTGGGCGGCATGCGATTCCCAGGTGAAGGCGTGCAGACCGTAGGCCACGAGGCACATCGCGGCAAACACGAAGGCCATGACGACGACACTGCGCACCCCGGACGCGAGGATGGTCTTCTCATCGATCAGGGGCAAAGAGGCCTGGGCGGGCAACCGCGCGGCCGACAGGCGCGCGGAGGTGATCAGCCAGCCGATCACATACACGTAGAGGACGAAAGCAAGCGAGGCCGCAAGCAGCTGCACCATCTCGCGGGGTTTCATCTGACGGATTCTCACACACCATCGGCATCGCACGCCTCGCCGAGGATCAGGCGTGTATCGGCGACCGCTCCGCTCGGGCGTGGTAGCGAGCGTTGGCGCGCCTCAGATATACAAGTGTGGCCAGGGCCACGAGGCCGCGACCCGAGAGCGCTGCGGCAGAGCTAGGCCGCGAACCGCTCGGCGCTGCGCGCCTTGCGCTTGGCCGCCTCGACCTCACGGTCCTTGGGCGGCGCCGCGCTCACCAGCTCATCGAGGAGACGGGACGACACCAGCGCCACCTCCTCGACTGCCCGCTCGAACGCCTCGGTGTTCGCGTGGGAAGGCTTTGTGAAACCACTGATCTTGCGCACGTATTGAAGCGCGGCGGCTCGTACCTCGTCGTCGGTTGCGGCCGGCTCGAAATTGTGGAGTGTCCTTATGTTTCGGCACATGCCTGCATGGTAGCCGCCCGGCGACCCAAGCGCAAAGGACTGGCAGCCGCTCTGTGATTGTTTCTCTGCGCGTAAGCTTCGCGTTCCGATACTGCGGCAAAGTGCGGCGATCGGTATTATGGCCTGCTTCAATCAGGCCGCCGCGATGCGAGCGGGGCGGCCCCGACGATCGGAGATTCGCGATGGCCGCTGAGAACTGCCCCAACCCCCTCACCGAGGCGGACTTCGCAGCCGCCGCGCAGGCCGCGCCCCACGTCACCGAACCGGCCCAGTTCGTGGCGACTGAGCGCGCCAATCAGGACCTCGGCGCGCCGGCCGTGCCCGCACCGGTCCCTGCTCCGCCGCCGGGCGAACCACGCGGTGGCAGCGACAAAACCAACGACGAACTGGGCGTACTCGCCGGGCTGCGCGGGGCGTGGAGCGGGAGCGGCTTCAACCTGATCGCCCGCCCCGACCACCAGCACGGAAAGACTTTCTTCCTGGAGCTGAACGCCACCAAGGAGGTCCTGGAGTTCACGCCCATATCCGGCCAGATCCCCAACCGGGGCTCAAAGCAGGACGACATCTTCTTCCTCGGTCTCACCTACATACAGCGCATCAGCGACGCCCAGAGCAACGGCGGCCTGCACATCGAGCCGGGCATCTGGATCAACGTGCCGCAGACCGAAGTGCCCGATGCGCCGCCGAGCATCGTGCGCCTGGCGACAATCCCACACGGCAACTCGGTGCTCGCCCAAGGACACGGCTTCGAAGTGCAGGGAGGACCGACGATCTCCCCGGCCAGCACCACGCCGATCGACGCCAATACCAATACCCCGATCGACAACGTCGGCTATCTCGACCCCTATCTGACCGCCGATCCCCCTCCGGGCATCCCCTTACACGCGATCCCCAACCCCAACGTGGTGCTCCAAGCAGCGATCGAGGGCCAGCAGATCGTCAAAACCGCGGTCCTGCTCATCTCCAGCGAACCGATCGGGGGCGTCGAGAACATCCCGTTCCTGCAGAGCAACGCCAACGTGGTCAAAATGAGCGCCATCTTCTGGATCGAGACGATCCAGCTGCCAGGCGGAGGGACACGCCTACAACTTCAATACAGCCAGACCGTGATCCTCAACTTCGCGGGCATCAACTGGCCCCACGTGTCGGTGGCCACCCTGGTCAAGTTCTAAAGGAAAGCCGCCCGCGAGATCCCCACACGCTTGCTGAACGGGCTGTCGAACACGCCGCTGCAGTTGAGCTGGGCGTGGACATCCTGCCAGTCGGCGTAGTGGGGATACATTTTCGAGATCAGATCGTGGCTACCGGTCAGGGTGTTGATCTGGCCCCAATGGGGACGGCCGCCCAGCTTGTAGAGGGCGTTCTCGTGGGCGCCCAAGAGCTCTTCTCCACCCTGGGTGTGAGTGGCCATGATCAACTCGATCATCATCGTGTCGTGGCCCTCCATCATCGACATGTAAGCGTCGGTCCCCCGTACGAACCGCAGCGAGATGGGCGAGCTGTGGTACACGTCGCCCACCTCGGCTCGCCGCCCGGCGACCTCGACGATCCGCTCGACGGCCTCGACCCACAGACCGCGATCGTCGAAGGGGACCCCGATCTCGGCCGAATAGGCCGGTAGGTAGTTGGCCGCCCCTATGTTCATGACTTTGTAGCTGACGTTCACGTAGTCCTTGTTGACGAGCGCTTTGAGCGCCTGGGCGATGAGAAAGGGTGAGATTTTCGGCCACAACCCCATCGCCAGGTTGATCAAGAGCGGTGTGAGCGGAAAGCGAGCGGCGAGTTCCATCAAGAGGCTGCGGCTGCGACGGTGATCGTGCCTGAATTCACCGCGATCCAGCGGGGTGCGAGTGGTCACCAGAGTTTCGATCTCGCCATCCTTGCGTGGATAGGGATTGAACAGGACCTCATAGTGAACGTCGCCCCCCGGGGCCTGGCCGCTTTCCAATTCGGCGCGCACCTCAGACCAGGTGCTCATTAAGCGAACCTCGCGCAGGTCAAAGAGGGGAACGACCTCGAGCATCGCCGAATAGATCAACCCCATACATCCCATACCGACCACCACGGCCCTGAACCAAGCGTCGTCCTGCACGAGCGTCCTGTCGGGATGAGCTGCCGCGTAGGCCTTCGGGTCGGTAGGCCCGAGAGCCCGCTCCACTCGGTACACGGCTCCTTGGGCCGCCACGATGTCCAGCGAGCGCACCAGGTCGGAGAGCGGCCCGAACTCGAAACCGGAACCGTGCGTCGATGTGGAGATCACCCCCGCCACCGTCTGTCCGTCAAAGCCGCCCATATTGGGCAGCGCCAGTTCTAAGCGTTCAAGGTAAGAGTTGAGCGTGGCGATCGTCATGCCGGCCTCGACTGCCACGAGGCGCGAGCCGTCTGGCCCAGCCTCACCGACACCGGGGCGCAGTAGAGGCTCGGCCCGCAGGTCCAGGGGACGGGCGAGGCCGGTCGGCTTGACCAGCAGACCATCCGTCAGAGCCACATCCGACCACGAATGCCCCGACCCGACGGCCCGGATCGCGCACTTGTCATCTTCGGCGTCGCGAACCGCCTGACACAGCTCCTCGAGCGTCTTCGGCGTCAACCCACGGAGCGGGTCGATCCCCTGGTTGCCGGTGTCGTTGCGCCAGCGCTTGCGCAAGGCCACCTTCGCGCGCAAGCTCACCCGCCGGCCCGCCACTGCGGTGAGAACACCGAGCCATCAACCATGGCGGCGAACCATACACAATCATCACAACTTGTTGAAGATGTGGATTTTAGCCGGCCCGGCCATCCTGGGGGAGGCCGCTCCGGCCGAGACACTGTGGATTTAGCCGGCCCTGCCATCCCGGGAGAGGCTGCTCCGGCCGAGACACGGCGGACTCAGGTCAAGGAGGCCGTAGTCTCCGCGATGGGGGAGCCGCCCGGACCGTCGCGTTGCGAGTCATTCGAGGGAAGCGTTACCAAGCGTGCTACGAGCGGCAATCCCATAAAAGACACGACTGCCATAGCCATGAACGCGGCGAAGGGATGGTGAACCAAGGCCTGGACGATCAAGGCCACCACGAGTCCGCCCAGGTTCCCGGCCATCCAGACGATCGCGCCCGCGGTGCCCGCCGCGGGACCGGCCAGTCGCTCGGTCGCCGTCAAGATCACGGGTAGCGCGGGCAGCAGGATCAAGCCCATCGCCACGATCACCGCCGCGCGGGCCCCGATCCAAGGCATCGCCCCCAAAGCGACACAACCGGCCCCGCTGACCAACACCGCGCAGCGCAAAAAGCTCCGCTCCGCTCCACGCGAGACCACCGCGGGGGCCAGCACCGCGCAACCGATCACGCCCGCGACCACCATGCCGACCAACAGCAGTCCAGCGGTCGTTTCAGAGACGCCCGACGGTTCCAGCAAGGTCTGCAGCCAGGTCGCGATCGCCACGAACACGCCGAAGCCCACGAAGGCGAGCCCGCACAGGGTGCGCATCGTGGGCAAGGCCCACAGAGCGCGAGCCGCACTACCTTCGATCGCGGCGTGCTCCTCTCCCTCGAGTCCGCGCCGGCGCAGCGCGTAAATCATCATCAGCGCGGGAACCACCGCCAGCACCGCCTCGACCTGGAGCAACCGCTCCAGTTGTCCATGACCGCCCACGGTGGGCCCCAAGATCAGGGCGATCACCATTCCCACGAAGCCCCCAGCCGAGCCCACCGAGATGCCGGCCGGCCTTTGCTCGACAGGCAGGTACTCGCCGGCGAGCTTGCTCACGGCACTCAAGACGATCGGCTGGGCGACCGCGACGGTGACCTGCCCGGCCATCGCCCACGCGAACGTGTCCCCGCCCAAGCGCAACAAGCCGCCCGCCCCCACGAGCGCCCCACCGCCGGCCAGGACCGGACGAAACCAGCGATCCAAGAGGATCCCGGCCGGGATCGCGAGCACCACGTAGAGCAGCGGGAAGATCTCGGCCAGCCAACCGATGGCCGAGCTGGACACGCCATAGTGGCGCGCCGACTCGGTCGTGATCACCGCGTAGGTGAGCCACAGAATCTGCGTGGAGGCACACACCAAGGCATAGGGCAAGATCACCCGCCAGCCGCTGCCCCGCTTCATTGAGAGACGACCCTCCGCCTCACTTTGCGCCTCGCCACCGTCACCCTTTACCGGCGCCTTCGCGCTCACCACCGTCACCTTCACCGCCGCCTTCGCGCCTCACCGCGGTCGCGCCTCAGCTGCTCACCGTGAGCACGATCTTGCCGCGCGTATGGCCCGCTTCGCTCAGTTCGTGGGCCTTGCGGGCCTCCTCGAGCGGAAAGCTCTCCGCAATCTCCAAGCGCACAGTCCCTTCGGCGACCAACGCCGCGATCCCCTGCAGCTGCTCGGAGCTCGGGCTCATCGAGAACACCACGGCGCGAGCTCCCCGCTGCGCCGCGGCCTGCTCGGGAGGAGCGTTGGCGATCGTCACCAACACGCCTCCCTCGCGCAGTGTTGGCACGAGGGACGCGGTCGTGTCCCCGCCCACAGCATCGAACGCCACGTCCACGTCTCCCACCGCCTCGCCCACATCCTGGCTTGTGTAGTCCACGTACTCATCGGCGCCCAACCCCAAGATGAAATCGCGATTGCGGGGCGAGCCGGTGGCGATCGTGTGGGCGCCTGCGTGTTTGGCGAACTGGACCGCGAGGTGCCCCACGCCGCCCGCCCCGCCCGCGATCAGGGCTCTCTGCCCAGCATCCAATTTGCCGTGATCGAACAGGGCCTGCCAAGCGGTCATGCCCGCCACCGGCAAGCACGCCGCCTGCTCGTGGCTGAGGCCCGCCGGCTTCTTGGCGATCGCCCCGGCCGGAGCCGTCGCGAATTGGGCATAGCCGCCGCTCGCCACAATCCCAAACACCTCGTCGCCCGCCGCGAAGCCCTCGGCGAGCGAGACCACGACAACCCCAGACGCGTCGTTGCCCAAGATCTTCGGCATCGCGATCTCCCGCACCCCGCGCCTGATCTTCCAATCGATCGGGTTCACCGACGCGGCTTTCACCTCGATCAAGACCTCGCCCTCGCCCGGCTGTGGGCGCTCGACATCCTCGAAGCTCAGGACCTCCGGGCCACCCGTCTCATGTATCACCACGGCTCGCATCGGTTCTCCTCGTTCGGCGGGACGAAAAAGTCAGTCTAGCCCGCGGAATGGAGGGTCTAGCCCGCCAGAAGCATGGAGAGGTGTACATGTAGTTTTCACTGAATTCACAGTAGTATTTACTTTTTATATATACTATTGTAAATTACACAAAAAGCGATGACTACATCTCCGCTTTCACATCCCACCACAGTCAGCTCTCGGGCTCATCCTTCGATGAATCCTGCGTGGAGTCCTCCATCGGCGCAGCGGGCGGCGCCTCGACCGGGGGCAGCCCCTCCACCGCGGGCAGCGCGTCCACCGCGGGCAGCCCCTCCACCGCGGGCGACGCCTCCACCGGAGGTAGCGCCTCGACCGGGGGCAGCGCGTCCACAGATACCTCGGCCGCCGCGCGATTCTCCTCCTTGACCGCCAGCCAGATCTCCTCGCGGAAGATCGAGATCCCTTGCGGCGCTTCGATGCCGAGGCGAACCGTGCTGCCGCTGATCTCCATCACGGTGACCAGGATCTCGTCGCCGATCACAACGCGCTCTCCTGTACGTCGCGCAAGGATCAGCATTGGAGCTGATTATGAAGATTCTCAGGCCCGAGCGAAGCTAGGCAGCGTCGGCCGAGGGAGACGGCTCGGCCACAGGCTGCTCGGCACGCACGAACAGGGGAGCCTGCAGGGGTGCCTGCATCGAGGCATTGATCACCTGATGGCCCTTCCCTTCGTGGATCACCAGAGGGGCCCGCAGGTTTGCGGTGATGTCGAACGGATCGGGAGTCGCCCTCACCGTCACATAGAGAGCCGGCCCCGATTGCGCTTGCGCTCCTCCCACGCTCTCCTCATCCAAGCCGATCCTCTGCCTGTCCTCCGCGTTGAGGTTGAGCGTGAACTCGGGGAAGAACAGGTTCGGGTTGACCACCGGCAACGCCAGGGCCTCGTCTTCGGTGGAGTGCAGCCACAGAAAGCCGGTGCCCGGATTGCGGTCGATCAAAGCGTAGTGACGACCGCCGAGCCCGATCAGGCCAAGCGGGAACTCGATCACATCCTCCGCCGGAACTTCGACGGTGCCGAAGCGGATACTCTGGAATGTGACTGCTGACATCGCTCTCTCTTCGGCCGTCTAGTGGAGGAACTGAAGCAACGATTCTTGGACGATGTTGGCGCCGGCCCGCAGGGCCGCCTCATACGCGGCCTGCTCATTTGAGTAGGCGATCGACGCTTCCGCCACGTTGACGTCCTCGACATTGGACAGCCCCGCGGCGATCGTGCCCTGCAGACCTTCGATGCGGCTGATCGCGGTCTTCAATTGGTCTGTCACGCTGCCCGCCGTGGCCTGCAGCGAAGTGAGCGTTTCGATGCTCCCTTCCAAAGTCTGCAGGTCCGTCGAGCCGAGCGCTTCGATGTCGGCCGGCGTGGCGCCCTTGAGGTGTTCTGAGATCGTGCGCAAGGTATCCAGCAGCTTGCCGTCGGCCGCGCCTTGGCCACTGCCCAACAAAGACGAGATGTCGGTGTTGACCGCAACCGACAGGCCCGGACCGATCGCGCGCGCGATCGTGCCCGTGTTGCCCTTGTAGGCATCTTCGGCCCCCTGTTCGTAGGGAGGGGTCGTGGTCATCGTGCCGGCGAACACGTATTGGCCCGCGTACTGGGTATTCGCGTCCTGCTTGACCGCTTCGGTCAGCTGGTCCACCTCGGCTGCCATGTGCTGCAGATCGCTCGCGTTATAGGTCCCGTTGGAAGCCCTCACGAGCAGTTCTCGCACACTCTGGAGCGCGCCACTCATGTTCGACATCGCGCTCGACGCCGTGTTCTCCCAAGAAATACCTTCTTGGGCGCCGATCGTGTAGGACTGCAAGCCGTCAAGCTGGCTCTGCAGGTCGATCGCCTGACTCGTTCCATACGGGTTGTCCGACGGTTCGAGGATCTTTTTGCCAGAGGACAGTTCGCTTGAGGTGCGCTCCAAAGCGGCCATCGAGGAGTTGAGCCCGTCAAGCACCGAGCTGGTCAGGATCGCCGGAGTGATGCGTGCACTCATCGCTAGAGACCGGTGTGATCGATCAAGGTTTCAAGCATGCTGTCCATCGCGGTCATCGTTCGCGCCGACGCCTCGTATCCGCGCTGAAAGCTGATCAGGTTGGTCATTTCTTCATCCAGGGATACACCCGAGACGCTCTGGCGCTGGTTGCCGATCGCCGTCACCGTGCCCTGCAGGTTGGCCTGCTCGTCGCGAGCGCCACGAACGTCACTCCCTATCTTTCCAACCAAAGACGAATAGTCCTGTTCGGCGACTCCTCCCCGCAACGCGGCGATAGCCAAGGCCACGTTGTTGCCGCCGGCCCCTGCGGTCGAGGATGTTTGGACCTGGGCGGCCGTGACCGCCACCTGCAAGGTGGCTGCCGTGGCTCCCGCAAAGAAGGGCGTCGAGGTATGCAAAGCGTTGACAGCACTCGCGATGCCCGCAGCCACGCCGTCGAGCGCTCCCTGGTATGAGGCCAAAGGCCCGCCCGGCGCGGTCAGGCCGAGCAAAGCACCGAGCCGCCCGCCGGCAGCCGGGGTGAGTTCTTGGGGCCAGTTGACCGTACCCCCTTCGACCAAGGGCTTGGCGGCATTGCCGAAGCTGACCGTGTCGGTGCCATCCGGCTGCTTGACGACGGTTACCGCGGCCAAAGCAGAGAGCTTGTCGAGCAGCAGATCGCGCTGGTCGAGCAGTTCGTTGGGCGGTTCGCCCGCCTCTTCGTCGAGCTTGATCTGACCGTTTAGTTGAGCGATCTGGCTGGCGTCCTGCTGGACTTCCCCGGCGGGGCCCGTCAGGGCGGCGTACTGTTCGCCGGCCTGAGTCGTGATCGTGGTGAGCTGGGCGCTCACCTGGTGGAACATGTCGGCCAGCTGTTCGCCTGCCCCCACCACCCCTTGCTTGGCCGCTTCGCTGGTGGGCGCGTTGGCCAGTTCGCTCCACGCACTCCAGAATGCGGAGATCTGACTGGCGAGCCCCGAGCTCGAGGGTTCGTTGAGGGTCGATTGGGCTTGACCGAGCTCTTCGGCTTGGGTGTCGGCCGCACCCAGGGCACTGTTCTGGGTTCGGTACTGGGCGTCCACGTAGGTGTTGCGGATGCGGTTGATCGCCTCCACACTCACGCCCGTCCCGAGCTGGGCGCCCTCGCCCGTGCGCGAGGAGATCGCCGGAATGTCGATCGGCTTGCTGGGACGCAAGATGACCGTCTCGCGCGAATAGCCTTCGGTATTGGCGTTGGCGATGTTGTGGCCGGTCACATCGAGCGCCTCCTGCTGGGCGAGCAGGCCGCTGAGCGCGGTTTGCAGTCCTTGCAAGGTCGGGATCGACATTGGCTTAGACGTGCAGCTTCGGCGTCGACATTGGCCTCAAGCGGGCAGTCATCGAAATGTGCATTAAGCGTGCAGGTCGAGGACGTGCAGGCCGCCGCCCGCGCGCGGCCGTGTGATCGGCGTGGACGAGCCGTGCGTGTCATAGCCGCTGACCCCGTCCATCGCGAGTATGCCCATCAGGTGGTCGAGGAAACCAAGCTCGATCTGCATCAGGGCGCGGTTGCAAGTGTGCTCGCGTTGCAGCTCGTGCAACAGGCCGCGCAGCTCAGCGCTGCGGGCGCTCGCCAGCTCGGCGGCTGCCGGCTCCATCAAGGTGCTCAAGCGACGCAAGGTGACCGCCTCGGGAAGGATCCCCAAGCGCTCGCCACAGTGGGCCAGCAAGCGTCCCCGCTGCTCCTCCAAGAGCTCCCTGCGCCCCATCTCTCCGCGCAGGATGCCGGCCAAGCGCACGACCGTGTGCACGTCGCGCTCGCGGATCGCGGCCCCTTGCTCGAGCACCACCTCGAGCAGGCGACGAGTCGCCACGATCTGGGCATCCAGATGCGCCAGCACTTCCGCGCCCAGGGCGCCGTCGTGAGCCAAGGCCTCGGGCGCGAGGAGGGTAGCTGCGCTCATGGACGCAGCTGGTTTGCGATCGACATCATCTGGCTCTCGGTCTGGATCGCGGCGCTACTCATCTGAAAGGCGCGCTGGGTGCTCACCATGGCAGCCATCTCCTTGGCCATGTCCACGTTCGAGCCCTCCAAGGCGCCTTGATGGATGCGCCCCGAGGTGGCGGCCTGGGGCGCGCCGCTGGCGGCGGTGGGCGTGAACACGCCGCCGGCGTAGGAAAGCAGGTGGTCGGGCGAAGCCACCGTCATCAGCTTGACTTGGCCGATCGTGCGCTTGCCGGCGGTGACAGTCCCGTCGGGCGCGATTTTCACCTGGCTCGCGGACACACCCGCGGGCAGCTTGATCGGCGGTTCCAGCTGACTGCCTTCAGGGCCCACCAGCGAGCCACTCGCGTCGAGGCCGAAGGCGCCGTCCCTCGTCAGCCCGACCTGGCCACCCGCAAGCTTGACTTGGAAGTAGCCGGGACCTTCGATCGCCAGGTTGAGGGGGTCTCCCGTTTCTTTGATCGTGCCCTGGAGTTGGCTGCGACCGATCACCTGGGCGCTCGCTCCGGCGCCGATCTCAGTTTCGCTGCCGGCCACGTCGACCGCGTTGTAGAGCAGGTCTTTGAAGCCGACCCGCTCCGACTGGTAGCCGGTGCTCGACACGTTGGCCAGGTCGTTGGCGATCGCGTCCAATTGTTCCTGCTGGGCGGCCATGCCGGCTGCCGCGGAGTAGAGGCCTTCGAGCATCAGCCACCCGCCGGGCTCAACGAGCCGATCTGCGAGGCCGCGGTCTGCAAGGTCTGGCCGATCGTCTGGATCGCTTGCTGGCCGGACTGGAAGTTGCGCATCGAGGTGGTCATCTCGACCATGACCTTCGCCGCATCCACGCCCGAACCCTCCAAGGCGCCTTGGCGGACAGTCCCGGTCGGCTTGCCCGAAGCGCTACCCGCAAACAGGTTTTCGCCCTGCTTGACCGCGCCCGGGACTTCGTACAGGCCAAGTGCGGTTGCGGGCACGCGACCTTTGGCGTCGACTTTGATCGGGGCGCCGGCCTGATCGAGCACGGGGTCCCCATTGGTGTCGGTGAGGACGCCTTGCGAGGAGGCGGTGAACTGGCCGTCGCGGGTGTACCGAACCCCTTGGGCGGTCTGTACGCCGAAAAAGCCGCTCCCCTCGATCGCGAAATCCAAGGGTTCCCCGGTTTCCTGCATGGAGCCTGAGGTCATGTCGGTGTAGGTCTTGCCCAAGGCCACGCCCTCGTCGAGCGAGCCGACCGTGGCGCCGCCCTCGGTGTTGGCGAGCAGCACGTCCCCGAAACTGTGCTGGGGCGCCTGGTCGGGCTTATAGCCCGGCGTGGTCGAGTTGGCCAAGTCGTTGGCGAGCTGCCCCTCGCGGACCTGCTCGGCGACCATGCCCGAAGCGGCGATATACAAACCGAGATCCATCTCCTCGGGTGTTCGGCCGGGGATGCCAATTCTTTAGGTGCAAGACCCCCCGCGCGCACGCGGGGCAGCCGCTCTGGAGAACACGACCCAGCCCGAAGCCCCCCCGCGCGCGAGGCAGCCCCCCGACAAACTCGCCCACTCGCCGAAGCCCCCCCGCGCGCACGCGTAGGGCACCCCGGCGGGGCGCTCAGCCCACGGCGCTGAACAGGGGCAGCTCGTCGGAGAGCTGGTCATACAACCGCCTGCGCAGCTGGGTATGGATCTGGGAGACCCTGCTCTCGGACACCCCCAAGCGCGCACCGATGTCGCGCAGAGTCCAGTGCTCCACATACAACAGCACGGCCACTTCGCGCTCCTGGATAGGCAGTTGCGCGAAGGCGGCACGGAATCGGGCCTTGGCTTCGCGGCGCTCCGCGCTGAGAATCGGGTCGCTGTCGGAGTCGTTGCTCTCCAACGTGTCGATCCGCTCGATGCGGGCGTTCTCGTCCGAGCGCACAGTCCGGTTCAGGGAACCGACCTCAGCCAGGGCCACATCGTGCAGGCGACCGACCAGCTCGCCCGGCTGCATCCCGACCAAGGCCGCCAGCTCCTCGCGGGTGGGCTGGCGCTCGTTGCTTGCAACGAACGAAGCGCGCGCCTGGTTGATCGTGCGCTCGTCGCGGCGCAGGGAGCGGGGTGCCCAGTCGTGGCGGCGCAGCTCGTCCAAGACCGCTCCGTGGATGCGCGTCCAGGCGTACTGCTCCAAAGTGGCGCCCTTGTCGGGGTCGTAGCGCTCTATCGAGCGGATCAAAGCCTCCAGGCCACAGGAGAGGAAGTCCTCGACCTCGCACTGGGCCGGCACCTCGCGCACCTTGCGATAGACGATGTAGCGCACCATCGGCGTGAACACGAAGATCAACTGGTCGCGCAGGGCGCGATCGCCGGAGCGCTTGTATTCGCGCCAGGTGCGGAGGGTCTCCGCGGCCGATATCCGCGCCGTCCCCCTTGCGATCGTTTCCATAGATTGACTCCGTTTCGAGGACACGATGAGACGCATTGCGTGCCGCCCCATCCTGCCCCGCTGCCCAAATTGCGCTATTTCCGAAGATTGCGGCGTGCACCGTATCGTCTGCTCCGGTCGTAATCGTTTGATTGGCTCGATGCGGCCGAGTGACCCGACTCGCCGAGGCATCGGAGGAGCCGCATCGGAGGAACTGGGCCGAAGTCCCGGAGGAGCCGGGCTCGCGTATCGAAGGAGCCGGCGCTCAGGTATCGAAGGACCCGGTCGATCACCAAGCCTGTAGATGGCAGGCTCCCCTTGCAACCAGAACGCCGAGGACAGCGCGGGCCGCGCCGTTGTGCTGATCGCGCGCGCCCAGAAACTGCTCACTTCCGGCGATTTGACCGGCTATGGCCGGCTGCTCTCTGAGCTGGGCGGTATCGAAGATCGACAGCGCCGCCACTGGGCGACGCGCAACCTGCTGGAAGGCGGACTTGCGGCCGGTTCGAAGGTCTCGCGGGCGCGCAGGACCCCGCTGCTTGTGAGCGTGGCGGAGAGCGCATTGGCTGCACTGGAAGACGAGCCGCGCGAGCCCACCCTGCTCAACTTGGCGGGCGTGGCCATGTACGAGCTCTCAAGCCTGGAGGCGGCCGCAGCCCTGTTCGAAGCCGCCAAGCGACTGGACCCGGGCCTGGAACAGCTGGATAGCAACCTGGCGGCTTCTCGCACGAAGCTGGCCTCGCGCGGGCACGCCACCGCGCGGGCGGGCAGGCGAGTCCGAGCGGTCACGCCGACCGGCACGACGGGTCACCACGACCAATCGCGCGCGACGCGCCTCCGCCGCGGGGTGCAACCAGAGCCGTCGCAGCTGGAGCCTCGCGCGCTCGAGCTGGCCGCGAGGGCGCAACCGGCCCACGGCCTGAAGCTGAGCCTGTGCATGATCGTGCGCGACGAGCAGGAGATGCTGCCCGACTGCCTGACATCGTTGCAGGACGCGGTCGATGAGATGGTGATCGTGGACACCGGCTCCACCGACGCGACCGTGGAGATCGCGCGGTCCTTCGGGGCCAAGGTGCTCTTCCATGAGTGGACCGGCTCTTTCGCCGAGGCACGCAACGTCTCCTTGCAGGCCGCCGGCGGCGACTGGCTGCTGGTCTTGGACGCCGACGAGGTGCTCGTCCAGGAGGACGTGGAGCTGCTGCGCGCGCTTACCCAGAGGACCTGGCGCGAGGCGTTCTACCTGTCGGAGACCAACCACACCGGCGAGCTGGAGGACGGCAACGCGGTGACCCACAACGCGCTGCGCCTGTTCAGGAACCGGCCCGAGTATCGCTACGAGGGAAGGTTGCACGAGCAGATCGCCCACCGCCTGCCGGCCTTCCTGCCAGATCGGATGGAGGCCAGCGGGGTGCGGATCGAGCATTACGGCTACCTCGGCGCTGTGCGCGACAGCCGCGAGAAGTCGCGTCGCAACATCGAGCTCTTGCGCCTGCAACAGGACGAAGGGGTGGACAGCGCGTTCCTGCACTACAACCTGGGCTCCGAGTACGCCGCCGCGGGAGAACCGGCGGCCGCGGTCGCCGAGCTGGAGCGAGCCTGGACGATGATGCAGGCCGACCCGGGCGGCCAGGAGTTCGCGCCGGCGCTGACGAGCCGCTTGGTCAAGGCCCTGCGCGCGAGCGGACGCCCGGCCGATGCGATCGTTCGCGCCGATGAGGGCCTGGAGCGCTTCCCGGGCTTCACCGACCTGGTCTTGGAGCAGGCATTGTGTGAGATGGCCTTGGAGAACCCCCCTCGCGCGCGCGAGCTACTGGAGCAGTGCATCGCGATGGGTGACGCCCAAGGCGGATACACCGCAACCGTCGGGAGCGGCAGCTACCTCGCGCTGGCCCACCTGGCCGAGCTCGAACGCGGTCAAGGCAAACTTCAGGCAGCGATCGAGCTGCTGGAGCGTTGCCTGCGCGAATACCCGAAGTTCGTGGGCTCGGTGCTGCCTTATGCGAGCGCCCTGCTGGCGTCCGGCAGGCCGGCTGATGAGGTGGCGCAGGAGGTGGAGGGGCTCGTGCCGGACCTCACGCCGGCAGCCAGGTTCCTGCTAGGGAGCGCACTTTATGAAGGGGGTGCGCCAGCCTCGGGCGAGGCCCAGTTCAGGGCGGTGCTCGCAAGCCAGCCCCACTCCTCGCGCGCGAGGGTGGCGCTGGGCGAGGCGCTGCTGGCCCAGCGACGCTACGGCGAGGCCGCTGCCACCGCCGCGGAGCTCTCCGATGAGGATCCTTTGGGCGAGGTGGCGCGCAGGACCGAATTGTTTGCGCGTATCGCCGGCGGGGAGATGGGAGGCCGCCCAGGCGTCCACGCAGAGGGAGCCGCGCACAAACAGGACGGCGCGCAGGACGGCCTCGACCGCGCCTTGGAGGGCGCCAAGGCGGCCGGCATGGCCCAAGAGGAGATCGACCTGTTTCGCGCTTGGGGCGAGCTTGCGGACAGCGGCACAACGGAGATCGCGCTCTCGGCGGAGGCGGTCCCGCCGCTCGTGGTGATGCTCGAAGCCTTGCTCCGGGTTCAGGACTTCGAGACGTTCGAGGTCCTGCTCGGCACGCTGGAGCGCACGCCCATCTCCGAGCGCGAGCGGCGCGAGCTGCTCGCCGGCGTGTACCTGCGCCGCGGCTTTGCAAGCTCAGCGGCCGAAGAGTGGATGGCCGTGTGCGAGCGCGAGCCGGACGCTCGCGCTCTGCTGGGGCTCGCGCGCGTGGCGGCCTCGCGCGGCATGCAGCGCGAGGCCGAGAACTTCGCGGCCGCGGCGCTGGAGCGCGACCCCGGCAACGCACTCGCCGCAAGCCTGCTCTCCCAGGCACAGGCGCTGGCGGCCTGAAGCGCGCCCGACGATGGGACCCGGACGGCGAGCCTCGCGCAGAGGGCATGCATGTAAACAGATAAACAGGGTAGGAAGTAGATGTCCGCCCAGAGGACGCACCCGCGATTGCGCAGGGCCGAGCAAGCAGGATGGTTCGTCTGCCGGGCGAACCAGAAATAAAGTTTTCGCAAGAGAAGTCGATCACCAGGAGAGAAGTCAATCGCGAGGCGGCCCACGGACAGGGTCGCGTCACACGTTTTCAGGGAGAAAACGCAATATGCACTCGCCGATCATGCCTAGCCAGGGCCCTGGTAAGCCCAACCTACCCATACACGGGCTGCCTGGCCCGATCACGCCCGCCGGAGGCGATCCGGCTGGTCGTCTCGATCCGGCTGGTCGTCTTTCTGGCCCGATCACGCCCGCCGGAGGCGATTCCGCCGGCAACCTATCGACCTTCGCCGCGGAGCTGCGCAGCGGCGAACACGCGCTCGGGATCGACGATCCACCCGGCTCGCCGCCGCCCGAGGTGCTCGACCAGATGGAGGCCGCCGGCAGGATATGCAGGCAGCTGCTCGAAAGCGGACAGAGACTTCGCTTCTCCATCGAGCCGGAGGGCGGCGTCAAGATCGAACTTGCCGACCGTGAGGGAAAGATGCGCGCAGTGTCGCCCAGCGAGGCGCTTGACATAGCAGCCGGAAAGTCCTTGGAGTAGGAACCCGATGTCCTCGCTGTCAGTGGGCTCCTCCCCGGGGTCGCCGATCACCGTCTCCGGACTCGCCTCCGGCCTTGACACCAGCTCGATCATCTCGGCCTTGATGGCGGTCGAACGCGAGCCGCTGACACGCCTGACCGGCGAGCAACAGAAGCTGGAAGGCGGCAAGCAGCAACTGCAGAGCCTGCAGAGCAGCCTCCAGCAGCTTGCCTTCAGCGCCTCGGAATTCAGCTTGCCCTCGCTGTTTGAAAGCTCGCAGACCGTCACCTCCAGCGACCCCACGCGCGTGGGCGTGGCCACCACCAGCGGGGCGGGCATCGGCGGGCACGAGGTGGAAGTCACGCAGCTTGCCAACTCGGCCCAGCGCAGCTTTGCCTTCACCAGTCCCGCCGCCGAAGATACGGTCCAAATCGACGGCAACAGCTACACGGTCAAGGCGGGGGCCAGCGCCAAGGAACTGGCCAGCGCGATCAACTCGGACAGCAAAGGCACGGTGTACGCGGCCGTGCTTGAAAGCGGGACCCTGGTGCTGTCGACGCGCGCGACCGGCAACACGGGCGCGGAATTCATCAAAGTGAGCGATCCGGGCGGGGCGCTCGTGGAAAAGGAAGGCACGGCCAAGGAAGGCAAGAACGCCGAATTCACGGTCGACGGGGTCAAAGGCAGCTCGGCCTCGAACATCCTTACCGAAGCAATCCCGGGCGTCACATTGACCTTGAGCGGGCTGACAAGCACGGGCCCGGTGACGGTCGATGTGCAGCCGCCGGGGGCGAGCGTGAGCGCCGTCGAAACGCAGGTCCAGGCGTTCATCAAGCTCTACAACTCGACGGTCTCCCAAATCCAGAAAGAACTGACGACCAAGCCGATCGCAAAGGCGAAAAGCGCGAGCGAATATGCGACGGGGTCGCTGTTCGGGGACTACGAACTGGAGAGCCTGCTCGCCAAGCTGCGCCAAGCGATGTACGAACCGATCGCGGGGCTGCCGGCAGAAATGGGGAGCCCGGTCGACGTGGGCATCGACACCGGCGCCGCTTCGGCGGGCGGCGCCTCGCAGTCTTCGATCGAAGGCCAGTTGACGCTCAACTCGAACAAGCTGGCCGAAGCTGTCCACAACAACCCGGCGGGCGTGCAGAAGATGCTGCAGGGCTGGTCGCAGAGCCTGCAGAGCGCGGTCAACTCGGTCGCCGAACCGGGCGGCTCGCTGGAAGCCAGGATCAACGGGGACTCCAGCCAAGTCATCGCGCTGAACACCCAGATCGCCAACATGAACTCGATGTTGGCGTTGCGCGAAAAGGCGCTGCAGACCACCTATTCTCAACTCGAAGCCGTGCTGTCGCGCAACAGCTCACAGTCGGCGTGGTTGACCAGCCAGGCCGAATCGTTGACCAAGTCGGGGCTCGGATGAGCAGCCTCGCTGCCTCCCCCGCCGCCTACAGGCAAGGCGCCGTGATGGCGGCCACCCCGGCCGAGCTGATCGTGATGCTCTACGACGGCGCCCGCCGCTTCCTGCGCCAGGCCGGCTTGGCGATGGCCGAGGGCGAAGTCGAGCGCGCCCACAACACCTTGCGCAGGGCCGAGCTGATCGTGGCCCACCTGGACAGCGTGCTCGACTACGAACAGGGCGAGATCGCCCACAACTTGCATTCGATCTACCAGTTCTGCCTGGCCCATCTCAACAGCGCCCGGCTAGGCCAGGACGCGGACAAGCTGGATGAGGTCAGCGAGCTGCTAAGCGAGCTGCGCGAGGCTTGGGCGCAGGCTGCCGACGAGGTCGCCCAAGCGTGAGCCTGGCCCCCTACGAAGCGATCCACAAGCACGCCGAGCTGGAACTGGAATTGGCCGGGCGCGGAGAAGTCGAGCGCTTGGAGGAGCTGGGAGCAAGGTGGGCCGAGCTCACCGAGGACCTGCCCTCCCGCGCGCCCGCGCAGGCCCTACCGCTGCTCGAACGGGCAAAGCTGATCCACGAGCGCACCCGCATCGAGCTGTACCGGGTGCGCGACCGCTTGGTGGCCGAACTCTCGGCCAACGCTCACGCCAAGCGCGCCGCAGATGGCTATGGCGGCCGGCCGGCGCGCCGGCCCAGCCTGGACCGCAGCGCTTAGCGCCCTAAAGATTGGGGAAGGCCGGCCGATCACGGGAACGGTCTATGGCTCTCGTCGATTCGACCCAACAGCTGCTCGAGGCGGCTATGCGCGGCTCGTGGCAACGCGAGACGGCGCTGACCAACAACATCGCCAACGCCGACACGCCCGGGTACGAGCGTGAGGAAGTCAACTTCGAGTCGGCCTTGCAGGGCGCGATGAACAGCGGCCAGAGCGCCGAAGGGATCCAGTTTCAGACCGAAGTTCAACCCGAAGAGGTGGGTCCCAACGGGACCGCTGTGAGCGTCGATCAGGAATCGACCAAGCTGGCCGAAAACGGCCTTGACTACCAGGCCCTGACCCAGGTTGCGGGCGCCCGCAACAGCATCGTCACGACCGCCATCGGGCCCGCCTGATGGGCATCGGAGCGGCAATCGACCGGCCGACAGGCATCTCGAAGCGAGCGGGAACCGCCTGATGGGCATCTTCGAAGCTATCGGGATCGCCGGCAGCGGGCTCACCGCGGAGCGCGTCAGAATGGACGTGACCGCCGAGAATCTGGCCAACGCAGAAACCACGCGCACAGCAAACGGCCAGCCCTACCAGCGCCAGGAGGTGGTCCTCACGCAGACGGGGGAAGGCGGCTTCAGCGGCGCACTATCGGGCGCGCTCCAGCAGAACCGGCCGGGCAGCCCTCCCCCCGGGGGCGTGGAGGTTGCGGGGATCGTGAGCGACGGGACCCCCGACCAAGAGGTCTATGACCCGGGCAACCCAGAAGCCAATGCACAGGGGTACGTGAAGATGCCGAACATCAGCACGGTCACCGAAAACACGGACCTGATCTCCGAGTCGCAGTCCTACCAGTCCGATGTGACCGCGATGCAGACCGCGAAGTCGATGTTCACGACAACCTTGGGGCTGTTGAAGTGATCGTCCCGGCCGTGGGCGGCTTGGCCGGGAAATTGTCGGAAGGCCTGATCAACAGCGCTGCGGCCCCCCATGCGAATGGCCTCGGCCAAGCAGGGCAAGGCCTGGGCAACACGGGCCTCCAAGCAGGCGGCCTGGAAGGCGCGAGCGGCATCGAAGGCGCGGGCGGGATCGAAGGCGCGAGCGGCATCGAAGGCGCCGGCGGGATCGAAGGCGCAAGTGGCATCGAAGGCGCCGGCGGAATCGGCTCCAGCGGCCTGGAAGGGACCGGCGGCATCGAAGGGACCGGCGGAGCTCAACCGCCCAGCTTCGGCAACGCGTTGACCAGCGCGATCTCCTCTTTGGAAGGGACTCAGCAGAGCGCCGCAAGCGCTGCCCAATCGCTGGCGACCGGGACCGCCACAGACCCGGAGAGCGCGGTGGTGACAGTGCAGGACGCCCAGATGGCGATGGACCTGGCAGCCACGATCAGGACCAAGGCCACCGAAGCGGCCCAGAGCATCTTCCAGACCCAGGTCTGATGGGGATCTGAGGAATGCCGCCTTTGAACCAGCTCGCCTCGAGGCTCACCCCGCGCGGATGGCTGATCGCAGGCGGCGCTGCGGTGGGCGCGATCCTGTTCATCTACATCTTCTTGCACATGGTCTCGGCGCCCAGCTACTCCACCTTGGTGAGCGGCTTGGACCCCGCGCAGACCGGCAAGATGACAAGCACCTTGAGCGAGCATGGCGTCAAATACGAGCTCCAGAACAATGGTACGGCGATCGCCGTACAGTCCAATCAGAGCGCCGAAGCGAGGGTGGCTTTGGCTGGGTCGGGGCAGCTCGGCAACACCCAACCGGACTTCTCGCTGTTTGAAAAACAGAACCTCGGCGAAAGCAACTTCCAGCAGCAGGTCACCTACCAGCGTGCACTGCAAGGCCAGCTGGCCGAGACGATCGACTCGATCCAAGGCATCTCGGGCGCCCAGGTGGAGCTGGTCTTGCCCAGCTCCCAGAGCCAGGTCTTCGGCGAAGGCCAGGGCGCCTCCTCGGCCGCGGTGCTCCTGTCGGGAACCACCAACCTGCCTCCCAATTCGGTCAAAGGCATCGCCCAACTCGTCGCCTCGAGCGTGCCCGGGCTGGAGCTGAGCAAGGTCACGATCACCGACGGCTCGGGTCAGCTGCTGTGGCCCCAAGCCTCGGGCAGCGCAGGCGGCTCGGGCAACAGCGTGCAGGAAACCGAGCAGCGCTATGACCAGAGCACGGCGGCCAGCCTCGACGCAATGCTGGCCCAAACGCTGGGGCCGGGCAAGGCGCAAGTACTGGTGTACGCGAACATGAACGTCAACCAGACCACCCAGACACAGCTCTCCTATGGCAAGGCCGGGGTGCCGTTGCAGCAGAGCAAGGACATCGAGACCCTGACCGGCAACGGGGCGAGCGCAGGCGCGGCGACAGGCACCGCCAACGTTCCGGCGGCGGCCCAAGGTGGCGGCAAGTCCAACTACAAGCACGAAACGACGAGCTCCACGTTGGGCGTGAGCAAGACCGTGACGCACTCCACGATTGCGCCAGGCACCGTCGAAAGCCAGCACGTGTCGGTCCTGCTCGACCACACAGTCCCGGCGGCGTCGGTGCCGGCGATTCGCGAAGCGATCACCAATGCCGCGGGTATTCAGACCAAGCGGGGCGACACGATCTCGATCGGCCAGGTCGCCTTCGCCAGCCCGGCGGCCGCGGCGGCCAGCTCGACCAGCAGCATGCTCGGCTACGCCAAGTACGCCCTGCTCGGCATCGGGGCGATCGTGTTCCTGTTCTTCATGACCAGATCCTTGCGGCGTCGCGAAAGCGAACCGATCGAGGAACCAGTGTGGCTGCGCCAGCTGGAGACACCGATGCGCCTCTCAGACCTGCGCGGCGAGGGCTCACCCAAGCCGGCGCCCGCCCTGGCCGGCGTGGCCCCGGGAGGCGGTAACGGCAACGGGTCCGGGAACGGCAACGGGAATGGAAACGGCGGGGGCGGCGGGAACGGAAACGGAAACGGCGACCACCTGCGCAAGCAGATCGAGGAGCTCGCCGACAGCGATCCAGACAAGGTCGCCCAGCAGCTTCGCACCTGGATGCAGGAGGACTGAGGTTTGGCCCGCACCACGAGCACTCTGGCGCCCGGAAGCGACATGCACATGGGACGCATGACGCGACACCTCGAGGCGAAAGAGTCCAGATAGATGCCAAGCGAGCCGACCTCAACCATCCAGGCCCTGCCGCAGTCCACACCGGAGCATCTGCCGGGCGCCCAGAAGGCGGCGGTGCTGATGGCCGCCCTGGGATCCGAGCGCGCGGCGAGCGTGATGAAGCGCTTGGAGGAGGAGGAGATCGAGAGCCTCTCCCACGAGATGGCTCGACTCAGCTCGGTCGGCGCGGAGACAACCGATTCGATCTTGGGCGAACTGGCGGCCGGCGCCGGCGCTGGAGGAAACGTGAGTGGGGGTGTGGATTACGCCCGCGATGTGATCGAGCTTGCGCTCGGGCCCGAGAGGGCGGCCGACCTGTTGGGACGCCTGACGGGCGGCGCGGATTCAAGGCCCTTCGAGTTCTTGCACAGGGTGCCGGCGGAGCGCATCGCGGGCCTGTTGCGGGGCGAGTCGCCGCAGACGACCGCCCTGGTGCTCGCCAGCCTGCATTCCACTTTGGCGGCCGGCGTATTGGCGCGCCTGCCCGAGTCAGAGCAGCCGGACATCGCGCTGCGGATCGCGCGCATGGGTCATGCCAACACCAAGGTGATCCAGCAGGTCGAGGCCGTCATCCGCCAGAAGCTGGGGGCTGTGGTCGAGCGCAAGTATTCGGCCAAGGGTGGCGCCAAGGCGCTCGCGGGCATCCTCAACCACGCCGATCGCTCCACCGAGCGCAACGTGCTGGAGCGCTTGGCGGGCGCCGATCAGGCGCTTGCCGCCCAGGTCAGGGGGATGCTGTTCGTGTTCGAGGACATCGCCAAGCTCGACGAGCGCGCGATCCAACAGGTCCTGAGGGAGGTCGACCAGAAGGACCTCGTGCTGGCCCTCCGGGGAGCGCCCGAGAACGTGATGGACGCAGTGCTCACCAACATGTCCGAGCGCGGTGCCGCGATGCTCAAGGAGGAGATGGAGATTCAGCAGCCCCAGCGCCAGCGCGACGTGGACGAGGCCCAGAGCAGGATCGTGACCGTGGTGCGCAAACTGGACGAGGCCGGCACGATCGTGATCGCCGGCGAGGAGGACGAGGGAGAGGGCGAAGCGGTTGTCTGAGCAGAGGGCGAAGCGGTTGTCTGAGCAGAGGGCGAAGCGGTTGTCTGAGCAGAGGGCGAAGCGGTTGTCTGAGCAGAGGGCGAGGCGGTTGTCCCAGTGGGAGGGCGAGACGGTTTCTGAAGCCAAGACGCAACGGTTGCCTGGGAGGGGAAGCGTTGCCTGAGACGGCGGTGGGCTATGACTTCGAGCAGCTCGAGCCCTCCGCGCCGCCGGCCCGCGAAGACCCGGCCCGAATCGTGGCCCAAGCCCTCACCGAAGCCGACCGGATACGCGCCGAGGCGCACGCCGCCGGCCACGCCGAAGGACGCGCCGCGGGTCACCAGGAGGGCGCAGTCGAGGCGGCCCGCCTCGCATGCATCTTCGAGGAGGCCATCGCAGGCGTACAAGCCCTGCAAGGAGAGGTTGTCGATGCGATCGAACGCGACGCGCTCAACCTCGGCCTGGGCCTGGCCGAGAAGATCATGGCCGGCCTGGCGGAGCTGCGCCGCGAGCTGATCGCCGAGGCGCTGAACGGCGCTTTGGCAAAGATCGCCGAGCGGCGCCGGATTACGGTGCTGGTAAACCCAGCCGACTTCGATCTGGTCAAGGAGGCGATCGTCGAGCAGGCGAGGACAAGTGGTGTCGAGCACTGCGAAGTTCGCTCTGAGGAGCGGGTCGTCTCAGGCGGAGCGATCGTTGCGACCGAGGAGGGCGAGATCGACGCAAGCGTGGGGACCCAGCTGGAGCGGGCTCGCGAAGTTGTCGCCGCTTCTCTGACGGAGGAGCGGGCGAGGTGAGCGCTACTGCGGACAGCGTCAAGTTGATGAGTGGACGGGTCCGAGGCGACGTGAATGGGCTGGGCGGTGCACCCCATTTTGGGTGACCCTGCGCGCGCGCGCGTACGCGCGCGCGGGGCACCCCTTTCGGCCGACCCACAACCCCCTACCCTTTCGGCCGACCCACAACCGCCTGTCGGCGCCCTGCTCGCCACCGCCACCCAAGCGCTGCGAGAGGCCGACCTGACCAGGCGCCATGGCCGCGTGTGCAACCTGATCGGCCTGATCATCGAGGCCACCGGCCTGCAGGCCGAGGTCGGCGAGGTCTGCTCGATCGGCGGCGACACGTCGGGAGAGGGAGGGATGCCAGCCGAGGTTGTCGGCTTCCGGGACGGGCGCACCTTGCTGATGGGGCTCGGCGAGATGCAGGGCATCGGGCCCGGCACGCGCGTGCTTGCGACAGGCGCCCCTTTTCGTGTGGCCGTGGGCCCCGATCTGCTCGGCCGCGTCGTGGACGCGCTCGGCAATGTTATCGACGGCAAGGGCGATCTGACCAACATCGCAGAACGCCGCCGCGTGGACGTGAAGGCGCCCGGCATCATTCCGCGCAAGTCGGTGCACGAGCCGGTGCAGACGGGCCTCAAGGCCATCGACACCCTGATCCCCATCGGCCGCGGCCAGCGCGAGCTGATCATCGGCGACCGCCAGACCGGCAAGACCGCCGTGGCGATCGACACCATCCTCAATCAGAAGTCGATCAACGCCGGGACCGACGAGAGCGCCAAGCTCTATTGCATCTACGTCGCCATCGGCCAGAAGCGCTCGACCGTCGCCCAGATCGTCAAGACGCTCGAGGAGCGCGGCGCGCTCGACTACACCATCGTGGTCTCGGCCACGGCGTCGGAGCC
>Ga0208586_1000097_pt1 | contig 34205 bp, 33 predicted proteins | sample NGESurshal072012_6_FD_184471 | JGI IMG/M metagenome (GOLD analysis project Ga0208586, IMG submission 184471) | Arctic peat soil microbial communities from Barrow, Alaska - NGEE Surface sample 53-3 shallow-072012 (SPAdes) | ecosystem: Environmental > Terrestrial > Soil > Wetlands > Peat ... | reverse complement strand
CGCTGACGCGAACACCCCGGGCAACGTCGCCTACGCGCCGGGCCAGGTCGTCACGCTCAGTGCCGGCACCACCCTCTACGCCCAGTGGACCTTGAACCCGTAATGACCGCGACGACATTCGACGTGTTGAACCGTTCGTACGCGGCCGAGGATGGCGCAGTGTCTTCAGGCGTTTCGAACGACAACCGCTCAACGATTTTGCCCCACACGCTTACCATCAACAAGGACAACAGCAACACGACGGTCTCAGAGAGTGCATCGAACGCTGCTGTCGGCAGTGAGGGCTCGGTGTTGCGTACCGCCAACGTCGCTTCGAACTTCGATGCGCTCGTTCCCCAAGGTGAAAGTGTCACGAACCATGTCGGTTCGTCGTCGTGCTCCGCGACGACGAATGGGTCGGGGCTTGCTGCACGTTGGATGTCGAAACGTTCGGTGGCGCTTGACAGTTATTCAGTCAACGCGACGGACGTCGGTGAATCGAACTTCACCATCACCACTGCTGCTGGGACCACGAGTTCGACGTACACACTCGTGGTCACGGCGTAGGAACGCAAGGGCAGGGCATCGTGGAGAGACTCCTCAGTACCCTCTTCACGATTCAGTACGACCCTTTATGGTCGAGTAGAAGGACGCAATAACACAGGGTTGTGTTCGTCTACTCGACCAGGTCGTCAAGAAAATGTGAATACCCTTTGAACGAGGTCAAGAAGCTCATTCTCCTTGGTACCATGCAATCGCGAACGATTCAGACGCTGATCGAGGTCACACAGTGACACGAACGACGATCAGTGATGCTGGACTCGAAGAGAGTGGGAGACAGTGTGATATCCATGCGAACAATTCGAGTGGTTGGCGTTGCTGCGTTGCTCAGCACGGGCGTACTCACGAGTGGTGTGCTCAGTGTCACGAGTGCCAGCGCGGCCGCCAAGCCCAAGCTGGTCGTTACTCCTACGACGGGGATCACGAACGGAAAGTCAGTCCTCGTGTCGGGCACAGGCTTCAAGCCCAAGGACACCGTCTACATCACTGAGTGTCTCGCCACGGCCAAAGGTCAGGCGCAGTGCGACATTCAAACCGCAACGCCCGTCACGATCACCGCTACGGGCGTCTTGAAGAAGACGAAGTTCAAGATCGTCACCGGCACTATCGGTTCGGGCAAGTGCGGCACCAAGGCGTCGAACTTGAGAAGTTGTGCGGTAAGTGCTGGCAATATCGCGGGCAAAGATACCGCTACGACCGACATCGTTTTCGCTCTTCCAAAGAAATAGCCGGTCGACCCTCCGTTTAGCGTCATCGCGAGCGTCACTTTTGAGGTCACGGTACTAAGGATTTTGTGACGCTGATTGGCTCGTAAGCGCACGAATGAAGCGCAAAGCGCCCTACATTAGGGCGAACAAAAGAATCGTTGGAGTAGCAGCATCGACGCGTCAAGAACGATGCGCGTTCGTGGAGTGACGGCTGAAAGGGGAGCATGACCGAACAGACCCCCCTCGCGTCTGATGTGCTCGACAGCCCCCCGCAAGGTTCGAATCTCATCATCCGTGGCATACGCGCACACTTCAGTTTCGCTGCTCTACTGGCGATTCTCTTCTTAACGTTTCTCGACAACACGATTGCCAGCGCGGTGCTCACGAGCGTGCAGGCGAAGCTGCACGCCAACGTCAGCCAGCTGCAGTGGGTCGTCGGTGGTTACGCGTTGGCCTTCGCCAGTCTCATGCTGATGTGCGGTTCGTTGGGCGACAACTTCGGCCGCAAGAAGGTGATGCTGATCGGCGTAGGGATTTTCTGCGCCGGATCGATTGTCTGTGCGATCTCGGTGAACCCCAGTGAACTGGTCATCGGGCGAATCATCATGGGCGTGGGCGCCGCGGCGTCCGAGCCCGCGACCTTGTCGATGATCCGCCACATCTATCCCGAGCACAAGGCGCGTGCACGTGCCCTCGGCGCGTGGGCCGCGGTCTCGGGACTCGCCCTCGCCATGGGTCCGGTCATTGGCGGCATCCTCGTCGGTATCTGGTCGTGGCGCGCGGTGTTCTGGTTCAACCTGGTCTTTGGCGGACTCGCGTTGGTGATCGCGGCGATCGCGCTACCCGAGAGTGTGAATGCCATTCGTCGAAAGATGGACTTCGCGGGCTTCTTCTTCGGGTCCGTGGTGCTCGGCACGGTCACGTTCGCGGCGATCCAGGGAGAACTCACGGGGTACCGCAGCGGCTGGGTCATCACCCTGTTCATCGTGAGCTTTCTCACCGTGCCGATCTTCTACTTCGCCGAGAAGAGCGCGAAAGACCCGATGCTCGAACTCGGGTTCTTCCGTCGAAAGTCCTTCACCGGCGCCGCGTTCATTGCCTTCGCAAGTTTCTTCTCAGTCTTTTCAATCTTCTTCTTCGTCGCGCTCTACCTCGAGGTCGTGGCCAACATCAGCGCTTTTCGCCTGGCCGTTGACTTCCTGCCAATGCTGGCGGGCATTGTGGTGGCGTCACTCTTCACCGGTCGTTGGGTTGGCCGCGTTGGTTCGCGCGTACCCATGACGGTCGGATGTTTGATGGCGGGCATGGGCGTGATTTTCACCTATCTCGCGATTAGTCCACATGTGGGCGTATCGACGCTTGGTTGGACCATGGGACTCGCCGGTGTCGGCTTTGGCATTGTCATTGTGCCCGTCAACGCCACGGCGCTCTCGAGCCTGCCGGCAGCGAACTCCGGCATGGCCTCCTCGGCCGTTAACACGAGTCGCGAACTCGGCGCCGTGGCCGGCGTCGCAATTCTCGGTTCAATTGTGAACGGTCAACTCACGGTGAACCTGACCGCCAAACTCATCCAACTGCACATTCCGCCGATGTACCGAAACGAAGTCATCAAAGCGGTCACGACGGGGTCGACGGCCGCGCAGGCGGCCGCGTTCTCGAAGAACGCCAGCGCCGCGATCAAGGCAATCATTGACAAGGTCGTGAACGCGGCCTACGGCGCATTGACCCACGGTCTCAACATCGCACTCGTGGCGTCGGCGTTGCTCATGCTGGCGTCGGCCGCGGTGGCGTACTTCACCGGCACCGCGGAGAAACTCGAGATGGTCGAACTCGGTGACGAGGTCGCGTCGGCCTAGTCGCGTCGCAATCGCGAGCGTTAGCCGTCGATGGTGTCGACAACGAGTACCGAGCAGTGTGCGCTGTGGGACACGGAATTGGGCACGCTGCCGACCACACGGTGCAACCCGCGCATTCCGCGATTACCCACGACAATGAGATCGGCATTGATCTCCTTGGCCTTGCCCAACAGTGCGGCGGCGGCGTCGCCCCTCACCGAGTGAAGGGCTGGCTCGATGTTTTGCTTCTTGGCAATGAAGGAAAGTGTCTGCAGCAACGCCAAGCCGTCGTCCTCCGTGTGGACGTGCGTGAACTCAGGTGCCACGTCGCCCTTGCGCGCACCCTTCTCAAAGGCGGTGACGATGTGCAACGTCGCCCCGTACATGGCGGCGATGTCGGTGGCCACTTCGACCGCGCGCTTCGCGGTTTCGCTGTCATCGGCTCCCACCATCACAATTTCGAACATTCTGGCCCCTTCAAGGATTCGCGACGTTTCGTTTTCTCCACGAAACTACTCCACTCTTCGCTTCGAACCTGCGCCGACATTCGTGTCGAATGCCGCCCGGTCCAGGTCAGCCAGGGCGCTGGCGAGCTCGGCGTGGTTCGAAGAGTTCGATGAAGATCATGACCGAGAAGCCGATGAAGAAGACGGGCTCGACGAAGGACCCGAATCGGTCGGTGAGATAGGCCACCGCCAAGAGGGGATAGCCCACGAGCAGCGCCACGCCGGTCCACTTGATGCCCGCTGCGACCACTGTCCTCTCATCGCGCGTTCGCTCCCACGCGAGGTAGATCGCCGTTGTCATCATGGCGAACTCAATGATGCCGCTCACCACGTGCAGGTAGTGGTGCAGTGGGAGCCGCAGATGCCACTCGGCGCTTCGACAGGCGGCGCTCAGCCCCTCGGGGCAGGCGTAGGAGAAGTGGCCGCCGAACGTGCCAGCTACGGCGAAGAGGACCAACCAGGTCCACTCGCGGCGTTTTCCTTGGGGTCCCCTCGGGCCACGCAACAACAACGCCACGAACATGACAATGCCCGCCACGAGGTCGCAGTGCTGAAAGAGTGACGCGTCACGGCGACCGGTCGCCTCGAGGTCGCTGAAGAACGCATTGGTGCTCGTCAGCAGGTTGGTCGCGACAACGACGTAGACCCACCAGTTGTAGAGGACGATGCCGACGAGCCCAACCAGTTCGCCGACCAGAATTCTCGCGGTCCAGAGCGACGACTGATCGTCGCGCACTGGGTCCGATGCCGCCTGATCGAGTGAGGGCGCCGGGTCGTCGCCGCGCTGGGTCATTGACGGGACGCCGGTGATACTGGAGGAACCGATTGCGACGTGCGTCGAGAAGGTGTCCCCTGTATCGAATGGCTCCTCATCGATCCGAGCGGGTCCTTAGACGACCGTCAACGTGATCGGCACCGCGGCGAGCGCCTTTGACACCGGGCAATTGGCCTTGGCCTCTTCGGCGGTCGCAGCGAAGCCCGCGGCGTCGAGGTTCTCGGCTTCACCCGAGAGCGTGATGCGGATCTCGGTGATGCCGACGCCGGGCTGGAAGTCGACCTCAACGGACGTGTTCAGTGATGTGGCCGGATTGCCAGACTTGGCGAGGCCGTTCGACAGTGCCATTGAGAAGCACGACGCGTGCGCCGCAGCGATGAGTTCTTCAGGGCTCGTGCGACCATTGGCCTCTTCGGCACGAGAGGCCCACGTAATGGGGAACGTCCCGATGCCGCTCGAGGTCATCTCGACGGTGCCCGAGCCTTCGAAGAGTGAGCCTTCCCAGTGAGCCCTTGCATTTCTGGTTGTCGTCATGGGTCGTCCTTGTCAGTAGAGAATCAAAGGGACTGTCCGCAGTGATCGATTCTCAGACTAGCCAGAAGCGTGTCGCAGTAGGTCGGTAAAGTTTCGTTCAATCGGCGCCTCGTGTTCGAACGCTGCGCAGAAGGAAAGTGTCCGGTGCCCACAACTCGCGTCTACTTCGAAGAGGGCAAGACCTCGGTGTTTGCCGCGGCCATTGACTGGCCCGGTTGGTGTCGTCGCGCCAAGACAATGGACGGCGCCCTTGAATCGCTCGTCGACTATCAGGACCGCTACGCGAAGATCGTTTCGATGCCGTTTAATCCCGGAAAGCTTGACGTTGTCGGCACGGTGCCTGGCAATGCGACGACCGACTTCGGTGCCCCCGGTATCGACTCACCTTGGGACGCTGAGCCACTCACCGGTCGCGACCTACAGCGACAAGTGCAAGTGCTCGTCGACTCGTGGCACTACTTCGATGCGGTCGTGGCGTCCGCCCCGGCGCAACTGGCGAAGGGACCACGTGGGGGAGGACGTGACCGCGACGCCGTTGTGGCGCACGTGCGTGAAGCGGAGCGTCACTACTGTTCCAAACTCGGTACACGAGTACTTCCGCGAACGCCGTGGGCGCAGCAGCGCGCCACCATCACCGACACACTGCTCGCAGGCTCTCCCGATGGCGTCTGGCCCTCTCGCTACAGTGTTCGACGATTGGCGTGGCACGTCGTCGATCACGCGTGGGAGATTGAAGACAAGAGCGGCTGAGGCACTTACTTGGCGCGGAGAATCTAATTCGTGGCGAAGCGAGTCTGACAAAGGCAACTCAACTCGCGGTCTGGTGATCCTTCAGGAGGTTCATGCGACGGGTGAACTCGTCCTCGTCGATCTCGCCCTTGGCGAAGCGCATCTTGAGCACGTCAGAGGCGGCGGTGTCAGCGGAGGGCGCCTGGGGCGTCGAGCCCATGTGAGGGTGGTGATGCTGCTGGTTGTGATCGAAGTGGCGGATGAAGAAGTACGCCACAATCGCCAGCAAGAAAAGAAAACCGAACATAACTATCCACCTCGCTATTCCTGGGCCACCTGGTCCATTGAACATCATCCGACCGCCCGGACCGTTGAGACCGAAGGGACCGCCATGGATGTGGATTACTCGCTGCATCGGCCGTCTCCTACGTCGTCTCTCTTATGAACTTACCCGTGAGCACTCGCGTTGACACGCGCACCAATGTCAAAAACCCTGAGTATTTATGGGTTTCTTAAGGGTTAGACGGCGACATCCTCGGTCGCTTCGACCGCGAAGTGCGGCGTGATGCGGTCCAGCCACTTCGGGAAGTACCAGTTGGCGTCACCAAAGAAGTGCATCAGTGCCGGCACGAGCACCGTGCGAAGGATGAAGGCGTCCATTAAGACCGCGCCGCCGAGGCCAATGCCGAACTCGGCGATGACACGTTGCCCGCCGAACGCGAAGGAGAAGAAGACGCAGATCATGATCAGGGCCGCCGCCGAGATCACGCGTCCGGTGTTGGCCTGACCCCGGTTGATGGCCTCTTCGTTGCTGCCGGTGTTGAGCCACTCCTCATGCATGCGAGAGACCAAAAAGACCTGGTAGTCCATCGACAGCCCGAAGAGAATGGCAATCATGATCGTCGGTAAGAAGGATTCAACGGGTCCAGTTCCGGCATTGATGAGCGAACTACCCCAACCCCACTGGAAGACGGCGACGACGAGACCAAAGGATGCCCCGGCCGCGAAGATGTTCATGGCGGCGGCGGTCAGTGGAATGACGATGCTGCGGAACGCCACCATCAACAAAAGACACCCGAGCAGCACGATGACACCGACGAACAACGGGATCTTGGACGTGAAGACCTGCGCGAAGTCGACGAAGATTGCGGTCAGTCCACCGACGTAGATGCCGGTATGGGTATGGTCGATGGCCGGGATGTAGTCATTTCGAATCGTCGCGATCAGGTTCTCGGTGACCTTGGAATCGGGACTGGTCTTGGGCACGACATTGATGACCGCGACCTTGCCGTTCTTTGAAACCTGCAACGGTGCCACCTCGTAGACGTCGGGCTTTCCCTTCAGCTTCTGGTCGAGCGCCACCATGGTCGTGAGGTCGTTGGAGCCGCGTATCGAACCGACGACTTGCAACGGTCCGTTGACGCCGGGCCCGAACCCCTGAGCGAGTAGGTCGTAGGCCTGCCGAGTGGTCGAACTCGCCGGGTCGGTTCCCGCGTCCGAGCTACCGAGATGCAGCGAGAAGAAGGGAATGCAAATGAAGACAATCGCCACCAGCGCGACGAGCGAGAGCTTTCGCGGATGCTTTGAAACGATGTCGGCCCAGCGCTGCCATCGCGAGTTGGTCACAATCGGCTCGGGACCGTTCGCCGCCAACGAACGTCGCTCGCGCCGGCTGAGGATGTGATCTCCCCAGAAGCCGAGCAGTGCGGGCAACAACGTCAGCGATGCCAACATCGTGATCAACACGGTCAAGGACGCGGCGATGGCGACGCCGTTCAAGAACGAGAGCTGCAAGACCAGCATGCCGAGCAGGGCAATGCACACCGTTGATCCGGCGAAGAGCACTGCGCGACCTGACGTGTTGACCGCCGTGATGATCGCGTCTTCTGAACTCAAGCCGCGCTTCAACCCTTGTCGAGTCCTGGTCACGATGAAGAGGGCGTAGTCGATACCAACGCCCAGTCCAATGAGCGATCCCAAAATGGGCGCAAAGGTGGCGATCGAGAGCCCGTGACTGAGCAGCGTCGTCGACGCGGTGGCGATGCCGACGGCGCCAATCGCGACCAATAGTGGCAGCAACATTGAAAAGAGTGAGCCGAAAGCCAGAAAAAGGACAATGGCCGTGAGGATGAGTCCGTAGATAAGGTCCGGACTGCCCTTTTGGGCGGCGAGTTGTTCGAACGCGTTGCCCGCGAACTCGACGTCGAGTGATGTCGAGCGCGCGGTGATGCCGGCGTTCTCCACTGGCTGAACCTGCGCGCTCTTTAGCTTGTAACCCTGCTTGGAGAAGTACACCACGGAGAAGGCGATCTTGTCGTTCTTGCTCGTCTGGAACGAACCACCCACGAAGGGCGAGATGACGCTGGCGACGGCGGCAACCTTGGCCACCTTCTTGTCCATCGCAAGGATCTCCTTCTCGTGACTCGCGATCGTGCCCGTACGCGCGTGAAAGACGATCTCGTCAACGTCACCGGACTTGCCCTTGAAATTGGATTGCAGCAATGAGAGCGCGTGGGTCGAATTGGTCCCGGGCAGAGTGAAGGTGTTGGCGTAGGCGGTGCCGAAGGTCTGGGAGAGGGCGTTCATTCCGAGGAAGAGCACGACCCAGACGGCGAGAATCAGCCAGCGGCGTCGATACGCATAACGAGCGAGAGACTTCATGAAGGGGGATTCTCCTGATTGGGCGACATGGGGACCGAATAAAATGCGGTGAGGGCGTGCAGCGCACTATGTACTTTAGGGGAGATTCACAATGGCGCCAGACGGCGTGAGGCCGGCGCGTTTTGAGGGACACCGGTACCCCCAAACTCTTCCCGAACCAGATGACATTCGAGCCGGTCGCCCCGCGCCGTGGTCGCATTTGCCATTAACTGCACGAACCAATATCACCCTGGAACTCGTTGCGGCACGATTGAAGGACGCGACGTATCTCAATGAGACGGTGATCGTGCCGGGAGATCCTTCGGTCATGGACCAGGTTGGTGACGCTGATCCCCAAGAGATCACTCGTCGCTCGGCCGTGCTCCTGGCGTTGTTCGAAGAAGGAGGCGAGACGCACATCATTCTGACGAGGCGTTCCACATCGTTGCGCGAACATCGCGGCGAGATTGCCTTTCCGGGTGGGCGCAGTGACGAGGGCGAGACGCCGATCGAGACCGCGCTTCGCGAAACGCAGGAGGAAGTCGGCATTGCACCATCCGCGATAACCACAATTGGCTCGTTCAGTCCCATCGTGACATTCGCCTTCCAGTCGTCGATCTTTCCCGTCGTCGGCTTTCTCCAGGAACGTCCAGTCATGGTGACCGACCCCGCCGAAGTCGAGCTCGCGTTCAGCGTGGCGCTCGCCGATCTTTTGGCCGATGGCGCATTCCTCGAAGAGCGGTGGCATCGCAGCGATAGTCCCTTCCACTCCGACGCCGAGGGCTACTTCCCGATCTACCTCTTTCAGCTGCCCCACGACCTGCTCTGGGGCGCGACGGCGAGGGTCGTCACCGAGTTGCTGTGCATCGTCACCGGCGTCGAATGGCCCGAGGGCAAAGGGGTCCGGTCCTAATTTCGCCTAGTAGAATCTTTTCAACGCATTCCTAATTTTGGGTGCTGTTTCTTAAGCGGAGGAAGCAATGGCGGAAGTAGAGATCGGCATCTATAAATCAGCGAGGCAGGCCTACGGCTTCGACGACATTGCCATCGTTCCTTCGCGTCGCACGCGTGACCCCGAAGACGTTGATATTTCGTGGCAGATTGACGCCTACAAATTTGAGTTGCCAGTTCTCGGTTCGGCCATGGACGGCGCGATGTCGCCCGACACCGCCATTGAACTCGGTCGTCTTGGTGGCCTGGGCGTCCTCAATCTCGAAGGACTGTGGACTCGCTACGAGGACCCCATGCCGCTCTTTGAAGAGATTCGTGAACTCGACGACGACAAGGCCACCGCGCGCATGCAGCAGATGTATCTGGAGCCCATCAAGATCGAACTCGTCGCGCAGCGCATCAAGGAGATGAAGGCTGCGGGCATTACGACATCGGCTTCGGTCACTCCGGCGCGCACCGACTGGATGGCCAAGACCATCCTCGACGCCGGCCTGGACATCCTCGTCATCCAAGGGACCGTCGTCTCGGCTGAGCACGTCTCTAAGACCGTCGAGCCGCTCAACTTGAAGAAATTCATCCGTGAGTTCGAACTTCCGGTCATCGTCGGCGGCTGTGCCAGTTACCAGGCCGCACTGCACCTCATGCGCACGGGCGCGGCCGGTGTGCTCGTCGGTGTGGGGCCGGGCAACGCGTGCACGTCACGTGCCGTGCTCGGCATTGGTGTTCCCCAGGCGACGGCCATCGCCGACGTCGCGGGCGCTCGCATGCGTCACCTCGACGAGACCGGCGTCTACGTCCACGTCATCGCTGATGGTGGCATGAGCAAGGGCGGCGACATCGCCAAGGCGATTGCCTGCGGCGCGGACGCCGTCATGATCGGCTCGCCGTTGACCAGTGCCGTCGAAGCACCGGCCCGCGGTTTCCACTGGGGCATGGCGACCTTCCACCCGACGCTGCCACGCGGCACGCGCGTTCGCACGCAGGTCCGCGGCACATTGAAGGAAGTCCTGCTCGGACCGGCGCACGAAAACGATGGTCGGCTCAACCTGTTCGGAGCTCTTCGCACGTCGATGGCCACCTGTGGGTACGAGACGCTAAAGGAGTTCCAGAAGGCCGAGATCATGCTCGCTCCGTCGATCCAGACTGAAGGAAAGCAGTTGCAACGCTCCCAGGGCGTCGGCATGGGACATTGACGCAAGACGTCCTTGTCGTTGACTTCGGCGCCCAGTACGCCCAACTGATCGCACGACGGGTGCGCGAAGCACACGTCTACTCAGAGATTGTCCAGAGCACCATCACCGCGGACGAGGTTCGCCAAAAGGCGCCCGCCGCCATCATTCTCTCGGGCGGCCCCAAGTCCGTCTACGAAGTGCCCGCGCCGTCACTCGACCCCGCGATCTACGAACTCGGCATCCCGATGCTCGGCATCTGTTACGGCGCGCAACTCATGGCGTTGCAGTTGGGTGGCGAGGTCGCCAACACCGGCATCGGTGAGTACGGACGCACGACCATGACGCGTCGGGGCCCGTCGGTCCTGATGCCCGAATGGCCCCCGTCACTGACGTGTTGGATGAGTCACGGCGACGCCATCGCCACCGCGCCCGAGGGCTTCGTGGTGACGGGCTCTTCACCAGAAGGACCGATCGCGGTGATGGAGGACGTTGGTCGTCGAATGCACGCGGTGCAGTTCCATCCCGAGGTCGCCCACACGGAGCGCGGCCAAGAACTTCTGTCGAACTTCCTTCACCACGTCGCCGGCATTCCCCCGACGTGGACGAACACCTCAATCATCGAAGATCAGGTGTCGGCGATTCGCGCGCAAGTCGGCGATGAGAAAGTGCTCTGCGCACTCTCGGGCGGCGTCGACTCGGCAGTTGCGGCCGCGCTCGTCACGAAAGCCGTCGGCAAGCAATTGACCTGCGTCTTCGTCGATACGGGACTCATGCGCAAGAACGAGGGCGAACAGATCGAAGAGACATTCACTCGACAGTTCGGCGTCGAACTGATTCACGTGAAAGCGCAGGATCGCTTCTTCGACGCGCTCGCCGGTGTCCTCGACCCCGAGGCGAAGCGCAAAATCATTGGCGAGCTGTTCATACGCGAGTTTGAGACAGTGGCCCGTGACCTCGGCGCCGGCGGCGACGGCCCCCGCTTCCTCGTCCAGGGCACGCTCTACCCCGACGTCATTGAGTCGGGCTCGGGCCACGCTGCCAACATCAAGAGCCACCACAACGTCGGTGGACTTCCCGAAGATCTTTCGTTTGACCTCATTGAACCGCTTCGCAGTCTCTTCAAGGATGAAGTCCGTCACATCGGCGAGGAGCTGGGTCTACCGGCCGAGATTGTCTGGCGTCAGCCATTTCCCGGACCGGGACTCGGCGTGCGCATCGTGGGTGAGGTGACGCGCGAACGGGCGGAGATTCTTCGAAACGCCGACTACGTCGTGGTCGACGAAATCAAGAAGGCCGGTCTCTACCGAGAGCTCTGGCAGAGTTTTGCGGTGTTACCGGTCGTGCGTACTGTGGGCGTCATGGGCGATGGAAGAACCTACGCGTACCCAATCATCATCCGAGCCGTCACCAGTGACGACGCGATGACCGCCGACTGGGCGAGGCTTCCCTACGACGTGATCGAGTCGATCGCGAATCGTCTGATTCGCGAGGTCGACGGCGTGAACCGTGTGGCGCTCGACGTGACGAGCAAGCCGCCGGGCACCATTGAGTGGGAGTGACCCGGTCCTCGTTCTCTGACGAGTCGCTGTGGGGTAATGACGGCTTCGTCCCCGAGCCCGCGCTCGACCCGGCCTCGCTGCTCGAGGGACTCACCGTTCCTCAACGCGAGGCCGTGCTCCAGCGCGGGGGACCGCTGCTCGTCATTGCCGGCGCCGGATCGGGCAAGACCCGGGTGCTCACCCGTCGCATCGCGCACATCCTCGCGATGGGCGATGCCCGTCCCTGGGAGATCATGGCGATCACGTTCACCAACAAAGCCGCTGACGAGATGCGCCGACGTGTCATCGATCTGGTCGGTGCTGAGGCGCAGCAGATGTGGGTCTCGACGTTCCACTCGGCCTGCCTACGAATGTTGCGCGCGCACGCTGACGTGTTGGGCTACCAGCGCGGCTTCACGATCTATGACGCCGGCGACGCGGAGACCGCGGTCGAACGAATCATGAAGGAGCTCAACCTCGACACGAAGCGACTCTCGCCGCGAAGTGTCGCCGCGGGCATCTCGGCCGCGAAGAACGAGATGCTCTCACCGGCCGCCTATGCCGACGCCGGGTCGGGCGACGACCCGCACCACCGTCGCATTGCGGAGATCTACTTCCTCTACGCCGAGCGGCTCATGTTGAGTAACGCAATGGACTTCGACGATCTGTTGTTGAACGCGGTGGCGATGCTCCAAAAAGATCAGGGAATCCGCGAGTCGTACCAGAACCGATTCAAGTACTTGTTGGTCGACGAGTTTCAAGACACCAACGGTGTGCAGAACCAGTTAGTGATGACGCTCGCCGAGAAGCACCGCAACCTGTGCGTGGTGGGCGACTCGGACCAATCGATCTACCGCTTTCGTGCGGCCGACGTTCGCAACATCTTGCAGTTCGAGCAGCGTTTTCCCGACGCCAAGGTCATCCTGCTCGAACAGAACTTCCGCTCGACCCAGACGATCCTCGACGCCGCGAACGCGGTCATTGCGAAGAACGCCAGTCGTCACGCGAAGAACCTCTTCACCGACGACGTGCAGGGAGAGAAGATTCGACTGTATCGAGCCGGTGATGAGTACGACGAGGGTCGCTGGGTCGCGACCGAGCTACGCAGACTCGCGACCGAGTCGTCCCTGTCCTGGAATCAGATGGCGGTCTTCTATCGAACCAATGCCCAGAGTCGCGTCTTAGAAGAGGAGATGCTTCGCGCGAGCATCCCGTACCGGGTCATCTCGGGCATGCGGTTCTACGACCGCAAAGAGATCAAGAGTGCGCTCGCCTACGCGCGACTGATCGTCAACCCGCGCGACGAAGCGTCAGCGCGACGGGTCATCAACGAGCCCAAGCGCGGCATTGGCGCCGCAGCGCAGGCCAAGCTCGGCGTCTACGCCGCACAGAACGGACTCTCCTTCGCTGAGGCGACGCACTACGCCAAGGAGGCGGGCCTCACTGGCAAGGCGCTCAGTGGGTCCCAGCGCTTTTCGTTCATGCTGGACGAACTGCGCGCACTGGCCAACGACCTCGCGCCGCGTGAAGTGATCGACGCCATCGTGCGCGAGTCAGGTATGGGCGATGCATTACGCGCGGAGAACACCGACGAGGCCTATTCGCGCTTGGAGAACCTCGGCGAACTCGCGTCGGCGGCGAGTCAGTACGACACGCTGATGGACTTCGTTGAGCGCATGGCGCTCGTGGCGGACTCGGATCAACTCGACGGAGGCGCCGGGGCGATTTCTATGATGACGTTGCACGTGGCGAAGGGTCTCGAGTTTCCCGCGGTGGTCATCACGGGTCTCGAAGAGACCATATTCCCGCACCGGCGCGCACTCTCCGACGACGCCGAACTCGAGGAGGAGCGACGCCTCTGCTACGTCGGCATCACCCGCGCGATGCGCCACCTGGTCCTCACCCACGCCTGGAGCCGCACCATGTGGGGACATCGCACTGACGCACTGGCCAGTCGGTTCCTCCAGGAGATCCCGAGCGAACTCATTCATGACATCTCCGCCTCGATACCGATGCGGCGCGGGAACTACACCGATAGCGACGGTTTCGTCGGGCGCAGCACCGAGTTCACCGAGGGCCGAGCCTTCGGCACGGGTGCGGCGCCGCCGGCACGTTCAACGGGCGCCGAAAAGCTTGGTCTGGTCGTGGGCGACCAGGTGGTGCACGACCGCTTTGGACCGGGCGTGGTCACGAGGGTCGAGGGCACGGGGAGTCACGCACGGGCCGCGGTCGACTTCGTCGAACACGGTACGAAGCAGTTGGTGCTCGCGATGACACCGCTGCATCGAGCCTGAACCTTCTCTAGGCCTCTCGCGAACGCGAGGTCCGAACGGTCGTAAGTGCCAGAATGAGAACTCATGGTCAATACGCGCCCGGCCTACCGACCGCCATCACCCCCGAGGCCCCGAACCCACCGCTTGCCCCCGCACGTCTACTGGCGGCGTCGCGCCCTCGTCCTGCTGGCCCTCGCCACGATCATCGTGTTCATGTACCTCGCGACGACCCTCTTCTTTGCCCTCTTTAATCCGACCTACGGCACCAGCCTGTCAGCGCGAGCAGCGGAGTGGGGACGCCAGCACAGCTTGGGCGGGTTCGTCACGTGGGCCGAGAAGGAGCTCTACAATCCACCCAAGTCTGGTGGGGCACCGCCGAAGGGATCGTTCGGCTCGGGCACGCCGGTGAAGAAGTTCGCGTCCCACCTCGTTCTGGCGCCGCCCACCAATATTGTCTCCCCGGCGAAGAATCCGTTGGCCGGTGAAGGCGTCTGGCACGTCGCGGGTCGTTCGACCGCGAACGGGATCCCGACGGTCTATGAAGCCTTCGTACGCCCCGACGCCGTGCACACGAGTTACGTCGTCGGCGTGGCGTGGATGGATACGAACTTACTCGCCGCTCAGTTGTATTCGGGCTCGGTCATCCCCGGCAGAGGACACTTCTCGCACACGGCGCCGGTATCGGCGAAAGACACCGAGGACCTCGTCGCCGCGTTCAATGCCGGGTTCTTGACGGCTGACTCCAATGGCGGTTACTACACCGACGGCCAGATGATGGTTCCCCTCCGCCAAGGCGCGGCCTCGGTCGTGATCTTCAAGAACGGTCGAATGACGGTTGCCAAATGGGGCCGCGACGTCGTGATGACGAACCAGATTGCGTCGGTGCGTCAGAACCTCGACCTCATCGTCGATAACGCCAAGCCGGTCGCGGGTCTCAATAATCCCAACTCCTTGAAGTGGGGAAGGGTGCTCGGCAATAGCTACAACGTCTGGCGCTCGGGCCTCGGGATCACCAAGGACGGCGCGCTGGTCTACGTCGGCGGCCCGAGCATGTCGATTGCCGATTTGGCCGACATCCTCATTCGAGCCGGCGCCATCGAAGGGATGGAACTCGACATCAACGTGGACTGGGTCCAGTACTCGACCTACATGGGCGCCCTCAACACGCCGATCAACGGAGGCAACGGGACGAGTCTCTTGTCGTCGATGCCCGGCACGCCGACCCGCTATTTCGAGGCGTACTGGGGTCGCGACTTCTTCACCATGTCGCTTCGCCCAAATGAGACGAGCACCGCACCGACGACGACCACAACCGGCGGTTAGCGGTCCATCACCTTGCGCCATAGCGATCTGGGCAGGTGGCGCAGGCCCATAAAGACGTAGCGAAGGATCGGCGGACTCCAGATCACGGGGTCGTCGTTCGCGAGCCCCTTCATGATGTTCTTGACGACGACATCGACGTCCGTGGTGAAGGGCACGTTCGGGAGGCCAAATGACATCCTGGTTCGCACGACGCCCGGTCGAACGAGTTGCAGTCGCACGCCGGTGCCCTCGAGCGAATCGGCCATGCCTTCGCAGAGTCGGTCGAGTCCGGCCTTGGCGCCGCCGTAGAGGTACGTGCTTCGGCGCACGCGCACCGCCGCGACCGAGCTCATGACGAGGATTCGACCACTCCCTTGGGCGACCAAACGGCGCCGCGTTTCGGCCAGGGCCGCCACGGGCCACGAGAAGTTCACGGTCGCCACTTCTGCGGCGAGGGCGGCGTCGTCCTCTTTCTCAAACTGGTCGCCCATCAGACCCACGGCCACCACGACGAGGTCGACCGTTTCACCCACCTTGTCAAAGCACTCGCTCACGACGCGCGCGGCGTTGGTGACGTCGTTCGCGTCGAAGATCACCGTGTCCACCGTTGCGGCGCCATACGTCGTTGCTTCGGCGGACGCTTCGTCGAGCAAGGTTCGACTGCGACTGGCGAGGACGACGGTGTGCGCTCGAGCGGCGGCGAGCTTTTTCGTGAGACCACGCGCAATATCCGAGGTCCCGCCGAGGACAATGAGCGTCTGGGGCTGTCCGAAGGCATTCTCCATGTGCCTACCTTCCTACTAGGTCAAGGCGACGAGCGAGGTCGCTCGACATCCGGTGTTCGGGGTCGATTCGCTCCTTCACCGCAAGGAACTCACTACGACGTGGATACATGGCGGCGAACTTCTCGGGGCTCAGTCGTGCGTCCTTCGCCAAGTACACGCGCCCGCCCGCCTCGAGTACGAGTTCGTCGAGTCGGTCCAGGATGTTGGGCAGCTTCGAGGAGCCAATCGGAAGGTCCAAGGCCAGGGTCCAGCCCTCGAGGGGGAAGGAGAGTGGACCCAGGTTGGCGGGGCCGAAGCGCTTCAAGACCGCGAGGAAGCTCGCCACTTTGGACGACGACAGCAGGTCCACCGCTGCCACGACCGTTTCTGATGATCGCGCCGGCACACAGAACTGGTACTGCACGAAACCTCGTCGTCCGTAGAGACGGTTCCAGTCACGGACGCCGTCGAGTGGATGGAAGAACGTCGACAGTGATTGCGGTTCTCGTTCCTCGTGACGAGGCGCGGAACGAAACCACACCTCGTTGAACGCTCGGACGGTGAGTGGGTTGAGTAGTCCACTGGGCGCATCAAAGGGCACAGAGAGCTTCGCGTCCTTGGGACTCGACAACGATGAAGATTCGAGATCACTCTTCGTCGCGTGCACGCCGCGGGTGAGGATGGCGCGCCCCATATGTTTTCCACGCGACATGCAGTCGACCCACGCGACGGAGTATCGATAGGCGTCGTCGCCCAGGGCCATTGCGCTCATCACAGTATCGAGATTCGCGAGCCGGTCAGTGTCAACGAGTACCCGATCAGTCTCGATCGCGGTGAGTCGTAACGTCACCGACGTGAGTACACCGGTGAGACCCATTGCGCCAAACGTCGCCCAAAACAGTTCGGCGTCGACCTCGGGCGAGACGGTGACTGGACCGGTCGGCGTGACCAGTCGCATGGAGAGGACGTGTCGTGCGATTGAACCGTCGACGTGATGGTTCTTGCCGTGCACGTCGGCGGCGACCGCGCCGCCAATCGTGACTTGACGGGTACCGGGACTGACGGGTACGAACCAACCGTGGGGAATGGACTGCGCGAGAAACTCGTCGATGGAGACGCCGGCGCCCACGGTGACGACGCCCTGTGCATCAATGGGACCAATGCCATTGAGTTCGCGATTGCTGAGCACGACGCCACCGCTTAGCAGCGCGGCGTCACCGTAACTGCGGCCGAGTCCGCGCGCAATGACGTCGCGCGACGTCGCCAACGTCGTAGCAATATCGGACTCGTTGTTGGGTGAGACGACGTCGGCGTAACTCGTTGAGGTACGGCCCCAGCCCGAGAGGGCGGTGCGGGTCATGTGTAGGTACCGAGGGCCACCGCGAAGGCCCAGAGGAGGAACAGTACCTGGACTATGCGGTTGTGCAAGAGCAGGTCCTCGGGCGACTCAGCGTCGGTCGACTCCGAGGAGCGGATAATGAACAAGACGGCGAGCACAACCGGGACGACACTCAGTCGAATCGGGACGAGTTCGTGATGAATTGAGGAGAGGCCGGTCGAGGATGTGTCGAAGGCCCAGAGGCAGTAGGCGGTCACGACGACCGTGGCGCTCAGCGTCAGGGCGGAGTGCAAGAACTCGGGTGTGTACTGCGCCAGCACCTTTCGGGTCGCTCCCGCACCGTGCGTTTCAAGCTCGCTGGAGCGTTTACCGACAACGAGAAAGAGAGCGCCGAAGGAGATGACGACCAGGAACCAGGTGGAGACGAAGATGTGTGATGCCGCGGCGCCGGCGTAGGCGCGAAGGATGAAGCCGCTAGCGACCGAGGCCAGTTCGATGATGACGACGTTCTTCAGCCAGACAATGTAGTTGACCTGGATGACGACGTAGAGCCCGAGCACTAGGAACAGTTGCTGGGGGTGCCAAAGTGCGAAAGGGATGGCGAAGCCCACCGCGAGCAGGAGCGCTGCCGCTCCTTTGGCCACGCCAAAGGGCAGTTGCCCCGAGGCGATCGCTCGAAACTTCTTGGTTGGGTGCTGGCGATCGGCCTCGACGTCACGGAGATCGTTGAAGAGGTACATCGCGGAGGAGACGCAGCAAAACGAGAGAAATGCCGCCACCGTATGGCGAATGATGTCCGCGTGAGTCAGCACGCCCGCGGCGGCCGGTGCGATCACGATGAGACCGTTTTTTATCCACTGCCGTGGTCGCATTGCCGACACCAGGGCCATCAATGCACTGCGGTGGGGCAGTTCGGTATGTGCCATTGCAACGACGCTACACGGGGCTGTTTCAATGAAGTTTGAGTGCGCGGCAACCAAATTGGGTCAGTTCACCCCTCATCTATGATTTGGTTCTAATGAATCGCACGTACCGAGTCGTCGTTGCCAAGCCGGGACTCGACGGACACGATCGCGGGGCCAAAGTCATCGCGCGGACCCTTCGTGACGCCGGCTTCGAGGTCGTCTATACCGGCCTGCACCAGACCCCCGAGCAGATTGTCCAGGCGGTGATTCAAGAGGACGCCGACGCCCTTGGACTCTCGCTGCTTTCGGGTGCCCATTTGGTATTGGTGCCACGCGTCATCGATCTCTTGAAGGCCCAAGGTCGTGAAGACGTGTTGCTGCTGGTCGGCGGCATAATCCCCGACGACGACATCGCGGGAATGGAAGCGCTTGGCGTGGCGAGGGTCTTCACGCCCGGTGCGTCACTCGCCGAAATTGGGACGTGGCTCGAGTCCACGCTCGACGCGCGAGAGCACCAGCACTGAATTACTAAGGTTGTCAGCCGACAGTCGCCGAGTTGAAAGTTGATGTAGATGGATCTGTTCGAGTATCAGGGCAAGCAGTACTTCGCGCGCTTCGGTATTGCGGTGTCGCCCGGCGACGTCGCCGATACCGTCGATGAGGCGGTCGCCGTCGCGGAGCGAATTGGTTACCCCGTCGTTGTAAAGGCGCAAGTCAAGGTTGGGGGTCGCGGAAAGGCTGGCGGCGTCAAGCTGGCCAACGACATTGACGAGGTTCGTCTGCACGCGGGCAACATTCTCGGCCTCGATATAAAGGGCCACGTGGTCCATCGAATCTGGATTGAACGATCCAGTGACATCGCCAAGGAGTACTACGCCTCGTTCACCCTAGATCGCCAGAACAAGACGCACCTCGGAATGCTCAGCGCCCAGGGTGGTGTCGAAATCGAGGTGGTCGCGGAGGAGAACCCCGAGGCCATTGCCTTTTTGGCCATTGACCCAACGCATGGGCTCGACGTCGAAACTGCTCGGCGCTGGGTCAATGAGGCGGAACTCGACGAGGTCGCTCGCGAACAAGCCGCCGAACTACTGGTGAAACTGTACGAGTGCTACACCAAGGGCGACTGCGACTTGGCGGAGATCAATCCGCTGATCTTGACGCCTGACAACAAGGTGCACGCCCTCGACGCGAAGGTCACGCTGGATGAGAACGCATCGTTTCGCCACCCCGAGTGGGAGGAGTTCCGAGCCGATGAGTTCGAAGACCCTCGCGAGAAGATGGCCAAGGAGAAAGGTCTCAACTACATCGGACTCGACGGCACGGTCGGCATCATCGCCAACGGCGCCGGTCTGGCGATGTCGACGCTGGACGTCGTCAATCAGGTCGGTGGCACCGCCGCCAACTTCCTCGACATCGGCGGCGGTGCCGACGCGGACGTCATGGCGTCGGCTCTCGAGGTCATCAACGCCGACCCCAAAGTGAAGTCAATCTTCGTCAACATCTTTGGCGGCATCACCCGGGTCGACGACGTCGCCAACGGCGTGCTCGAGGCGCTCAAGCGCGTCACCATTACTTCACCGATTGTGCTGCGCCTCGACGGCACGAACGCGGTGGAGGGTCGAGCCATTCTCGCTGCGCACTTGAGCGACACCCTGATGACCGAACCGACAATGTTGGACGCCGCCCGCCGGGCCGTGGCCCTCGCGAACTCGTAAGGAAACGACATGAGCATTTTTGTAGATGAGAACACCAAGGTCATTGTCCAAGGACTGACCGGCGGACAGGGAAGGTTCCACGGTCTGCGCAATCGCGACTACGGCACCAAGGTCGTGGGCGGCGTCACGCCGGGCAAGGGCGGGACCGACGTCGACGGCATCCCCGTCTTCAACTCCGTGAAGGAGGCCGTTGACGCGACGGGCGCCACCGCGTCCTTCGTTGTCGTGCCACCGAAGTTCGCCGCGGCCGCGATTATCGAGGCCGCCGAAGGCGGCATCACGTTCATCGTGTGCATCACCGAAGGGATTCCCGCCCAGGACGAGGCGATCACCTACAACCGTCTCGTCGAGGACTTTCCCGGCGTACGGCTCCTCGGCCCAAACTGCCCGGGCATCATCAGTCCCGGTAAATGCAATATCGGCATCACCTCGGGCGACATCGCCCTCGCCGGAGGACCGGTGGGCATTGTCTCGCGATCGGGCACGTTGACCTATCAGGCGCTGTACGAACTCAGCCAGCAGGGAATTGGTCAGACGACCTGCGTTGGCATTGGGGGGGACCCCGTACCGGGCACGAACTTCATTGACTGTCTCGCGGCCTTTCAGGCCGATCCCGAAACTCTGGCCGTGATGATGATCGGTGAGATTGGTGGTTCCGAAGAGGAGCGCGCCGCCGAGTGGATTAAGGCCAACATGACCAAACCGGTCGTTTCGTACATCGCGGGCGTGACCGCGCCGCCCGGGCGAAAGATGGGCCACGCGGGTGCGATCATCTCGGGTTCGAAGGGGACCGCGCAGGCAAAGATGGACGCCCTCGCCGCGGCCGGTGTGTACGTCTGTCAGAACCCGACTGAGGCCGGCCAAAAAATGGGCGAGATCGTCAAGGCGCTGTAACGCGTTGAGCGACGTTCGCCTCTGCGTGCTGGTGTCGGGTTCGGGCACCATTCTCGAGTCGATGTTGCGCGCGGGCGTTGACGTCGCACTCGTCTGCGCGGATCGGCCGTGTCGTGGGCTCGACGTCGCCTTCGCCTCGGGCGTCGAGTCGTTAATGGTCGATCGAAAGTCGTACGGCGGCTTTGCCGATTCCTTCGACCGCGAAGGCTTCACGGTCGAGCTCACCGATGCCCTGCGCTCGCGCGAGGTCGATCTCGTGGCGATGGCCGGATTCGGAACCATCGTCACGGGGACCTTCCATAGCGCCTTCCCCGGCCGCGTGCTCAATACGCACCCGAGCCTTCTGCCCGAGTTCAAAGGCTGGCACGCCGTTGCCCAGGCACTCGAGGCGGCCGTCAGCGAGACGGGGTGCACGGTGCACATCGCGACCGAGTCCCTCGACGACGGACCCATCCTCGCGCAGCGTCGTGTACCCGTGTTGGACGGCGACACCGAAGAGTCATTGCACGAGCGAATCAAGCTGGTCGAACGTCAGTTGTACCCCTTGGTGGTCACTAGGGTGATGGCGTCACTGAGCCAAGGTATTGAACCTTCCTTGGTCTCGGGCACCTTGGAGGAGGCGGAGTGAGGGCATTACTGAGCGTGTGGGATAAGGCCGGACTGGTCGAGTTCGCCACTGGCCTGCACGCCCACGGCGTCGAACTCGTGGCGTCCGGCGGTACCGCAGGCGCCTTGACTGACGCCCAAATTCCTCACCTCGATGTCGCCGACGTGACCGGATTTCCCGAGATGCTCGGTGGGCGCGTAAAGACCTTGCACCCGCGTCTGCACGCCGGGATTCTCGCCGACCGCTCCAAAGCCGAGCATCTGGACGCGTTGCGAGAGCACGACATCACCGCGATCGATCTCGTCGTCTGCAACCTCTATCCCTTCTCCTCAGACCCTTCCGTCGAACTCATCGACATCGGCGGCCCGAGCATGGTGCGCGCCGCCGCGAAGAACCACGAGCACGTGGGCGTCCTGACGAGTCCCGCGCAGTATGACGACGTCCTGGCCGAGATCGTCACCTCGGGGTCGCTGTCCGATGCCACGCGACACAACCTCGCGCGCGCGGCCTTTGCGCATACGGCGGCCTACGACGCGCAGATAGTCCAGTGGCTCGATGCTGGGGGCACGATCGGAGATCAGCCGAGTGACGTCGACCGCGTCATCCCTTCAACGCTGCACCTCACGCTCGAACGGGCCGACGTCGTTCGCTACGGCGAGAATCCGCACCAGATCGGCGCGCGCTACCGCGTCGCGGGCACGTCGCCCTGGTGGGATGGTGTCATCAAGCACGCCGGCTCCGCGCTTTCCTATCTCAATCTTTTCGACGCCGACGCCGCGTGGCGCCTGGTACACGAACTCGCCCTTGACGTGCCCGGACAGAAAGCGGTCGCCATCATCAAGCACGCCAACGCGTCGGGCGCCGCCGTTGGCGCCACGTACGCGGACGCCTTCTCAAAGGCGCTCGCCGCCGACGCGCAGAGCGCCTTTGGGGGCATCATCGCCGTTGGCGGCGCACTCGACGCGTCACTCGCCACCCTGATTGCCGGGGGCCCTCAAGCCGACGTGATCATCGCGTCGTCAATTGACGAGGACGCTGTTGCCATCCTCGTGAAGCGCCGCAAGGCCACCCGACTGCTCAGTGCGCCCTCGCCCGAGCCGCTCGGACTTTCTGTGCGGACCTTTGGTGACACTGCGCTCGTACAGAACGCCGATGAACTGCGCGTCCCGATCGGCGAATGGAAGTGCGTGACCAAGGTGCTGCCGAGCGAGCAGCAACTTCAGGACTTGGTGATCGCGTGGCGGGTGTGCGCACGTACGACGTCTAACGCCATCGTGATCGCGCGCGATGGCGTGGCCCTCGGCATTGGCGCGGGGCAACAGTCGCGCGTCATCGCCGCCGGCATCGCAACGAGTAAGGCCGGCGAGTTTGCCATCGGCGCAGCCGCCGCGTCCGACGCCTTCTTCCCATTCGCCGACGGACTCGAATCACTGACGAGCGCCGGTGTCACCTCGGTCGTCCAACCGGGCGGATCCGTCCGCGACCAAGAAGTCATCGACGCCGCCAACGACGCCAAGATCGTGATGATGCTCACCGGTGAGCGTCACTTTCGCCACTAGGAGCAAAATGAGCGCACAACTACTTGATGGTGAACGATTGGCTCAGCGAATCAAGATGGAACTCGCGGACCGCGCGGCACGCCTCACGGCCGGCGGTCGAATACCGGGTCTGGGTACGTTGCTCGTTGGTGACAATCCCTCGAGTGCTCGCTACGTCGAAATGAAAATTGAGGAGAGCAAGGAAGTGGGTATTCGTTCCTTTGACGAACACTTGCCGGCATCCGCTACCCAGGCCGAGATCGAAGCCGTCGTCGATCGGTTCAACGCCGACCCCGACGTGCATTCGATCCTCATTCAGTTGCCGCTGCCCGACGGCATCAACGAAGAGGAAGTCCTCCTTCGTGTGAATCCGGCCAAGGACGTCGACGGCTTGCACCCGACGAACCTGGGGCGACTCGTCATGGGTGCGCCCGGCCCACTGCCGTGTACGCCGAACGGAATTGTTGAACTGCTCGCGGAGTACAAAGTGCCGGTCGAAGGAAGGCACGTGGTGATCATCGGACGCGGTCTTACCATTGGACGACCACTGTCGCTGCTGATGGCGATGCGCCGGCCGAACTGCAATGCGGCGGTCACGGTAGTGCACACCGGTATCAAGGACATGGGAGCGTTGACGCGTACGGCGGACGTCCTGGTGTCGGCGGCCGGCGTGCCCGGTATCGTCACCGCCGACATGGTGCGGGCCGGTGCTGCCGTTGTGGGCGCGGGAACAACGTTCGCGGGCAAGAAACTCCTTAGTGACATTGCCGATGACGTTGCTGAGAAAGTCGCGTGGATAACGCCTCGTCTCGGTGGCGTCGGCCCAATGACTCGTGCGATGCTGTTACGCAATGCGGTACTAGCGGCGGAGAAGGTTCGATGACGATGACGACAGACGACAAGGGCCGCGAGTACAGCGAGCGCCCGTGGGGAAGTTATACGGTGCTCGACGACGAAGCGTTCGACCACAAGGTCAAGCGAATCGTGGTCACGCCCGGCAAGCGGCTCAGCTACCAGTTCCACGCGAAGCGCGCCGAGCACTGGTTCATCGTGGACGGTCAAGCGACCGTCATTGTGGACGGCGTGGAACACGATCTCGGTCCCGGAGCGAGCATCGACATCGCGGTTGGTCAGGCCCACCGCTGCGAGAACCATGGGACGGTGCCCGTAGTGTTCATCGAGGTCCAGCACGGCACGTACTTCGGTGAGGACGACATTGTCCGCCTCGAGGACGACTTCGGTCGGGCGACCTAACTCGGTGCGCATCGACGAGCTGCTCGCAGCTGGCCCCACCAGATCGTTCGAATTCTTTCCACCGAAGTCTGACGAGGAAAGCGCCGTCCTCGCCGCGTCACTCGCAGACATCCAGCCCCTGCAACCGTCGTTCGTATCCGTGACGTATCGCGGGGGACGAGAGTCGCGCCAGCGGACCTACGACCTGGTCAACCAAATCGAGCGCGACGGCTACGTGAGCGCGATGGCGCACGTGATTTGCGTTGGGCACACCCGCGCCGAGATGCGCGACCTCTTGAAGAACTACTCCGACGCCAGCGTGCAGAACATCATGGCGCTCGGCGGCGACCGTCCCGATGACGTCTTCGGCGCCAATTCAGAGTTCGACTACGCCAGTGATCTGGTCGAGTTGACGCGCGAGATGGGTGACTTTTCCATTGGCGTCGCCGCGCACCCCAACGGTCATCCGCGTTCTGTCGATCTGCGAAGCGACCGTCGTTTTCTCGCGGAGAAGCTCACGATGGCCGACTTCGCCGTCACGCAGTTCTTCTTCGAGTCGAGTGAGTGGACGCGCCTGGTCGAAGAGCTCGCCGAACTCGGCGCGACGAAGCCGGTCCTCCCGGGCATTATGCCGGTCACCACGATCGCGGGTATTGACCGGATGCGTGCCATGGGAGGTGTCGTGCCCGACTCACTGGTGGAACGCCTTGTGCTGGCCAGTCAGCGCGGCGGTGCGCCCGCGGTGCGCGCCGAGGGAATCCGTGCAGCGATAACGCTCTGTCAAGAGTTGATGGCAGCGAACGCGCCCGGTTTGCACTTCTACACACTCAATCGCTCGACCACGACGAGCGAGATTTATCACGCGCTCTTCACGTAGATTTCTCGACCACGACGTGGGCGGCGAACCAAAAAAGGGCTCTCGAAAATCGTCCTAGGATGGCTTTATGGCTGACAAAATCACACAGAACGCGCAGGGCGAACTCAACGTCTCTGACAACCCCATTATCCCCTTCATCGAGGGCGACGGCATCGGCGTTGACATTTGGCCGGCGTCCAAGATGGTGCTCGATGCAGCGGCCAAGAAGTACGGCAAGACCATTGAGTGGAAAGAAGTCCTCGCCGGACAGAAGGCTTTCGACGAGACCGGCGAATGGCTCCCTGAAGCGACGGTCACTGATTTTCGTGACTACCTGATCGGCATTAAGGGGCCGCTCACGACGCCGATTGGCGGTGGATTTCGTTCGCTCAACGTGGCCTTGCGCCAGATTCTCGACCTCTACGTCTGTCTACGACCCGTGCGCTGGTTTCAGGGCGTTCCGTCGCCGGTCAAGCGTCCCGAGCTCGTCGACATGGTTATCTTTCGTGAGAACACCGAGGACGTGTACACCGGACTTGAGGTCGAGGCCGGATCACCTGGGGCCGAGAAACTGCGCGCCTTCTTGAAGGAGACCTACGGCTGGGACATCCGCGAGATGAGCGCCATCGGCATCAAACCAATCTCGAAGGAAGGTTCGGAGCGACTCATTCGCGCGGCCATTGTGTACGCCTTAAAGCACGATCGTAAGTCAGTGACGTTGGTGCATAAGGGCAACATCCAGAAGTTCACCGAGGGTGCTTTCATGAGGTGGGGCTACCAACTCGTGAAGGATGAGTTCAATGACGTGGCCGTTGGATGGGATGACTGCGACGGCAAGCCCGGATCGAAACTGCTCGTGAAGGACGTCATTGCTGACATCTGCTTCCAGCAGTCGCTCACGAGAGCGTCTGAGTTCGACGTGATTGCGACGATGAACCTGAATGGCGACTACCTCTCGGACGCGTTGGCGGCCCAGGTCGGCGGCATTGGTATTGCCCCGGGAGCGAATATCAACTACGTGACCGGCCACGGCATCTTCGAAGCAACCCACGGCACTGCGCCGAAGTACGCGGGTATGGACAAGGTCAACCCCGGCTCTGTCTTGCTCTCGGGTGTCTTGATGTTCGAGCACCTCGGATGGACCGATGCCGCCAACGACATCGTGCGCGCCATGGAAGCCACCATCGCCGAGAAGATTGTCACCTACGACTTCGCGCGCCTGATGGAGGGCGCCACTGAAGTGAAGTGCTCCGAGTTCGGCTCGGCGATCGTTGATCGTCTTTAACTAATCCAACTGGAGGAAGTATGACCACGCCCGTCCACGTCACGGTTACCGGCGCCGCCGGTCAGATTGGCTACCAACTGTTGTTCCGCATCGCGTCGGGACAACTTCTCGGTCCCGACACGCCGGTCGTCCTACGACTGCTCGAGATCGAACCGGCGATGAAGGCGCTTGAAGGCGTCGTCATGGAACTCGACGACTGCGCGTTTCCGTTGCTCGATGGCATTGAAGCGACCAGTGATCTCAACATGGCGTTCACAAACACGAATTGGGCGCTGCTCGTTGGCGCCGTGCCGCGCAAGGCCGGCATGGAGCGCGGCGACCTCTTGACTATCAACGGCGGCATCTTCAAGCCCCAAGGCCGCGCGATCGCTGAGAACGCGGCGAGCGACGTGCGCGTCCTGGTCGTGGGTAATCCCGCCAATACGAACTGTCTGATTGCGCGCGCCAACGCCACCGAGGTCGACGCCGACCGGTGGTTCGCGATGATGCGACTCGACCAGAACCGCGCCAAGAGCCAGTTAGCGAAGCGCGCGAGCGTACCGGTGCATGGCGTGAAGAACCTTGCCATTTGGGGCAACCACTCCGCGACGCAGTTCCCGGACTTCGCGAACGCGATGATCAACGGCATGTTGGTTCCCGACGTCATTGACGATCACGACTGGCTCCGCGGTGAGTTCATCACGACCGTGCAAAAGCGTGGCGCCGCCATCATTGAAGCCCGGGGCCAAAGTTCTGCGGCATCGGCGGCAAGTGCCGCCATTGACACTGTTGTCAGTCTCGTGCAGCCGACGGACAACGACGACTGCGCGTCGGTGGCCGTGACGAGCCACGGAGAGTACGGCGTCCCCGAAGGTTTGACGTTTGGTTTCCCAATCACGTCTGACGGCAACGGATCGTGGCGCGTCAAAGAGGGGTTCGAGGTCGACGACTTCGCAAAGGACCGGATCAAGATCACGACCGACGAACTGCTTTCAGAGCGCGATGAGGTGCGCTCACTCGGACTGATTTAGCCGCCGCATCGAATCGTCACGTTGTCCTATCCTCCTGTCGCCTTGCGACGCCACATTCTTTGGTAAGTAATTACGGCGTCCGTAGATGCATCATTAGTATCTGCACCACTTCATGTTCGGGAGATGACAAATGTCGAAGACCACACCGCGGCTGCGCGTGGAGAATCGAATCACGGTGGTGCTCGTTCTCGTGGTTGTCGCAGCGCTCACCTTCGCGCTGTTGGTCCTCACTAATCACTCGGGGCCGCCGACGTCGACCACCAAAGCCGGCTTCAAGTGTGCGCCCTACACGGCCTTTCCGACCCTGAAACTGGGACACCACGCATCCGTGAGCGCCGCCTTCGATGGCTTTCGAGCCACTTTCAGTGCGACGGCCACCAAGAAGAACACGATTCGATTTCAGCCCAGCGGCATGCCCTTCACTGGAGATCTGAAGGTTGCTGAAGGAACGCGAACGTGGACGCTCCCCAAACCGTCGGTGTCGAAGGACTATCAGATCAACGATCTGTGCCTGATCTCTTTCGCCAAGGGTCATTCGCCCGCGGTCTTGACCGAGGGCTACACCGGGGGAGCGCACTGTTGCGAACTCCCCGTCCTCTACTCGCTGCAGCCATCAAGTGATCGCTTCGTCCAAGTCCTCGACATGACGCCCACGAACTTCAAGTACTCACTGGCCTTTGACAACAATGGCGGCTTTCGACCGATGCTCGTCGGCTCGCACGTTCTGCTGCGGACCGAGGACGATCAATTCGCCTACACCTTCGGCTGTTACGCGTGCACCCCAATGCCAATCGTGCTCGATGCCTTCGACGGAACACACCTCACCGACGTCACCGGTCAGCACCCTTCGTTGATCCGACCCGAAGCAGCATCGTTGCTGAAGCAGGCGACGCTCGACGCGAAAGGAGAACACAGTCCCGCGTGGAGTGGCATTGGGCCCTTTGGTTCTCTCGCGGCGTGGGTCGCCGACGAGTGCGCCCTTAATCAAGGTGCCCAGGCCTGGAGCAGGGTCCTGAGCTTCCAGGGGGTCGGTGAACTCAGTAACAAGGTCTATTATGCCGACACCTTGATCAAGGGTTCGTACGTTGCGCAATTGCGTAGATTTCTGCTCAAGGGAGAGTATTGCACTGGCCAGTTCGGTGAATAGAAAAGCAATAAAAATAGGTGTTATCGCCATTTTACCATCTAATACCTGAAAATATATATATTTTCCTTGGTACTCGACCTTGCACCGGTATCATTGAGATACAAATGTGGATAGTGCGGAGGTGCTGATGTCGGACATGACCAGTACTCGTCAAACGATTGACGAACAACTCGGTGCAATTGGATTGGCGCTTCGGGATCGTCGGGTTCGCGCCAACCTGACTCAAGAGGATCTCGCGCAGCGAGCGGACGTCAGTTTGGGCGCGATCCAGAACCTCGAGCACGGCAAGGGCTCAAGCGTTCGGACGTTACTGCGCGTCACTCGATTTCTTGGAACCGACCAATGGGTCGAAGCCCTTCATCCACCTCCCACTCCCACGGTGAGCCCCATGCAACGCCTGCGCGAACAAAAGAGCGCCGCGAAAAGGACGAGGGTGCGCCGCGCCGTGCCGCGCCCGTCGGCGCCGTGACCTACGTCCCAGCCGACGTCATTGAAGTTCGGGCTTGGAATCGGACAGTGGGGGCTGTGACCCTAGATCCGACGAGCGAGTTCTACGCCTTTGAGTACGCACCCGAGTGGCTCCGCACCGGCATCGAACTCGCGCCACTTCGAATGCCTGCCCAACGCGGTGTCTTTGAGTTTCCCGAACTCGCGGAGCGCACGTTCTATCGACTGCCGGCGCTCTTGGCCGACGCACTACCGGACAACTTTGGTAACGCCCTCGTGAATGCGACGCTGGTCTCCCAAGGCGTGCGCAGCGAGTCGATTACCCCGCTGGACCGATTGGCCTACGCGGGCACCCGATCGATGGGGGCGCTCGAGTTCGCGCCACCTATGGGGAGCCAGAGCGAGGGCTCGACAATGATCCAGGTTGCCGACCTCGTGGTCGCCGCGCGTTCGGCCCTGCGCGGGGAGTTCAGCGGCGACGACCAAGTACAGTTGGCGCTGGCCGAACTGATCTTGGTTGGCACGTCGGCGGGCGGTGCGCGGGCCAAGGCCGTGATTTCATTCAACCCCGGAACCGGACAGATCCGATCAGGTCAGTTCGACGCCCCTTCCGGGTACGAGTACTGGATACTCAAACTCGACGGCGTCGACGAACAGGGACAGTTCGGTCCGACGCAGGGTTACGGCCGCATTGAGTACGCCTATTCGAAGATGGCGTACGCCGCGGGCATTGACATGATGCCGTGCCGTCTCCTCGAAGAGAGCGGCCGCGCCCACTTCATGACGCAGCGATTCGACCGCGACGAGGTCGGTGGCAAAGTACACATTGAGAGCCTTTGCGCCATGGACCACCTGGATTTCAATGCGCGCGATACGCACAGCTACGCCCAGTACTTCGACGTCATTGCCCGCTTGGGCCTCGGGCGTGATTCGCTCGAGCAGGCATTTCGACGCTGTGCTTTCAATGTTGCGGCGGCCAATCGCGACGACCACACGAAAAACCTCGGCTTCGTCTGCTCCGCGAGCGGCGAGTGGGCTCTCGCGCCGGCCTACGACGTCAATCACTCCTACAACCCCGAAGGACTCTGGACGCAGCGACATCAAATGTCGGTCAATGCGAAGTTCGAGCACATCACGCGCGACGATCTCCTCGAATTGGCGGAACGATTCAACGTGCCTGGTGCGCGCTCAGTCCTGGGTGACGTCGACACTGCGGCGGGCCGGTGGAGAGAGTTTGGCGAGGAGTGCGACGTCGAACAGGGCCATGTTGCTCGAATCGAAGGGGACATCGAGCGCTTTCGACTGAACTGAACTGAACGAGGCGTATGGCAACTCCGCGACCGCGTAACTACTGCTGTGCTTTGTGCGCCCTCTTGTGCGCGGCCTTCAACTCTTCAAACGAGATGGAACGCTTGCCACCTTGGTGGTCGGGATGGTGCTTGGGGCACGCCACGTACGGCGTGCCGTCGACGCGACGTCCGAGGCGCGCGCAACCCTTCACGTGGCAGTTGTGGTGTCGGTACACGGTGACGAGGCCGACGACAATCGTGGCCTCACCAATGTCTGAGCCGAACCCGCTCCAGAAGCCGTAGTAGGGGCCCGATTCGTTGATAGTACCCGTGTGGACTTGGAACCAGTGGATGTAGAAGTCGTGCCACGTGGCGAAAACGACGGCGATGACGGCGATGGCGACGAAGGCGATGCCTAGTTTCAGCCCTCTCGGAATGTTGTCGAACCAGGTGGCGACGTCCGATGCCTGTTCACCGTTGAGTTCACTGCCCGCGGGCGACTCGGCACCGTTGGCCGGTTCGGCGGCGTTCTCGATGTTGTTGCTCATTGTTTCTCCCCGGTCACTGCGTCGTCGACTGCCAATGGCAATCGTAGGCGCGAGGACAAATCCGACCGTTGATGCCGTACGCTTGGTGGACGCTGGCGCCGCTTTTCCGGGTGGCCCGTTTACACCGTCCAGTACCGCAGATTCCCCCACCCTGAAGGAGATACCGTGAAACACCCAATGCGAGTCGTACTCGCGTTGTCGCTCACGGTCTCGAGTGGACTCGTTGCGATCAGCGCCGGCGCGGCGCCGAGCGCACTCATCAAGGTCGTCCAGGGTCCGGCCTACGGCTTCGACAACATCACGGCCATCGCGTCCAATGGCGCACACGTGTGGGCGGTGAGTACTTCGAACAACTCGGTGACAGAACTCAAATCTGGTTCAGGTGCCGTCATCAGCGTCCTCAAGGACAAGAAGTTCGACTTCGAAGGACCGGAGCGGCTGAGCGACGACTGGACTCACGTCTGGGTCGCGAACAACGCTGGCAACTCGGTCACGGAACTGAACGCCAACACCGGCAAACTCATTGCCGTCATCAAGGGCTCCACGTATAAATTGCATGGGACCGGATTCGTTACGTCCAACGGTATCGACGTGTGGATATCCAATCTTCGTGGCAACGAGCTCGCCGAAATCAGCGCGTCGACGGGCGACTTCATCCAAGTTGTGAAGACCAAGTCGTTGGGTATTGCGCAGATCAACAACTTGACCTCGGACTCGAAGCACGTGTGGGTGGTCGATAGTTTGACCAACACGGTTGTTGAACTCGCAGCTGACAGTGGGCGTCTGACGACGGTGATGAAAGGTAAGGCGTACCGATTGGATGGTCCGCTGGCCATTACGACCGACGGCAGTCACGTCTGGATTGCGAGCAGTCGAAGTAACTCGCTCACCGAGGTCGACGCCGAGTCGGGGAACTTCATACGATTCATTCATGGTGCGACGTTCGGCCTCAGTGTGGTCTCGGCAATCACGTCCGACGGCCGCGACGTCTGGGCGACCAACCTTGGTACGTCGGGTGCGAAGGGCACGACGGTCAGCGAGATTGCGGTCGCGACGGGGAAAGTGGTCAAGGTTCTTTCTGGCGCGCAGTACCACTTCGATCTCTCGAACTCGATTACGTTCATCGGGAACCGTGTCTGGGTGGCCAATCAGGGATCGAACTCCATGACGGAGTTGTCCGCTAATTAAATCGCCGCGTGCAGCCGCAGCGCGGCCGTGGCACTGAGTCGAAACAAGCGCTCTCGAATCGAACGGGCCGACGACCATGACCTGCTGTCCCACTCTTCGCCCGCGAGTGAATCGCCGGCGTAGAGGAGTTGGGCGAAGCGAAGTCCTCGATAGCGAGCGACGGCGATGAACGCTGAAGACTCCATATCCACCATGGTGCAGTGCTCGCTGATTCGCCGGTCGACGCGGCTCCTCGTCTCACGAAAGAATGCGTCCGTCGTCCACGTGCGCCCTATGAAGTGGTCGACTCCATTCTCGGTGAGCACCTCGCCCAGAATCCCTACTCCGAGGGGGTCGGCGTCGATTATTCGACTCGGCGCTGCGTAGTGGTAGCTCGTCCCTTCGTCTCGCAGGGCCGACGCCACCACCATGACGTGACCGAGTGCCAAGTCGTCAACTAGTGCGCCGGCGCCACCGCATGCGACAAAGGTTGTCACGCCCAGCGCGGCGACCTCTTCGACGAAACCGGCGGCGAGGGGCGCGCCGACTCCCGGGTGCACGACGGAGACTGTACCTTCGTTGGTTTCGAACTCGTAGATCGGATTTCGGCCAATTTCGCTTCGCAAGACGTACGTGACCGTGAGGACACCTTCGCCCTCCAACTGTTCGAGCAACTCGTTAAAGAAACAGAGCACCGCGACGCGGGGCACGTTCGCGCCACTGCGGTGCAGCATGTGCGCCTCCAGCACGCCCGGCTCGGCGAGGTCATCTTCGTGAAGGGGGAGGTCCACCGCGAAAATCTAGTTGGCGCTCGGATGCGATCGTTGCAACCAACCCAGTACCGGCACAATCGCGTTGATGTCCCCACGCACTTTGACACGACCATCCCGCAGCGCCGAGGCGCTGTCGGTCGTGCCATTCGACAGCGATGTTGCCTCGACGTAGGAGAGTTGGACGATGGCGTCGGCCGCGAGGTGGTCACCTGGCTCAACGCTCGCTCCTTCGGCACTCATCGTGAACGTAAGTGCGTGGGGAGAGGACTTGGGAGCGTCGGGGAATTCCAGCACGACGCGCACGATGGACGCGTCACTCTCCAAGGGGAGCGGACCGGCGTTGCGAAGCGTTTCGTTGAGTTGCGAGAACCACTCAGCCGAGAGGAAGTCCGTCACGAACTACGGGGCCGGCTGGATCGCCGCGTCGGCGGCCGACGTCTTTGTTCGGCGACGTATCTTTCGGCCGAGCCACGCCACGGGGTCGTAGTCGGCGTCGACGATTCGTTCTTTCAACGGGATAATTGCGTTGTCGGTGATGTGGATGTGCTCGGGGCAGACCTCGGTGCAGCACTTTGTGATGTTGCAGTAGCCGAGCCCCATTTCCTCGCGAATGAGTTCTCGGCGGTCGTTGGTGTCGAGGGGGTGCATCTCAAGTTCGGCGTAACGGATGAAGAACCGAGGACCGGCGTAGTGCGTCTTATTCTCTTCGTGGTCGCGAATCACGTGACAGACGTCCTGGCACATGAAGCACTCGATGCACTTGCGGAACTCCTGACCTCGTTCGACGTCCTCTTGGAACATCCGGTAACCACCTTCGGGCATGGGTGGGGGCAGGAGGGCCGGGACCTTCTTCGCCATCTCGAAGTTGAACGAGACGTCGGTGACGAGGTCACGGATGATTGGGAAGGTCTTCATTGGCGCGACGGTCACTGGACCATCGGGCAACTGGTCCATGCGCGTCATGCACATGAGCCGGGGCTTGCCATTGATCTCGGCCGAACACGAACCACACTTTCCGGCCTTGCAGTTCCAGCGACAGGCGAGGTCTGGCGCGTCGGTCGCCTGAATACGGTGGATCACGTCCAGGACGACTTCCCCCTCGTTCTGGCTCAGCGTGTAGTTCTCGAAGTCGCCGCCGGTCGCGTCGCCGCGCCAGACTCGAATGGTCACGTCGGCCATCAGTGTG